>Ga0209460_1001771_pt1 | contig 11189 bp, 5 predicted proteins | sample EBPBio132013_DNA_FD_185868 | JGI IMG/M metagenome (GOLD analysis project Ga0209460, IMG submission 185868) | Wastewater treatment Type I Accumulibacter community from EBPR Bioreactor in Madison, WI, USA - Reactor 2_5/13/2013_ DNA (SPAdes)... | ecosystem: Engineered > Bioreactor > EBPR >...
AATTTATTTTGTGTCGATTTCATCGCAAAATGAACCATAAAAGTCTTTAAAGTCCCTCGCCCTGAGGGAGAGGGATTTAGGGTGAGGGCTTAAAATAATCATCCACCACTTAAGGTAGTGCTACCTTTGTATTCATCTTGGCGTTCTTGGCGACTTGGCGGTTCAAATGCCTTTTGTTCTAACTTCTGCATTAAAACCTTTGCGCCTTTGCGTTTTGTTTCGTTTTCTCCGCCTTCCACTTGGCGGTTCAATCATGTTTGCTCCCTTCCCCTGTTACTACGGGCTGACGGTGGAGTGAGCTTGCGAGCGTACCGTCGTGAGGTGGGGTCGAATAAACCCTCCACCACGTAATGTAGTCCTACCATCTCTGTGTCTCTGTATTTTCTTGGCGTTCTTGGCGACTTGGCGGTTCAAATGCCTTTTGTTCTAACTTCTGCATTAAAACCTTTGCGTCTTTGCGGTTTGTTATTCCTATCTTTGCTTTCCTCTGCGTCTCTGCGGTTAATTTGCTTTTGCCTTTGCATTTGACTGGAGACTGATAGCTGATGACTGGCGACTTTCTTTCAACTACTATGCAGCAATTACAGCGGCGGCAGACACAAATAGCACGGCGGCGGATTGCTCCCGTAATTCTGCCGCAGTAGCGCCATTTCAGCGCCGCGCTCCCTCACTTCTGCCGCCACAAAATGTCAATTCAGCGGCAGCAGCCGAGCGTCCCGCCAGACAATTCGGCGGGAAAATGTGCAAAATATGCAAATAGTGCAGAATTTTGTGAGATTTGTGAATCAAATGGAGTTCAATCAGGGCGAAACAGATCGACTGCTCCGCCCTTGCGAATAAGAGCTAGCGCCGGAAGCGAATAAACACCAGCACGACCACGCAGAACAAAGCCGAAAGGACTAACCCACCCACGAAGGCCAGTGCCACGTAATTATCAGTCGTGGTGACCAATAAATTCTCCTGTACCCCCTGTACCGTCGGAACGGGTGTCGGGCTTGGCTCGATGTTAATGAACACCGTCGCCGTTGGAGGTGGTGTCACCGTCGGGCGGAACTGGCGCGTCGGTTCTGCCGCCATCGTTCCCGGTAAATAGCTGTAGTAAACCTTTAGGATACAGGTATTGCAGTCCGAACCGGGGATCACCCCACGGTTATACCAGACGAGGTAAATGTCGTTCGCCGGCCCAACAATCGCCTCCGGCCATTCAGGTCGCTCGTCCGAACTGTAGTAAATACGCTGGGGCTGCACCCAATATTGAGAGGAAGGAACATAGGTGATGTCGTACAGCGCGTCTTTGCGCTCGGTCGGGCTGTCGGTCTGCCCCACCGCGAAAAGATGCACCGTCCCTAACCGATCCGTCACCAGCTTATAGTGATCCAGTGAGCTGGCATTTACCGAACGGGCAAAAATCCCCGGTACTGGCGCGGGTTCCGTCCATGTCTCGCCCACATCATCTGAAATCTGGTAGTAAATGTTGCGGTCGAAATCGGTCGCGTAACGCCAAACGACCATCCATGAGCCATCTCGCAGCTCGGTCATCGCCAGCATAATCGGGAAGTAACCGTCTTCCCCCGACCCTCTAAAGATGATCGGATCAGACCATGTTCGCCCGCCGTTATCCGAATACACCATGCGGACATCCTGTGGCGACCCCGAACTCACGTACCAGTCCAGCCCTTCATCCCATGTGATGTAGAGGCGACCGGATGCCCCCTGCTGGATTTCGGGACGATCTGAACCGCTGTACGTTTCGAGCGAAAGAGGCACTTGATCGGTCCACGACCTACCGCCGTCCTCAGACCGCATGTAGAACAGGTCGAAGCATAAAAAGCACTTCGCGCCTTCCGCGAAGACTTCCGCCGCTTGGTCACTCGTGGGGATACTGCTGCGTTCGCTCACCACAAGCTGTAAATTATCACTGCTGTCGGCCATCATATCGAGGTAGTAGCCGTCTGCGCCAATCAGGATGCCCGACTCCCAGTTCGCGGCGTTTGTCGAAGCCATAACCGGCGCATTCGCCAGATAGTGGTTCACGACACCGCGATAGGCAACGTGCAGTTCACCATCACTCGTAACAGTAACAGCGTTGCGGATCGTGAAACCACCATCGCCGGTATAGACCGCATCCAACGGAGTCGACCATGTGTCATCGCTGGACTTCATCGAATAATAAAGCGTATCGTGGGCGAGGCCGTCCCCCGCTTCATAACTGCCGTACCACGTTACATGAAAATTATTCTCTTGGTCGAGCGCCGAAGACTGCCACCAACCATCGCCCAAAAACTTGGGTGTCGTCCAAGAAGCCTGCGGGGTATCCTGCCCCATACCGGGTACAACCTGAATGAGCAGTAGGCCACAAACAAAAATAAGGAGAAACTTCCTCATAAACACGCAGACTCCAGATCAATCATGACGCTGAACCATCAGCTAAAGTGGGGGAAGAAGCCAAATCGACCAATTGCCCGGCGGGCTTCTTCGGAGGTGTAAAGTAGTATAAGGCGATTGCTAAACCGGAAAGCATCCACGACCAAATCGTGTAGTCGATACCTCCCAACCCCTGTGTATAAGGGAACGGGGTAATCCAGTCGCCGAGCATCATACACACCAGAATCGCCGGATAACACGCGACGAGTGAATAACGGAGGGCTGAATAGAAAGGGTCTTCGATGCGCTTATTAAACAGCTTCCACATCATCCAACCCTGCCCTATCCACATCCAAATCCATATAACAAACCCGATGACACCGGTCTGGGCAATGATGTCAATGTAATTATTATGTGAAAGGTCAGCCAGACCAACGCCCACATCGTAATAACCATAGGCGTGAAAGTAATACTCGTAACCAGCGGGGCCAGCACCGAACAACAAGTGCTTCTCGACCACCCCGAAGGTACGCGCCCACGCTGTCGAGCGCGTGCCGCCGGACTCATCTTGTTCACCGGCGAACGTTTCGCTCACGAAGTCGAAGTTTAATGCCCCCCAAACCGCTACCAGCACCAAGCCAACGATCAGCAGTTTGCGCGAGTAAAGGGTAATTAACACACCCATCACGGCAACAATTGGTACCCAACCGCTCAACCAAGAAATGCCCAAGCCGAGTGAAATCTGGCACCACAAACCAATTGGAATGAGCAAGCCAAGCCGGATATACCATGCTAGATTTTTGTTAAAGAGTACTTGCCCCAACGCGAGCGCACAAACCCACGTCGGTAACTGTCCACGTACGTTCAGTGGGGGTATCACATAACCAAGCACAAGCCTCATAACGGCTGTGACTAAGCCAAAGGCAATGAACCACCATACGATGATCTTAAATGACAGTGGCGACCGCATCAGGTTCGAAAACAGTACATACGTCAATGGTGACACAATCAAAATAAGCGCTGTCATTAACCGCACCATCGACTTTTGGGCGATCATATAACTGGCTTCTTTTTCGGGGAACGCACCGCTCCAAACGTATGAAATCAAAACCACGATACAGAAAAATAAAATCGGCCAATTCGCCGTCGATGGTCGTAAGTTAAATGAGCGTTCGACAATCACCTTGCGAAACAACCAGATGACCGACCACAACAAAAGCGCTAAAAAGGTGAACGTTAGTTTAGTATCCGTGCCAGTGCTGACTCCATCGTTGATGAGTGTCGACACGAACAAAATGACTAACGCCGTCGCTTCCAAATACCGGTACATCAACATGGCGACGGTCAAGCCGCCCAGCGCTAAAATCGGCAAGAACGCCTTGACGATGCTGCCAAAGGAAGTCGGGTCAAAATCCCGCAATAGCAAGGTTGAAATGACTGTCAAAATCAGGCACAGGCCAACCAACATCGCGGGAACAGCTTTGTTGTAGTTCCGGTCAAGCAGCCAAAAGCGCAGCCACCCGATGAATGAAAACCGTTGCAATACAGAAGCAAGCATATGCTATTCCTCAACTGCTCACGGACAACGGTCTATTCTGTTGCCTCATCGGCAGCGTTCGGGTCACGCGCAGAAGCGAGCAGCGCGTCACGCTGACCACCGAGCAAATCGCGCAGTTTACCGCTGGAAAGTTTGCCCGTCGCGTTCTTACGGACGATAGGCGTAGAAGCACCGCTTTCAGCCGGTAGTTCATGGCGTGGCAGCCGCTCCAACAGTTCTGAAATCTCGGTTTCGGAAATCCAATCACGGCGGTTGCGCTTTTCAACCTTGATGGAGCCTTTTTGAATCCACGATTGCAAGGTGTCTTTGCTGATGCCCAACTGAACCGATGCCGCAGGCAGCGAGTACAGCCGGATGCCGTTCGGGTCAACCATGATATTATTGTTACGCCCCGCCAAACCCGGACGCTTGCCAGCCGTCAGCATTTCTTGATTCAGCTTATCCGGGTTGATCGCGAAATCACGGCGATAGTATGGGCGGCTGTAGGTGCTGGTGAGTTGCAGGGACACGCGGTTAAACACGATACCGTAAATATTTACGGCACGGTTAGCACCCTGTTGCAGCGTTTGCAGGGTTCGCCGCAGCGAGCGACGGGTCGTACGCTGCCCATGAACGACGATGACCACACCGTCACTGTGTTCGGCAAGGAACGCCGAGTCCGGCCCGCCGATGCTCGGAACCGAGTCCATCACAATTGCGTCAAATTGATCGCGCAGGAGTTTAATCAAATCACCCAAACGCGGCTTGCTCAACAGAACCGCAGGGTTACTGCTGGCGCGGCCTGCTGTCAGCAAGGTCAAGTTTTCGACATTCGTATCCAGCAAGGCACGGGACAATAACACCGAAAGATCATCGCGCCCTGCCAGAATATCCGACAAGCCCATGACGTTCGGTAAGCCGAAGAACTCGTGCAGATTACCTTTGCGGATGTCACCGTCCACCAAGAGCGTACGCAACCCCGCCTCAGCCGTCACCAGCGCGAGGTTGGACGACGTAACCGATTTACCATCGCCTGAATCGTAGCTGGTAATGGTCACTACTTTAGGCTGTGCGCCGTCAGTTGCCAGCACCAGCTTCGCGCGGAGTTGGCGCAGCACTTCCGCTTCAATCGTTCCCGGCATGTTGGACACATAAAGCGGCAGCTTATTACGCGGGATCATACCCAACGGCCCGATAACACGAACGCCGTCGATTTGCTCCAAGTTGTCCTGCCACACCAGCCGGTCATCAAAATACGCGATGAGAATAATCGTCAAAATAGAGAGGATAAGACCACCCGCCGCTGCCAGAATCACACTCGCAAACGAACCCGTTACAACCGCCACATTCTTGACAGATGCCGACGAGAACACTGAAAGCTGATTGCCGGTATTCGCCATACTGGCACTCATCGTCGCGTAAAGGGTACGGACGTTTTGTAGTGTCGTCAGGGTCGATTGCATCCGCGTTTCGTTCTGGGCAATTTCGAATGCCGAGGTCAACGTCGCGCCGGTCGCTATTAAATCATCATACTCGGATTGCAACTGCGTAATTTGAGCTTGAAGCTGGCGGAGTTGGTTCGCCAAGAACTGCTGTTCCTGCGTAAGCTGCCCACCGGGGCCGTTATCAATCAACTCCTGAACAATCGCGTTTGCGATATTGACCGCATTATCAGCACTTGTATCTGAAACGCTGATGTTCAACAGAGGCAGGTTCGGTTCTTCGGACACTTCAATACGTTTATTGAAATCCTCAACCGAAATCGGCAGTTGTAACCGGTCGATCACCGGCTGCAAGACTTTGGCTTCGCGCACCAAATCGCCATAAGTGGTAATTTGCTGACGGATTACCTCAAATGCCTGCACCTGCGCCGTCGATTGGAAGAACTGCCCCAAAATAACCGTTGCCTTAGCGACATAGATATTCGGCTGTTTGGAACGGACAAAATAGCCCACACCGCCACCGATAGCGACGGCGATAGCAATAAGCCACCACCACTTCACAAGGAGTCGCAGGACAATCGTAAATGGGGAGGTTGTTGAATTCACGTCCGAATACCTCACTAATAACAGCGCCTAACAAAAACAGCACTCAGTTTATGCTATAAAACCTTACAAATAGATAAATACTAACACAGGTTACATGGAAAAACCGATGTAATGCAAGTCAGGTATCCCGATGATTTGTCAGAAAAATAGAATTTCTGAATAGGTCAGATTTCGATAGTGTTGGCAATTTTAGGCGGCAAACGTGGAAAACACACCTAATGAGGAGTGGGCATCAATCCTACCCCTCGCTAGGTGCGATTTTGATTTTTGTTATTCACAACGACGAATTATAGGGGTGCAACGACTTTTAGTAGTCGTCATCATCCTCATAATAGTCATCATCGTCGTCGTCGTCATCATCGAGGAAGTCATCGTCATCGTCATAGAGGAAATCGTCATCATCGTCATCGAACTCCGAGATGTCGTAACCTTCGTCATCGACAAAATCTTCGTCAATTTCGATGTCTTCTATCGTTTCTTCCTCTTCTTCCTCGAAGTCGAGATCCTCGAGGTCTTCATCCTCAAAATCCAGATCGTCGTCTTCTTCGAGGATTTCCTCTTCGTCGTCGCCAGTGTCAATTTCGTTCAGTAGTAAATCGTCTTGATACATACTCACAGCCCCAGATGGTCAAATATGGATTTGCGGGCGATATTTTAGCAGGTTATGGGCAATTGTGAACGGCAAGATTGGACGAAATTTGATTTCACAATCGGCTAAACCGCCCTACGCAAACATCATAGCACCACTAAAAGCAATGTTTCCTTAAGATGTGGTTCGCATTTCCTGTGTTGATCGACGGTTCAGTGCCATTGATTTCACAAGACTGCGAACCTCATTTAATAGCTGCTCTTGGCTGTATGCGCCCTTCTGCAAAACCTGTTCGACAGAACCATTCAAGCGCTGGTGATCGCCGCTGCTCAAATCCATCGCGGTAATGACGATGACAGGTATATCGGTTCCGGTCGGCAGCTTACGCAGTTCTTGTAAGAAGCCGAAGCCATCCATATGCGGCATCATCAGATCGAGCAAAATAAGCTGGGGTGGTTTCTGCTGCACAACCTGCAACGCCTCAAGGCCATCACCCGCCTGCAACACATTCCAGCCTTCTTTTTCCATCGTGCGCTGGATGATCTCGCGAATTTGTGGCTCATCATCGACCACCAGCACATCACAGCCGGGGACGTTGCATTCATAGCGTTTCAGGATTTTGATGAGGCGTTCACGGTCAATCGGTTTGGTCACATAGTCGGCTGCGCCGAGGGCGTAGCCCAAGTTCTGGTCGCTCACCATCGTCAGCATAATCACGGGAATTGAAGCCAACTGCGCGTCACTCTTGAGCGCGTTCAGCACCGACCAACCATCCATTCGCGGCATCATCACATCTAACGTAATGACATCCGGGCGCAGTTCGCGCGCCATCTTCAAACCGGTTTCGCCATCTTCAGCCGTGTAAACGTTATAACCCTCTTTAAGCATGAACCGGTTGACGAGTTCACGGGCGGTCGGATCGTCATCAATCACCAGCAGCGTTCCAGCGAAAGCGGCCACTGGCTGCGTCTTGCGCTTACGGGTAACAGTGGAAATGGGTTCTACTTCAGGTTGGACGATTTGTTCACGGTTTACCGGCAGCTTGAGGGTGAAGGATGAGCCAATACTGATTTGGCTCGTCACGGTAATGTCACCGCCGAGCATTTGTGCAAAGCGGCGGCTGATCGAAAGCCCCAAACCCGTGCCGCCGAACTTACGGGTTGTCGAACTATCCGCCTGCGAGAAGTCCTTGAACAACTTGATCAACTGCTCGGATGTCATGCCAATACCCGAGTCGGTTATCGTAAACGCGATCACTTCCTCTCCGGCTTCGACACGCCGATCTAAGTCCAGTTTGACCAAGCCTTTCAGCGTAAACTTGCTGGCGTTGCTCAACAGGTTAAACAAGATTTGACGGGTCTTGGTTAAGTCCGTTTGCATGAGGCCAACCCAATCGGGGCAGTTAACCTCCAACCGGTTACCGTTCTTCTCGATTAGCGGCAAAATCGTCATCGTGACTTCTTTAATCATATCAGGAATGTTCACGGTTTCCATAAACAATTCCATCTTGCCCGCCTCGATCTTAGAAAGGTCGAGAATGTCATTAATCAAAGACAGTAAATGGGCGGCGGCTGTTTGGATCTTCTTTAAGTCGGGGATAAATTCGTTGTTGCCTTCATCGACCATTTCCTCCTCAATAAGTTCACTGTAGCCGATAATCGCATTTAACGGCGTACGCAGTTCGTGGCTCATATTGGCGAGAAAGGCACTTTTTGCCCTATTCGATTCCAGCGCTTGATCGCGAGCAACCATGAGTTCGCTGGCAATGTTGTTGAACGAAACCGCAACCTGTGCCAGTTCATCCCTGCTCGCGGAGGTGAACCGATAATTCATATCACCCTTGACCATACGCTGTGTCGCTTCGTCCAAGCCAGCGATGGTTTGCTTGACGGCGACATAAAACCCGATTGCCAGATAAATGGCTGCGGCAATCGCAACCAATGCGACCACCGAAACAACCGAACGCCGTGCTTCAAACCGACCGACACGCGCAACGATTAAATTGTCGAGTGAGGACGACACCTCAGGATAAAAGCGGTAGACTTCATCAATCGTGACCGTTGCAGCGTCATATACCGCTTGTGGGGTCATCGATCCGCTAGTCGCGCCGACCGAATTCATCTCTCGGTTCATTTGCGACAAGAGTGCTGTTATCGTCCGTTGATAAGCAGCGACATCCTCTTGGAGAACAGCCCGCAGTTCCGGGTTAGCGGCGAACGAATAACCAAAACCCTGCACGTTGTAGTCAACATTATTATTCACCAAACCAGAGAGAATGGTGAGACGTGTTATATCTTCCTGAGTGACGGCTTTCGAAACGAAGGAGGCCGTACTGTAACTGCGAATTTGACTGAGATACTCCGTCAACGGCGGCAGCTTATTGATAACCGTGTCCATCAAATAGTAGCTATCAATGTCAGGATCGAGAATAAGGTTTGAACTGTTACCCGATATGACAACCAACTTGAGGATGTTATTCAGCAGTTCGGTGTAGGTTGAAGCGCTGGTTGCAGGGTTCATACCGGGAGAAGCATTTTTGACGCTCATCCACATGCTTTTGATCGAAGCCCATGTTGACCGCGTATCCAGCATATCCCCGTAACGCGCATCCACTTCATTGACCGCTTGTACTGCTTCATCAGCGGCTTGCTGGGCCTCACCCAAAGCGGTGGTGTTGAGGCTGCTATCACCTTTCAGAATAGCCATCTTTAGCGAAGCGTGGCGCTGAATATATTGAAGAAACTCTATCACGGGTGCGTTGTATATAAGGCCGAGGCGCTCTTTCTCTGCAAAGTCAATATCTTCATTGATCTTCGAAAGAAACTGTGTGATGACCACGATCAGGGGCAGCAGAAACAGAATGCTGATCAGCAAAAACTTTTGCGGATACTTCAGGCGGCTCATAACACGTGCCGCAGGTTGAAACAGTGCCAGCATCGCTTGGCCTTTCACCAGTTCATGTACGAACTAAAGAACGTAAATTATGAATGTGATGACCTAATCATATGAGGATTTCTCAATTAAAAATACTTGAGATGCCCGAGGCGGCTCATTCGCTTATCTTTTCATAAATAATTCGGTTCTGATTTTTACTTTTATTTTGAAAATTCTCATACAGTGGAATAAGGGGAGCAGTACAAGGAAGCTAGGATGAAACTGCGTCGTTACTTTTTATTTGGTATAGGCGGTACAGTTATTGCGCTAACGGCAATAATTCTGTTAGCATCCCAGTTTATCCTCGCGAATAATTACCAGCAGCTCGAAACGCAAGATGTAAAAGCGCAAGTCCAACAGGTCGTCGACACCTTCCAAAATGATATTGGCTCCTTCAATATCACTGATATTCATTGGGCAGCGCCTCCACAACCTCGTCCCGCTCCAACCGGTCAAGGACGCGGCAATGTTGATCTGCGCCTCGTTGAGAAGATAGGCTTTGACACCGGTTCAGCCGTTATGGTACTGGATCAAGAAAATAACATCATATTTCGCAATCAAGGTAAAAGCAGCGCTAACCACGCAGCCCCCTCAATCCCAACAAGTGTCTTACCTGAAATGCCCTCAGAAAACCCATTTACCAACGCCCACAACACACAGCGGCCACTCAAGGGTTTGATAAACCTGCCCGAAGGCACGCTGATGATGGTCTCAATACCCCTGCCAGCAGGCGGTGGACGCATTATTTGGGGGCGCTATTTTGATGAGGCAGAAATCCAACATCTGAGCGACGTAACCAACCTCGACATTCAGGCAGTCAGTTACGATGAAGACAATGTGCCGGCTGAGTTCCAGCGGGCGAAGAACAACCTCAGTAATGCCGACTCGTTTTACAGTGAAGCGGAGAACAATCATACGCTCGCAGGCTACCGGTTAATGAACGATGTATACGGCAAGCCGAGCATTATTCTACGCATTCAAATACCGCGCACTATTTACCAAGTCGGGCAAGGCGGCCTCACGAATTTCGCGTTAGTACTCATACTCTGTGTCATCGCCGCTGGTGGTGCCGTTTATTTACTACTCGAACAAGTCATCCTCGGCTCAATTACGGCTTTAAACGGGAATATAGGCAGTACAACGCCACCCGCAGCCGCGACCACCTATCAAATTGATGAGTTCAACAAACTCGCGACAGGTATCCAATCCTTGATTGCGGCACGGATCGTCGTGGAGCAAAAACTGCAAGAATCTTATGCCAAGTTGGAAAGCCGCGTGGAAGAACGAACCAGCGAGCTTTTCACGATTAATGCCGGGTTGCAGCAGCAGCTCGACACCAATAAACAAATCCAAGCCGCACTCGCTGAAGCGCGTGATAAAGCATTGGAATCCCTGCAAGCCCGTTCACAGATGCTTGCAAACGTCAGCCACGATGCCCGTACACCGTTGACAATCATCAACCTGAACACAGAAATGCTGCAACAAGGGCGGCATGGCGAGATGAACGCCAAACAGAACGAAGTCCTTGACCGTATTCTGACGGCAACACGCCAGCTATTCAATTTCATGTCCAACATGCTTGGTGAATCGCAGTTGGAAAACGGTAAAATCTCGCTCGTCAAGATGGTATATGAGCCTAAACTGCTGGTTGAGGGCTTGGTCAGCATGTTAAAACCACTGGCTGAAAATAAGGGTCTAGCCATGCACGTCGAAGCCG
>Ga0209460_1001772_pt1 | contig 11177 bp, 5 predicted proteins | sample EBPBio132013_DNA_FD_185868 | JGI IMG/M metagenome (GOLD analysis project Ga0209460, IMG submission 185868) | Wastewater treatment Type I Accumulibacter community from EBPR Bioreactor in Madison, WI, USA - Reactor 2_5/13/2013_ DNA (SPAdes)... | ecosystem: Engineered > Bioreactor > EBPR >...
CGGGTATTTAAGAAGAGAAATGGACTTGAGTCAACCTCGTTCTCAAACCGGTCATCCTACCTGGATTCAAAAAACAGAATCTGGATGGGAACCAATATAGGTGTAAGTTTTACCACCGGTGGTGATATTTCTTACCAGACACCCGAGGTCAGATTACAATCGTGGCGCACCAGTGATCAGGTTTTCAGAACGTCGGGTTTTCAGGCGCTTGATGCTTCAACATCTTCAATTGCCTTTGAATATTACGGAATTGACTATCCGGCGACGGATCTGTATTACCAAACCCGGATTATCGGAATCAGTGAAAACTGGTCTGAACCCACCACCAACCGTATTTTCCCGATCAGCATCAACGGCAGCGGAAATTATGAATTTCAGGTTCGGGCATCCAAGGAAATTGGTAACTGGGGTCCGGCACTCTCAATCCCGTTTCTGGTTGAAACACATTGGTACATCTCCTGGTGGATGATTCTGGTTTACGTCATTTTCATTGGGGGAAGTGTCTATTTGTTTATTCTCTGGCGGAATAAGGCCCTGACTGAGAAAAACCTTGTGTTGGAACGTACGATTCAGGAACGTACAGAAGCGATTCTTAAAAAAGATGCCGATCTGGCTGGTTTGCTGGCTGAAATGGATCTTAAAGGAAAGCGGATTTACGAAGAGTCTCTCAAGGTTAATGAAAATATTGCATCAATGACTGCCGGAACGGTTCAGCAATCAAGTTCAATCTCTGAAACAACGGCAACAATGGAAGAACTTGCTCAAAGCAATAAATTTATTGAGGAATCTGCCCTCCGGGTTAGCCGGCTTGCAGTTAATACACAACGGGTTCTTGAAAATGTGAACCATCAGGCCAAGCAAAATATTGACCAGATGGATAAGATCAGATCGGTTACCGAGCAGCAGGTTGAAAAAATTCAAAGCCTTGCTGAACGGGCTGAAAACATTAAAAAGATTTCGCTCTTTATTGAAAATGTGAATGATCAGACACAGCTCATTGCATTCAATGCTGCAATTGAAGCAACACTTGCTGGTGAAATCGGAAGACGGTTCAGCGTTATTGCCGATGAAATCAGAAATTTATCACACGAAATCAATCAGTCAACCCGTGAAATAAAGGGAACCATCAATGATATGATTGACGATATGGATGCCGTTGTCCGGTTTGGCAAAGATGCGCATTCAAACGTCAAGGAAAGTGTGGCAATGAACAAGGAGATGGCACATTCGATCGGGGAATTAAATCAGGCTCAGAGTGAAGTGACCACGGCTGCCACCGGAATTTCAAAGTCTACCACCCAGCAGACAATTGCGAACAGTCAGATGGTGACAAGTCTGAGGGAAATTGCCGATACTTCAAATCACATGGTACAAGCTATTCACTCCATTTCAAAGACAAGTCATGAGCTTGAAAGTATTGCCAAATTCTTTATGGAAGTGAAGAAAGAAGGCTGATGACGGTCAGAAAACGGTGAAGAAGAACTGGATATGCATAAAAAAACAGGGCTTGCCCTGTTTTTTTATATAATCTATTTTAAATCTGCAAACGAAATATCCCGGGTACTAATTTATAACTGCAATTCCTTCTGCCAGTTTCAGACCAAAATCATAATTTAACTGTCTGACCAGATCATCCTGTTGCGATTTCTGCTTTTCGATGAGTTGCAGTTTTTTATAATATGAAACAAGTTCATCATCAAACCCGGGTTGACGCAAAACCTTCAAAACGGCTTCAAGTTGAGCGGCCTGATTTTTCTCAAACAGGATAGATTTATCGCCATTTAACATTGCGAGGCGGTGACGGCAAACCCGTTTCCAGTCACCATGCGGGCAGTCGCATAAAATACGTACTTTCCCGTCTGAAAAATCAAACGTGACGTTGTAATAATGGCTGTGACTGCTTTTCGATTTCAGAATAATCTTCATGGACTATTCCCCTTTCCTCTCTGATGCAAATTTGATCGGGGACGATCTTCGGGTAGCACAAAGATAGTGGTGTAGTCATGAAAAGAAAATGAAGAAAACGTAAATACTACATTAATTTTATTCGAAATTTGGCTTATTTAATATAATAAGTAAAAAAGAAGCGATTTTTTACAAAATAAAAACAGGGGCTGTAAGCCCCTGTTTTTAATGCTATTTATCCGATTTTTTCTGCCAGAAAGGCTTTCACCTTGTCCAGTGAAATCCGTTCCTGTTCGCCGGTATCCCGGTAACGAATCGTAACGGTATTGTCTTCTTTGGTCTGATAATCAACAGTGAAACAGAATGGCGTTCCAGCCTCATCCTGACGGCGGTACCGACGACCGATTGCACCCGATTCATCATAGAAAACTTTCCAGTTTTTCTGAAGATCACGGAAGAGATTATCGGCAAGTTCTGAGAGTCCGTCTTTTTTAACAAGAGGAAGAACAGCAGCTTTGATCGGCGCCATTTTCGGGTGGAATCTCATGACCACGCGGGTTTCTCCACCCAATTCGTCTTCGTCATAAGCATCAACCATGAAGGTAAGAACCGAACGGTCACAACCGGCTGAAGTTTCAACGATAAACGGAATGTATTTTTCGTTGGCTTCCTGATCGTAATATTGCAGGTTTTTACCTGAATATTGCTGATGGTTTTTCAGATCGAAATCGGTTCTGGAGTGAATTCCTTCCAGTTCCTGCCAGCCAAACGGAAATTCATATTCAATGTCGTAGGCATCAGAAGCATAGTGAGCCAGTTCGGTCGGACCATGCTGGTGGAAACGGAGCTTCTCTTTTTTGATTCCGTTTTCGAGATACCAGTTAAACCGTTCTTCACGCCAGGTATTCATCCAGCCATCTTCTGTGCCGGGTTTAATGAAAAACTGCATTTCCATCTGTTCAAATTCACGGGTGCGGAAAATGAAGTTACCGGGTGTGATTTCATTCCGGAAGGCTTTTCCGATCTGGGCGATACCAAACGGCAGTTTCTGGCGGGCTGATTCACGCACGTTATGGAAGTTCACATAAATTCCCTGAGCCGTTTCGGGGCGGAGGTAAACAATGTTGGTATCTTCTTCAACCGGACCCATGAACGTTTTGAACATGAGGTTGAACATGCGGGGTTCGGTGTAAGAATCACGTGTTCCGCAGGTTGGGCAAGGTTTGGCCAAATCAATTTTATCTGAACGGAAACGGGATTTGCACTGTTTGCAATCCACCATTGGGTCGGTAAAGCCATCAACGTGACCGGAAGCTTTCCAGACAGTTGGGTGCATAAGGATGGAAGCATCAATTCCTTCGATATTATCATGCTTCTGGGTCATGGCCTTCCACCAGGCATCTTTTACATTTCTTTTCAGCTCGACGCCGAGAGGGCCGTAATCCCAGCAGGAATTAAGTCCGCCATAAATTTCGCTTGACTGGAAGACGAATCCTCTCCGTTTGGAAAGGGAAACCAGTTTTTCCATTGTGTCCTGGGCCATGAAAACTCCTTTTTGGCAGATGACTGGATATCACCGGCCGGCTTGTGTTAGATTTAAGAAAAAAGCAGAACCCTAAATTTCGTTTAAAATCGGCAGGAATTCAAGGGGAAGGGGAAAATGCGGGGACAAGGGACGAGTGACAAGTGACCAGAATACGGGTCACGAATGACGGGTTACGGGTAACGGGGGAAAATCAGGGGTACGTTTTACGGGGTACGGCGGAAAAGTTATACGTGACAAGTTATAAGTTACAAGTAAAATACTGGGACAGGTGAACAAGTGACGAGGGACCGGCGCTGTACGGGGTACCGGAAAACTATTCATAAAACCTGTCAATTACCAAAAGTCAGATTACAATCGGATATCGAAAAAAGATTGGTTGTGGTGAATAAAAAAAAAGGGATCAGCGACAATTTATTTCATTATCGCTGACCCCAGTATTTTCCCGTAACCCGTAATCTGTGACCAGTAACCTACCCTGTCACCCGTCACCGGATTTTAGAAAATAACTTTAAACTCAACACGACGGTTTTGTGACCGGCCGAAACTGGTTTTGTTTTCAGTTACAGGCTGGGTTTCACCGAAACCGAGTGATTTCATGCGGAGTTCATCAATTCCCTTACCAGAAATGTAAGCTTTTACAGCAAAAGCACGATCCTGAGATAGAGTCATATTCATATCATCAGCACCCTGATCGTCTGTGTGACCATTGATTTCCAATCCGTATTCAGGATTGTCTTTCATGACTTTCACAACATCATCCAGAATCCCGAATGAAGAAGATTTGATGATTGCTTTTCCTGATTCAAACTGAATGCCTCTGAGTGCTTTTTCGAACACTTTTAACACTTCAGCTTTAACTTCAGGACAACCCTTGTTTGCTTTAATTCCTGCAACATCAGGGCATCTGTCATCTTTATCTGCAATACCGTCATTGTCTTTATCAGGGCAACCATTCATTGCAAGCGGACCCTTAATAGTCGGGCATCCGTCAACATTGTCAGGAATTCCGTCGAAATCGGTATCAGGGCAACCTTTGAATTCTTTGGTTCCGGGTAAGGTCGGGCAGGTATCTTCAGCATCAGTAATGCCGTCTTTGTCTGTATCCGGGCAACCGTTCATTGCAGCAACACCGGCAGTAGTCGGGCAACGATCTTCAGAATCAACTACACCGTCATTATCAGAATCGGGGCAACCTTCAAGGGCAGTTTTTCCGGCAACGTCAGGGCATTTATCCTGATAATCAGCAACGCCATCTCCATCGGAATCTTTCGGACATCCAAGATCATTTACTTTTACTTCGTAAGGAGTATTAAGGCACTGGTCTTTATCATCCTGAATGCCATCTTTGTCTGCATCATCAGCATATCCGAAGCTGAAGACAAACCCAACGGATTGAGAAAGGTAATTATCCATTTCTTTACCGGTTCTGAAATCACGTTTGTCGGATGAGGTAAAGTTGTAGGTGATTTTATATTGAAGGGCAAGAAAATCGGTAATGTTTAATTTTGCTCCAGCCTGAACCGGGAAAATAAAATCAACCCGATCGGATTGTTCAATATTTCCGCCAAAATTTGCAAAGCCAACTCCACCGGCAATAAACGGCGAAATCTTGCTGTCAACCGGCATCAGAGTTCCGTCATAAAATTTATACTTAAAAAGCATAGAGACATCTAATTTTCTGCCGCCAAACTTTTCAACATTGTTTTTGCGGTATCCATAGCCACCGTAAGTAAAAACAGTTCCAAGATCAAATGATGGTGTTAGAAAGCGATTGATTGAAACCTCACCGAATGCATAAAATGGCTGCTGCCAGTCAAACATTCCGTTTCCGAGGTCGCCATTATATTCAGTTTTCCCGCCAAGGAGGCCAACTGACCACTTTTTGTCAATACTTTGGGCATTAATTCCCGTTGTAAACAAGAGGACGGAAAGTGCCGTCATCAATAGTTTAGCAATGTGTTTCATAATTTATCCTTTACATGATTTGTTGATGTTTTAAAATCGGGAGAGTTCATTAAAACTGAAGCAGCAGTAGTCTTTCCTGATTTTTCCACGATGTAAAGGTGGTAAGTTGGCCCCGTTTTTTTGTTACATAACTATTGAAATGAATTACATGATTCACACATTGAGGGAAAGGGGTACGGGTTACAGATCACAGGTCACGAATTACGGGTTACGGGGAAGAATACTAATTACGGGTTACGGATTACTGGTAACGGGTGAATGGCGGGAACTGCAGGTAACTTATCACCGATTACATGTCACTGGTAAAATGCTGGAATTTATTTCAACGCAAAAAAAGGGATCAAAGATAAAGTTTTCATTCATCTCTGATCCCTGTATTTTCCCGTAACCTGTAATCTGTGACCTGTAACCTTCTTCGTCACCGGCTGTTAGAATGTATAAGCGACACCAATAGCAATAACTTCTTTAAACTGTACGGCACGGCCGATTTTTCCGTTATCCTTCTGAACCACAATGTCATCATCATAAATTGTTTGAACGGAAAGACTGGCGTTTACATATTCGTTGACTTTGAAGGTAACCAGATTTTCAAAGTTGATATCAACGTATTTCATTTTATCATAAGCTGAGAACAAGTCGAGTTTTGCCAGGTAATTGATATTTTCGAAAACCGGCATCTGATATCTTGCATTCACATATGCACCAAATTCGTAAAGGGCATTTTTCCCTTTTTTAACCCCGTAGGCACCAACTGAGTTTAATTTATCATCCAAAACATAAGTAGCTTTTCCGGTTGCGGGTGTCATAAATACCTGAAGATTTGGTATTCCTCTGAAATCAAAACCGAGTGAAGCGTTCACATAACCCGGAGACATAAACCTGGAAACAAATGTGCTCACTTCTTTACCGGCAACTGTTTCATATTTATAACCGACATCAAGCTGGGTTTTAAGTTCGAAAAGAAAAGTTAGATTCCAGTCAGGTGAAAGTGACCGGCCGAATTTGGTGAGGAAGTTAAATTTGTCGTCACTTTTCCGGAATCCTTTATCCCCTTGTTTGATCACGCCGTAGGCCATGTCAAGGTTATTTGTCCAGGTGTAATGAACATATTTTTGCTCGGCAGTGAAGGTGAGAATTCCGGTTGTGGCAAGCGAATTTTCACCACCGGCTGACCAGTTTGATAGTGATGACTGAGCGAAATTCAGTCCGGTAGAGCCTTTGGTTATCCAATCGGTTGGGGTTTGGGCATCCTGTGCAGAGGCAGAAAATACAAGAAGAAATAAGGTGACCGGGATCAAACTGAGTTTCATAAAAATCCTTTCGTGGTTGGGTAAAACAAAAATCTGCATTACAAAAAGTGGATAAATTTAAGTATTCCGGTTAAAAAGTGGTACAAAATTCAAAAGAAAAAGACTGTTTTGCCGGATTTTTCATGCATGAACACGAAAATATGCAAAGGTTATGCCGGAAATGAGGGGCAAGGGATAAGGAAATAACGAATAACGAATAGCGGATTACGAATAAGCGGGAAAAATTAAAACCACCCCTAACCCCTCCTTTAGAAAAGGAGGGGAACTATACAATTGTTCATTCGGGGAAAAACAAAACTCAAATCGAATTCAGAGCTTTTTCAATTCTTTCAACTGCCCAGTCAATTTCTGCACGGGTGATGATAAGCGGTGGTGTAAACCGGATGGTGGTTTCATGGGTATCCTTGCAGAGAATGCCCAGTTCCTGAAGTTTTAAAACCAGCGGCCGGGCTTTTTCTTTGAGTTCGAAGCCAATCAGTAACCCACGGCCACGAACTTCTTTGATCTTGGGATGGTTGATGGCCTTCAGTTTTTCGAGAAAGTAAGCTCCCAGTTCTGCAGACCGTTCATCCAGTTTTTCTTCGAGAATCACGTTCAAAGCTGCAACCGAAACGGCGCAACCGAGCGGATTTCCGCCAAAAGTCGATCCGTGATCACCGGGTTTGAAAACACCCAAAATCTCGGGGGTAGAAAGAACAGCTGAAACCGGATAGTATCCACCGGAAAGTGCTTTACCAACCACGATCATATCAGGAACCACACTGTCATAATAATGACAGAAAAACCGGCCGGTGCGTCCAAATCCGGTTTGAATTTCATCCAGAATCAGCAGAACATTGTTGTCTTTGCAGATTTTTTCAACGCCTTTCAGATAACCTTCCGGCGGAATGATGATCCCTGCTTCAGCCTGAATCGGTTCAACCAGAAAAGCTGCCGTGTTGGGCGTAATTGCCTTTTTTAAAGCTTCTGTATCACCAAACGGAACAACTTTAAAACCGGGTGTGAACGGACCAAATCCGTCACGGTATTGAGCTTCAGTTGAAAATGAAATGACTGTTGTGGTTCTGCCGTGGAAATTATTTGCAGCAACAATGATTTCTGCCTGATTATCCGGAATTCCTTTTTTGGTATATCCCCATTTCCGGGCAGCTTTAACTGCTGTTTCGATGGCTTCAGCACCCGAATTCATCAGTAAAAACTGAGTCATACAAGAAGTTTCATATAATTTCTGATAGAGAAGCGGAAGTTTATCATTCCGGAAAGCACGTGAAGTTAAGGTGACCTGGCGGGCCTGACCGGTAAGTGCTTTAAGGATTTTAGGATGGCAATGTCCCTGATTGACCGCAGAATAAGAGGCGAGGCAATCCATGTATTTATTTCCGTCAACATCCCAGACCCAGATGCCCTTGGCTTTTCTGATGACGACGTCAAGCGGGTGATAATTATGGGCGCCAAGGTGATCTTCAATTTCAATGTAGTCTTTTGAGGACTTCAATTTTTCTGATAACATGATTTCTCCGTTAGTCTGGTGTGTTGTTATTAGGAAAATACGAAAAGGGAAAAGGGGGAACAAATAATAGGGGTAGGAATTGGTGGTACGTGATAGGTTGTACGTGGTAAGCTGTACGTTGTACGGGAAAAGTCGAGCAATGCGAAGATCACTAACACTTTCGGGTTATAATAGTTACAAGTAAAAGTTTTAAGGAAAACACAATCGATTTTTCTTTCTTAAATCACTCCTCCAAAATTAAAAATTAAGAAATTAAAATTAGATTTTGATGGGGGTCACAACATTCATATATAATTTACATTAAATGAAATTATCAACCATTAGATAACAATTAGAAGTTGAAAGATTAACCAAAATAAAGCATTTTGGTGTGAGATAATCCTGAACACTTCACTGGTTTAATTCTTAAATTTGTTTGCAAACGGGTTCCTTTTTTTGTAAGGGTAATCGTTTCCTGAAACCCGAAAAAGTGATAACTCATCCTTTTCTGATATGACATACAGGTAATACAATGAAAAAGTTGCTAATTCTATCCGTTACTCTCTTTATGTTTCTGGTTTTTAATCAGACACACGCTCAGCCATTCACATCACAGAACCCGGGACTTCCGCTAACTACTGGCAGTCGGGTTGTCTGGGGAGATTATGATAACGATGGTGATCTTGATCTGCTTTTTTCGGGTTATCAGAGTTCAACGTCCTCATCGCTGATATACCTTCTTAAAAATACCAATGGCAGCTTTTCTAATTCAGGCGTGATTTTAAAAACCCCGGCTTCAGCTGATGCACCGAATTTAACTGATTTTGGTGATGTGAACAATGACGGGTACCTCGATATTCTGGTTTGCGGAAACTACGATGCCGGTTTATACATCAACAACCGGGCGGGGGGATTTACTCTCTCAAGTCTAGATATCCCAAAATTTTCATATGCGGTGGGTGGTTTTGCCGATTTGAACAACGATGGTCTGCTAGATATACTTACCAATTATTATACTTTTATCAACCAGGGAAATATGTCGTTTACCGGCAAAAGTAACAATGGAATTCCCTTTTATGCTTATAATGCTTTGGATTTTGGTGATTACGATCTGGATGGGTTTTTGGATATTTCACTTGTTGGCGGTGGTTTAACCCGGATTTTTAAAAATGACGGCGCCGGACTGTTCAGTGATATAGGTGCAGGCCTGCCTGGTTTTGACAGCATGAACTCAATACCCGGTGCAAAATGGGGTGATTATGATCAGGATGGTGACCCTGACCTTTTGATTTATGGCTATTATTCACCAGACTTTAAATTTGAAACCGCACTTTTTGAAAATCAGGGTTTTGGGGTATTTGCCTATAAGGTTAGTGATCTTCCGTTTTTTGGCGGATCAGGTGTCTGGGCTGATATGGATTCAGACGGTGATCTGGATGTGGTTTGTTCGGGTTATAATTATGATGGAACTACTTTTTTAAGTTTAATTTATCTGAATGATGGAAAAGGGAGTTTTGTTGATTCAGGTATTTCGTCGTTATTAACCACGAACGTTCCTAATGTTACCGTTGTTGATTATCAGAACGACATGGACCCCGATATTTTAATTACAGGTTCTGATTCAAACCGGCTTTACCGGAATGGAACCAGTAGTAAAAATACAGCACCAACCCCACCGGATAACCTGAAAATTGAGCCAATGGGAACCGGGATGTCGTTTATGTGGTCGGGTGCCACCGATGCACAGAACAGTGCAGATGTTTTAACCTATAACCTGCGCATTGGTACTCTCTCAGCACCAAATTCCATCCGATCAGCACCGACTGATCAAGTAACCGGATTCCACAGAGTTGTAAAACCCGGCAATGCAGGATTGCAGTCTCAAATTTTTGTGAACGGACTTATTGATGGTGAAACCTATAAAGCATCTATCATGAGTGTTGATAATTCATATGCTGGATCCCCTTTGTCAACTGATCAGACCTTTACCCTAAAACCTTCAGTTCCTGCTCTGATGGCTGCAACAGGAATTTCTGAAACCGGGTTCACAATCAACTGGATGGCTTCCTACGGGGCAACATCCTACCAGGTTATGGTTTCCCGGGATGCAACTTTTTCTTTACCGTTAACCGGATTTGATCCGTTAATAACCGAATTCAATTATGCTGAGCTTACCGGACTAACAAAATATCAGACCTATTACGTTAAGGTTGCTGCAGTTAATTCAGGTGGTGTCAGTGAATATTCCGAAGTGAAAGCCATTATGGCAACTGATGGGTTGGCAGCGAAATATGACTTTGCAGGTGACAATAAAGATTCTGGCCCTTTCAATGCACATCTTTCCCAAACCGGAAATGTTGCTATGACTGCAGACCGCTTCGGAAACGCCAATTCCGCCGTTTATTTCGATGGAAACTATTCCAATTTAAATGCCGATGCCAGCAATCTGCCTACCCGTGAAAGAACTTTATCCGCCTGGGTAAAAATGGAGGATACAACTTCCATCCGGACAATTTTTGGCTACGGCGGGAATGGAAATTACGCTACTTCGCAGATCATGTCGTGGGGCAGAATGGATACCCGGTACGGATGGATGAGTTCAGCAATGATGGCCGGTTATTCTAATACCCATTCACTGTTTTCACCCTCAACCGGAAATCCGATTGGAAACTGGGTTCACATGGTAACCGTTGTTGACCAGACCGGAACCCGTATTTATATCAATAATCAGCTGGTTGCATCCAACACCGATTTCAATACAGACACTTATGTAGACGGAAAAAAACTGTTCATTGGAATAGAACCCCATTATGAAGGAGTTGCACCCCAACTTAATCCATTTAAGGGTGCGATAGATGATATCCGGATCTATAACCGGGTTCTGACTGCCGCAGAGAGACTGGCTCTTTTTGCAGAAGACGGATACAACCCCACCCCTGATGTTGCAGGATTAACCATTACA
>Ga0209460_1001773_pt1 | contig 11174 bp, 11 predicted proteins | sample EBPBio132013_DNA_FD_185868 | JGI IMG/M metagenome (GOLD analysis project Ga0209460, IMG submission 185868) | Wastewater treatment Type I Accumulibacter community from EBPR Bioreactor in Madison, WI, USA - Reactor 2_5/13/2013_ DNA (SPAdes)... | ecosystem: Engineered > Bioreactor > EBPR >...
GACTGGTAGTGAAAACCCTTACTTGCCCATCTTTTGCGCTGATTGAACAATGATGTCCAGTCTGGTTGGGCATGGGTAAGAACCAAAGCTTCTCTGGTCGGCAGATATTGAATCCCGTCTTTAAACATCGAATGAATTTTGTGCATGAGAAGTTCATCGTCCCCACTGATCAGGTGATCAATACCTGAAAACCCATCCACAGCAGAAAAAGCTGACTTCCTGATCCAGAGATTTGCTCCATTGATTGTAGATGGCTGGTTGTGCCCACTTGAACCGCCTGCGACAACCATTAATCCTGCAAATTCAAGATGTTGCCAGGAGGATAAAAACGATCCCTTACGAAAAAATTCCACGGGTCCTGCAATCAATTGTGAAGAGTTTGAAACCGCCTGGGTAAAAACGGAAACCCAGGTTCGGGGAACCAGACAATCTGCATCGGTAAAGGCAATCCAGTCTCCCTTTGCTACCGAAAGTGCGCACTGAATCGCACGTTTTTTAGGACTTTTTATTCCTGAATAGTGTGGAAAGTTTTGGGTCTGGATGGGTATTATGATTGGATTCTGAATTGAAAGCTCTGTAATCAGTTTAAACGTCTGATCAGTTGAAAAGTCATCTACAACAATAATTTCGGTGATTAATTTTTTGTTTTCGGGTACGAGCAAAGAATTCAGGCAGGTAAGGATGTTAGATTCTTCATTTCTTGCTGCAATTATAACCGAAACAGAAGGAGGGGGGAATTTATTAGTTTTGAATTCAGTATCAAGTTTTTTAAAGCCGGTAAGGTACCATAACAGTGCAGAGAGGTAAAAAATGCAGGCACCAACCAGTACAACTTCCATTATTCAACTGATTTTGAAACCGGTACGGGGTTAGTTTTAAGCTTTATGGAATGCCGTTTTCTGATTCGCTGAATTTTCATGTATCTGAACTGTTTTGCAAAGGAGGATGGCTTTATTTCCATGGCAAGAATGATCAGAATTCCGATTACCGATGGGGTTAACCTGTTGATAATAAAAAGAAGAAGTGCGCTGAAAAGGGCAACTTCGGCACTAATTCCAAATTTAGTAAAGAAATATACAGATGAAATTTCACGGATTCCCAAATCACCGAAAGTAAGTCCGGAAAGAACTGATCTGACGAGCAGGGTAGCCGTTGCCCCCAAATAGCCGATTGCAATAGGCACATTACCAAAAGCAAGAATGATCAGATAAAATTGAGTAATGTAAGTAAAATATTTAAGAACGTTTACGATAATGAGATAAAGGTTGTCACCACTGTTTAATCTTTTCGCAGCAAGGGTCGCACCTTCAATGTGAATTTTACCTAGAAATTTAAATTTAGGTATCAATTTCAGAAAAGGTTTTGGAGTAGCGCAAAAAACGATACCGGCAATTCCAAAAATCAGAAAGAAAATACCGATACCCATGATCAGTTCCTGTTCAACTGCACCTGGTATATATTTAAAGGCAATTACAATAAAGGCAATTGAACCGGCAATGCATGAAATAAACAGAAGGGAAATTTTCTCTATAAAATGGAGAGCAACGAGTGAAGCTTTCGGGAATGCAGACATGTTAAGTAACCGTCCTGCATAATCTCCAAGTGGAGAAAGGGTAACAGTATCAAGGGCAAGCCCTGAAAGCATAGAATAAAAGGTAACCCGTTTTCTTATTCTGGAATCAATAAATCTGACTACATAATCCCATTTTAGCCAACTGAAGAAAACATTTGGGATAACAAGCAATCCGGCAAGAATAATGTATGATGAATCTGCACGATTTCCCTGACGAAATACTTCGTTCCAGTCAATAACAAAACAGACTGAAACTAATCCGGCAAGGGTAAAGAGTTTCAGTCCCCAGATGAGCTGATTAAAATATTTTTGGAACAGGTTTTTCAACAAATAATTATTTTCCGAGAAAAGAGCTTGTTAACTTTTCCACTTTGGTCTAAGAACCTGCAAAAATACGGATAAAAATGGAAGTAGAAAATGATAGGGTAAGGCAAAAAGAGATATCCGGGTGATGGAAGACACAAATAAACCCAGTTCGGACAATAAACGTCTACTTTGGGCTGTAATAAAAATTACACTTGCAAAAATAAAAGAAGAACCTATTACCACTGATTGAAATGAATCCAGGTAAATAGAACCCATTAAAAATACGATTGATGCTGGAAACCAAAGGTCATAAAAAGCTAGCAAAATAAGGATTTTAACGGGGTATTTACTGCCCGCCTTGTAGTGACGTGCCTTTTGGTTGATAAGATCCTTCCAACTCTTTTTTGTTCCGGTAGTTGCAGCATTTAATTTGAGCAACGCCACTTTCGGGTTATTTGAAAGCAATTTTTGGAAAAGCAGATCATCGTCACCCGATTTGATCATGGCGTGTGACTCAAGATACTCCTTTTGGAATAAATTCTTTTTGAATCCCCAATTCCGTCCGACAGACATGTATGGACAACTAAATTGATAAAAGTAAGTATATTTTATGGCTGTGAATAAAGCATCCATCCATTGCAGTTCCTGTAAAAACCCTGAATTCGGTTCAAAATCGGGCAAACTATAACCGGCAATAACCTCAGATTGATTGAATTGTGACCGGTACTCGGAGAAGAAAGAAACTGGAAGGATACAATCGGCATCAGTAAAAACAAGATTCTGATTAGCTGCATGGGAAATGCCAAGAAAAACGGCCCATTTTTTGGGTGATTCTGGCCACTCAGTTTCAGTTATAATGATTTTTCGAATTGGGAGGATGGATGAAAACCTGTCAGCAATCTGTTCAGATTGATCTGTACACCGGTCAAGAATAATCAGGATTTCGTCATCCTTACCGGGTTTAATGGACTCTAAGAGTACAGGAAGATTATTTTCCTCGTTGTGAACGCAAACAATAAGAGAAATGGGTTGATTCATTAGACAATTGACAAAGTATAAGTAAAAGCGTATTTTAGTTGCCATAAAACCTGGTGAGGTGTCATCAGGTTTTTTTTATTTTTAAAAAGGCGCATCAGAGGAAACATGTCAAACGAAACGATCTATCTTACCCTGGAAGGCAGGGGACGACTTGAAAAAGAACTTCGGGAACTAAAAACGAGTGGCCGTAAAGATATGGCATCAAGAATTGCCGAAGCCCGTTCCCATGGTGACTTAAAAGAAAATGCTGAATATGATGCAGCCAAAGAAGCACAGGGTCATTTGGAAATGCGGATTGCCAAGCTGGAAGAAACACTTTCAAAGTCCAGAATTCTGGATACCTCGAATTTGGACCTTACAAAAGTTACTGTTCTCAGCACAGTGAAAGTTGCTAACTCTAAGACAAACAAGGAGTTCAATTATACTCTGGTTTCTGAAGAAGAAGCTGATCTGGCAAATGGTAAGATTTCTACTCTTTCTCCTATCGGAAGGGCATTACTGGGTCATTCAATTGGTGATTTGGTTGAAATTAAAGTCCCCGCTGGTTTATTGACTCTGAAAGTCCTCGACATTACCCGCCAATAATCTTTTTTTGGAGATCTGGTTTTCAGATCTCCATCTCTTCTCTTTCTTTCAATCCCAGTTAAACATCCGGGTCACTTTTTTCCCTTCTATATCAGACTTAAAGAGTTTATTTTCAAGCTGAAAAATTTGGTCTTTACCTGCGACCATCAAACCCTTAATCTGAAAAACGATCTCTTTTGAATTAAGAAACTGCGGATAAAGAAGTGATTTATCTTTCACTTCAATTTGGTTGAATGCCAATGTATTTACATCAACAATAAAAATACTTTGGCGAATATAACCGGATGGAAACTCACCTACTCTGGCAGTTACTGCAACAGATTTCCCGTCATCACTGATATCAAATGTACTTTCTTCATCATTTTCAATTTTAAACGCTGAAAAGATATTTCGGGTAGAGTTTGATTTCGGATCAAAACCAACCAAAGCCCCATTATCCAAATAAATAAGTTCACCGCTTGCCGGGTTAACTCTTGGTTTTAAACCTCTTACCAGTTTGCGTAACTGATTTTTGGCAAAATCATATTGAAAAATAAAATCGCCATCTTTTTTCAGATAGGTATTGTAAAAAATACTGTTTCCGTCAGCAGACCATGCCGGATTTGAATGCCCTCTGATTACGGTATAATCCTCATTCTCAGTAAGGGTGTACGTATCGGTGGCTTTTGTTTCAAGATTATATACTTTTACAACTGAATTTGGGGTATTGATGAGACCCGATTCTTCACCATAGAGCAATTTTTTTCCATCCTGCGACCAGGAACACAAAAAATACGGATCTGCATTGGTTGTAACGGTGGTAACTTCCTTATTCCAGAGATTTTGAATGTAAATACCGTTTTTACGATTTCTGAATGAATAAAAAAGAAGCCAGTTTCCGGTTGGGTCAATTGCGCTGTTTGGCGGAACAACACTAAAAGTTGATTTTCTGTCATCTGTCAGGTTGTACATCAGATCTTCTTTAATACTGTACATCAGAATATCATACTCACTCGGGAATCCGGCAACTGTTTCCTGCATCACGATATAATCTTCATTGCTTGTATTGAACGGGAGGGAAACACGACCGGCAACAATGTAAGGTTTATAGGGTAACCTTGTTTGAGCAAAGGTCAGGCTTACACCTGAAATTGCTAAGAGTGCAAGTAACCAATACTTTTGCATAATTGAAATCCTTAAATAGAAAGCACACGGGGTTGAAACAAACTTTTTCAGTTGAGTATTTTACAGATGAAAAGAATTTTTCTCTGCTTGCTGATTTACCCTGGCACCTTGATCTTGAAGACTGGCATCAGGTTCAAAGAATCAAAGAACTTAATATCCGGAAAGGGAATCATCGCCATCCCGTAAAGTTTATAGACCATTATCATAAATATTTGGCTATAAAGCAAATCCCGGCTCATCTGGCTGAGAAGGAAATCAGGTTTTATGATCAATTGAACCGGCTCGGAATTGCAACTTTGACCTCACTCGGCTGGGTAAAAGTCAACCGGCCCCCGGTAAGAATGAATGATGTGATCGGACAACCCTTAATACAGAATGATACCGGATTTTTGGTTACCAACCTTCAGCGTGATGTTATTCCTGATAAAGACCTGCTTGGTTATGGTCTCAGCAAGGTTAACGAACAGAAAGTATGGAATTCTATTATTCAGTTATTTGTGGATCTGCATGCAAATAACATCTATTGGGGCGATGCAAGTCTGAATAATGTTCTGATCCGGTTTAAAAAAGTTAGATATCCAAGTTCTGCAAGAAACCTTACTATTCTTGAAGGAATTTTGGTTGATACTGAAACTATGGAAGAATTTCCGGCAATTTCGGATGAAAGAAGGATGGAAGACTGGGATCTGTTTTTTGAATCACTTGAATGGACACTTGAAGATTTGAATCATGCGGGTGTGAAAAAAAATATCAACATCCATAAATTAAAAAAAGACATGCTTAAAAAGTATGATCACTGGCTTAAAATAACCAGAGACCGCCAGAAATTTGAAGAAGTTACCCATTTACAAACTCCTGCCTTTGAACTTGAGTGGATGCCGGAAGGATCTTTTCAGGTTTTTCTTAAACAGGTTGAGGAACACAAGTGGTATTTGAGTGAGAAAAAGGGGAAGCCGGTGCCTTTGAATGAAGCTGCAGTTAACTGGTACCAAAAGGTATTTTTGCCCACCACAGCACAACTGGCAACACCTGAAATTGAAGAATTATTTCCGCAGAGAACGCCAACCCAGCTTTTTGTGGAAATTATGAACCACAAATATTTTCTGAGTTTGCAAAAAGGCAGTGATGTGGGAACAGGACCTGCTATCCGGGATTATGTTCAGCGATTCGGCCATTTTGATGAGGCCAAACCACTTCTTAAGAAATTCATGTCAAAAATGGAAGGACAGCTTTCAGGTTACCTTCAACGTGAAAAAACGTAAGGAACCTTAATGGTCTGATTTGCAGATTTGGGTGCAATCTTAGAAAATTTCCACAATTTGATTCGGGTCGACAGTGATTTCACAAAAGCCGGATTCTTAAGTTTTGACTGAATAGTTTTTACATTAGTCACTTTACCATCTGGGTTAATGGTAACCAAAAACTCAACTTTTCCTGACAGATTCGGGTCACGCTGTTTATAAGATTCAAAAAGCAACCTGATGTCCTGATCATTCAATGCAACAACCTGACTAAGTTCATTGGCATCCCGCTGGGTAACGGTCTGACCTTTTTTATCCTTTTTAGGTTTGGTTTTTGACGGATCTGGCAAGGTTTCTTTACCAGGAACGGGTTTGGGCTGGCTTAATGGCGGGGCTTTTAATTGTGCAAAAACAGAAGAAAACCCGAACAAAATCAAAACAGTTAAAATGGGTGCCTTCATCATCATCTTCATTTCTTTTCCTCTGCCCGGTTTGATTTGTTTAGGATTGAAGGACGGAAGATATGAAACACAGGTTCAGTTGTCACCTGACTGTACAGGTCTTTTATCCAGTCCGGACCATATTTGACAAGAAAATACAAGCCGGAAACAGACCGTTCCTGCCATTTTTCTTCGGGCATCAAACTTGAATCCAATCTTTTCATTTGCCCAAAGGCTACTTCCTGAGATTTTTTCACAGACTTTTCAAGTCTTGAAAAGAATTGCTCAACCGATTGTACCGTTCTGGCGTTTAGTCCGTTCCAGGTATCTTCCAGGGTTGAATCAATTGATTTTATCATCGGAAGGTGACCGCCGAAAAGGGAATTGAGATCCTTTTTTATCTTTTCGAATTCAACATCGGTATCAATTCCGCTCAGTTTTTTAAGTTCACTTTCACTCCAGTCCGGATTATTCATGATCTCCTCAGGAGTTTTCCTGAATTTTTCAAGCAACCTCTGAATGGCAGGTTCGACAAAAACACCAGATGTTCTTGGGATGCATAAAGGCATCACAGTTTCAGTTTCGTTATAGGCCAGTTTTAACTGTCCCCAATAGCTGAACTCGCCAGGACCTAAAATCACCCCAACTGTTGGTAAAACCGTATCCTGAAATAATGGACGTGTCACAACATTCGGACTAACAGATCCCGGATTTTCATTTATCAGACTGATGACTTGCTCAATTGTGTACGTTTCATCTGTACCGGCAAGTTTTAATTTTCTATCTGGCACAAGTTCCAGACCCAATCTTTTCCCGTTTCTGATCATGAAAAGATTTACGGTTCTGGGAGTTAACTGAACTGGAATTGACCTTTCAACCATCGATCTGGTTTGAACAGAAACACTTTTTCCTGCAAGTTGTGACGTTAGCTCTTTTGTAAAAAGCGGGAGAGCCAATTTTTTGATTTCTGGATCTGATGGATTTAAAACCAGCAACCCATAATCGGCAAACCAGTCTCTGATCAAGGCCAGAAAAGCTGTTGCGTAAGAATCACCAGGTTTATATGACGTTTTTAGTTTTTCAACCATATCCGCTTTAAAATCAGTTTCAGGCAATTGAGAATTGACCTGATCCAGAAATTCAGTAAACGAGGCGGGAATTTTCCTTGCCGAAATCTGAAAATAGGCTTCATTCTCAGATTCCTGAAAAAGCAATGCCGGTTTCTCAGGTTGTTGGTAAACAGCAATTTCCCTGAAGTCATGATCTTCAACTTCCAGCCAAAAAACAGGAACAAAATTTGTGTCTGGATGGCGGATAGCCAGCTCTTCAGCCCACTTAATTGCGGAAAGGGTTTTGACCAGCGTGTATAACGGACCGCCAAAAAAACCAGCCTGCTGACCGGTTACAATTACGACAGTATTACTTTCAGCCAGTTGCTCAAGATTATAATCTGTTTTTGCTGAAATTCCTGAATTCTGCCGTACCATTGCAGAGTGAAGAGCTTTTCTTGTTTCGGTAGGAAACGCCAGTCTTTTTTGAATGACAGATTCCCAGTCCTTTTCACTTTGAAAATGTCCGGGATACAGGTCAATAATTTCCTTTTCCTGATTCAAATAACGTGAAAGCAGGTGCTCAGAGGGAAACAGATCAGTTAACGGGGTCAAAATCGGATTCTCCGTGGTGCGGGTTTGAGGTCTTCCCGGCCTTTTAATTTGGTTTTTAAACCTGAAAGTTCTGTTGGCGTCAGTTCTCTGACTTCACCGGGTTTTAATCCCGTAAGAAAAAGGTTTTCAATCCGGGTTCTGACCAATCGTAACGTTGGAAAACAACAGGCGGCTGTCATTTTTCGAACCTGACGGTTTTTACCTTCCTTCAAGATTACTTTTATCCAGGTATCCGGAATGGTGAGTCTGACACGAATTGGCGGATTTCTTTCCGGAAAATCTGGTATAACAGTTAAAATTTCTGCTGCTGCCGGTCTGCATTTTTCAGTTCCCAGTGTAATTCCGGAACGAAACGGCTGCAGATCAGGATAGGTCGGTGAACCTTCAACCTGAACCCAATACTCACGTTCATGTCCGAATTCAGGATCAAGCAACAAATGTGTGATTTCTTTGTCATTGGTAAGCAGAAGAAGTCCTTCGCTGTCTTTGTCAAGCCGGCCAACCGGATAAACATCAGAAGGGAAAGAAAAATTCAAATCCTTCAGGCAAGTTCCTGAACCTTCCTTTGAAAATTGGGACAGCATGTTGAACGGTTTATAAATGAGATAATATTTTTTTGACATAATCAGGAAAAAACCCAATAACAGATGATAATACTTGCAATGATACCAGCCAGATCTGCAAGGAGACCAGCCGGAATGGAATGACGGAATTTTTTTATCCCGACAGATCCGAAATAAACGGCAATAACATAAAAAGTGGTTTCAGTCGAGCCCATGATGGTGGCAGCCATTTTGACTATCAACGAATCTGGACCATGGGTTTTTATCAGATCGGTTAGAATGGCGAGTGATCCGCTGCCGGAAAGAGGTCTCATCAACGCCAAAGGAAGCAGATCAGAAGGGAAGCCAACAAAATCAAGAGCCGGTGATGCCCATTGTGTAATCAGATCCATCGCACCTGAGGCCCGGAACATGCCGATGGCAACGAGCATAGCAACCAGGTAGGGTATTATTTTAACTGCAACATTAAATCCTTCCTTGGCGCCTTCAACAAATTCTTCATAAACCGGAACACGGGCTTTGATGACTGCGTAAAGCGGAATTCCAACGATGATTACAGGAATCGCCCATTCAGAAACGGTTTTAAGGAAGTCGATCATACAGTCTCTTCCTTATCCTTCATGAAAACTTCGAGGCCTTTTACTGCAATAATCGCTGTGAGTGTGGAAAATATGGTGGCGATAAGTGCCGTTATGATAATATCCGTGGGTGACGTTGCACCTGATGCGACCAGAATTGCAATTACTGTTGCAGGAACCAGGGTAACTGAACTTGTATTCAAAGCGAGAAACATGACCATTGCATTGGTCGCCCGTTCCTTGATTTTGTTTAACGACTGAAGTTCTTCCATGGCTTTTAAACCGAGCGGAGTTGCAGCATTATTCAATCCCAGCATATTAGCTGAAAGATTCATGACAATAGCTCCCAATGCCGGATGATCTGCAGGGATGGAAGGGAACAGTTTTCTAAGTATTGGGAAAAGAGCTTTTGAAATGAGGGTAACCAAACCTGATTTTTCACCGATCCGCATGATGCCAAGCCAAAGTGCCATAATTCCGATCAGGCCGATTGAAATATCAACGGCGGTTTTACCATAATCGACAGCAGCCTGAGTCACTGCAGCCATTTTACCTGTAAAGGCAGCAACGACAACCGAAACTACCATTAATCCGAGCCAGATGTAGTTAAGCATTCTTTTCCAATCCAAAAAATTACGGGTTACAAATCACGGGTCACGAATTACAAAAAGACAGGTCACTGTCTGAGTGCTTTAAAAAAAATGATTCATGGATGAGCTTCGCAGAACACTGGATTCCCGGATCAAGTCCGGGATGACATCTATTTTTTAATTTGAAAAATAAACCCCGTTGCTTGAGGTTTGATTATTTAATACCTTAACCCATCCAAAAATTGAATACACTTTCTGACGTTTCAGGTTCTGACGGATTAAACCAAACCACATCAGAATCCTTTTTAAACCAGGTCATTTGCCGTTTTGCATAATGCCTTGAATTTCTCTGAATCAGCTCAATAACCCGGTTTTCATCATATTCATCCCGGAAAAAGGGGAAATATTCCTCATATCCAACTGTTTTTAAAGCGTTTGTCTGAGAAGTGAATCCTTTTTCAAGCAAAGTTTGGACTTCTTTTTTCAGTCCGGCTCCAACCATATCAAGAACCCTTGTATTGATTCTTTTATATAAGTCTTCACGGTCAGGGGCCAGACCTGCACAAAGATAGGGAAAAGGAAAGGGTTCCGGTTTATCATGTTCCTGCCACCAGGTCATGGTTTTACCCGAAGCATACCAGACTTCAAGTGCACGGATAACCCGTTGGGTTTTTGTTGAATCCCGGCTGGCTGCTGCCTGAGGGTCAATTTCCTTCAACTCATCGAAAAGCTTTTCGTTTCCTTCATTTTCAAGCCTTATAAGCAACTTATTCCTGATTTCAGTATCAGCGGGGATGTCAGAAATTCCATTCTTTAGAGCAGAAAAGTACAACCCGGAGCCGCCTGCGACGATAACCGGCTTATCCCGTTTGCGAATTTCTGCAATCCGTTTTCTTCCCTCAATGAAGAAATCAAAAGCTGAAAAAGGCTGATCGGGTTCAAGTTCAGCTACAAAATGGTGACGAATTCGTTCCAGTTCACAATTTGTTGGTGCAGCCGTGCCTATTGGCATGTGGCGATAAATCTGCCTGGAATCACAGGAGACAATTTCACCATTGGTTCTTTCCGCAAGTTCAAGTGCCAAAGCAGATTTCCCGGATGCAGTCGGGCCAACTACAAATAATACAGGAATTTCCATCAGAATTTTTCTGAACTTAAAATGGGTTTTAGCTGCTGGTAAAAATCATTAACCGGGAAACCCATCACATTATAATAATCACCTTCTATACTTGAAATAAAGGCTGACATCAGACTATCCTGTATACCATACGCACCCGCTTTATCCATAGGGGAGCCAGTTTCAATATAACTTTTTATTTCATCTGCTGAAAGAACCGAAAAACGGACTTTGGTTTCAATGGTTCTGGATATTTTTAAATTTGATTCCGGAAACAGAACGGTATAACCCGTATAAACAGAGTGTGTTTTCCCG
>Ga0209460_1001777_pt1 | contig 11160 bp, 8 predicted proteins | sample EBPBio132013_DNA_FD_185868 | JGI IMG/M metagenome (GOLD analysis project Ga0209460, IMG submission 185868) | Wastewater treatment Type I Accumulibacter community from EBPR Bioreactor in Madison, WI, USA - Reactor 2_5/13/2013_ DNA (SPAdes)... | ecosystem: Engineered > Bioreactor > EBPR >...
AGGCGGCCGCGGCATCCTTGATGATCTTGCGGCCGCCGGCGCGCTCCAGCAGAAGGCGACCCATCGTGACCATGAGGTCGACGTCGGCGCGCGCCGGAATCTTGATCTCGGCGTTGTGCAGCCAGGTGGCCCAGTCGTCGCAGAACGCGCGCACGTGCCAGGTCCAGGTGCCCTCGACGCTGACGACGGCGTCGGCCTGCCAGCGATCCGTGCCGGGGGCGATCGGGCGCATCCAGTGAGTTCGTGACTCGCCGTTCGGATCGGTGAGCACGAGTTGCACACCGAGCTGGTCGTGGCCCTCCCGGAAGACCGTTGCCTGGAAGGGAACCACTTCGCCGCGGTAGGCCTTCGCCGGCCACAGGGCGCCCGGTTGTTGGGGCATCAGATCGCGGATGGGAATGCGGCCGAGTCTCGGCTCGTAACTGGCAGGGTCAACGCCCTGGTCTCGGACGGCCTCGTACTCGACTACCACGGTTCGACCGTACCCCTTTTGTGCGGGATGCAAGCGCTTTACATTCCTGCAACCTTTCGCCCGTAGGCTCTCAGTCGTGAAGGCCATCCGTCGATTTACCGTTCGCACCGTGCTCCCCGAGGCGCTCGCCCCCCTGGACGAGCTCTCGACCAACCTCCGCTGGTCGTGGCACGAACCCACCCGGCAGCTGTTCCGCGAGATCGACCCCGCGGGCTGGGAGAACACGCACGACCCGATCGCGCTACTCGGTGCCGTCGAGCCGGCGCGCCTGAGTGAGCTTGCGGCGGATGCCTCGTTCGTGGCCACCGCGAAGCAGCTCGTCGACGACCTCCACGCCTACCTGACCGAGCCGCGCTGGTACCAGACCTTGACGGATGCGCCGGCCTCCATCGGCTACTTCTCGCCCGAGTTCGGTATCGCCGCCGCTCTGCCGCAGTACTCCGGCGGCCTGGGGATCCTCGCGGGCGACCACCTCAAGAGCGCGAGCGACCTCGGCGTTCCCATCATCGGCGTCGGCCTCTTCTACCGGGCCGGCTACTTCCGCCAGGCGATCTCGCGCGAGGGCTGGCAGCTGGAGAGCTACCCGGTGCTCGACCCCGACGGGCTTCCGCTCACCGTTCTGCGTCACCCCGACGGCACCGCGGCGCAGGTCGCCCTCGCGCTGCCCGACGGCCGCGCACTCTACGCGCGAGTGTGGCAGGTGGCTGTGGGTCGCATCCGGCTGCTGCTTCTGGACACCGACATCCCGGAGAACGCTGACGAGCTGCGCAGCGTGACCGACCGCCTCTACGGTGGCGGCGGCGAGCACCGGCTGCTGCAGGAACTGCTGCTCGGCATCGGCGGCGTTCGGGCGATCAAGGCATACACCGAGCTCACGAACACCCCCTTCCCGGAGGTGTTCCACACCAACGAGGGTCACGCGGGCTTCCTCGGGCTGGAGCGCATCAGCGACCTCATCGGCGCGGGGCTGTCGTTCCAGACCGCGCTCCAGGTCGTGCGCGCCGGTACCGTCTTCACCACGCACACGCCAGTGCCGGCCGGAATCGACCGGTTCGAGGTCGAGATGATCACGAAGTACTTCTCCACCGACCTGCTGCCGGGGGTTGCGGCATCCGATGTCATAGCGCTCGGCGAGGAGAACTACACGGGCGGCGACGCGACCAAGTTCAACATGGCCGTCATGGGCTTGCGCCTCGCGCAGCGCGCCAACGGTGTCTCGAAGCTGCACGGCGAGGTGTCGCGTGAGATGTTCGGTGCGCTCTGGCCCGGATTCGAGCCCGAGGACGTGCCGATCACGTCGGTGACCAACGGGGTGCACGCACCGACCTGGACCGACCCGATGCTCGCCGCGCTCGCCGCCGACAAGCTCGGCACCGGCGACACCACCGGCTGCGACTGGAACTCGAAGTCCGTGACCGACGCCGACCTGTGGGCGGTGCGCGGGCGCATGCGCGAGCAATTGGTGACGGATGCCCGCCGCAGAGTCAGCGCGGCCTGGCAGGAGCAGAACCCCGGCGTCGGCGCCCCCGCCTGGTACTCGGAGCTGCTGGACCCGGCGGTGCTGACGATCGGCTTCGCCCGACGCGTTCCCACCTACAAGCGGCTCACCCTCATGCTCCACGACGAGGCGCGGCTGCGGTCGCTGCTGCTGCACCCCGAGCGGCCGATCCAGATCGTGATCGCGGGCAAGTCGCATCCGGCCGATGACGAGGGCAAGCGACTCATTCAGCGGCTCGTCGAGTTCGCCAGCGAGCCGGAGGTGCGCAAGCGCATCGTCTTCCTGCCCAACTACGACATCGGCATGGCCAAGCTGCTCTACCCGGGCACCGACGTCTGGCTGAACAATCCGCTGCGTCCGCTCGAAGCCTGCGGAACCTCGGGCATGAAGGCCGCGCTCAACGGCTCGCTGAACCTGTCGATCCTCGACGGTTGGTGGGCGGAGTTCTACGACGAGGAGAACGGCTGGGCGATCCCGTCGGCCGACTCGGCTGGTGACGGCGCCGAGCGAGACAAGCTCGAGGCCGACAGCATGTACGACCTCATCGAGCACCAGATCGCACCGCGCTTCTACGACCGAGGAAGGAACGGCGTGCCCACCCGCTGGGTGGAGTCGATCCGGCACACGCTGGCGACCCTGTCGCCGGCGCTCTCCGCCGACCGCATGGTCAAGGAGTACGTCGAGCGGTTGTACGTGCCGGCGGCCGCGGCCGAGAAGGTCGTGAGCGCCGACGGGTTCCGCCCGGCCCGGGAGCTGGCCGACTGGAAGGCGCGCGTGACCGCGGCCTGGCCGAAGGTGCACGTGTCGCACGTCGAGTCCGGGGGAGTGGATGCCGTGCCCCAGGTCGGCGACGACCTGCGGCTGCGCGCGACAGTCGACATCGACGGGCTCGCCCCCACCGACGTCGCCGCTGAGGTCGTGTACGGACGCGCCCGCGACAGCGACCGCATCGATGACGTAGTGCATCAGGGTCTCGAGCTGGCCAGCGGGGAGGAGCGTCCGGTGGTGTTCGCGGGCACGGTTCCGTTGGCGCGAGCCGGGAGCTTCGGCTACAACGTGCGGGTTGTGCCGTCGCATCCGCTGCTCGCGGGCCCAGCGGAGATGGGCCTGATCGCGGTCGCGGAGTAAGGCGCAGCGTCGCGCTTCCCGTTCGCCGATCAGGAGTTCTCGGCGACCCGCCGCGTGGGGGTGGTGAGTTGCGGCGCGTCGCGAAGATCTCCTGATCCGCGAGTCAACGACTGATCCCTAACAGGGTCCTCGGGATGCCCCAGACCTCTGAAACGGGATGCCTCGCGCCGACCAGCCCGTGCGCGCAGCCATGCTGTGCCGATGCCCGGTCTCGCCGCAGTATTTCTCGACGGTCGGGGATGTGCGCGTCGCGCCGAACTGGTGGAGGCCGGGTTCACACCGCACGCGATCTCCTCGATGGTGCGAACGGGTGAGATCGAGCGCGTGCGCATCGGCTGGTACGTTCCGCGAGGTGCTGACCCGATGGTGCGCCAGGCGGTGCGTGTGGGCGGCCGCTTGGCCTGCGTGTCCGCTGCAGGTCATCTGGGCTTGTGGGTGCCGGAGGGAGGCACGTTGCACGTGGCCGTGGCGCGCAACGCATCCAGGTTTCGATCACCGGCTGCCGATCCCCTGCCGCTGTCACAGAGTGCAGCCAGTGCGGGGGTCGATCTCCATTAGCTTTCCACCCCAGGCACGCGATGCGAAGCGGTCAGCTCTCTGCGGGAGTGCCTCGCAGAGGTCGTAAACTGCCAGCCGATCGAGCTGGCGGTCGCGGTTGTCGACTCGGCGCTGAATCAGGCGGCCATCACGGCTGCTGGTCTGCGCGAGTTGCTGTCCTCCTCTGCCCGTGGTCGCGGCGTTCTCGGGCTCGTTGATGGCCGTGCTGAGAGCGGCATCGAGTCGATTGCACGGGTGCGCCTGCGGCGGACGGGCATCCAGGCGCACCTGCAAGTGGTGGTGGCCCCGGGCATCCGTGTCGACTTGCTGATCGACGGGTGGCTCGTGATTGAGCTCGACGGCAGCCGACTTCACTCGGGCCCAGCCGAGTTCGAAGCCGATCGTGCACGGGATGCTGTGCTCGCAACGTGGGCGTACCGCACGCTGCACTTCTCCTACCGACAGGTGATGGGCGATTGGGACTTCGTCTACTCCACAATCGTCACCGTTCGGTCTCAGGGTGCGCCCGCGGGTCGCCGGCCAGTGTGATCCCGCGTTCGAGGGTTCGCGGATCAGGACGCCCACGCGACACGCCGGGATACCAGCGGCGACTCGCGCGTGTCGCGGCGCCATCCTGATCCGCGAAGATGGCGGCATGGGCTGCCGTGCCTCAGCGACCGATCGCGGCGATCACGGCGCCAGTCGCGCGCACCAGGTCGGCGGGGGCGATCTCGATGTCGAGTCCGCGCCGACCGCCGCTCACGAAGATCGTGTCGTACAGCTCGGCGGTCTCGTCGAGCACGGTCGGATGCGCGTTCTTCTGTCCGATCGGACTGATGCCGCCCACCACGTAGCCGGTGCGTCGCTCGGCAAGCTTGGGGTCGGCCATCTCCGCCTTCTTGCCGCCGACCGCTGAAGCGAGCGCTTTGAGGTCGAGCTTGCCGGTGACCGGCACGATGCCGACGACGAGCGCGCCATCGACGTCCGCGAGCAGGGTCTTGAACACCTGCTCCGGGTCGAGCTCGAGCGCGCTCGCGGCCTCGAGCCCGAAGTTGGTGGTGGCCGGGTCGTGCTCGTAGCTGTGCGCCGTGAACCGGATGCCCGCCGCGGCCAACGCCACGGTGGCGGGTGTGCCGGGGGCATCGGGGCGGTGGGATCTCGACATGCTCAGTCAGCGGGTCAGTGAGCGACGAACAGCTGCATCGACGCGCCCGACACCGTCAGCTCCGACCCGGGCAGGTAGTCGACGAGCGGGTCGACGTGCTCCTCCTGGGCCGAGTCCCAGAGCAGCGAGTAGCCCGCGACGCCCTCGTGGGCGGGCAGGGTGACGGTCACGTCATCCTCGAGGCCGTGCACGATCAGCAGGATGCGGTTGAAGTCCTCGAACTCGGGCGTCGAGGCCGCGAGGTACTGCAGGGTGCGCTCCGCGGGGGAGTCCCAGTCCTCCTCGCTCATCGACTCGCCCTGCTTGTTGTACCAGTCCATCTGTGTGGCGCTCGGAACCGTCTCGCCCCACTTGCCGTAGCGCACCGGGCGCAGCGCGGGGTTCTCGCGGCGGAACTGGATGAGCATGCGGGTGACGGCAAGCAGGTCATCCTGCCACTCCTCGTGCTGCCACGGCAGCCAGGTGAGTTCAGAGTCGTGGCAGTAGGCGTTGTTGTTTCCGCGCTGGGTGCGCCCGAATTCGTCGCCCGCCGTCAGCATCGGGATGCCCGCCGACAGCAACAGCGTGCCGAGCAGGTTGCGCATGGCCTTGCGCCGGGAGTCGACGACGTCCTGCTTGGTGGTCGGACCCTCGACACCGTGATTGAAGGAGTGGTTGTTGTCGGTGCCGTCTCGGTTGTTCTCGCCGTTGCCGAGGTTGTGCTTCGAGTTGTACGCGGTGAGGTCGGCCATGGTGAAACCGTCGTGCGCGGTCACGAAGTTGAGGCTCGCCATGGGGCCGCGCTCCTGCGAGAACACGTGGGCCGAACCGGCCAGTCGTCGCGCGAGCGAGCCGATGCCGTTGGGCGCCGAGCCGTTCGCGCGGGCCGCACCGATGTCGGTGAGCCAGAAGTCGCGCATGCGGTCGCGGAAGCCGTCGTTCCATTCGCTCCAGCCGTCGGGGAAGTTGCCGACCTGCCAGCCGCCCATGCCGACGTCCCACGGCTCGGCGATCATCGTGACTGACTCGAGCTGCGGGTCGTCGAGGATCGCCAGCAGGAGCGGATGCTCGGGCTGGAACTCGTTCGCGGCATCCCGACCCAGCGTGGCCGCCAGGTCGAAGCGGAAGCCGTCCACCTGCAGGTCGTTCGCCCAGTACCTGAGCGAGTCGAGGATGAGCCGCTGGGCGGCGGGTGTCGCGGTGTTGACCGAGTTGCCGCATCCGGTCACATCGACGTAGGCACCGTCGGGGGTCTGGCGGTAGTAGTTCTTGTTGTCGATGCCGCGCAGGCTCGTGGTCGGTCCGCCGAGGCCCTCCTCCGCCGTGTGGTTGTAGACCACATCGAGGATGACCTCGAGACCGGCCTCGTGAAGGAGTTTGACCATGCCCTTGAACTCGCGCAGCACGGCACCGGTGCCGCCGAACTGGGCCTCGCGGGTGGCGTAGGCGGCGTGCGGGGTGAAGAAGTTGAGGGTGTTGTAGCCCCAGTAATTGGTGAGCCCCTGCTTGATGAGGCGCTGCTCGCTGACGAACTGGTGGATCGGCAGAAGCTGCACCGTGGTGACGCCGAGATCTTTGAGGTAGCCGATCGTCGACTCGTGGGCGAGGCCCGCATAGGTGCCGCGCAACTCGTCGGGCAGGTCGGGGTTGAGCTTGGAGATGCCCTTCGCGTGAGCCTCGTAGATCACGGCGTGGTCCATGCCGATGCGCGGCTTCTTCGATGTGCCCCAGTCGAAGGTGTCGGGCTCCTGCACGTAGCTGCGCCACTCACCGCTCGACGTGCGGGCCAGTCCTCGCGCGTAGGGGTCGAGCAGGTGCAGGCTCGGGTCGAATGCGTGCCCAGCGGTCGACGGACCGTTGGCCCGGATCGAGTACCGCGTGCCGGGGGCGAGCAGCTTCGAGGTCACGGTCCACACGTCACCGTCGGTCTTGGCCAGAGGCAGGGTGCTGGCGACCCAGCTCGCATCCTTGTCGTCGAAGATGCACAATTCCATCGCCGTCGCGCTGGCCGACCAGACGCGCAGCACGCCGCCGTCGGGTGTGAGGCGCACACCGAGGTCGGCAAGGGAATCGGGCATGCGTTCTAGAGTAATGAAGGCTCGGAGAGCCCGATGACCACGGGGAGGCACGCGCGTGAACGTCTATCTCGACCGATGCCCGCAGAGGTCATCGAGGCCTACATGGCCGCGCTCGCCGTGGTGGGCAACCCCTCCTCGATCCACACCCAGGGCCAGACGGCGAAGCGGATGCTCGAGGAAGCCCGCGAGGCCGTCGCGGCTGCCGTCGGTGCCGAGCCGATCGAGGTGACGTTCACGTCGGGCGGAACCGAGGCGATCAACCTCGCCCTGAAGGGGCTGTGGTGGGCGCGCACTGGCACACGCATCCTCTCCACCCGCGCCGAGCACCACGCCACCATCGACGCCCTCGAGTGGCTCGAACGCCACGAGGGCGCGGTGATCGAGTGGATCCCGGTCGACTCCCTCGGTCGCATCGATCTCGACGCGCTGGCCGCCGCGCTCGGGTCGGATGTCGCGCTCGTCACCACGCTGTGGGCCAACAACGAGGTGGGCACCGTGCAGCCGGTCAAAGAGATCGTCGCGCTCGCCGCCGTCCACGGTGTGCCCGTGCACGCGGATGCCGTCTCCGCCCTCGGCCAGCTGCCGATCGATTTCGCCGCGTCGGGTCTCGCCGCACTCAGCATCTCCGCCCACAAGATCGGTGGTCCGGTGGGTACCGGGGCGCTGGTCACTGCGCGGGCCACGGTCGTCGAACCCCTGCTGCACGGGGGCGCACAGCAGCGCTTCCGCTCCGGAACGCAGGACGCGGCTGGCGCGCACGCGTTCGGGGTCGCCACCGCGCGTGCCAGCGGTGACCTGGCGGGCCACGCGGCCCGCCTCACGCAGCTGCGCGATCACCTGATTGCGGGCATCCGGAGCGCAGTGCCGTCGGCCATGCTGCGGGGAGACCCGTCAGATCGTCTGCCGGGAAACGTGCACTTCACCTTCCCGGGTTGCGAGGGCGACTCGCTGCTCTATCTGGTGGATGCCGCGGGCTTCAGCGTCTCGACGGGTTCCGCCTGCCGGGCCGGGGTGCCGGAGGCCAGTCACGTGCTGCTCGCGATGGGTCTGTCCGAGCCGGAGGCGCGCGGTGCGCTCCGGTTCACGCTCGGCGACTCGACGACCGTCGAGGAGCTCGATGCGCTCATCGCGGTGCTGCCGGTCGTCGTCACCCGGGCTCGCTCGGCGGGCCTCGCCTAGGATTGGTACCCATGCGCGTACTGGCGGCCATGAGCGGGGGAGTGGACTCCGCCGTCGCCGCCGCGCGCGCGGTCGACGCCGGCCACGACGTCGTGGGAGTGCACCTCGCGCTGAGCCGCAACCCGGGCACGCTGCGCACCGGTGCCCGCGGGTGCTGCACCATCGAGGATTCGATGGATGCCCAGCGCGCGGCCAACATCATCGGCATTCCTTACTACGTATGGGACTTCTCCGAGCGCTTCAAGGCCGACGTGGTCGATGACTTCGTGGCCGAGTACTCCGCCGGACGCACCCCCAACCCGTGCATGCGCTGCAACGAGCGCATCAAGTTCGCCGCCCTCCTCGAGAAGGCGCTCGCGCTCGGCTTCGACGCCGTCGCGACCGGCCACTACGCGACGATCGTGACCGCGGATGACGGCAGCCGCGAGCTGCACCGCGCCGCCGCGTGGGCCAAGGACCAGTCCTACGTGCTCGGTGTGCTCACGGCCGACCAGCTCGCCCACGCCATGTTCCCGCTCGGCGCGACGCCGTCGAAGGCCGAGGTGCGGGCCGAGGCGGCCGCGCGTGGTTTCGCCCTGGCCTCCAAGCCCGACTCGCACGACATCTGTTTCATCCCCGACGGCGACACCCGCGGTTGGCTCGCCGACAAGGTGGGTGCCGAGCCGGGCGCGATCCTCGACCGCTCGGGCGCAGTGCTCGGCACGCACGAGGGTGCCGCCGCCTTCACGGTCGGCCAGCGCAAGGGCATCAATGTGGGTCATCCGACCCCCGACGGTCGTCCGCGCTTCGTGCTCGAGGTGCGTCCGTCGACCAATGAGGTCGTCGTCGGCCCCAGGGAGGCGCTTGCCCTGCGCGAGCTCGCGGGCGCGCGCTTCAGCTGGGCCGGTCGGGCTCCGGATGACGCCACCACCGAGTTCGCCTGCGAGGTGCAGGTGCGGGCTCACGCCGACCCGGTGCCGGCCGTGGCGCGGGTCTCGCATCTCGACGGGCTCGATGACCGAGAGCAGGAGCTCGTCGTCACCCCCACCGACCCGATCATCGGGGTCGCCCCCGGTCAGACGGCGGTGCTCTACGTCGGCACTCGCGTGCTCGGACAGTTCACGATCGACCGCACCGTGAGCGCGGTGCCCCAGCCTTCGCTGGTCGAGTAGCGGCGAAGCCGCGTATCGAGACCCAACCCCTCGGCCGATCTCTACCCCGCCCGCACCTCGTCGAAGTACTCCACGACGTCGTCCCACAGCGGCCGCGAACTCTCCCTGAAGTACCCCATGTGGCCGATCGGCCGCGGGATGCCTCGCGCGGCGGGATCGATGTCCACGGGCATCCACAGGGCTGAGACGTAGCCGGTCATGATGGCGTCGCGCGACTTCGGAGGCGACCACGGGTCGTCGATCGAGTTGGCGACGACCATGGGCGTTCGCACGGCGGCGTAGGTGTCGCGCACGCCCTCCATCTGCGGGTCGTCGAGCAGGAAGTGCGGAAAGCTGCACCAGCGCTTCCACTGCTTGTAGACGTCGAGGGGCAGGTCCTCGCCCGACATCACGAGACTCCACGGCAGGTAGCCCATCGCGGCCGAGAGCGCGGGGGCGACGCCGTGCCACATGGTGAGCACGCGCAACTGCTCGAGCCGGGGCATCCAGCCGTGCCAGCCGGCGCCGGCGCCGAAGGCGTACAGACCCGCCACCTTTTCGTGATTCGGGATGAGCCCGTAGCAGGCTCCACCGTAGGAGTGCCCCACCACGTAGACCGGTCGACCCTCGGCCGCCAGGGTGTCGACGGCGGCGGCGAGGTCCCTGTGGGCCCAGTCGGCGTAGTCGACGCGGAAGTCGCGAAGGTTCGGCGGGGCGCTGCGGCCGATTCCGCGGTAGTCGAGGGTGACGGTCTCGTAGCCCTGGCGCGCGGTGAACTCGGCGAAGCGGCGGTAGAAGCGCTGGGGCACTGCCGTGGCACCGGCGACGATGATCGACGAGTGCGGTGCGAATGGACCGGAGAACCGGGTGGCGCCGAGCACGTAGCCGTCGTCGGCGACGAGAGTGAAGTCGGTCGAGCTCATGCGTGGGCCGCCGTCGACCCCGCGATCAGGCGGCCACCGCGCGCTGCCGACCCCACCGCCCTCACGCCGCCACCGCGCGCTGCGCGCGGATCAGCGCGCCGAGCGTGTCGGTGGCCAGCTGCAACGGCACCACGCTGTTGGCGACGCGAGCCTGAAGCAGTCCGCCCTCGTAGGTCGCCACGATGAGCACGGCTAGCCCCTCCGCGTGGGGCGTGCCCGCGGATGCCAGTGCCTCGGTCATGCGCGCCCGCAGTTGCGCGAAAGCCCCCGCGAGAGCGGTGCGCACCTCGACGTCGGCCGCCGTGGTCTCCAGCGCGATGGTTGCGAGCGGGCATCCGGCCTCGAAGTCGGTCTCGCTGAGGCGCCGGGATGCCGCGCGCACCCACCGCTCGATGGCCTCGAGCGGGTCGGGGTACTTCTCGAGCGCGAGGTCGAGCCAGCCGGTGATGATCGCGATCGACTCGTCGATGGAGGCGAGCGCGAGCCCCGTTTTGCCGTCGGGGAAGTGGTGGTACAGCACGCCCTTGGGCGCGCCCGCCTCGCGCAGCACGTCGCTGATTCCGGTGCCGTGCAGGCCGCGGCGCTGGAGCCAGTCCAGGGCGGGCAGTTCGGGGTCGCAGGAATAGGCGATCGCGCCGTCCATCGCCACGTCGCGGGCGGGGATGACCGGCCCGTCGACGATCGCCGGCACCAGCGTGAGCGCCAGACCGCTGGGCGCGACCTCGTCCGCCACCGCGCCGAGGAAGCGGGCGCTGACCTCGTCGGTGAGGGCGTAGCGGAACGCGCTCGCCCACAGGATGCCGAGGGTCCCGGTGCTGCCGGTGGCCAGCGAACGGGCGGACGGGTCGGGGCCGAGGTAGCCGAGCGCGTCCGCCTCGGCGAGGATGCGCTCGCGGAGGGCCTCGGAGAGCTGGTCGGGGCGGGAGAAGGCGTTCGAGACCGTCATCCTGCTGACGCCGACGCGGTCGGCGATGGACTGCAACGTCACCCGTCCCATCTGTCCACCGCCCTCCTCCCGGTCAGGGTTGCACCCGCTCCCGCAAGAGTCTATCTTTACCGGTACAGGTTCTG
>Ga0209460_1001778_pt1 | contig 11159 bp, 11 predicted proteins | sample EBPBio132013_DNA_FD_185868 | JGI IMG/M metagenome (GOLD analysis project Ga0209460, IMG submission 185868) | Wastewater treatment Type I Accumulibacter community from EBPR Bioreactor in Madison, WI, USA - Reactor 2_5/13/2013_ DNA (SPAdes)... | ecosystem: Engineered > Bioreactor > EBPR >...
TCTGGGTAAAATCTTCTGAAAAGGAAATCAAAGAAAAACTTAAAGGCAGCTTTAAATACAAAGGAAGGTTGAAGATTAAACCTATAAACTCTTAAACCCTTGCTTTCCAGCGTTTTGGTAAAATAATACGGAATATTTGACCAGGTTCCAGTTTTACGGGAATCACCGTTGGTGAAAACAACAATTTCCCTGATCCCCATAATATTTTAAAACCTTGTCTTAGTTACCGGTTAGAAAACCATCCAACCGATTAACTTAATGGTCTGTCTTATTTATTTCATTGAAATAAACAATTTTTCGTACTGGTCGGTTATTTTTTCCCAGGTATAGTGAGAGGTGATCCGTTCACGTGATATTTTTCTGAATTTTTCAGCTTCCGGTTCATTCTTATCAATAAAATCAATCACTTCAGTTACCGATTCAGGATTTTTAGAAAAATACAAGCCGTGTTTGTCGTTCAATAGAACTTCCCGGCTAAATACGGTATCAAGTGCAAGAATGCAGTTACCGTATGCAAGTGCTTTCAGTAAGGTTGGATTTGTACCGCCAAATTCATGCCCGTGCAGGTAGGCATAACAATTTGCATAGAGTTCTTTTAGAATTTGTTTGTCTTTCACATATCCGGGAAAAATTATTCTGCTATCAGTAGTCGATTTAACGCGGTCGGCAAATTCATCTTTGTAAGGGACATCTCCGAGAATAACCAATTTTCTTGTGGTTGCCGTTTTTTCAAAACCTTTTACAATGATATCTGAGTTGTTATCCGGGATCAGACGACCGACTATCAGGTAGTAATCACCCGGTTTGACACCAAAATGGGAAACCAATTCAGGTTTTTCACTGAACTCTGGCGTTGCGCCGTAGGCAATGACTTCTGATTCAGAATTGAATTCCTTTTTGTAAATATCATGCATCCGGTCAGAATCAGTTATGACTTTGGTAAATAATTTGGTAGATAACCATGAGGAAAAATGAAAATATTTAGCACCAAGTCCTTTCCATTTTGGCCTCATCCATTCAAGTCCATCCACATTAATAGCCGTTTTATTAAATGAAGCCATTGTGAACAAACCAAAAGGACCATTTGCCGAATTCACATAAAGAACAACATCAAACCGACGAAACATGACATGAAGGGTTGAAAGAAAAGAGTGGCTGAACTGTGAAAGAATTTTATGTTCAATTGCCGGGATATAAACCAATTTGATGCCATTAACTTCTTTTGGTTTTTCAGGAAAAAGTTGTGAGTGGCAATAAACCGTAATGTCATGTCCTTTTGCAGTTAGCCGTGGCACCAGCTCAGAAACAAAGGTTTCATAACCTGAATAGACATAGGGGTACCCTCTGGAACCAAGTATTGCAATTTTCATAATTTATTTAAATTTAGTGTTTGGGTGACAGCCTTTTTAAGCTGCTCAGCTGTTTGCTGCCAGGTAAATTTATTTACATGACTGATACCTGTTTGAATCATATTTTCCCGAAGTGAGGGATCATTTAGAATCATTTGAATTTTTTCCGCAAATTCATCAGGTAGTGAAGCATCTGCATAAAACGCAGCATCACCACAAATTTCCCGAAGAACTGGAATATCAGATACAACAACTGGGGTACCGGCCATCATTGCTTCTAAGGGCGGAATGCCAAAACCTTCTTCCTTTGACGGAAAGACAAAAACCCTAGCATTTTCCATTATAGACATAATTTCAGATTCTAAAACATAACCAGTAAAAACAACTCTATCATTTATTTCTTTTTTATTAAGGAGTTCACTGATTTCTGATTGTTTCCAATCTTTTTTACCTGCAATTACAAGGTGGACTGATTTATCTATTTTTTCAATAGCTTTGAGAAGTACGCCTAAATTTTTTCTGATATTAATGCGACCCAAATATAAAATATAAGTTTCTGGTAACTTATATTTTTGCTTTATTTCTGCAAAAGAAATCCTTTTTTCAGAAAGAACCTGAGTGGGGTTACACCCATTATAAACAAGAAGTGGTTCATTACTGGGCGGACCATAACCATATTTTTTAATCCGCTCTATTTCATTTAGGGAAATGGTTGCAACATGATCACAAAAACGTGACAAAGGTTTTAAGAAGGAAAAATAGATTCGCTCCCTTATGGAATAATATTCAGGATTGCTTTTAAAAATCACATCATGAATAAATGCAATTTTTAAATGTTTTCCCCAAAATGAAGGGAAATTCTGATAGATAACCAGGTCAAGTTTAAGTTTTTTGGAGAGAAACGGAACAACCGTAAGATTTGAGATTAAATTGTTACCAGCCCAACAATAAACAAGAAAAACATTTTCAGATTTAAATTGAAATGGAACACCTTTAGATTTAGAATCCAAAAAAAGAAAAACGTCAAATTCATAAAACGCGGCAAGATTAGCAAGCCAGTTCCTGACCACAACTTTACCACTTGTGTGTCCGTCATGATACCATTTTGCATCTATGCCGATACGGTATTTTTTCATTTATATGTTGATCATTTTTTTGTAATTTCAAAAGATTGACGTGCTGCTTTTGGGTCAATATAAACCATATATGGAAGCATGAGTTTTTCTCTGGAGCAGCCCTCAATAATTTTGAGTCCAATTCTCAAGTCATTTATTAATAGTTTAATAGAAGAAATCCATTCTGGTAGGTGTCGAGCTTTGACTTCAATATTTAAGATTGGTTTAAGCATCAGAATATTACTATTAATTGTAAAAGCAGAAAAATAGTGCTTAACAACAACACATTTAAATCCGGAGGCTGATATTTTGCATATAAAGTCATCAGTAGCATTACTTTTTAACGTTTCATCATTCTTGAAGCCGGAATCAAATATGTTCCGTCTAATAAAAATTACTTGAAGAAATCAAGGTTTTTTCAATCATTCCATTATTTAAAGGGTTTTCAATTAAACAACTTGACTGTTCTCAATTCTGTTTTTTATCAGCTTTGCAGGTACACCTGCAATAACAGAATTTTCTGGAAACGACTTATTAACTACAGCGCCTGCTGCAACCACACAACCGGAACCTAAATTTGTGCCGTCAACAATGGTTACGTTTGCCCCAACCCAGCAGTTATCTCCAATTCTAACTCCAAGCCGGGTTTCACCTTGTAGCCGGATTGGCTTATCTGAGTGTGTGAAAATATGATTTTCTGAAAATATTTTGACTCCAGGACCCATAATGACATTCTGTCCAATTTCAACACCACCCTGCCCACCAATATAGGATTGAGCACCAACAGCAGAATTATTGCCAATTTGAATACCACGACCTTTATTTCGAATCACACCAGTAGAATTTAAAATTGAATACTTTGCTATAGTAACATTATTTCCCAATACTATTCCATTTTCAGAAAGAGCAGAAATGAAAACCCCATCTTCAATAATTGTATTTTTTCCAGTTTCAATTAAATAACTATGTTCAGTTATAACTCGTTTTCCAACAAATAAAAGTCCATGTGTTTTCTTGAATTTTATTTTAAGGAATAAACCTCTTAAAACTTGCCTGGCCCGAAAATAGGAAATATAAAACAATTGTTTGCCGGAATAAGAAGTTTCAAAATGATACATTGGATCATTTTTTAAAATTTTTATTACTTTTTCAATTATTTGAATGACTGCCATTTACTAATCTTTCTGAATGATAAATGAGCCTTTCAATTGATTTTGTCCAATTCCAGTCTGCAGCATATTTTTTACCCTGGGTAATTACTGATTCACGTTCTTCATTCGTAAAATTCAGAACTTTATTAATACCTTCGGCGATTTGAAGAGGATTGTGCGGATCTATGTAAATGACATCAGTCCCACAAATTTCTGGCATTGAAGAGCAATTGGAAACTACCACAGGTGCCCCTGCTGCCATAGCTTCAAGAGGCGGAAGACCAAAGCCTTCATCAAAGGAAGGGAAACAAAAACAAGCAGAATGTCTCAAAAGTGAAATGAGCTCATCCTGACTGACAAAACCTGTAAAAAATATCTTACCAGAATCTTGCATTCTCTTTATCATTGAATCATTAATATCATTCATTCCATCCGGTTTTCCTGCAATTACGAGTTTCAAATCAGGATTCTCCCAGAACTGTATTGAATTGATCAAACCCGAAATATTTTTCCTTATATTTAACCTTCCAACAAATAAGACGTAGCGAAATGTAAAACCAAACTTTTCATTAATGATTTTATTTGAACTTGACTCAGATAATAAATTAAATAAATCTGAATTTACACCATTTGGAATAACACCGCTTGGTTGTCCTTTAATAATGTAACCTGTTTTTTTTAGGCGTTTTTCTTCTGAGTTCGAAACAGTAAGAACCATATCAGCTCTGTTTGACAAAAAACGCAAGGGTTTAAAGTATAATCTTTCTTTCCATGAATAATATTCCGGATTGGTTTCGAATATTACATCATGAACAAATGCAATTCGTTTGTGTTTGGATTTAACTGGAGGAAAATTTTGGTAAACAACACAATCAAGGCCAAGTTTATCAGCAGCTCTGGGAATGCTGAATTGATTGGCTGAAAAATTACTCAATGGATCAATATAGATAACATGAATATTTTTTGGAAATTCCAATTCAATTTCCTTAGACGATCTTTTTAAAAATAAATAAAAGTCATAATCCGGAAAATTAGATAATTGCTTAATCCACTCATTAATAACCAATTTTCCACTTGGAGGACCTTCAAAAAACCATTTAGCATCTATTCCAATTTTAAGTCTGGTCATCTGTAAGAAGACCTTTGCTTTTTAATTTCAAATTCCTGTCTTTCATTGATATCACTAACATACACTTTATATTTTAGTGGTAACTTTTCAAAGAACCCCCCAGAAACAAATTTTATTAAAATGCGGGTAAGATTCAAAAATGGTTTTAGTAATTTGACCCAAATTGGTAATTGTCTTGCATTGACTTCAGCAAATGAAATTGGTTTTAACATCAAATTTGAACCTGTCATTGTAAAGGCAGAAAAGTAATGATTCACCACCTTTCCTCTGAAATTTTGCATGAGAATCGAACAAACAAATTCCTCATCAGCAATACTTTTCAAAGTTTCATCAAATCTCAATCCTGAGTCAATAATGCTCCGCCTGAAGAAAATCGTACAAGTCATTAAATATAAATAGGATGCTCTGATCAAATACCATTTAGGTGTGTAACTCTTACGGAAGCAAACCGGTGTACCATCAGGGTTAATAAAGACACAATGACCAAAAATGATATCAATCTGAGGGTTTTCTTCAAAAATTGAAACAACCTTTTCAAATGTTCCGGGAAGATATTGTTCATCCGAATTTAAATGACCTATAATTTCGCCGGAAGTCATGTTCAATCCCTTATTCAAGGCATGATACATCCCATTATCTTTTTCAGAAATAAATTTAATGTGTGGTGATTGAATAGTGTTCAAATATTCTTTTGTACCATCAGAACTTCCTCCGTCAATAATGATATGCTCATAATCAATATTGTACGTCTGATCACCAATGGATTTGACACATTTTTTAAGGTATGAAACTGAATTGAATGCTGGGGTAATGATTGAAATTTTCATTTTTCGAAATTGTATTCTTTCAAACCATTTGATCGGTTTGTTAGAAGCGTCAGATAGGCTCCTATATAAAACCATCCTAAACTAAAATTCATTTGGTCACGAGGCAAAATCAGGTCTCTGAAAAACAAACATATCACGATTAAAGCAATATAAATCGAAATCATTCTGAAACCAATTTCATTTTCCGCTGTTTTAAACTCTTTGTTTGCAATATTAAATACTTTATAAGACATCAAAATGATAAATGTAACGCCCAAAACCCCCATTTGAACGAGGATGTTAAAAAACTCACCCTCATATTGAATGGCTTCTGGTTTGAATCTTCTTACGACTACACCGACTTCTCCAAGTCCAATCCCAATAGGGTTGCTTAGAAAATCGGTAATTGCAGTTAAAATAATTGAAGAGTGCCCTTGGGTTGAGGGGTCCTTTCCCGAGGCAACTGTTCTAAAACTATCGAAGGCCCCAATAAAATCAAGGGCATAATAAAACACAAGGGCAACGACCAAACCGAAAATCAAATACTGCAGTTTTCTGATTGACAGGAATAAAAACCCAATAATTAAGATTAAAAATGAACTTCTGGAAAGTGAATAAATAAGTCCAACAAGTAAAACCAGATTAATTAGCCCAAGTGTAACGTATTTTGTGACTGATTTTGCTTTCCAGATAACGAATATATATAGGCTTGAAAACAAACCCAGGATCATAAACAAGCCAAACTCATGAACTGAAACAAACGTTGAACTTGCTCTGAGTTTATCATAATCAGCACTGGTAAAAACATAGTGTAATTTGTCCTCACCATAAAAGATTGCATGAAATTCAGGACCAAAATATTCCACCTGAATGACACCAATGATGGATGTGATGACACCAAGGCCAAGTATAGTAAACCCAAATCTTAACCAATCCTTTTCTTCAAAATCCACAATTCGGCCAAGGAAATAAAAGAGAAACATATAGGTAATAGATCTATAACTCCACATTGCAATTCCAAAATCAGTTCCACCTAAGGTATAGAACAATCCGATTATTGAAAATGAAAGTACAAGCAAGTCAACTTTATGAAGTTGTAAAAAGGGTTCTTTTTTTAACTTTATAATTTTTAAAATAAAAAACAGTAAAAAACCTAAAATTAAAAATATTTCTTTCCACATTTTGAAAAGAATAAGTTTGATGTCATTCATTCCCCAACCCATCTTAAAAGACATGTACAGAGAAATGAAAACGTGAAATGGAATGACAAGAAATAAAATATAGGGGAACCAAACCAATAGGCGGCGAAGGTTGAAGCTGAACATTTAAACCCTCCGCCATATTTTAAATGTTTTAAACAGGACCAACAATGAAAATACCATAAGTATTCCATATTTAACTGCATAGAATTTGAAAGTATCCTCAATTGAAACCATCAGTTGAGTTACTATCAAAACAATTGTAAAACCTATTGCAACGGCTAGAAACCATAAAATATCCCGGGAAAACAGTTTTACAGAAATGATATCCTTTGAAAAATACCATGACAGCACGGCAAGCAGCGAATATGATACTAAGGAGATGATCCCAACAGAATGAAGTGTGTTATCTCCTTTCATGGTAAAACTTGCAACTAAATTAAACAAAAGGACTGCAATTCCAATTATGGTATATTTTGATTTCTCATTTTTAATGTATATTCCACCTGAAAAGAAATAGTATAAACCAAAAAATAAATACCCAAAAGTGTAATAAGAAATGTAAGAATCAATTCCACGATATTCATTCAGGTTAAATAACATAAGAATGTCAACAACCGTAAATTGAATTAAAATGCAAATCAAAAGAACAAACCCAATAAAGAGGACATATATTTTATTAACACTTTCATTGAACTCAGGTTTTGAATGTGATTGATTTAAAAAAGGAAGCCAGGCAAGACTGAACGGCGTAATAATAAAACTCCCGACAAGAAGTGACAACCGGGTCGTTAAACCTAAGATACCTAAATCAGAAAATGAAGAATCAAACTTTAAAAATATCCGGTTTGAGATTTGCAGAAAGGAAAAAACAATATTTATTAAAAGAAATGCCAAACCAAAAGAAATAAGTTCTTTGATAACGGTTTCATTGTATTTTATAGTAATGTTTTTTGAAATCAGAACAAATCCAATTACCAATGAAGCCAAAACTGATATTAAGTTTGCAATTAGTAAAGACCGGTAATTTCCATCTGGCGAACTGACAAGATAATAGGCCAAAGAGATATAGAGTGTTACATCAATCAGGTTTAAAATAATAAACCGTCCCGGGGTTCTATTTAATCTATTGACGCCAAGAATGACAAGCCTCATTGAATAGGCCCAGGCGGTAGCAAAAGAAATAATAAAATCAGTCCCCAGATCAGTATCTAAAAGTAAATTCGATAACCCACCAGAGAAAAAGGCAAGTAAAATGATTCCAACTAACCCGAAAATAAAGGTTATTAAAAAGGAGGAAAAAACCACTTCAGATTGATTGTAGCCTTTATCCGCAGCCGCAACTCTAAGAATAGCTGTCATCATTCCAACATTAAGAATGATTGTAAGAAAATTTTTAAAGGACAAAAAATAGTCAGCCGTTCCGAATTGCTCAGGACTAAGGTAGGCAAGAATCAGGGGAAGAATCAGAAATTGAGTTAATCGGGTAAGAATTTCACCTATTCCATAAACTATTCCATCCTTGAATAGGTTCTTTACATCAAAGTTCATGAGGCCTTTGCTCAGTGACAATTGTGTAAATTGCTTTAGAATATCCGCCTGATTGATTTGTATGGAAAAGGTCAAGGGAATTGGCATTGGTATTTGGCGTAAATTCCCGCAAAGATTCCTTTATTTTATAGACTAATTCATTTTCATTTTTACAAATCAGGTTTTGAAAATAAGTACCTATCCGGAAATAAACAGGATTATCAGTTACTTCATAGTTATCATAATGATAAAATAGAAATGGTCTTTTTAAAAGCATAAAGTCAATAAAGCAACTTGAATAATCAGTGATCAGCAAGTCAGTATCAGCCAATAGTTCTTGTGGGTCTATAATTGCAGCTGACAAATCAATTATGACATCAGACTGTATTTCACTTTGATAACCGGGTTTAAGCATATTAACATGTAATTTATATACAATTACTATGTTATTTTTTCTAAAATAGTCCAGGATTTCAGGGTTATTGGAAAAAAGTGCCGGATTTTGCAGACCTAACCCATATTTTCTATGAGTTGGCATATAGGTTATAACAGTCTTGCCCTTTAGTATACTATGTATTTTTTCAGAAAGGTTAAGCGAAAAAAACAAGTCATTTCTTGGTAAACCGGTTTCCAGAATTTTTTTTGAACCAAATGCTGTCGTCAAAAACGGAGTAAAAAAAGGAGAAGTTGAAATAGAATAATCAATATGTTCCCAATCAAATCCAACAATGAACCTGTCATTTAAATAATTTATAATTTGTTCAGTAAAGGTATTTTTATGGGGAAAATCTTTGACAATTTTTTTTATTGGCATCCCATGAAATAAATTGATAATTACGGTCTTTTTCCCATGAAAATAAAAATCAATATCATTTCTGGATGTTGAAAAAACATAATATTTGGCCTTCAGTATTGTCAGCATCCCCTCTATCGAATAATTGTAAACGCAGGGAAAACCTTTTGAATTTAATTCATGAACAAGCTTTTTATTCTTGGCGACCCAAATACACTTTTCCTGATTTTGTTTGGAGACATAATAATAAAAATATTTAGAGTTTTCAATAAATCTTGTGCCATAGAAAGCTCCAAAAACCCATAATTTTGGTTCTTTTTCAATAAAAGGAGAAACCATTTTAAGAAAAAGTCCAATAAATATTTTGTAAATAAAAAACATTATGGATTACTTTTTCAGATCAGTTTTTATTTTGGAAGTTGAAATATCAGGTGTACGGGATAGGTAAATAACCTGACAATAATCGCTAAGGAAATCAAACTTATCCCGCCAATCATCACCCATTACAAAAATATCAACCTTGTATTTTTTGACATCCTCTATTTTTTGGTCCCAGTTTTCTTCCGGAATAACCAAATCAACATATTTGATTGATTCCAGAATAAGCTTACGTTCGTCATATTTGTGATAGGCTTCTTTGTGTTTTAGCAAATTAAATTCATCAGTTGATAATGCAACAATAAGAAAATCGCCTAATTCTTTGGCACGTTTCAATAAATTAATATGTCCGTAATGGAGGAGGTCATAGGTTCCATAAGTTAAAACGGTTTTCATTGCCCCCCCATATTTATTGTTTTTCTGATTTTCACAGCCTGATCAACCTTATCAGTCATAATACCTGTTACATAATTCGAACTTAAGGTTTTCTGCATGTCATCAACAGAGTGGACAGTCCAAATAATGACCAAACGATTCATTGCAGAAAAATATTCAGCATCTGATAAAATATTTGGATTCATTTCAAGACCAACGGCATTGGTAAGGCAACCTATTTCTTTGGGTGTGGTAATTGCGGGAATCTGTGATTTAAAAATCAAGACCCAACTCGGAAAAGAAGATGGTGGGTTGTAAGAACGATTGTTTTCAAAAAACACCATTTCCGGTCTGATCTCATATTGTTTGAGCAATAAATTCATTTTATTCAGACCAGCAGAATTCCAGTCTTTTACATTTATAAATAATCCAATTTTGTTTCCGTACCGCTCTAACATTTCCTCAAAAAACGGAATTTTCAAATCACTGTTTTTAAAAGAATTACCTCTGATATTATAATCAATCTTCAGGTTTTTAAGTTGACAGCTATTCAGCTCAGAAACTTTTAAATTTTTCCCGTAAACTTCTTCAACATTTGTTGTTCTCCCTAAAAATTCATCGTGCATGATAACCGGCACCATGTCCTTTGAGAAAATAATGTCAAATTCTACAAAATCAGCCTCATGTACAATCGCTGAATCAAATGCTACAAATGAATTTTCAGGATAAAGCTCAGAAAACCCTCTATGTGCTATTATCAGTTTTGATCTGATATCAACGTTGACCAGTTTCTCATTTTTCAATACTTCTTCTTCATTGCTCGTAATGGTGCTCTTGCATGAAAAGCTAACCATTACCAAAATTAGCAGGTAAACAAACAATTTATTTTGAATCATTTTTCAATTCCACAATAAAATATTTAATTTTATTTCCATATAAGAAATATGCAGACGTAATTAACATAGAAAAAATAAAAATAAAAATAGTTAACAAGCCCCTCTTCGGCGATGTCTTCAGAGTAGGAACACCTGAATAATCAAGCACATCAAATGTTATTTTCTCTCTGATTGTGTTTAGCTTAACCAATTCATATTGTTTTTTTAATTCAATCCAAATGGTAGATGTAACTTCAATTTGCCTGATTAATTGCTGCCTCTCTATTCGCAAATCAGGAGAAGCCGTCCAGTTTCTGTTATTTTTATCGAAATATTTCAACTCATTTTCAAGGGTAAGCAAACTATCATAAACTTCTTCGACTCTTGACTCCAGAAAAATCATTTCTTCAGTCGATTTTGTTTTCCGGGTTTCTCTGTTAAACTGGTCCAGGAAGAAAA
>Ga0209460_1001785_pt1 | contig 11124 bp, 3 predicted proteins | sample EBPBio132013_DNA_FD_185868 | JGI IMG/M metagenome (GOLD analysis project Ga0209460, IMG submission 185868) | Wastewater treatment Type I Accumulibacter community from EBPR Bioreactor in Madison, WI, USA - Reactor 2_5/13/2013_ DNA (SPAdes)... | ecosystem: Engineered > Bioreactor > EBPR >...
CTGCTGGGCGGGCACCGCGCTGCCGCAAGCGCGCGCGGCAGCGCCATGGAACGCCCGCTGGCCGCGCATCCCCGACGTCTCGCTGCTGAACCATCGCGGCCAGTCCGTGGCGCTGCGGCCGTTGCTGGCCGCCGGCCCCGTGGTGGTGAACTTCATCTACACCGGCTGCAGCAGCTTTTGCCCGCCGCAGACGGCCATCTTCAAGCAACTGCAGACGCTGCTGGCCGACGAGCCTGCGCTGCGCGCCACGCTGGTGTCGTTGTCGATCGACCCGCTGGGCGACGGACCCATCGAATTAACGCGTTATGCACGGCGCTTCGACGCGCGCCTGGGCGCGCAGGAACGCTGGCACATGCTGACCGGCGGCCCGGCCGGCGTGCAGGCCGTGGCCGAAGTGCAGCGGGCATTTGGTGCGCATGCGGCGTCGCTGGAACAACACCCTGCCCAGCTGTGGCTGGGCGACGCGGCCAAGGCGCGCGCGCTGCGCTCGCTGGGCGTGGCGCGCGCGTCGGACCTCCTGGCCTGGCTGCGTGAAGCAGCGGCATGACGCGAACGCAGGCAAGCATGGCTCCGCGCGACTGCAAGAGAGCATGGCTGCTGCTGATCCTGGTGATGGGCTGGCCGCTGGCGGCGCTGGCCCAGCCGCGCTGGAGCGACGACGCCGCGCGGGGCCGCGACCTGTACTTCGGCAGCACCGCCTTCGCCGTGGCGCCGCAGGTGGCAGGCGCCAGCATGCCGGCCGCCTACGCGGCCTGTGCGCGCTGCCATGGCCTGGCCGGCGAAGGCTCGCGCGAGGCATCGTCGCTGGCGCCAGACATCCGCGCGCCGGCGCTGCGCCTGCGCCACACGGCCCATCCAGAGCAGGCTCTGGCACTCGCCCTGCAGGCCGGCGCCAACGCGCGCGGCGAGCCGCTGGCGCCGCCCATGCCGCGCTACCAGCCGAGCGCCGCGGAACTGCGCGCACTGCAGGCCTTCTGGCCCTGGCTCGGTGACGAGAACCAGCCCGTGCGGGGCGTGGAGCCCGGCGTTCTGCGCCTGGGCCTGGTGCTCGACGGGCTGGCGCTGGACGGCCCCGCGCGGGCCGCGGTGCAGGCGCGCGTGCGCAGCGGCGTGTTGCAGGAATTCAGCCGCGCCAACGCCCAGGGTGGCGTGCACGGGCGCCGCCTGGAACTGGTGCTGCTGGCGGGTGACGCCGCCGACGCGACGGTACTCGCCTTGGTGGCCAGTGCGCCGCCGGCCGCCTGGCGCGAACGCCTGGGCGCACTGCGCCTGCCCAGCGTCGCCGCACTGGACATGGCGCCGACCGACGCCGCGCCGGGCGACTGGCAATTGCCCCTCTTGCCCAGCCTGCAGCAACAGGCGCAGGCGGCGCTGCGCGCCCTTCAGGCCACGCAGGCCGAGCAGGCAAGCGCGGCGCAGGACTGCGTCCGCTGGTGGTACGACCCGCTGCAAAGCCTGCACGGCCCCGTGCCCGCGGGCTGGCACACGGCGCTGGAGCCGCCGCCGCTGGCGCCCGGCACACCGCTGTGCTGGGCGGCCTTGGCCAGCGCCGCCGACGTGGACGCGCTGCGCGCGCGGCTGTCAGGCCAGGGCATCCGCCTCGTGCGACTGGTGGAGCTTGCGTCGCAGCGCGCGCAGCCGCTGGACCAACCCGGTCTGAGCCATGAACTGGTGCTGCCCGTGCCCCCGGCGCTGGCCGGCGAAGCCGCGCGCCAGGGCGTGTCGATGTGGCAGTTGCTGGGGCAGGCGGCGGCGCGCAGCCTCATCGAGGCACTGGCGCGCAGCGGGCGCGCGCCGCAGCCCGAGGCGCTGCTGGCGCAGTTCCGCGGACTGACGGGTTTCGAGCCGGTGGCGGGTGCGGCGCTCAGCATCGGTCGCACGCAGGGGCATGGCTGGCGACCAACCGTGTGGCCTAGCGGCCCGGCGCTGCTGGTCGAGGTGCCGGCCTCACAACACATGGCAGGGAGTTCACGATGAATACGCATGCAGTCATCCCCGTTGCCGCGCTGGTGGTGGGGCTCGTGGCGCCGACCCTGGTGCGGGCGGCGGAACCGCCGGCGGGGTTTACGGTCGTCGGCCACCTGGAACGCTTCACGCTGGACGACCCCAATGACCGGACCTCGGCCGCGACCATGTGGGTGCGCGGCCTGGAGATCCGCCTGCCGGCCAACCTGGTGATCACCATGCCCGGCGGCTACCTCACGGCGCAGCAGCTGTTCAAGGGGCGCGACTTCAAGGCCGCTCCTGTCAACCCGCCGCGCAGCGGCCTGGCGCTGGTGGACCAACAGAGCGCCGACGTGGTCTGCCCCAACCGGCCGGAATTTTCCGGCCGCCAATGCCCGCTACCGCCCGCCGAGGTGGAAGTCATGGGCAACATCATCGGCGGCTTCTATCTGGCAGGCGTTGTGCGCCTGTCGCAAGGCGGCTTGCACGTGGGCGGCGGCTTCATCCGCGAGATCCAGCCCGACGGCACGCTCATCATCGGCAGCGACGGCATCGCCAACCCCGCAAGCGCAGCGCGCGTCAAGCTCAACGACCCCGAAGGCATCTACGGCCCGCGCATGGCGGGCCAGGACATGCGCTTTGCGCTGGACCCGGGCAATTCGCCCGTGCATGCACGCACGGGCTTCCCGGTCTGCGTGCCGCGCGGGGCCGGCGACGGCCTGTGTCCCGCTGCCAACCGCCCCTTGCCGACGGCAGCAAACTACAGGCGCTTCACCTGCGGCGATGCGAACGTCGACAACACCGCACCCAAGCTGAGCGGCTGCAAGCCGCAGCTGCCGGTGCCGCTGGCGCCGGGTGACTACATCAACTACCTGGGGCACCTGGACAAGGATGCCCAGGGCTACTTCGTCAGCCTGCACGGCCTGGAGGCCGAGCTGGGCGTCTACACCTCGCCGGGCGTGGACCCGGCCTACGCCATCGTGGAAGTGGCGCTGGAAGGCACGGCGGGCGAACGTTACCCGGACATCCCGCAGGAAGAGACGTCGCGCTTCAAGCTGGTGGGCTTCACCACCGACCCGTCGCGCACGGTCGACGTGGACATCTTCGACGCCGATGCCGACGGCAACGCGTTGCCGCCCACCGCGCAGCCGGCGCGGCTGGCCACGCGCATCGTGCCCACCAACGGCGCGCAACTGGGGCGCTTCAAGATGATCTGGGCGGCCAAGGAAGACGCCCGCGTGGTGCGGCGCGCGGTGCGCGTCACGCTGTCGAATGCCGCGGTGCCGGGCAATGGCACCCTGGCACCGCGCCAGAGCTCCCTGGGCCTGGGCCTGTCCGGTGCCAACCAACGTGGCGGTTATGTCTTCGGCAGCTTCGAGGCGCCCATCAACGAGTACATCACGCCCGAGGCCACGCGCTTCGGCGTCAAGGGCTACCCGCCGCCGGTGAACTTCGAGAACTTTTGCTTCCTGAAGCGCCTGAACCGCCTGGCCACCCAAGAGCCCGACCCGGTCGATCCGAAAGCGTGGGTCGTGGTGTCCGCCAACCCCTTGGGTCCGTCACCGGCAGCGCGGGGCCAGTCGCAACTGCGCGTGGACGGCAGACGCGTCTGTGACGACTGAAGGCGGCCGGTTCGGCAATGGCTTGCTGAGCCCGTCAAACCTGTGTCGCGGGCGAAGCGCAGAAGCCGAGATCGCCTAGGACCCCATGCGGTCGTAGATCAGGCCGCCGAGCCAGCCTCCCAGGAACGATCCGAGTCGATGAGCCCGCAACACGATGCCGCCCAGCATCGAGAGATTCTTGACGCCGAACCGCGCAGCAACCACCCCATGGGTCAGCGGCACGGTCGACCGCCAGAACACCCCCACGGCCGTCTCAGCGGTCCGATCGGGTCGCTCGACGCGGAGGGCAAGCGATTCCGAGCTTGCCCAATGGTGCGCGCGTGCACGGCTCATGGACTTCATCGCGATTCGACGCGGCGCGATCGACACAGCGCTATCAAGCGTCTTGGAGGAGGCGGTGGGATTAGAACCCACGGACGAGTTGCCCCGTCGTCAGTTTTCAGGTTCTCAGCAGAGTTCAGCAGAATCAACAGCTTAGCGGACTTTCCTCTCCGCAAGTGGTACATGACGCGGCTTCAAGTAGCCCCGTGGTCGCCGACTTGCCAAGGCCCTTGCGGAGATCCTCTGCTGGGGCACTCACAGGCACGTCGTCATATCCTTGCCACCGCAAAGGCAGGGCATCCGGTCGCATTGTTGTCCGGCTCTTCCCGGCCAGTTCCTGCGGCTGACCAATGGCAGGTCCACGGCCGCTCGCTTAGACGGCTCGTCCGCGCGACCAGATCACCAGACCCCGGGCGAAGTGCTGCCTGAATGTGCTGCGTTTCACCGTCGTCATCCATCACGCTTTCGAGGCAACGGGCCTTAATCCGTGTGAGCGCGTCATACACAAGTTTGGGGAGGCCTATCGGCCAAGTAAGGAAGACACTCAGTCGAAGGATCTGGGAAGAAGTTCGTGTCGTGGCCCGACCTCATGAACTTCCTTGTGCCGTTCGCTCGGCGTTTCTGTTATCGACGCTCTCGACGAACGCATTCACGCGACAGCGCGGTAAGGCGACGCTGAAGATCTCCTGGGCACGAGCCGTCGTTAGGTGCGCAATGAGTTGCGTGCCCATCGTTGTCTAGCGGGGAGATCTTCTCCGCTGTCGGAGCGCGCATGATCGAGTCAGACAGGGTCGATTCGCCGGAGCAGGATGCACAAGCACCTTCTTTCATTGCGGCCCCCCAGATCACCCTGCCGAAGGGTGGTGGCGCCATTAGAGGCTTAGGAGAAAAGTTTCAGACCAATCCCGTGAACGGGACCGGAACTCTCACGGTTCCCGTTCCACTTAGCAAGAGCCGCGGTAACTTCCAGCCTGCGCTGGCGCTTTCCTACAGCTCCGGGTCGGGAAACGGCCCTTATGGCGTTGGCTGGACAGTCGCCCTGAACTCGATCTCGAGGCGAACTGACAAGGGCGTTCCGCGCTACGCGCCTTTCGCTCGCGCCCCGGCGGACATCGCGGCCGCCGACGCGGCCGCTGACATCTTCTTGCTCTCCGGGTCGGAAGACCTCGTCCCGATCCACGTCAGCGAGGGGCCATGGGTTGCGCACAGGGAGCACGACGGTTACGTCGTGCGTGGCTATCGCCCGCGGATCGAAGGCGCGTTCTCGCGAATCGAGAGCTGGACACGCATCGTGGACGGCGACACGCACTGGCGCACGATCACGCGCGACAACGTTCTCACGGTCTATGGGGAAGGCCCTGAGTCCCGCATCGCCGATCCCGACGACGGACAGCGCGTTTTCGAGTGGCTGGTCTGTCGCAGCTGCGACGATCGCGGCAACGCCGTCGAGTACGAGTATGCAGCCGAGGGCGACGACGGCGTCGATCTGAGGCGCCCGAGCGAGCGGCTTCGGTCGCGTGGCGCTAACCGCTATTTGAAGCGTGTCCGGTATGGCAACCGCCAGCCGCTGCTACACGATCCCGCAAACGATTCGGCGCGCGGCTGTCATGTTCCGCGCAAGCCCATCGACCCGCAGACCGGCTGGCTCTTCGAAGTCGTGTTCGACTACGGCGACGAACCCTTCACGCACGAACCCGACGCCGACGACTTCCAGCGGGTGCGCTGGACCGACGAACCGTCACGGCCGAGGGTTTCGCGCCGCGACCCGTTTTCGATGTCAAGAGCCGGATTCGAGATACGCACCCATAGGTTGTGCCGAAGGATTCTCGTCGCGCATCGTATGCCGGAGATGCTCGCGGCGGCGCGAACGCTTGTACGCGCTCTTCACCTCGAGTACGAGGAGAGGCCCAACGGAACACGCCTGTCGAGCATCACGCAATCCGGCTACCGGATGCTCGAGGATGGTTCCTTTCGCCGCCGGTCGCTGCCCTCGCTGCGGTTGCACTACGCGGCCAGCCCGCTCGACGATCCGGCACCCCGGCAATGGGACATCCAGCAACTGCCGAGCGAAAGCCTGCAAAACCTGCCCAGCGGGATCGGCGGCCAGGGCTATCAGTGGACGGATCTCGACGGCGAAGGCATCGCGGGCGTGTTGGCCGCGGAGCCCGGCGCGTGGTACTACAAGCCGAATCGCGGAGAAGGCAGGTTCGGCCCCGTTCAGGCGGTTCGCACCTTGCCCGCCGGTGAAGGCGGCCGATCGCAGCTCATCGACCTCGACGCCGATGGTCAACTCGAGTTCGCGACGCTCGCCCAGGGCACCGGAGGATACTTCGATCGCATCGCGGAGGCGGGTTGGGCGCCATTCCGCACATTCGGCAAGTTCCCGCTAGTCGACTTCGGCGACCCGAACGTCCGGCTCACCGACCTTTCCGGCGACGGGCTTGCCGACATCCTGATCACCGACGATCAGGCGATCACCTGGCATCCCTCGCTCGGTGAAGGCGGCTTCGGCGAGGCGACCCGCCTTCGTGTTCCATGGAACGAGGAAGGCGGCCCGCGCGTGCTGCTCGGGCAAACGGACCAGTCCGTGTTTCTCGCCGACATGTCCGGTGATGGACTCGCAGATCTCGTTCGCATCCGCAACGGCGAGGTGTGCTATTGGCCCAACCTCGGCCACGGTCGGTTCGGGCAGAAGGTCACGATGGACAACTCGCCCTGGTTCGACGAGGAGGGGGTGTTCGACGCCCGCCGCTTGCGCTTCGCCGACGCCGATGGTTCTGGGCCGACCGACGTCCTGTATGCGGGTCGCACGGGCGTCAAGGTCTACCTCAACGAGAGTGGCAACGCGCTGAGCACACCTCGCACCGTCACCGAGATGGTGCTGACCGACGGCACGTCGCTCGATGTCGTGGATCTACTAGGTCGCGGAACGGCCTGCCTCGTGTGGTCGACGGCGCTTCCGGGCATCGCGTGGCGCCCTGTGCAGTACATCGACCTAATGTGCGGCCGAAAGCCCCATCTACTGGTGCGCTGGGAAAATCAACTCGGTGCAGAGACACAGCTGCAATACGTCTCCTCGACGAAGTTCTACCTCATGGATCGGGAGGCCGGACGGCCGTGGCTCACGCGTCTGCCATTTCCCGTGCACGTGGTCGAGAGCGTGCACACGCTGGACCTTGTCAGCCGCAACCGATTCACCAGCAGATTTGCCTATCACCATGGTCACTACGACGGCGTGGAACGCGAGTTCCGCGGCTTTGGGATGGTGGAGCAGTGGGACACCGAACGGTTCGCCGCGCTCGGGGAAGGCGACGCGGTCAATATCGCACCCGCTTCGCACGTGCCGCCCGTGCACACCAAGACCTGGTTTCACACCGGAGCATGGGTGGGCCGGGACCGCATCTCCCGTCACCTGGAGGACGAATACTTCCGGGAACCCGGGCTCAGCCGCCAAGCCGCGCGAGCGCTTCTTCTCGACGACACGCTTCTCCCGAGCGGCCTCACGCCGGACGAAGAGCGCGAAGCCTGTCGCGCCCTCAAGGGTTCGATGCTGCGTCAGGAGGTCTACGCGGACGACGCCGGGCATCCGGCCGCCACGCCGGCGCAGATCAGGCGGTCCCGGACGCCCTACGCGGTCACCGAGCAGAACTTCCGCATCCGCACCGTGCAGCGCCGCGGCGCCAATCGGTACGCGGTCTTCTTCGCTCACCCGAACGAGGCGGTGAGTTATCACTACGAGCGCAACCCGAACGATCCCCGGATCCAGCATGCGTTCACGCTGGAGGTCGACGACTTCGGCAATGTGCTCAAACAGGCCGCCGCTGGCTACGGCCGGCGCGCCTCGCCATTGCCTGAAGCGTGGGACCGCGCCCGCCAGGAAACGGCCTTGCTCACCTACACGGAGAACCGAGTCACGAATGCCGTGACGGCGCCCGACATTCACCGAACGCCACTGCCCTGCGAGGCGATTACGTTCGAGCTGACCGGCTACGCGGGCACCGGACCCGCTGGCCGCTACCGGGCCTCGGACTTCGTCGAGCGGGATCCCGCCGTTGCCGGACGCTTGCGCCACAGGTTCGCTGCCCCTGACGTCGCCTATGAAGACACGGCGCGCGGAAGCCAACGCCGCCGCCCCATCGAGTGGCTGCGCACCCTCTACAGGCGCGACGACCTGACCGCGAGCCTGCCGCTGGGCGAACTGCAATCCCTCGCACTGCCCGGCGAAAGCTTCAAGCTTGCCTTCACGCCCGGCCTGCTCGACCAGACGTTTCGACGCCCGCGCGACGGTCAGCCGGATGAACCCCTGCTGCCCGACCCCAGCGCCGTTCTCGAAGGGCAGGGGGGCAGCCGCGGCGGCTACGTGCGAAGCCGGACCCTCAAGGCAGATGGCCGCTTCCCCGCAAGCGACGCTGACGATTACTGGTGGCTGCCGTCGGGACGGGCGCACTACAGCAAAGATCTTGCCGATGGCGCCGCCGCCGAATTGGCGCAGGCCCGCCGGCACTTCTTCGTGCCGTGCCGCCATTCGGACCCCTTCGGCCAGTCCGTGTTTGTCGACTTCGACGCCTACGACCTGCTCATGACGCAGACGCGCGATGCACTCGGCAATCGCGTCACCGTCGACGCCAACGACTACCGCACCTTGCAGCCGCGCCGCGTCAGCGATGCCAATGGAAACCAAACCGAAGTTGCCATCGACACGCTGGGCATGGTGGTCGGCACCGCGGTCATGGGCAAGCCGCTGCCTGCGCCGGTGGAAGGCGACACGCTCGCCGGCTTCGTCGCCGACCTGACGCAAACCGAGCTGGACGGCCTGTTCGACGCCCCCAATCCGCACGGCAGCTCAGCGGCCCTCCTGAAGGACGCGACCACCCGCATCGTCTACGACCTCGACCGCTTCCGCCGCACCCGGCAGGCAAACCCCGACGACCCCGGCGCGTGGCGGCCGGTGTGCGCTGCCACGCTCGTCCGTGAAACGCATGCGAGCGCGCCCTTGCCGCCGCAGGGCCTGAAGATCCAGCTCAGCTTCTCATATTCCGACGGCTTCGGCCGCGAAATCCAGAAGAAGGTCCAGGCCGAACCCGGGCCGGTGCCGCAGCGCGACGCTGGCGGCCAGATCATCGTCAACGCCGATGGCCAGCCCGCGATGACGTCGACGGCGGCGAGCCCGCGCTGGGTCGGCAGTGGATGGACCGTGTTCAATAACAAAGGCAAGCCCGTCCGCCAGTTCGAACCTTTCTTCACGCACGCCCACCTCTTCGAATTCGATGTCCGCATCGGCGTCAGCCCGGTGCTGTTCTACGACCCGGTCGGGCGCGTCGTCGCCACGCTGCACCCCAATCGCACCTACGAGAAGGTCGTGGTCGATCCCTGGCAGCAGATCACTTACGACGTCAACGACACCTGCGCGGCACGCCATCAGCAGACCGGCGACCCGAGGACCGATCCCGACATCGGCGGCTTCGTCGCGGACTATTTCAAGAGCCAACCGGCGACCTGGCGGACCTGGTATGCGCAACGCATCGGCGGTGGGCTCGGCGCGGAGGAGCAGAACGCCGCCAAACGGGCTGCGGCGCATGCCGACACACCCGGCACCGCGCATTTCGATGCCCTGGGCCGCCCGTTCCTGACCGTCGCGCGCAACCGCGTCGTCTGCCGCGGACACGACCTCGACGGTACCGAGGAAAGCTTCTCCACTCGCGTCGAGCTGGACATCGAAGGCAACCAGCGCACTGCGCGCGATGCGGTCCGGCAGGCCGGCGACCCGCTAGGCCGCATCGTCGCGCGCTACGCGTACGACATGCTCGGCAACCGCATCCACCAGCTCAGCATGGAGGCAGGCGCGCGCTGGATGTTGAACGACGTGGCCGGCAAGCCCGTCCGCGCTTGGGACAGCCGCGGCCACAACTTCACCACCTCGTACGACGAGCTGCGCCGGCCCGTGGAGCAGACCGTTCGTGGCACCGGCGCGCAGTCCGATCCGCGCACGCTCAACCGCGACATCCTGGTGGACAGGATCGAGTACGGCGAGACACGGCCCGACGCCGAAGCACTCAACCTGCGCACCCGCATCTATCGCCACTTCGATTCCGCCGGCGTGGTCACCAATGCGCGGCTCGATGCAGACGGCAACCCGACGGACGCGTACGACTTCAAGGGCAACCCGCTGGGCAGCACGCGGCGGCTGGTCAGCGACTACACCGCCATCCCCGACTGGCGGCTCGACCCCACGCTTGATGAAGAGTCCTTCGAAAGCAGCACCCGCTACGACGCGCTCAACCGTCCGGTGCAATCCGTTGCGCCTCGCAGCAGCCTGGGACGCGGCAAGTTCAACGTCATCCAGCCGGTGTTCAACGAGGCGAACTTCCTGGAGCGGCTGGATGTGTGGCTCGAGCGCAGCGAGGAACCCGGCGCGCTGCTGGACCCGGCCCACAACGCGGCGTCGCCGGTCGGCGTCGCCAACATCGACTACGACGCGAGGGGCCAACGCCAGCGCATCGACTACAAGAATGGCGCGAGCACCCGCTACAGCTATGACCCGCTCACGTTCCGGCTCACCCAACTTCTGACCAAGAGGAAGGCGACCGACTTCCCCGGCGACGATCCTCAGCCTCCAACTGCCGGCTGGCCGGGCAAACAAGTGCAAAACCTGCACTACACCTATGACCCGGCCGGCAACGTCACCCATATCCGGGACGATGCGCAACAGACTGTCTACTTCAGGAACAGGCGCGTCGAGCCGAGCAGCGACTACGTCTACGACGCGCTCTATCGCCTGATCCAGGCCACCGGTCGGGAACATCTGGGGCAGGGCAGCGTCCCCATCGCCCATTCCCACGACGACGCTCAGCGCATCAGGCTGCCGCAGCCCGGCGATGGCAACGCCATGGGCACCTACGTCGAGCGCTATGTGTACGACGCCGTCGGGAACTTCCTTCAGATGCAGCACCGCGGCAGCGACCCCGCTCGCGCGGGCTGGACGCGCGCCTACGACTACCTGGAACCCAGTCTGATCGAAGACGGCAGCGGCGCAACACCGCCCAAGAACGGCAACCGCCTGACGCGCACCACGCTGCGTCCCGCGGGCGACACCACGCAGCCGGAAACCTACCTGCACGACGCCCACGGCAACATGCTGCGCATGCCGCACCTGGGCGGCGGCCTGCCAGGGCCGAACATGCACTGGAACTTCAGGGACCAGTTGCGCCAGACTGACTCGGGCGATGGGGGCACGGCC
>Ga0209460_1001786_pt1 | contig 11124 bp, 13 predicted proteins | sample EBPBio132013_DNA_FD_185868 | JGI IMG/M metagenome (GOLD analysis project Ga0209460, IMG submission 185868) | Wastewater treatment Type I Accumulibacter community from EBPR Bioreactor in Madison, WI, USA - Reactor 2_5/13/2013_ DNA (SPAdes)... | ecosystem: Engineered > Bioreactor > EBPR >...
TCAGGCGAGCAGTCTGATCGCGACCGATCACCCAGGACGCGTCCCGTGGGGTGGTGTAAATTTCGGGAGCTTGTGTGTCGGCGTGACCGACAAGTGAGCCATCGTGCAATGGTCAGTGAGAACTCTCTACTTTTCTCACAGAAGGACACATCACACGATGGCTCTCAACCAGTCTGCCTTGCTTGAACTCTTGAAGGAACTCGAACTCACCGATACCACCGAACGAATCCGTCTCCTCACCCAGCGCGCCCTCCAGGAACTCATCAACGCGGAAGCCACGGCCGTGATCGGAGCGGCCCCCTACGAGCGCGCGAGCGACCGGACCACGCAGCGTAACGGCACCAGGCCCCGCACCCTCACCACGACCGCGGGTGATCTCGAGCTGAAAATCCCGAAACTGCGCGAAGGATCATTTTTCCCTTCCCTGCTCGAGCGGCGCAGACGCGTCGACCAGGCCCTCTTTGCAGTCGTGATGGAAGCGTACGTGCATGGCGTCTCGACGAGAAAAGTCGACGATCTTGTCCGCGCGCTGGGCGCGGACAGTGGGATCTCGAAGTCCGAGGTGTCCCGCATCTGCGCCGATCTCGACGAGGATGTGGCCGAGTTTCGTGAGCGCCGCCTCGATGACACCAACTACCCGTATGTGTTTGTTGATGCGACCTACTGCAAAGCCCGCGTCGGTCGGCGCGTCGTGTCACAAGCGATTGTGATCGCGGTCGGGGTCGCTGCCGACGGGCGCCGGCATGTTCTGGGGTTCCAGGTCGGTGACACCGAGTCTGAACCGTTCTGGACCGAGTTTTTCCGCGACCTCAAGCGGCGTGGCTTGTCTGGGGTGCAGTTGGTGATCAGTGATGCGCACGCCGGTTTGGTCCGCGCGATCGAGGTCGCATTCCAAGGTGCGGCATGGCAGCGGTGTCGCGTGCATTTCATGCGCAACGTGCTTGCCAAGGTCCCGAAAGTCGCCAGCCAGATGGTTGCGGCGATTATTCGCACGATCTTTGTGCCGCGCGGGAAGAGGGAGCTCGTGCACACCCAGTTCGGGGAAGTTGTCACGATGCTCGCCAGGAGTCATCCGGCTGCGGCTGAGCTCCTCGAGGAAGCGAAGGACGATCTCCTCGCGTTCACCGAGTTTCCGTCACAGCATTGGCAGCAGATTTGGTCCACGAACCCGCTCGAGCGGCTCAACAAGGAGATCAAGCGACGCACGAACGTGGTCGGCACATTCCCGAACCCTGAAGCGCTGCTGCGCCTCACTGGGCATGTGTTGATCGAGCAGCACGATGAATGGGATTCAGCGGATCGTCGCTACTTCAGCGAGAACTCGATGAAACTCCTCAACCCCGGCGTCGAGGGGGTGGTGCTCGCCAGTCTTGAGGCGGCCTAAACTAGCAGTCACTGACTCTTGCATGGTGACGAGAAATTCCACCACCCAAAGGGACGCGGCCGTACCGGAGCGTTCTGGATTATTATGCAGACCCGACTCGTGTCGCTCGTCACCATCTTGCTCGTCGCGGTGGCGCAGTCGGTCGCGACCGTGCTGTTTCACACGGTCACCGCGAACCGCATTCTGACCCCCTCTATTCTTGGCTTTGACGCGCTTTATGTGCTCAGCCAGACGGCACTCGTGTTTGTCTTCGGGGTCTCGTCGACGGGCCTCGAGGGCATACCCAAGATCGTCGCGCAGAGCGTGCTCATGGTGGGCTTTGCGACGCTGCTCTATGGCTGGCTGTTCTCGGGCCGCCGCGCAAACCTGCACCTGATGCTGCTCGTCGGCGTGGTGCTCGGCATTGCGTTTCAGTCGATCGCGAGTTTTCTGCAGCGCATGCTGACGCCGAGTGAGTTCGATGTGCTGAGCGCCAGGCTCTTTGGCAGCATCAGCAAGGCTGACCCCGCCTACCTGCCGATTGCCGGCGCGATTGTGCTTGGCATCTTGATCTACGTCTGGTCGCGCAGGCGCAGCTACGACGTGCTTGCCCTCGGTCGAGACGTCTCTGTCGGGCTCGGTCTCAAGTATCGCCGCGAGGTTGTGGTGAACCTCGTGCTGGTTGCCGTGCTGGTGTCGATTTCGGCTACCATGGTCGGGCCGATGACCTTCTACGGCTTCTTGGTGGCAACGCTCGCCTACCAGTTTGCGCCTGGCGACCGGCACGCTGAGGTGCTGCCGCTTGCCATCGGCATCGGGCTCGTCACGCTGCTTGCTGCAACCTTTGTGCTGCGCCACCTCTTCTCTGCCGCGGGGCTGGTGACCGTGATCATCGAGTTTGTTGGCGGAGCCCTCTTCTTAATCGTGCTACTACGAAAGGGGCTCAGATGAGCCAGCAACATGCGCGTGCCTCGCGCGGAATCGAGTTGCGAGGCGTTGAGAAACGCTACGCTGGGCGCCACGTGCTCGGCCCGATCGACCTCGCGATTGAGCGCGGCGGTGTGACGGCGCTTATCGGGGCAAACGGGGCGGGTAAGTCAACCATGCTTACCATCATCGGGCGCCTGCTCGACGCTGACAGTGGCAGGGTAGAGGTTGGTGGGCTCGATGTGCGGGTCGCGAAGCCGAAAGAGCTCGCGAAGGTCGTCTCGATCTTGCGCCAAGAGAACCACTTTATGGCCAGGCTCACGGTTGAGCAGCTCGTGACGTTTGGTAGGTTTCCGCACTCGGCGGGTCGGCTAAGCTCCGCGGATCGGCGCGCGATACACGCGGCCATCGCTTTTCTCGACCTTTCGGGTTTCGAGGATCGCTTCATCGACGAGCTCTCGGGTGGGCAGCGGCAGCGCGCGTTCGTGGCGATGGTGCTCGCGCAAGACACTGACTACGTGTTGCTCGATGAACCCCTCACTGGCCTCGACATGCGGCATGCGGTCGGCATGATGGGGCAGGTGCGGGCGGCGGCTGACGCGCTCGGAAAGACGATTGTGCTCGTGATTCACGACGTCAACTTTGCTGCGGCCTATGCCGACCGCATCGTGGCGCTCGCCGACGGCAGGGTGATTGCCTCTGGCACGCCAGAAGAGATCATCACGCCCGAGGTGCTCGAGCGGGTGTTCAAGACTCCGGTCGAGGTGCTCGAGCATGCGGGCAAGCGGGTCGCGGTTTACTATCGGCCCTAGGTGTTACGCGGGTGATGCGTAGTTCAGACGCGCACCGCATGTGCGCGTTGCATTAGCTCAGACGCGCACCGCATGTGCGCGTTGCATAAACTCAGACGCGCACCGCAAGTGCGCGTTGCATAAACTCAGACGCGTGCGGTCAGCGACTCGAGCACGCTCGTGAAGAAGCGCAGCCCGTCGGTACCTGAACGCATTGCCTCGGCGGTGTTCGGGCCAAAGCCCGGCTCGACCGCGTGCTCGGGGTGAGGCATGAGGCCGACCACGTTGCCGCGGGCGTTCGTGAGGCCTGCGATGTCGTCGAGAGAGCCGTTGGGGTTCACGCCGCGGTAGCGGAATGCGACCTGGCCTTCACCCTCGAGGCGCTTGAGTGTCTCGGTGTCTGCGATGAAGCCGCCGTCGGCGTTCTTCAGTGGAATCACGATCTCTTCGCCCTGCTCGAACTGGTTGGTCCAGGCGGTCGAGGCGTTCTCAACTACGAGGCGCTGGTCGCGGCGAATGAACTGCTGGTGTGCGTTGCGAATCAGGCCGCCGGGCAGCAGGTGCGCCTCGACGAGCACCTGAAAACCGTTGCAAATGCCGAGCACGGGCAGGCCCTTGTTCGCGGCGTCGACAACCTCGGTCATGATGGGGGCAACCGCGGCAATAGCACCCGCACGTAGGTAGTCTCCGTAGCTGAAGCCGCCGGGCAGCACGATCGCGTCGACACCCTGCAAGTCATGGTCGCCGTGCCAGAGCGCTACCGGCTCAGCGCCGACGAGGCGAATCGCGCGGTGCGCGTCGCGGTCGTCGAGCGAGCCGGGAAAGGTGACAACGCCGATGCGTGCCATTACGCGCCAGCCTCGCCGTTTGCGGCACTGTCGCCGAAGTCGATTGCGACGACATCTTCGATCACGCTGTTCGAGAGCACCTGCTCTGCGAGCTCGCGCACCTCGGCCTTGATTTCGTCGGTGACGGGGCCTTCGACCGTGAGTTCGAAGCGCTTGCCGATACGCACGTTCTCGAACTTGCCGTGCCCGAGGCGTGCGAGCGCACCGGTGGTGGCCTTGCCCTGTGGGTCGAGCAGCTCTGCCTTCGGCATCACATCAACAACAATCGTGGGCACTGCAGCCTCCAGTCGCAAAGCGGAAATACTGCTTTAAGTCTAGACGAGAGTTGCAGGCGAAAGGATCACCGCACCCACTTGGTGTTGCTGTGAGCGGTGATTGAATCTATCGGGCGCGATCAGAACCCGAAGTACAGCAGTCGATAGGCGTTGTCGAACTCTTCTTCTGAGTCGAGCTCGACCTCGGCGATGACCATCGAGCCGCTGACCTTCACCTCTCGCACCTCTTCTTCGCGCTCCGTAACGTCAGCGAGTGCGTCCTTCACGAACTTGAGATTTTCGTTGGCCTTCTCCGCGTCGCCGAAGTCATAGGCGAGCAGAACTGTCGGCGTCTTGCCTCGCAAGCCATAGCTGATGCCGGCGATCTCGACCCTGTCTGAGTCTTCGTCGCCGATACTTTGTAGCGCCTTACCGAGGTACTTGTTGCGCTCTATGTAAAAAGAGAACGCCCCGTCGAGGCTTTCGAGTTGCTTCAGCATGCCCGTGACCTGCTCATCGCTTGCGAGGCTGTCTTCTTTGGCCGGGCGCTCGTCGGGCAGTGAATCCTTTTCTGACGCGAAGTAGGCGGTGCCGTCTTGCAGCGTGAGGTGGTAACCCGCCTCCGATTCCCAGAAGCCGGCTTTGCCCGCCTCAAACAAATCGTCCATCCGCTTTTCGCTCACCGCTCCCGGGTATGCGCCACGGTACTCGTCGTCACCAAACGAAAATGACAGGCCGCCCTGTTCAAAGAACAGGCGCGCCTCCGAGGCAGATCTGAACGCAAGTTGCTGCGCCATGAGCCCGTCTTCATCGAGATCTTCGAGCCAGTTTTCGATCTCTCGGTCGCTGCCGTTTGCCGGGAACTTCTCGCCCGATGCAGTTTCAAGTTTCTTGCTATCGATCGCGGTGAACGAGAAATCTCGGTTGCTCTCGTAGAGCGCAAGCATCGCCTGCGCTGATCCGCCTCCGCCGCCACTGAGCACGAGTGGCACCGTGATCGCTGTCGCGGCAACCAGCGCGGCTGCCGCGACCAGGCCGATAATCAGGCCGGTCTTGCGCTTCTTGGGTGTGGCAGGTGCACCAAACGTGGCTGGTGCACCAAACGTGGCTGGTGCCCCAAATGTCGGTGTTCCTGGGTATGCCTGAGCGGGTGCCTGCTCAAGGCCTTGCCCACCCGGTTGCCAACTTTGCGGCTGGGTCTGCTGGGCCGGTTGCATTGCCTGAAACCCCTGCGCTGCCGGCGTTGCTTGCGGGGCAATGAACCCCTGAGCGCCCATCCACTCGGTCAGCCCCGGGTACACATTGGGGTGCGCCGCAACCTGTGGCCACAGTTGCAGATGCTGCGCGGCGATGTCTGCGAGCGTCTGCGCCGGTGTTGCTGGGTTTGCGAGTAATGCTGCTGCGGTCTGCACGTCGTAGGGGGCCATGGCTGCTCCTAGCAAGTCGGGTGTGTTCGAGTGTATCGGGCACCCCACGCTTTCTACACAGTTGGGTGACTAAGCACCTCGGCAGATTGCTTTGAACTTGGTAGCACGCGGGATCACGCACCCTTCGACAAGCTCAGGGTGCGGCGACAGGCTCGGTGAGCGCGTGAGTGCTACTCGCCGGTGAGTCGGGCCGAGAGTTCGCGATAGCGAGCCAGGGTCTGGTCGACGATCGAGTCAGGCAGCACGGGCGGCTCGCCCTGCTTGTCCCAGTTCGCAGCGAGCCAGTTGCGCACGATCTGCTTGTCGAACGAGGCCAGGCGGTCCTCGCCGCCTGCCGCGTACAACTCGGCATCCCAGTAACGTGACGAGTCGCTCGTCAGCACCTCGTCGGCGAGCGTGAGTTCGCCGGTCGCGGGGTCAGCGCCAAACTCGAACTTGGTGTCTGCCAGCAACACCCCTCGAGATGCGGCGAGCTTGCGTGCGTGCGTGAAGATGCGCAGCGAGGCGTTGCGCAGTGCGGTCGCAATCTCTTCGCCGACCAGTTCGATGCTGCGCTCGAAGGTGATGTTCTCGTCGTGTTCGCCAAACGGCGCCTTGTAGGCCGGGGTATATATCGGCTCGTCGAGCAGGTCGCCGTCGCTGAGGCCCTCGGGCAGCGCGATGCCGCAGACCGCACCGGTCGCGACGTATTCAGCGTAGCCCGAGCCGGTGAGCGCGCCGCGCACGACGCATTCGATTGGGTACATGTCGAGGCGCTTCGTGAGCATTGCACGGTCTGAGACCGAGTCGGGCACAGCGGGGGCTGCAGCAGCTTCACCCTCACCCACCAGGTGGTTCGCCACATCGATCTGCTCAAACCACCAGTTCGAGAGCCCGGTGAGCACGGCGCCCTTGCCCGTGATAGGTGGGTTCAGCACGAAGTCGAAGGCGCTGATGCGATCGCTTGCGACGACGAGCAGGTACGGGCTCGTCTCGATGCTCGCGGCATCTGCGGGAATGTAGAGATCGCGCACCTTGCCCGAGTAGACGTGTGCCCAGCCGTCGAGCTGCGGCGCCGGGTCTGCGCCGACAAAGCCCTCGCTCATGCGACGCGCTTTGCGATGTCGGTGCGGTGCTGGCCGCCCTCGAGCGAGAGGCTGTCGATACCGGCGTACGCTCGCTCGCGGGCCACGGCAAACGATTCGCCTCGAGCCACGACGCCGAGCACTCGACCGCCGGTCGCGATCCAACGCCCTGACTCGTCGCGAGTCGTCGCGGCGTGCACGAGGTGCGTCTGCGCGAACTCTGCTCCGCTCAACTCTCCGTTATCGGAAATTCCAATAACGGGGCGGCCGGTCGTGACATCGCCCGGGTAGCCCTCACTCGCGAGCACCACGACCACGGCGACGTCGTTGCTGAACGACGGGTCTGGCAGCTCGGCAAGGCGGCCCTCGGCAGAGGCGAGCAGGTACTCGCTCAGCGCCGAGGTCATGCGCGGCAGTACGACCTGCGTCTCTGGATCGCCGAAGCGCGCATTGAATTCGATCACGCGCACGCCCGCGGCGGTCACGATGAGGCCACAGTAGAGCAGGCCAACGAACGGGGTGCCCTCGGTCTCGAGCTGGCGCACGGTCGGCAGCGCGACGGTATCGGTGATTTGCTGTACGAAGTCGTCGGCCACCCACGGCAGCGGCGAGTACGCGCCCATGCCGCCGGTGTTGGGACCCTCGTCGCCGTCGAAGATGCGCTTGTAGTCTTGCGCGGGGCTGAGCGGGCGCACGTTGTGGCCGTCAGCGAAGAAGAAGAGCGAGACCTCTTGGCCATCGAGAAACTCCTCGATGAGCACCTCGCCGTGGGGTGCCCAGGTGGCGATGTGGTCGAGCGCGGCGGCGCGGTCTTCGGTGACGAGCACTCCCTTGCCTGCAGCGAGGCCGTCTGCTTTGACAACATACGGTGCGCCGAACTCGTTGAGTACGCGGGCGCCAGCCTCGACATCGGTGACGCGGCTGGCGCGGCCGGTCGGCACGTTTGCCTCGGCCATGATGCGCTTGGCGAACGCCTTCGAACCCTCGAGCGCTGCGGCCGCCTGGTTTGGCCCGAAGACCGGCACGCCAGCTTCGCGAAGAGGATCTGCCACGCCAGCGACGAGCGGCGCCTCGGGGCCGATGACCACGAGCTCGAAACCGCGCTCGCGCACGAAATCGAGCACCGCGGCGGGGTCGGTGTAGGCGAGTGCCGGAGTCTCAACGCCGGCAGCGGCGATGCCCGCGTTGCCGGGCGCGCACACCACCTCGTGCTGCTCGGTCTCACTGAGGAGCGCTTTAACGATGGCGTGTTCGCGGGCACCGGGCCCCAGCACGAGAATCTTCACCTCTCAAGCCTAAGCGATCTCGGATGCGCGCGGGGCTCGAGGGGGACCTGCGCGCGGGGTGGGGGAGGGCCGCGGTGGGCGGTTAAGCTGATGTCGGAACGTTGCGCGATAGTGCAACGTGTTGCGAGCACGTCACAAGTTCGAAGGAGAATCATGGTCAAGCAGCGCGAGAGCGTTACGCAATTGCCGGCGTACGTGCAGGGAAAATCGATCCCCGGCGCAGTCAAGCTTTCGTCGAACGAGAACCCTTACCCGCCGCTCGACCCGGTCGCGCAGGTGGTTCGCGACCTGGCCACTTCGATTCAGCTTTACCCCGATATGGGTGCGGTCGCGGTTCGCGAGAGGATCGCTGAGCACTGCGGCGTGCAGGCTGAGAATGTAGCGGTGGGAGCGGGCTCCGTCGAGGTCGCGAGCCAGCTGATCTCTGCCGCAGCTGGCGAGGGCGACGAGGTCGTATTTGCGTGGCGCTCGTTTGAGGCCTATCCGATTCTCGTGCGTATCGCCGGTGCGACCCCCATCATGGTGCCGCTGACCGCCGACGATCGTCACGATCTGCCTGCCATGGCGGCCGCAATCAACGAGCGCACGCGTCTCGTGCTCGTGTGTAATCCGAATAATCCCACCGGTGCTGGCGTTACGACGCAAGAGCTCGACGAGTTCATGGCTCAGGTGCCGAGTGACGTGCTCGTCGTAGTCGACGAGGCATACGTGCACTTCAACGACGACCCGAATTCGGCTGATGGCCTCGACTTCTTTGCGCGCTACGAAAACGTTGCGGTGCTGCACACGTTCTCGAAGGCGTATGGCCTTGCAGGCCTGCGCATCGGCTACGCGATCGCCCGCACTGACGTTGCAGAGAACCTGCGCCGCGTTGCCGTGCCGTTCGGTGTGAGCTCGCTCGCCCAGCAGGCGGCGATCGCGTCGCTGAACGCCGAGGCTGAGCTTGATGAGCGCGTGCAGGTCATCGTCGCAGAGCGCGCTCGCATGGTCGAAGCGCTGCGATCCAGCGGCTGGACCGTGCGCGAGGCACTCGGTAACTTTGTGTGGCTGCGCACCGGCGACCGCACTCCCGAGATCGATGCCGCGCTGCGCGAGCATGCCGTCATCGCTCGGGCGTACGGCACCGACGGCGTTCGAGTCACGGTCGGTTCTGCAGAGATGAACGACCGTTTCTTGGCGGCGATTGCCGGGGTTGAAGCGGTTTAGCTGAGCTTCTTCAGCAAGGGGGCACTTGTTGTCTGTGCTCGGTTCGGGCAACAACAAGTGCCCCCTTGTTTGATTTGTTGGGTCGCGGGGCGGCTCAGCGTACGCGCCTTAGGCCTTGCGCGGGATCGCACCGCTCATTACCTGCGCGTCTTCGAAGATGAGCTGAGTGCGTGTGCCCCGCACCGCGGGAATCGCCTGAATCTCTTCGAGCACCACGCGCCGCAGGTCTCGGTTATCGCGGGCACGCACGAGCACAATCACGTCGAACTCGCCGCCAATGAGGGCGATGTGGTGCACCTCGGGGATCGCGCCGAGGCGTTTGCGCACCTCTTGCCACTGAGGTTGTTCGACCGCGAGCGTTACGTAGGCTGAGGCGTGCTGGCCGGCACGCACGGGGTCGACAGTGGCCGTGAAGCCCGTGATGACCTGCTCATCTACCAGGCGTTTGAATCGTGCGTGAGCGCTGGCGCGAGAGATGTGCACTGCCTCGGCGAGCTGGGTCATTGAGACTCTTGCATCGTCGACGAGCACGCTCAGAATCGCGTGATCGATGTCATCTAGATCCATGAACCAGTCCCGTCGAGCTTCGTTGATCAGTGGCAGTGTTCGTCTGACACTTCTGGCAGATTACCCGATTTCTGTCGTTCTCGAGCCGCCAAGTTGGCACAGTTTGTCGCGCGGATATGCTGGCAGCATGGCAAAACGGCGAATCAGTGAGAGCGACGGCATGGCTGCGCTGCGTGCCGTGCAGGGCGGCAGTGCAGAGCGGCTGCAACTCGCGACCGCGGTGCGATTTCTGCTCGAAGAGTTGGCCGCGCTCGCGCCCGGAAATTCGGTCGAGGTGCGAGTGCCACCCTTTGGGGCGACGCAGTGCGTTGCGGGGCCGCGCCACACGAGAGGCACCCCGCCGAACGTGATCGAGACCGACCCTGCAACCTGGGTTGCGCTCGCAACGGGAGCGCTCGGCTGGGACGAAGCGATTGCAGCTGCGAGCGTCAGGGCCTCGGGCACGAGAGCAAACCTCGACGGGCTGCTGCCCCTCTTGCGCGCCCCGCGGTAGCTGTGAGACCGGCATTCACTCAGCGGGATCCTGGAAGAATAGAGGCATGTCGAATGCTTCCAACCTGCCTGGCGAAGGCGTGACCTCAGAAGAGCCTCACGAAGAGGTCGTAGAGACCGTCGAGAGCGTGCACGAGCCTGTGCAGGTCGAGCTGCGCCGCACTGTGCGCTACGGTCGCATCATCATCGGTGCGATCGCGCTTGGCGTGGTGCTCGGTGCTGTGGTAAGCCTGTTCTTTCCCGTGGTTGAAGGCGCGAACTATGAGCTCGGCCAGGTTGCGGGCCTGATGGCCGTCGTTGGCGGTGCGATCGGCCTCGTTGTCGGGGCGCTGCTTTCGCTGCTGCTCGGAGTGATCGCCGGGCGCAAACGGGGCGCAGCGATCGCTGTGCAGACTGACGTAAGATAACAACATACTTCTCTGATCGAAGGCGTTTACTCATGGGAAATCTCTTTCACGGGCCCACTCCGTGGATCCTGCTATTTGTTGTGCTGCTGTTGTTTGGTGCACCGAAGCTGCCAGCGCTGGCCAAGAGCCTCGGCCAGTCGATGAAGATCCTGAAGAAAGAAGTCAGCACGCCAGAGGCTGAGAAGCAGGCCGCGAGCGAAGACGCAGCGTCAGCTGCCCCCGCTGCGCAGACACCCGCGGCAGCACCTGCCGCGCCGAGCGTCGAAGACGAGCTTGCCAAGGCGAAGGCCGAGGCCGCTGCAGCGAAAGCCGAGGCCGATGCGCTTCGCGCCGCAGCCGAGCAGCGCGCCGAGGGCAAGAGCGAAGCCTAAGTGCGGGCAAAGATCGCCGTGAGCGGCGATCTGATCCCACGTAGTAACGAAGCCCGGCACCACTTGAAGTGGGTGCCGGGCTTCGTCGTATCTGTCGGGGCTCAGCTGGACTGCGTAGCCT
>Ga0209460_1001789_pt1 | contig 11118 bp, 11 predicted proteins | sample EBPBio132013_DNA_FD_185868 | JGI IMG/M metagenome (GOLD analysis project Ga0209460, IMG submission 185868) | Wastewater treatment Type I Accumulibacter community from EBPR Bioreactor in Madison, WI, USA - Reactor 2_5/13/2013_ DNA (SPAdes)... | ecosystem: Engineered > Bioreactor > EBPR >...
CTCGCTCATATGGGCGGCGCTGATTACCATTCTGCTCGTTCAAGAAGAACCTGATCCGCGCCTAATATTGGTCAGCTTATCTTACCCGATCTTCTATCTAGTGAGCAGCTTTTACGTTGACTGGGCGATTCGGCGTGGTAAAACCTTTGCTACGCGAGCGTGACCTTCTCACACGATTACCCGAATGTTATAGTTGATGGATTGATAACGAATGACCCTAGCATCACCCGCAGTCATGACACCTCTGAAAGGTGACGAGAACCTCGTGCCAACTTATCACATTTTGGTCGCGACCGATTTGGCTGAGAGCAGCCTGAAGATATTGCAAGAATCCGCCGATATTACCATCCAGCAGGTTACACCTTCTGCCGTGCGGGACAGCCTCAGCCAAGCGCACGCCTTGATCGCACGGGATGATGTGCGTATCGATAAAACGCTCTTGGAGACGGCACCCAACCTCAAACTGATCGGGCGGGTGGGCGCTGGCTTAAACGGTATCGACATTGAAGCGGCGACCAACCGGGGCATCATCGTTATGAACACCCCCGGAACGAACGCGATTGCCGCCGGTGAACATGCGATTGCGCTCATGTTGGCACTCAGCCGCCGCTTGGTGGTCGCCCACGACAGCCTCAAGGATGGTTGGTGGCTGCTCGACCGCAAACGCCAAGCTGGAACGCAGCTCTTCGAAAAGACGTTAGGGATTATAGGTTTGGGACGTGTCGGGAGCGTCGTCGCCAAGCGTGCGCTGGCCTTCGGCATGACTGTCCTCGCTTACGACCCCTATATGAGCGAAGACCAACTCCTCGACGAACGGGTGCAGTTGGTCGGCCTGAAAGAACTGCTCACCCGCAGCGACTTTATCACACTGCACGTTGCAGCCACGCCCGAAACGGCTGACTTCATCAACGCCAACACGCTGGCACAGATGAAGCAAGGCGCACGGCTCATCAACACCTCGCACGGCAGCGTTATTGACGAGGCGGCTGTAGCTGCTGCCCTCAAAGATGGACACCTCGCGGGGGTCGCGGTTGACGTGTATCGGGACGAGCCGCCTTACAACAGCCCGCTCGTCGGCCTTGATAATGTCATTCACACGCCGCGCATTGGCGACAACACCATCGAGGCCATGCAAGATTTGTCGCTCCAAATTGTGAAGCAAGTTTTGGACGCGCTGCACGGCAAAGATTACCGGAACGTGGTCAACATGCCGTTCGTGCCGGGGTTGGACTTTGAAACCGCCCGCCCTTACATGCGCTTGGCGGAATGCATGGGGACGATGATCCATGCGCTCTCGCGCAGTCCGGTGAGCCGCGTCGCGGTCGAATATCGCGGCGAGGAAATGAGTGGTTTGGTCAAAGCGCTTGCGGTCGCCATCCTCAAAGGTCTGCTGCAACCGGTACTTGGTAACAAAGTCAACACCATCAACGCGCCGGTGTTAGCAGCCGAACGCGGCATTCAAGTCACACAGGCCAAAGGTATGAAAACCGGCGATTACGCCAGTATGGTTTCGTGCGAAGTCACGCTGGAGGATGGCGAAAATATCCTGATGGCGGGAACCTTGCTTGACCGCAAAGAACCGCACATCGTCCAGATCAACCAATACCGCATGAACTTCGTACCAGAAGGTCATCTGCTGCTGATGGGCAGCTTCGACCAACCGGGTGTCATCGGCAAGGTCGGTACGCTCATGGCGACCAACAACGTCAACATCGCCAGTTGGCACACCGGACGCGCCGAACCGGGTGGTCATACTTTCACCGTGCTTGCGCTTGACCTGCCCCTTCCTATCCCCGTGTTAGATGAGTTATTGGGGCTAGAGTTTGTTCGGCACGCGCACCAAGTCGAGATTAAGCAGTAGGCGGCATTACCCTGATTAAGCGTTATTTACCCACTGCTGCCAACCTTCTGTGGCTGGCCTTATTAATCGGCTATACGACAGCAGGCATGAAGCTCGCCCCATTCCACGGTGACGAGGCCATGCACATCTATACCAGCCGTGACTATACGACGGTGTTTATTGAGAACAACCTGCAAAGCCTGCCGGTAAACCCGCCCTACGACATCGACAGCGACCCACGATTGCGCTTGCTGAATGGCTCGGTCATGCGCTATTCGGTGGGCTTCGCCATGCAGTTGGCGGGCTTAACCGCAGGAGACTTGCCCCCACGTCCCGGTTGGGATTGGGGTCTGCATTACGCCGATAACATCGCGACCGGACACCGCCCGACCGAAACGCTGCTCACGGTCGCCCGCAGTGTCGCAGTCTTCTACTTCGCCATCAGCATTATCGCCATGTTCGGCATCGGTTGGCAGTTCGGTGGGCGTTGGGTCGCCTATCTCGCCAGCGCCTTCTATACCCTCAACCCGATCATCCTCTTAAACGGACGGCGAGCGCTGGTCGAAAGCGCCCTGTTGTGCTTCGGTCTGCTCACCATTTATGTCGCCCTGCAAATCGCCCGTAAACGCGAGCAAGGCGGCAAAGGTTTATGGGGTTGGTGGGCAGCGCTCATCATTTGCGCTGCGCTGACACTGGTTAGCAAGTACAGCGGCACGATCTTCGTCGCGGGTGCGTTCGGCGGTATCTTTATTGCCGAAATATTCAGAACCTTCCCGCGGAAACAATCTCAGTTTCCACCACTAACTCTAAATGGTTTGATCGCTTCCACCCTTAAACTGACCGCCAGCGGTCTGCTCATGCTGGCACTGGTCGTGGCGCTGTCGCCTGCCCTCTGGAACGATCCGGTCAGCCGCGTGCAAGACCTTACACAAATGCTCCAAGAACAGGTTGAAATCGTCGTCTCGATCCTGTCACCCGAAGCACCGACCACCCTTCCACAGCGGGTAGAAGGCATTCTCACCCAACCGTTTATGACACCCGTTGCTTATTTTGAACAAGCCTCGTGGGCAGAAGCCGAACCCATCGCGCAGGAGATCACAGCTTACAACACCTCACCGCTAGGGGGCTTACCGGTGGATACCAGCACAGGCGCAGTCTTAACCGTCTTAGCAGGTATTGGGCTGCTGACTGTGGTTGTGCCTCAGTTACGTCTATATCCCTCAAACGCACTAGTGGTCGTCCTCATCATGTGGCTGCTTGTCACATTTGCGAACTTACTCATCAACCCGTTACCGTGGCAGCGCTACTACCTGCCCGAAATCCCGATCATGACGCTGCTTGCCACCGTGGGTACTGTCCGCCTCATCCTCCGCCCGCGCCGCAAGCGTCCAGCCCAGTAGCGCCATGTCCCGCCAACAAGCTGGCCTATTCAACGCACTCCTCAGCCGATCCCTTTCGGCATGGGATGGCTTGTGGCTGCTCGTCCTCACCCTCTATATCCTCGCTGGAACAGCCCTCGCGCCTTTTCACGGTGACGAAGCGATGCAAATCACCATGAGCCGCGACTATTTTACGGCTTTCGTAAACCAACAGCCTCAATCCCTACCAGTTTCACCACCTTATACCGTCGATAATCCCGCATGGCTGCGCCTGATTAACGGCTCCGTGAACGTCTATACAATAGGTCTAAGTCTCCACCTCGCCGGATACACCGAAAACGATCTCCCGACGCTGTGGGAATGGCCGCTCAGCTACGACGAAAACATCGCGCGTGGGCATCGTCCCGACTCGCGAATGCTCACCGTCAGTCGCCTACCGTCTGCCATCTTCTTAGCGGCTGGTGCTATCGTCTTATTCGGCATCGGTTGGCAGTTTAGTGAGCGCTTACCCGCCTATATCGCCAGCGGTTTGTATGCCTTGAGTCCGGTGATCCTGCTCAATGGGCGGCGGGCAATGATGGAAGGCTCAGTGCTTTGCTTCGGTCTGCTCGCCATCCTGCTTGCCATTCTCATCTGCAAAGGGCGTACCGGTTGGCGGTGGTGGTTGTGCCTCGGTCTATCCAGCGGCCTCACGCTCGCTAGCAAACACAGCGGCATCCTATTCGTGGCCGTCACTTTTGGCTGGCTTATCCTTTACCACTTACCCCTCAGAAAGCAGCATTCTCATTCCCCTCGCCCTGAAGGAGAGGGGTTAGGGGTGAGGGTACTCACACAGCCGCTGATTGCCCTAATCGTGAGCATCGTGCTTACGGTCATTGTCTTTCTAGCCGCCTCACCTGCTTTATGGAGCAGTCCGGTCGAGCGCTTCGGTGACTTGATACGCGAACGGCAGTTGCTTTTGGAATCGCAAGTGACTGCCGAGCCAACCGCCCCTACACCCCTCACAGATCGCCTATCGGGGATCATCACCCAACCTTATATCCAACCGCCGGTTTATTTTGAGGCCGCTTTCTGGGCAAACGTCACCCCGATTCAAGCCGAAATTAAAGCCTACGAATCCTCGCCACTCAGCGGCTTACACGCGGGTATCATAATCGGCGGCATCCTCTCACTCATGGCCTTCTGGGGTATCATCATCACGCTGCCGCATTGGCGCACATGGCATGTCGGGCTTCTCCTCTGGCTGGCGCTCGCCGTTGCAACGCTGCTCATCAACCCCTTACCGTGGCAGCGCTATTACCTCGCGTTGTACCCTCTCGCCACATTACTCACAGCCATTGGGGTCACGAATATCGTGACGCGGCGCACGTCACAACAAAAGCTGGCGTAAAGTCATCAGACGAATATCCCCCTTGTCAGTTGGCTAAATGTCGTCCACACTACAAATAAGCGACTTCATTAATGGATCGAGGTTTAGGCTATGCTCCGTCAACTCATGATCGTCATACTCGGTGCGCTTATACTCGCTGGCTGTAACAACAATAATGTGGCTCCCACCCAAGCTGTGCAAAACACGAGTGGCACGCCCGCAGCCGACGCGACAGCCGCCGTCCCGCTGCCCACCAATGGCCCACGTGAATATGGCACCGAAGAAGTGGCACTCCCGATACCGGGGACACTCATCGCCCCTGTCACCGAAGAACCCGGCGCGGGGCAGCCCTTTTCTCAGGTTATCCTGAACCGCAGCGGCGGCTTGCAAGGAACCCCGCTTGACGTGATACTGTCTGCCGATGGTACGCTCATCCGCAATGGTGCAACCAGCACCGTATCACCGGATGTGGTTACACAAATCAATCAAATGCTCGATCAAATGGGCTTTTTCGGAATGCAGGGGGTGTTTCAAGGCATCGGCACAAGCGCGGATGTCTTCACTTACAACATCACCGTCGAAAAGCCCAGCGGTGCGGCGCGTACCGTAACCGCGCAGGATGGCTATATTCCACCGGAATTAGCCGCTCTGCTTCAGGTGCTTCAAGGACTGGGCGAATCCTAAAAAACCATCGGGGTACAGGCGTATGGACTCCCGAACGCTTCATCACGGCAGGGCTTGGGCGTTAATAATGTAATTGGCCGGATCGCCCCCCATTTCTGGAACGACAATACGGAAGGGCGCTGAGTCGTTTGTATTCAGCGCCGCCGACAAATCGACATACCCCGCCGCGATAACGTTTCCCGCCGCGTCAAAGATCGTCGCCACGACACGCGGAGCCAGCAGCGGTTTGTCACTGATGTTCTGGACTGCACCCTCAATTACCATACTGCCATCCGCATCAAACGACGAGTCATCCTGCCACGCCAATTCATCTTGTCCGTAAACAACACGCTCCGGTTCGGACTGCCATTCTGTATTCCCGACCGACAAATCAAACGTCGTGGTAAAAGCTGGCTGCCCTTGCCCAAAGCGCAGGCTGAACGGTGCAAATCCACCCACCGGTAAGCTGTAGCCCATCACTGTGTCCACCGCCTCGGCAATCGGTACGCCATCCGCGTTCTTTAGCACCGCCCGAACAGGTATATCCGTCAGTTGGACGCTGCCCCGGTTCGCGACCTCGCCTGTTATAAAAAATACATTTTGTGGCGTGCGCCATGTCGTGACGTGCAGGAATTCGATTGCGGTCGTGCTCGCGTAACTGAGAACGTTCGGGTCGGATGCTTCGAGCGTCGCAGTCGTATTGACGGTAAACGTGTTGACAATCTGCTGGAGGATGTTCATACGGACAGCGTTAGCACTCACCAGCACATCAATCACGCTCAGGAACGTGCCGGTTTGCTGGACGAACGTGTTGACCTGCTGCGCGATGCCACCCGCGCTCTGCCGGATGCCGCTGAGTCGCCAACTGCCATCGCCCATCGCTTGCCGGCTGACTTCGGTGTAGGTGGTTACATCCGGTCGGATTTGCCGCTGATAGCGATCCAAGAAACTGGCAAAGGTCGCCGAGTCGAACGCTTCCCCAACATTGACGACCGCAAACGTCACTGACGGCTGCTCCTCGGTCGGGGCAGAAAACGCCGCGCTGGCAACCACGGTGGTATTCTGCTCGTACAGCGCCCAATTACGGGGTACGGCTGCGCTAAATACACCAGCAGGATGCGTATAGAGGAATGAAGAAACATCGGGCGGCGCTGGCGGGGGCGCAAAAACGACCGCCCCACCGCTGCATCCGGTCACGAGCAGCAAGAACAAAAATGAGAAGTGACGCAGCACAGCAGCCCCCAACAACTCGTCGATAGAATGTAATCGATTATAGTACCTTCAGGCGAATTGTGTTATGCTGTGCGTCGGCGTTATGATGTGACAGGAATTGTCACAGGGTTGAAGGTAAACGGCATGTACACCAATAACGAGATTTTATTCCCCCATCATGTCATCCCAAGCCTCCGCAAGCTGCGCGGCGCGGAATGGCAGGCATTGATTGACCGTATCGTCAAACTGCCGGAAACACATGAAGAAACGCTGGCCTTCATGATGATGATGATTAAGCTCGACGGCTGCATGGCCTGTGAAACCGATAGTTACCGTGCCATGCGGGGGTGTGCCGCCTGCGCCATCCAAACCTTACGCCGCTACAAAGGGGATGACGCGGAACTCATCAGCCAGTTTAATGCCGCGCTGGAAGAAGTCCGCAAATTCGCCGACACCCATCCCGCAATTGGGATTGTGACTCGATAATCATCATTTCCTACCACTAACCAAACAACCTATAGGCTCATAACAATCCCTACCTTAAACCCTGACTTTAGGTAGGCGATTCTGATCCCCCTTTTGTATAAGGTTGCGCTATTTCATAGTGAAAGCGCGGCATTATGATCGTAATCGGGTGGGTACAATTATCAAAGCGGCGGCACGAGCCAGCAGTTTCTACCAGAGCGTATACGCTGCATAATCCCTGTACAAGATGATGTGATAAACCGTGTTGTTGAAATTCAACGTGGCTACATCTCAGCCATCGCCCTGTATGCCACAAACTTAAAAGTCGGACAGGTAGCATTACACTGGCAGCCTTCACAGGCTATTGACGACCGCATAGACCATTTGAAGTGGCAGGCGAAAAGCTATGCACGCATTTTGGATAGGCATCACCTGCCTTATAAAAGTCGTGCGGAGATCATTCACATCACGATAAACCCACAATAAACAGGGAAGCACATTAACACACGAGACAGTGGCGTTCTCGCCTAAGCCAATATTGACTCTGATATAGGCGTGTGCTAGACTTCCCCCACTCAATTGTCACTTGTTTACCAACTGAGTGATCTGTTAGGCAACAGAAGGGTGTAAGGGCTATCAGCGCCATAAATTATCGCGTCAACGAACAAATACGCGCCAGAGAAGTTCGGCTGATTACAGACACAAACGAGAACATCGGTGTCGTGTCGGTTCGGACTGCGCTTCAAATGGCAGAAGAAAAAGGTCTTGATCTGGTCGAGGTTTCGCCCAACGTCGAGCCGCCGGTTTGCCGTATTATGGACTTTGGTAAGTTCCAGTACGAAAAACGACGACGCGAACGTGAAGCCAAAAAATTACAAAAGGTAATTGAGGTTAAAGAAATCCAACTCCGTCCCAAGACTGACTCGCATCATCTTGGATTTAAAGTGCGCGATGCGCGTAACTGGATCAAAGAAGGCATGAAGGTGCGGGTACGGGCGCGGTTCCGTGGTCGTGAGCGTGATTATCCCGATATTGCCTTGCAGCGCATGTTAGAAATTGCAGCAGATTTACAGGATGTCGCGGTTGTTGAGCAACAACCCCTGATGGAAGGCAATACCATGTTGATGGTGTTGGCTCCGGCAGCCGACAAGAAAAAATAACTGTGGAGCAAAATCGTGGGTAAGTTGAAGAAGTACAAGCAGAAAACGCATAAAGCAACCGCCAAGCGCTTCCGTGTAACCGGCACCGGCAAGGTCGTTCACACCCCACAGGGGAAGAGCCACTTCCGCCGCCGTCGTTCCGGTCGCCATAACCGCTCGCTCGACAAATTGGTCGGGCTGGCGAATTCGACCGTCGCCCGTAAGATCAAGAAGTTAGCCCCCTATCTGAGCAAATACCGCCAGAATCCCGGTCGCTAACGGCGAAGCACAATCTGATTTGAGCACCCGGAGCGACGCTTCCGGGTATTTATTGTCTAGGAGTTCCTGAGATGGCTAGAACGAAAACCGGCTTTGTGCGCCGCCGCTGGCACAAAAAGATTCTGAAGTTGATGAAGGGGCAGTGGGGGACGCGCCACCGCCTGCACCGCCGCGCGAACGAGGCGATGCTCAAGAGCTTCTTCTATGCGTTCCGTGACCGTCGCCAGCGCAAGCGCGAACTACGTAAGCTGTGGATTATCCGCATCAACGCAGCCGCTCGCCTGAATGGTATGAGCTACAGCAAACTGATGTACGGCTTGAAGAACGCGGGTGTGGAAGTGGATCGCAAGATTCTGGCGGACATCGCCGTGCGTGATGCCGCGACCTTCACCAAGATTGTGGCGTTGAGCCTACAAAACCCGACACCGGCAAACGCCCCTGTCGAACGTAAGTACATCAATATTACCTCGCCCAAGTCCGGCCCGCAGCCGGTAGCCGCGCCAAAAGCGAAGGCCGCCCCTGCCCCTAAGGTGAAGGCGGCACCAGCGCCCGTCGCTGAAGCAGAAGCCCCTGCGCCGAAGGCCAGCCGTAAGAAGAAGACCGACGGCGACGACCTGACCGCGATTGAAGGTTTGGGGCCGAAGAGCGCTCAAGCATTGATCGCCGCTGGCATCACCACCTTTGCCCAAATTGCCGCTGCTTCCGCCGAAGAGCTGGAAAATGTGGTCAAGGTTCAGGGCGGCGTGCGCGTCCTCGATGGTCAAACCAAGACTTGGCCGAAGCAGGCACAGTTCCTCGTGGACGGTGACGAAGAAGGCTTCAAGAAGTACACCGATCATCTGGTGGGTGGCCGCGAACCGGACGATGCGAACTAAGCGTCCGTAAATCTGCATTCAAAAAGGGCTTCGGCCCTTTTTTGATTCTCCGGTCTATACACAAAGGAGAATGACGATGTTCGAAAGTAGCCCCGGCCCTGCCCTCGATCTAACCTTCGAGGAAACTATCCGCCACCTTGAATACCAATGAACGCGATAAGCGAGTGGCTTTATGTGCGAGGCTCATCAGCAAAGCACTCGAACCCGTAGGCGGCTTATGGCGACCGTTCGAATCAGCCGCGTATCTACAAGCGCCCACCTTGCAACCAGAAGATGTGGCCTTCAACATAGCCTTTTGGAACAGCTTGTTTAGCCAGCAACCGCCAGCAGCAGGATAACCACATACGCGATGATGAACCCGCTGGTGAGTACGTAAAAAATACGCTGCGGGCGACCGTCCTGTGTGTAGCCGCTCACCCGCAGCCACACCAGTTTCACCACATCGCCGCATAACATCAGCGAAGCAAATACCAGCAGTTTGCCACCCGGCCCCGGCTCAACCAGCAGCGCGTACACCATCCCCCAGTGCGCCACATTGTTGACCAGCACAAAAACCATCGCGATAATTTCACGCTGCATGTAACGCTCAACGATTGCGCCTGTCAATGCCAGTGCCGCAAACCCCAGCACCAGCACCTGTACCAAGCGTCCGCCGGTGGGTGTGGTAAACGTGCCGCCGGAAAGGGCGCTCAACAGCGCACTAATCCCCGCCACAAACGCCGCTGCCTTAATAACGGTTTCCAACCAGCCCAGCGCTGACCAGTTGCCAACATGCCATTGTTTAGGTGTAGTCGTTATCATACCGAGTAAGGGCCTTTGAATTGCAGCAAATACTTGGGAAATTTAACTTTGAGTTCGCGCCGTATGCCAGCCGCATGTTCGAGGTAATGGTCAACTGCCGCCCATAAACAATGATACGCCGAAGGGTAACTGCTGTGTTCCCCGCCATAGGGGTCAGCCAGCATATCGTCACTCACACTTTGCATCTCGTCAATAAGGGCATTCCGCGCGTTAAGGCAGTGTTGCCAAACCTGCTCGAACGGCTTCTTGCGGTTCGCCTTCACCAATTTTTCGTTGATGGCATTTCCGTCATCCTCATCCACCCAGCCGAGGTTTTTCGTCGGTTCGCCGATCATGGCGTAAAAGGCGTTGAGATACCAATCGTCCCAATCCGCCAGATGCCCTAGCACATCTTTCAACGTCCACTCGCCACAAACCGCGTGTGTCTCTCGTTCCTTCGGGGGTACGAGCGCAGCCGTCGCCAGCAAATCGTCTCGCGCGGTTTCCAACGCTGCGTGCATAATCACCGCCGCCGGTGGCAAAGGCGTTTCGACAAGACTCTTCCGCCACTCGTCCAGATCATCCATGTGACCCGCATCATGGTTATAGCGTGCCTGCGCCCAAGTGTTAATCATCCCTTGGCTGCGTCCGGTCTTGTTGCCGAACTTCCAGCCGTAGCGCACCTTCTTTTTAAGCTGCTCGTCGGGTACGGTTTGAAACACCTCCACGAATTCCGCACGTGAGGATTGCAGGAAGTTAACCGACTTTTCCAGCGACCAGCTTCCAACACGGTTGGGCAGCAAATGGTCGCGAATATCCGAAAGATCGACACCCTTCTTAGCCAGTTCGCCGGACATCGCATCCCGCACAACTTGGGCATACAAGGTATCATATTCACCCAGATGCGCCAGCAAATGGGCAGCCGTCCAATCGCCGTATAAACGCACGGTCGTTAAGGACTGTTCATCGACGTTGATGAGCGCACGCACGAGACGAGCACGGACAGCAGCCATCCGGGCGAGGATGAAGTCTTTTTCAGGTGACATAACATTACCAATGGGAAGCTAAAATAACGCTTATTCTACAAGAGTATAAGATGAAATGTTGACACTTGCAA
>Ga0209460_1001793_pt1 | contig 11075 bp, 10 predicted proteins | sample EBPBio132013_DNA_FD_185868 | JGI IMG/M metagenome (GOLD analysis project Ga0209460, IMG submission 185868) | Wastewater treatment Type I Accumulibacter community from EBPR Bioreactor in Madison, WI, USA - Reactor 2_5/13/2013_ DNA (SPAdes)... | ecosystem: Engineered > Bioreactor > EBPR >...
AACTTGAAGGAAAGCTTAAATTAATTTTTAATCAACGAATTTTTAATGATGAAAAAAGACTTATTTGTATTGGGAAAAATACGGTTGTATGCGTCAACCAAACCACTTCAAAACCCATTGCAATTCAAGCAATAGAGGGATTAAAAATCCCTACCTAATGAGAGACTAGTTTATTGAAAAATACTTCTTAAAAGCTTGGGAGGCTGAATTTTTATCTCATAATCAGATAGTTTTGGCAGGTTTCCAATAATTCCAAGCTGGATGGCTTCTGCTAAAGCTGCATGGGTTGTTTGAGTACTGAATGCATGACGGATGTTCCTAAAATAATCTTCGACGGTATAGCGACTTAAATCCAATAATCTTGCAATATCTTTTGTTTTCTTTCCTTGCGCAAGAAGACTTAAACAGTCTTTCTCGCGAGAGGTTATTTTAATTTCTTTTTTATACTGATTTTTTATAACGGAGTCGCGAAGCGCCTTGTTCGTTAATACAAAGGAATATCGATATTCTGGATTATGCTCAAGAATTAAAGCTAAGAAGCTATCAACAAAATGGATACAAAAGTGTTCAAAGGAAGAAACCGTATGCTTATAAAAGTGATTTACGTTACCATCACGGTGGCTTTTAATGGCACTGAAAACAAAAGTGCACTCACTATGTTTTCTGACTAAGTTATAAGTTGGGTAATAGTTATATTTTTGAGAACATAAATCTTTTATTCGAGGACTTAATGCGCCCTCTTCTTCACAAAAATAATGACCGCTATGAACAGGGTCTATAAACCCCTTTGTATACGTGTAATCTTCTTTATAGAGCTCATCTTGGTAATACGATTGTAATAGATTAAAAACATTCGAAAGTACAAAGGTTTGTCCGTTATTAAAAACGATATACATGACAAAATTGGTTAACCCCAGGTTTGAGAGAGGCTTGCAAACTTCTTCTATTTTTTCTTTATGCTTCAAACTTAAAATGAATGGCTCTGACATCTCTATTTCCTTTTCTATCTTACTTACAAATTCCTATCTTCCACTTCGGAATATCAATCTTCTTTTTTTAATGGTTAAGCGAGTTTTTCTAGTGGACTTACTTTTTCCTGCAATTGAAATTGATGGATTTCGCTTTCAATTGCTGTCATTTTTTTTATTGTTTTTTGAATAATCTTTTCAAACTCATCTTTGGTTGGCCCTGAGGCATTCATCATCAATTTTTTAAAATGCATTAGCTCAGCATTAGTATCTCTATGTTCTTTTTTTAAGACATTCAAACGAGAATTTTTTTCACTATTAATTTTGATGTCGCTGATATTCATTCCAGTAGGCCGTTGCCAGTCACCACGTAGAATAACCTTTCGAATTGCATTTAGTTTTTTGGCAAAATCATTTTCACAGCCTGTAAAGTGTTTTTTGCTAAGGAGGCAAAATATCACTTCTTCGTTGAGAAATTTTTTTATTGGCATGTTGAGAGTCATAATCATTTTCAAGACACGTTTTTTTTGAAAGGGTGTCAGTTCTTTTCCTATGAACGCATCATCAACTTGAGCATCCTTATCTGCATCAAGCATAGGTTGAACATTTTTTTCAGATTCTAACTTCTGAGAAAAAAGTACAGCAGCATTTACCTCTGTACTCCCCTCCCCTTTTTGGTGCTCTGAATTTTCTATTGCTGCTGTTTTATTTAATCCTTGTTTATTTAAATAATTATTATATTTAATATTTATTAGTGGCGGGTTATCCGGCGCCGGATAATCCGTAGACGGATTTCCAGTCGCTGGACTTTCAGGCTCGGGATTTACCGAAGACGGGTTTTCAGTCTCCGGTGTAAATCCTTCATTCTTCGGCTCTGAAATCTCTAAAACTAAATATTCAAGACCACCAAAACGACCATTATCTTCATTACGTGAAAGGGATTTTTTAATGTATCCAGCTTTCTCTAATTCCAGTAGATAACCTCTAACCGCATCTCTGCCATTCGTGGCACATTTCTGCAAACTCGATACTTGAACTCGCCAATCATCTGCCATAGACATAAGGTAGGCATGAAGCCCTTTTGCCCCCCATGATAAGGCATTTTCTTGAAGGCAAGACTTATCTAAGATTAGAAAATTTTGTTGTTTTTTTTGAATTCTTAGTACAGCCATTTCCACATATCCTTTGCTTAAAAAAATAAATTTTAAATATTATTAATCCCAGTTATTAAATCAAAAAATTTAATGTTAATTAATATTTTTTGACCCATTTAAAAGACAACCATTGCCAAAATGTAATATTTTTGATACTTTTGGCGAAATAAGAAGTTAAACAAACCACCACAAAGATTGCATTCGAGCATGTTGTCTCATTTACGAGACAAAATCAAGCTTTCTAAGGATAAAATATGTCCCATTCTTTATCAGATATAAATGGTATTTTAAGCTTGTTAATTAGCAAAGCGCGAATGACCGAAGCTGAATTAGCTAGAGAAATAAATATACCAAGGGCAACTATTAACAGACTTACTTCTGGCAAAACACCAGATCCAAGAGCATCTACCTTAAATGCAATTGCAGCTTATTTTAATATATCTGTTGAACAGCTAATTGGTAAAAAACCCTTACTTGATAATAGCCAAGAAGTAATTTCTAGTACAAGCGAGACCATACCTGTAATTGAACTGAATAAAGCATTAGAGTGGGAAACATTAATTCCCCAACTTACAACTTCAAATCATTTCGATTTCATACTTATTGATCCCTCTACATGTCAGGGTAAATTTGCAATTAAAGTACAAGGAGAATCAATGTGGCCTCAGTTTCAAGTAAATACACTTCTAATAATTTCTACTGATAAAATAGTTAAAAATAGAGATTATGTCCTGGCTTATGTTAAAGAAACTAACGAGATAGTTTTTAGACAAATGATGATTGATGGTACTTACAAGTTTTTGCAAGCTATAAATAGTCTTTTTCCATCCATAACTTTCACAAACGAAGATAAAGTAATAGGAACTGTTATCCAAACAAGATTAAATTTGGATTAGTTGTAGTATGTATAAGGATGTTTCAATGAGAATTAATAAGAGAATTTTTAATTATTTCAATCAATTAAAAAATCTTTATGGGAATTTTTGGTCTTGTGAAAATGGTGAAAAACAATATTTCCTCAAACTCGATGGATATTTTTATTGCCAAACCAAAAAATGCACATTTGTTGTTATTCGCATTAGAAATAAACGAACCGCAGAAACTATTCCTGTTTTTCAGATAGTAAATGACAAAAATTATCTTAAAGAAATCCATCCATTTGATGCTTTTGTCATTGGTGTTTTATCTCATAATGAAAGAAATGGAATAATAGATACAAATTGTATCGGTTTAAAAAATATGAATAGAACTAAAGATTATTATTGTAACACAAAAATATTACCTATCTTGGAAGTATGTGGGGCTTATTATAATGATAAAAATATTAAAATTACACTTTTAAAATCTAAGTTCTTAAATAAACAGATTGAAATATCATCACCTGATTTATGTAAAAATCATTTTTTAATTCACTCCATTGATAGTTTACAAGCACTTGCTGTTGGTTATGAAACTAGCGAGGCATTTATTCACGATATATCAAGGTAAAATGTAAATGGACAAAAAATTATTAAATAAATTAATACACGAAAATCAAAATCTTAAATATTTTTATATTCTAAGCACCCTGTACATGGCAGGTATTTTGACTTCATTAACAGTCTCCGCCAGATTGCTTCCTTTTCACATTCCATTTACTGATTATAATATATTATTAAGTGGGGGCACATGGATGATACCTTTTTCATTTTTTATTCAAGATATTACAACTGAAGTGTATGGATGCAATAAAAGCAATGGAATAGTAATCCTTTCAATCCCAATAATTGTAATGTATATATTATATTTAAAAATAACTACTCTTTTTCCTATACCTAGCATCCCTAATATTGCTGATTCATATAATGATATTTGTAATGCCTTACCAAGGCATTTGGTTGCTTTATTAGCTGCATTATCTACAGGAATATTGGTTAATAATTTCATTTTATCAAAACTGAAAACATTGCTTAAAGGTAAATATCTTCCATTGAGATTTATTGTTTCCACAACCGTAGGTGAGGCTGCACTCCAAATTATAGGAACAACTGTAGCATGGTTTGGTACGTTAACCTTCACTACAGAAATCTTGCCTTTTGTTATCTTCTCATTTTTATATAAAGTTTCGTTCGAAGCCTTTTTAACACCAATCAATATTTATCTAAGCATATGGTTAAAAAATGCGGAAGGAATTGACGTTTATAACAATTAACAGAGGAAAATATGCCTAATATTATAGCTGCAATTCAAATGTGCTCATCAAGTTCGGTTGAAAAGAATTTACAATATATTGAATTACAGATAAAAGAAGCTGCCTCAAATGGAGCTAAACTTATTGTTCTGCCTGAAATGTTTGCCATTATGGGAAATAGTGGAGTGTCTAAGGTCGAAGTTAAAGAAAAGTATGGAGAGGGTAAAATTCAGTCTTGCTTATCTTCACTAGCTAAGTTATATCAAGTTTGGATAGTGGGAGGTACTATACCTATTGAAGCAGAAGATAATAGGAAAATAAAAGCTGCTTCCTTAGTATATGACGATAAAGGGGAATGTGTTGCACGATACGATAAAATTCATTTGTTTGACGTAGTCCTTTCTGATAAAGAAATTTACAAAGAATCAGATACTACCGAACCAGGGGATAGCTTAATTGTATTTGATTCTCCTTTTGGCAAAATTGGTTTAGCAGTTTGCTATGATATTCGTTTTCCAGAGATGTTCCGTTATTTCTTTAATCAAGGTGTAGAAATAATTTTGCTGCCTACAGCATTTACAGAAAAGACCGGTAAAGCTCACTGGGAAATTTTAGCAAGAAGTCGCGCCATTGAAAATTTATGTTACTTTGTCGGAGCATGCCAAGGCGGAACTCACTCAAGCGGGAGAAAGACGTTTGGACACTCTTTGATTGTTGGTCCATGGGGTGATGTTATTTCAACAATCGATGGTACTGAATCAGGTATTATATATGCAGAAATTGATTTAAAAGTATTAAATGAAGCTAGAAAATCTATTCCAATAAAAGAGCATCAAAGGATATTCATAGATACATCTTTATTGGATAATTTGAATAACGTAGGTGAAGATCAGTCTTCAAAATCGAAGTATTCATGTTCCTATTTTAGCTAATTTCATGATCCCCTATTAATAATCAAATATTTTTAGATAACATCGCTAGTAATAATGATTACAAAGGGGTCTATAGAACATATCTATAGACCCCTTTGTAATCTTAAAGATTTATAAATCCCTTATAAGAGTTTTATATTAGATTTGCTTAGCTATCTTACGCACAGCTTAAGATGGATTTTATTACTCTCCTGCCCAAACAATTTTTAATATTTTCAGAAATAAATGAGGGAAGCATGAAAATAACTGATGTGTATTCTTAGAAAATTGTTCAAGTAAAAAAAGTTATATATTTAGATTTTTGTAAGTGACAATATCTCCTATGAACTCTTTGTATTAAATAGTTAATTCGGAACATTTATCACAAATTATTAAGATATTTAATATCTCAATTTATATTTGATAATTTTTTTTTCTCTTAGGCCAAATTTCCTCTTTAAAGTAAGTGCTTAATTTTGCATGAGGAGGTATAGGATCTCCTACATTTCTTCTGTCAGGCGCCAACATATTTTTTTCTTCTTCACTTAAGGATTGCTTCCACTCTTCAAAAGCCAAGCTATAAATTTCTTCTTTTAAAGCTTTATTTCTTTCTATTTCAGCTTTTTTCGATTCTATTATTTTTAATTGAGCTAGTTCTTGTGGCGATTGATAATTAGGTTCAATCCAGGCTTCGCCTCTTTTCAATACGGTGATTAATGTAGCGATAGGATTTGGATATTCTTTCGTCTTTTTATTATGTTTTAAAGAATATGAAAAATGATTTATAGATTCTTGAGCTATTTCAGGTGTCGTTTTATTTTTTATCTGTAAGATATGATTTTTATTAAATCCAATAACCTCAAGAGCGCTAAAATCAATATCACTCCAGAGATCAATCGTCTCTTCAATAATTGGCTTATGCGCCACTTTTTTTGCCACACCAATATGGCCTATAGACCTGGTTGATAGATCCCTTTCTTTTTCCTCACAAACTTTTTTATTTAATTGATATCTTGACCAACCGAATTGCCCTGGTTGAAAATCAATTCTTTCAATAAAGTTATTCTTTAATAAGAATCTAAGTGCAGTTCTTGCAGAGTCTTTAGAGATATCTAGTTGAAGCATCATTTCACGTAACATTACTCGAGGGGTTGTGTAATTATCCCCTTCTCTTCTAGTGATTTCATGCAAGAAAATGAATAACTGAAGAGGGTTGCTCCTTAAATCAGAGAAACATAATGAATCCTGGCTATAAACATGGTCTATAGACCCCTTTAAATTATTGTCATCATTGACTTCGTTAATGTTTATTTCGTCCGCAAGCCACGCTCTTCTTTTTTTTCCAGTAGTAGTTTCACTTTTAGTTTCTGGACTTTCTTTTTGTTCTGAAGAGATTATCTTTAACTCAGGTAATAGATCATCTAATCGTGCCATTATGCAGCCTCAACGTCTTTTTTAAAGCTAAAGATGTACTGTAATAAATCTTGATAATCTTCAGCTGCATTATTTGATTTCCCAGAACTATAAACATTACTCGATTGCTGAATACTTTTAGGTATTTCAGAGCAATATTGAATTACAACAGGTGATAGATAGTTAATGATCGCATCTCTTTTTTTAGCTCCTTTTATAGCTTCACTTGTAGTTGATATGCGGCGATCGATACTAGAGAAATAACAATGAATATCAATTGATGTATCTAAGCTAAATGTGTCCTGAAGTTCTTTAATTTCATTCAACATTTTTTCAGCCCCATCAATTGCGTAGTCATCACTCCTCATAGGAATCATGACAGCCCGTAGAAATTTGGGATCTAATTGTGAAATAGCGCATAAACTTGAAGCAAAGATATTTGATAATTGAGGAGTATGGTCTTGAAATATTTTTGTTTTTGGGCCTAAATGTCTAAAAATTTCTTTATAAAAGTGTAGCATTTTATTTTTAATATTATTTGGCGTAGATAAAATTTTATCCATATATATTTGATTGAGGTTGGATTTAACAAACCAAACGTTATTACCCATATCAGTCAAAATATCTTCAATCTTGGCTTTGCCTTCAAGAAAATCAATCAATATCAATTCGTCATCCCTAGCAGGAGATCCAGAAGCACTTTTTGATAAACTCGCTTGAGAATCTGTATCTATCACTACAATAGGATCTATTCTAGTATGTGTTCGTCGAGCAGATGCACTTAGAGAATAAGTTCCTGTTGTTTTGCCAACCCCACCGCATAAATTACCTGTTAATATAACCCCACCGCGATCGAAATAATCTATCCCATGAGCTAACAAGAATTGAGTGACAGCTTCAGGAGAGATGCCAGTAATCCTTCCATTATTTCTAGTTACTAGCTGATCAAAACCATCTTTAAAATATCTAGTAATTACAGGTTTTTGTATTTCACTTATTTTTGAAAGTTCACTAACCTTAACTTCAGAAATAATCACCATTTACTCCCTTTGTAACAAATTTAATTTAAATACTAAATTATTGTTACAAAGCATGCAAATAGTTTCTGTAACTTTTTTTGTTAAAAAAATAATATATGGATAAAAAAACAAAATATGTTTCTGTTAGTAGTAATTGTTTAATAATTACTAACTACTATTAGACCCCTTTCACTCTTTTTCTATATAAGGGGGGTATAGACCCCTTATATAGTCTTTATTTATAAATAATATAGGTTAATCAATAAAATTTATTTTAAATCTGGTTTATAACCCCCTTTACAAAAGTGGTTGATCAATCTGGTTCATGAATACGGTTCATAAACCAAGTCTATAAACCTGGTCTATAAATATCATTTATAAATATGGTCTATAGACCCCTTTCGTTGTTTCTATATGCTAAAAATCAGGGGTAACTTAATATGCGCACAAAAATTGATTTAGTTTATGGTTCAAGCTTTCAATCAAAGGTTGAAGTTAAATAGGTCATTATAATCTTGTTTTGAATCTCAATGATGGGCGTTAGTGCAGATGCAAGTAATTTTAAATATTGCTAATGAAAATATTATGTTATTTCAAACTCCGATAGTCTACATAACTACTGATAAGGGTTATACAGCAGATAATCCTGTAAAACATTTTAACTTTTATGAAAGTAGCAGATCAGAACGACTTTTTAGAACAATATTCAACCACAAGAAAACTATCAATTGCGCGACACCGACAGGTTATCCACAAATATTGGGGGTAAGTCTGTGTATGAGCATCGATAAGTGAGTATTGGCAAGTAGTTATAATGATGGAAGAGGATTGATCGGTTCTCATAGAAAGCGATCAAAACGATCAGCTCCCATCTAAACTCTCTTTTTTTAACCAATTTTTGACATGACTTTCTGTGGCTTCAATGACTGTAACCACTTGCTCATAAAGCTTTGGAAAGTGTTCAAGTTGTCCTGATTTTCGATAGCGCTCTAAATATTGACAGGCATATTTCATGCGGATAGTACCGACATAGACAGCGCCTCCTTTCATTTTATGTGCTATTTTTTCAACTTGATCATAGTCTTCACTGGCATAAGCAATCTTCATCTTTAAAAAATCTTCTTTTAAATCGTTTTGGATGAGGTCTTCTAGAAGTTCAACTAATATTGCTTTATCTCCTAAATCCTTTAGGGTCTGCCCTGTTTCAAGAAGAGGAAATTGTTCTAGAGAAAATAAGTCTTCTTCATTATCAGGTAAATCGAGTTTAGCTTTGAGTTCTTTTTCATGCTTAGCCATTTCAGGATTTCTAACAAAGGCATTTAAGATATTGGAGGCATGGGCTTTGGTAATTGGTTTGGCAAGTACTGCATCCATTCCAGCTTCAATACAATGCTGTTTATTTTCTTCAGCCGCATGCGCGGTTAACGCGACAATAGGGGTGTGTTCATTGTCTTTTTCTTTATTACGTATTTGTTTAGTGACTTCGTAGCCATCTGCGCCTTGTCCTAAGCCGATATCCATAAAAATTAAATCATAATGATTTTTCATTATTTTGGTGATTGCTTCATCCCCTGAGCTTGCAACATCTACATGGCAATTCATTGAATTAAGCAGGCTAAAGGCTACCTTTTGAGCAACAGCGTTGTCTTCAACCACGAGTACCTTAAATTGGGATTGAGTCTTATTGGGTGTGAGTGATTTTTTTAAAATGGGATTAAAATAACGTTCTTCTTCAAACGTAAAATCCTCATCATCTATTCCGTCATCATCATCAAGAAGTGACTCTTGAAGGGGAATTAAGCAGGTAAAGGAAGAGCCTTCACCCACTTTACTTTTTACATAAATTTCACCGTTTAATTCATCAATAAATTGTTTTACGACATAAAGTCCTAGGCCTGTTCCTTTATAAAGGCCTTTGTAAGAGGGTGTTAATCGTTTAAATTGCAAATAAATTTCTTGTTGCATCTCTTTGGCAATCCCAATCCCTGAATCCGCTACAGTTATCCGGACAACAATCCCTCGATTTTCTTTTTTAGCTAAATCAACGGTTAAAGTAACATGACCCTTTTCAGTAAAGTTGAGAGCATTCCCAATTAACTCTGACATGATTCTGTGTATGCGAATTTTGTCTCCAATGACAAATTGCGGGAGTTTTTGATCAATAAAGGTATTTAAAAGAATTTTCTTTTCGGCCGCTTTGGCTTTATGGAGATCAATTGCCTTATCGACTAAGGATTTCACGTTAAACTTTCGTTTTAATTTAGGAATATCTCCCGAACTTACACTGACTGCTTCTAGCACTTCGTCCATTAAATCAAGCAGTGCAAAGCTTGAGGCTATCAAGTTATCGGCATATTCTTTGATTTGTGGTTCTTGCGATTCATTTTTTAGGATTTCAGCAAAGCCTACAATTCCTGATAAGGGGGTTCTAATATCATGCCGCATATTGGCAAGAAATTCTGTTTTGGCGCGATCGCCTGCTTCGGCAGCTTCTTTCGATAATTTTAGCTCTTCTTCAATTCGTTTTCGCTCGGTAATATCGGTTGAAATACCTAACATCCCGATAACATTACCATGCTCATTTCGTAAGGGAACTTTTTTAGAAAGGTAAGTGAGCTTTGTTCCATCGGGTTGATATAAAGGCTCTTCTAGACTTACGGACATTCCTCTTTCAATAACGGCCTTATCGGCTTCTCGATAGGAGGCGGATGATTTCTCATCATATAAGTCATTGTAGGTTTTTCCAACGATGTTTTGCCGTGACACTAAATGAAGAAGACGTGCCATACTATCGCTACAGCCTTGATAGATATAATCATTATTCATCCAATACACGCTGGCAGGAATTTGAGAGATAATGGTATCTAAATATTCATTAAAGCTTAGATTAGCAATTTCATTCTTTTGATTTATTTTAGCAATGATGGCTTGCTCACTTTGTTGCACTAACAATACGCAACAATAGAGAGCTGTATTATTTTTGATGAGTTGAATGCTGGTTAGTTTGGTCGAGACTAATTTATTTAAATCTTCTTTGGTGCACATAGAGGATAAAAGGGTGTTTATTAGTTCATTGGGTTTGACGCTTAATAATTTTTCGGCACTTTTATTGATATGTTGAATGAGATAGTTGTGCGTTACCAATATGATTGGTTCATTGGCCATTTGAAGAATTGCTGATAATGCATGTCCGTCTATTGTTGTCATTTAGTTTCTTTCCATAAACGTGCAACATCGCTTTGATGATTAATCCTGATATATATTCTATAGCACACAATTCCCATTATCGTGTGCTTTTATTGCCGAATCGTATTTAAGAATTTATTTAATTTATCTGCTAGAATGCAGATGTGTGGCTCTGAAAACATGCTTTCATGGTTTCCTGGCACTAAATGGCAGTTTAGTGTCCCTGAAATGAAATTTTCCCACCAATTGTAGGG
>Ga0209460_1001798_pt1 | contig 11059 bp, 9 predicted proteins | sample EBPBio132013_DNA_FD_185868 | JGI IMG/M metagenome (GOLD analysis project Ga0209460, IMG submission 185868) | Wastewater treatment Type I Accumulibacter community from EBPR Bioreactor in Madison, WI, USA - Reactor 2_5/13/2013_ DNA (SPAdes)... | ecosystem: Engineered > Bioreactor > EBPR >...
CCCAGTCGCCGGTGAGGAAACCGCCTAGCCAATTGACATACTGCTGCGGCGCAGGGTCGTTCAGCCCAAATTCCTCGCGCAAAGTATTGAGCGCTTCTGGTGAAGCATCCCGCCCTAGAATCAATCGCGCGACATCGCCGGGGACAAGCTGGGTGAGCGCGAACACAATCGCCGAGGTAATGAGCATGGTGAGGGCGAGCAGGGCGACCCGCCGGATGATAAATCGCGCCATTGTGGCTACCTCGTTCCTTCTGGCGTGGCTGCCGATTGGCTTTGCAGTTGGATCAGTTCGTCAATCGGGATGTGACAGCGGATATGGTGTCCATCCCCCGCGTCGCGCCACGGCGGTTCCTGCTGTTCGCAGATCGCGCCGATTTTGCGAGGGCAGCGGGTGTGGAAGCGGCAGCCGGTGGGCAGGTTGGTAGCACTCGGTATCTCCCCTTGCAACCGGATCGCCCCTTGCTTCACCGATGGGTCAGGTATTGGGATAGATGATACCAGCGCCTCGGTGTAGGGGTGCGAGGGGATGCTGTAGACGTGGCTGGTCGTGCCTTCCTCCACGATCTGCCCCAAATACATGACGATCAACCAATCGGCGAGATAGCTCACGGCGCGGAGGTCATGCGAGATAAAGAGGTAGGAAGCACCTTCTTTCGCCCGCAAATCTTTGAGCAAGTTTAGCACGACCGCCTGCACCGATACATCAAGCGCCGAGGTTGGCTCATCGGCTACCACCAGCGCCGGATTTGCCGCGAAGGCGCGAGCGATGGCGACACGCTGCTTTTCGCCGCCGCTCAGTTCCGAAGGGTAACGGTTGGCGTAGTCGGCGGGCAGGCGCACCATTGTCAATAACTCGGCGATGCGGGCTTGGACTTGTTCGCGGTTCAGCGCCTCCGTGTTGAGCAGTCGAATAGTACGTTCGAGTGCGCGACCGATGGTCTGGTAGGGATTCAGTGTGTCATTGGGGTTCTGGAATACCATCTGCAAGTCGCGTTTGACTGTTTGCGGGCGCTGGGCAAGCTGGCGCGAGATCGGCACGTCAATCAGTTCGATCTCGCCGCTGTCCGCCGTTTCCAGCCCGACGATGCAGCGTGCCAACGACGTTTTGCCGCTGCCGCTTTCGCCCACCAGCCCTAAGGTTGCCCGTGCGCGTACCTGCACCGCCACGTCATCGACCGCTTGCACGAAACGCGCCTTTCGCATCGTGACTCTATCCAGAAATGACTGTGTGCCGTACTGCTTATTCAGGTGTTCGGTCTTGAGCACATACTGGTTCTCAACCGGCGGTAGTCCTTCGATAATCGCCTCTTGTGTCTGGTTATCCACCGTCAATTCGCCGCTGACAATTTCCCGCCAGCGATGGCACTTGACCATTCGTCCGTCCGCGATGGTTTCGAGCGCAGGTTTTTGCTGATGGCACAGCTCCAACGCGACCGGACAGCGCGGCGCAAACACACAGCCCGTAGGGCGCTGGGTGAGCGAAGGGGAGATCCCTTCCATCGTCGGCAGCCGCGTTTCGACCCCCTCAATCGCCTTCGGGATGCTGGCGAGCAAACCAATGGTGTAGGGATGTATCGGATTCGCGAAGATGTCGCCTACGTCCGCACTCGCCATCACCTCGCCGCCGTATAACACCGTTACGCGGTCGCACATCTGCGCGATCACACCTAAATTATGGGAGACGTAAAGCGCCGCAGCCTGATTATCGCGGATCAGCTCGCGGAACAGGTCGAGGATGGTCGCTTCGGTCGTCACATCGAGCGCCGTAGTGGGTTCATCCAGCACCAATAGTCGCGGGCGGGTGCTGAGTGCCATCGCAATCGTTACCCGCTGCTGCATCCCGCCGCTGAGTTGGTGCGGATACTTTTTGGCGACCGCTTCGGGGTCAGCGATACGCACTTTTTCCAACATCTCGACCGCTTTGCGCCACGCTTGTTTGGAACTGATATTGTCGTGCAGCACGCTGATCTCAGCGATTTGGTCGCCCACTGTGTAGGAGGGGTTGAGTGCGGCCAGCGGGTCTTGCGGCACGAGGCTGATGTCCCGCCCCCAGATGTGCCGCATGTCGTCACTGTTTTTACCAAGCAAACTTTGCCCGTTAAGCAGAATATCGCCGGAGCGTATCCGCGCGTTCTTCGCCATGTAGCGCATGAGTGCCAGTGCCAGCGTCGATTTACCACTGCCGCTTTCGCCCACCAAGCCGTGAATTTCGAGCGCGTTAATCTGCAACGAGACATCACGCAGCACCGTTACCCACTGCTTACCGAGCAGGTATTCAATGGTGAGATGTTGGGCTTCAATTACGGGCGGATTTGTCATTATTTTGTTAATTCCGTTAAGGTCGCGTAAATTTGGGAAAAATTAATACTTTTCGCTTGACTCTAATTACGATGCTGTATTAACGTTATCTATAGGGAATTGACATAATCACTTTATCATCTGTCATCCCATATCATAATTTTAGGAGAACTCATAATGTTGTACATGCCCCGTGAAGAAGGTCAAGGTTTGGTTGAATACGCGCTGATTTTGGTGCTGGTCGCGGTTGTCGTTATCGTCATTCTGGCGCTGCTTGGCCCGGCGATTGGTAACATCTTCTCGAACCTCGTCCGTAACCTTTAATTCGACCAGCGTAAAGTGGGGTACTGACCATGATCTATATGCCCCGTGAAGAAGGTCAGGGTTTGGTCGAATATGCGCTGATTTTGGTCTTGGTGGCGATTGTTGTTCTCGTTATCCTCGCCCTCGTTGGACCCGCAGTCGGCAATATGTTTTCCAACGTCATTCGCAACGTTTAGTGGCAAATGGCCTTCTATAAGAGAGCGATCTTCACCGGTCGCTCTTTTTTTGTCTAAACACCCTCATAGCGGAAGACGCGCCGCAGCCCATCCGCCAGCAAATTGACCCCGATAACCAAAACGGCGATTGCCCCCGCCGGAAACCACAACGCCCACGGTGTACGGTCATAACTTTCGCGCGCTTCGTTCACCATACGTCCCCAATCGGGTGACGGTGGTTGCACGCCTAAACCCAGAAAACCCAGTGACGCGGTTAGGAAGATAGCATAAGAGAACCGCAGCGCTGCCTCAACCGTTAGGGCAGGCAGCACACTCGGTAGTATCTCGCGAAACAAAATATACCAGTTGGCTTCGCCGCGCAGTCGTGCCGCCTCGATGAACCCGCTGCTGCGTACGTTCAAGGTCGCGCTGCGGATGACCCGCGCCACAATTGGCACGTAGAGCAGCACAATCACGATCACGATGCCGATAGGTGAGGGGCCGATGACACCCAGCATAACCAGCGCCAGCAGTAAGGCTGGAATAGCCAGTAAGCTATCCAGCAATCGGGAGACAATCTCGTCGATCCAACCGCCGAAGTAGGCCGTTCCCATACCGATAATCGCGCCGATAGTAACCGCAATAGTTGTTGCCACACCGGGTATCACGATGACTTCCCGCGCGCCCCACAGGACGCGGCTGTACACATCACGCCCCAATTTATCCGTACCGAAGAAGAACTCGGCGGATGGCGCTTGCCGTGCTGCCCCTTTGATGAGCGCGTCAAATTTATAAGGGGCGACGATTGGCCCAAAAATCGCCATGAGGATAAAGAGGGCGACGACAACCATGCCGACCAGTGACAACGGACGCGATGCCAACTGCTTAAAGACATTCCATACGGGCGCGGTGAGCCGTTTAATTCGTGAAGGGCTTTGAACTGCGTTTTCGGAGGTAATACTCGTCATTGAATATCGTTATCGGTTCGTTAATGAAAAACAGCCCTCTCGATGCACTCGAAAGGGCTGTTTGCAAGATAAACTAGCTGACGGAAACGCCGCGCAGGTCGGTCAAGCCGGGGAAGGGCGCGACGGTAAGGCCGCTGACATTCTCACGGGTTGCCGAGAAAATCGGGGCGAACCACGGAATGATGATCGGGCCGCTCTCATTGAAGATTTCGGAGATTTGGTTATAAATCGCCGCGCGTGCTGCCGGATCAGCCGTAATGCTCGCCTGCTGAATGAGTTCATCCAGCGCGGGGTCTGACCAGTGGGTTTCGTTATAAATACCCTCGGTGGTGTAGGCTTCGGCTAAGTAACCTTGCGGAATCGGACGGTCGCCCCAACCGGTGATGCCGAGGTCAGCCTTCAGCCAGTTGTCGGGGTTGCTGTCATCATAGTAGAAGCCTTCTTCGTTCACCTGAATTTCGGCGTTAATCCCCGCCAGCGCCCACTGCTGCTGTAACACGGTAGCCAGTGTGTCGTAGCCGAGGACATTGATAGTTTGCAGAGTAATGTTCAAGCCGTCGGGATAACCGGCTTCGGCGAGAAGGGCTTTGGCCTTTTCAGGGTCGTATTCTTGCACCTGAATATCGGCATCAAAGAATGTGGCATAACCGGGGCCAATCGGGTCGTTGTTACCGATGGTGCCGCGACCTTCAAGCACCAGATCGTTCAATTCGGCGCGGTCGGTAGCGTACTTGAATGCTTGACGAACCTTCACATCTGTGCCGGGGCCTTGATCTGTACGCAGGCGGATCACCGGATGTTGGTTGGTCGTGGTTTGAATGAGGCTGATGCCGCTTTCGGTTTCGAGGCCGCTGACCTGATCGGGACTGATCTTGAAGATGAAATCAACTTCGCCGCTCTTGAGCGCATTCACCTGTGTCACTGGATCGTTGATGAACTGGAACTGAATAGTATCTAGCAGCGGTTGGCCTTCTTTCCAATAGGTCGCGTTCTTGGTTAAGGTCGCGCTTTCACCTTCTTTGTATTCGGTGAGGGTGAACGGGCCAGTACCGTTAAAGTTGGCGTATGGATTGTCACCGCTTGCCAGTTCGTTGGGGGTTTCCGCGCCATCCTTCACGATCAGCGCCAACTGGTTCGCCACGCCGTAGAGGAAGTCGGCATTCGGGCTGGTCAGGGTAAAGACGACGGTCGCCGCGTCGGGTGCGCTCACCGCGAATTCGCCCAGCAGGTTAACGGCGGGTGACTCGATGGTGACTAAACGGTTGAAGGTATAAACCACGTCGGCTGAACTGAAGTCAGAACCATCGTGGAACTTCACACCGTCTTCAAGTGTGAACGTGTAGGTCAGGCCATCTTCGCTAATCGTCCACGACTTTGCCAAGTTGGGCGCAATACTACGGTCGGGCAGCACTTCGACCAAGTAATCATAAATACTACGGTTAAAGAGAATCTCAGGGTCGTTTGAACCCAGAGCCGGATCAAGCACCGTCGGCGCGACTGCTCCGATGCGTAAGGTTCCCCCTTGTGCGTGGACGCTGAATACACTGCCGGTAATCAGCAGCAGAATGGCGAGCAGGGCCGCAAACCGCCCAATACGATAAGTACCGCTTTGCATGTTGCCTCCTGATAATTTGGAGTTTAGAAATAGTGAGCTACGTTAGAATAGACTAGCTTGATTGCAAAGACGTTACAGCAAGTTCAGCTTTTGATGAGACGTTTCAGTTCTGTTACGCGGGGTTTAGGAATCTTGTACCCATTTCGCGGCACGCTTTTCGATGAAGGCTTTCATGCCTTCTTGCCCATCGGCGCTGCGGCGCATTTCCCCTAAGAGTGCCGTTCGATATGGGGCGGTCGCGGTGGTGGATTGATCTTTGACGGTGAAGATCAGTTGTTTGCAGGCGGCTAATGCCTGTGGGCTGCACAATTTTATCTCGTCAATCACAACTTTGACTCGCGATTCGAGTGCTTCCGGCACAACTGCTTCGTGTATCACCCCGTAGGTGAGTGCTTCTAACCCGTCAAAGCGCCGACCGGTTAACATCAGCTCGCGGGCGCGTGAAACCCCGATGCGCTCAATCACATAGGGCGAAATAATGGCAGGTACAATTCCCAAGCGAACTTCTGGCAGCCCCATCGTGGCTTCGGTGCTTGCAATCGCAATATCCGCCACACACACGAGGCCAAAGCCCCCCCCCATCGCCGCGCCCTCAATTTTCGCAACCACAACCTGCGGCGCTTCATTGATCGCGCAGAGCATTTGGTCAAGCACTGCCGAGAAATAATCCGCCGCGCTGTGATCGGCTTGGCTCATTTCCTTCAGATCACCACCCGCGCAGAAAGTCCTGTTCGCGCCGCTGAGGACAATGACACGAACCTCAGCTTGATTTTTTAACCCCTCGAAACAGGCCATCAAGTCGAGAACCATCTGGTTGTTCATGGCATTTTTAGCGTCGGGACGGTTCAACGTCACGTTGGCGACCGTCCCTTCAATGCGAACGACTAGCGTCTCGAATGACATCATACAAGCGCCTTCGGTTCGGCGTGTCGTATGCTAGACGGCGACTGGTGCACGCTTCTGCGCCTCCAGTTTAGTCAGGTAATCAACGATAATGATATGCGCTTCGGCGGGATCAATGGTCATCATCACGCTGACCGAGGCCAACGTAGGATATTCGAAAGCGGATTCCAGTTTTTCGCGCGAATGTGCGTTCCACATCTCACCGTCTTTGTCTGACTCCCACGCATCCAGCGCATATGGGATCTTGATCGTAACGGCGACACGGTTGGGTTGCAGCATGTTCTCAACCGAAAAATCGGTGCTGCTCGTGTAAATGTGCCTTCCGGGCAGGCGCTGCGGGCGGGTGGCTTCGTTTGTGTGAACGAGGTAGCCTTGCGATTCGTCTTCAATGATTCCGATTGGATAGTCGAAATTCGCATAGAGCAACTTGCGTTCCTCTTGCGTCTTCTGGCTCTCCTCACGGGTATATGCCCCAACATATTCTGTCAATAAAATTCGCTTGGTTTCGTCTACCCAGCGTACAAGTATTGGCATAATGTCACCTCGTATTAATAATTTGACTGGTTGCGGCTCGGCTCTTGGTTTATCTCCCTATAAGTTGTGTTGCAACAACTATCGTATCCATGATTATGCTCAAAATTGGACTCGGTCGCAAAACCCAAGTGGCCTACGTTTCATATGCCATAGACACCGCGTCCGCCATAACAATTACTTTAACCGATCAACGAATTCCAAAAGTTTGTAAATCTTAACCTAATGGTCAGAATTTTGTTCTTGTTCCGGCTGTAGGGTACAATTCTGTTATATCCTCCACAAACACGTATAGGGTGTTATTCAGGTCGTCTCCGCCAGCCGTTTGGCTAGGCTGCATTCTTCGCAATCGGCAGCAGCAGATAGAAGGTCGTCCCTTCGCCCAGCTTGCTTTCCAGCGAGATTTGCCCATCGTGCGCCTCGACAAGGCTTTTCACGATGGCTAACCCCAACCCCGTTCCTTCAATATTATCGGTTTCGGGACGGCGCACACGGTAAAAGCGCTCGAAGACATGAATTTGATCTTCGGGGCTAATCCCCATGCCGTTATCCTGTATGCTGATCTTCAGCATGTTCCCTTTCACCTCGGCGGACACCTTGACCCAGCCTTCGTTGGGTGTGTATTTCACGCCGTTGCCAATCAGGTTAATCAGGATTTGGCGCATCCGCGAACGGTCGGCGGTAATCGGCGGGAGCTTATCCGTGATGCCGTTCATCACCGTAATTGCCTTGTTTTGCGCGACGGGTTTCACCAATTCCATGCAATCTTGGATGATCTGCTCAACCTGAATATTGTGCAGATCGAGCTTGATGCCGGACTCAATCTTCGCGAGGTCGAGCAGGTCGTCAATCAACTGGCGCATATTCTGCATCGCCTTGCGGATCATCTGCACCGCGTTCAACCCCTGCTGGGTCACACTCTGCTGCATAATCATCAGTTCGATGTAACCATTCATGACGCTCAACGGTTGTTTGAGGTCATGGGATACGGTCGCGATCAGTTCACCCTTCAGCCGATCCATTTCCTTGAACGGCGTGATGTCGTGCATAACCACAATCCAACCGATCTCATCCAGCCGCCGCAAGTTGGCGTGGAAAATGCGCTCGTTGGGCATAATGACTTCTTCGTTGATGGCCTCGCCGTTTTCCTTCGCCTTTTGGAAAGTCACCCAAAGCGCCGTATGCTCGAAGACCTCATTGGCGAGCCGCTTGGTGTAATCTTGGTTGGTGTAAAGCTGCATGGCGTTCAGCGCGGCTTGGTTGATGAGCATAATACGCTCGTCCATGCCGATGACCATAATCATATCCGCCGTGTTGTTCAAGATGTGCGAGAGTTTTTCACGCTCACGGATGGCTTCCTCATACAACCGCGCGTTGTCAATCGCCACACCGGCGCGGGTCGCCAGCTTCTGCACAAAGTCTTGGTGTGCATCGGTGAAACCGTTCAGCTTCTTGCTATCGAGCGTGATGACCGCGACAACCCGATCCTCACGCATAACGGGGATTGCCATTTGTGAGCGCGTATTGGTGGCGAGCCGCACGAAATCCGGGTCGATGCTGACATCCGGCACAACTTCGGCGTAACCGGAGTTCGCCACCCGCGCCGTGATACCCGACCCGTATTCCTCCCGGATCAGTTCCATCTGCGCTTGGGCGATGTCGTAACCGTACTCGTACAGGAAGTGCAGGCGGTTGGCTTCTTGGTCGTATAAGGCTAATGAGGTCGACTGCGCGTTCGTAAACCGCAGCGCCCAGTCCAGCGTCATCTCGAACACGTGATTGATGTTGATTGTATCGCTGAGTTCGCGGTCAATCTGCCGCAGAATATACATCTCGCGCATACTATCCGCGAGTTCCCGCACCGTCTTATGATGCAAACGGGCATTCTGGAGCGCCATCGCCGAGCTAGAACTCAGCAGCTTGATCCAATGTTCCTGTTCATCAGTGACCGGCTGTCCACTCGGCTGATTGTCGATAATCAACGCGCCGATGAGCAAGCCGTCCACTTGCAGCGGCGCACTATAATACTCGCTGCTGCCGAGGTAATTCGCCAACCACTGAAACGACGAATGCTCGGTCGCATCGTTGGCATTCCACTTGATACTTTCGTTGTTGATCCACCGGTCGATGATCGAACCGCTTTCGGGTTGAAACGTCCCTAACCGCAGCCCTTCAAGCATACTTTGTGCCTCGGCTGTGAGCCGGAAGTTGCTGCTGCCATATTGGAGTACTGTCTCTTGGTCATCCTGTATCATCACCAGCACACGGTCACACTGCACCGTGTCATGGATCGTAACGATGAACTCGTCCAAAAATTCGTCAAATTCAAGCGACGTGCCGAGCATCAACGCCATCTTGTTGACGGCGCTTAATTCGGCAACCTGCGTTTGTAGGGCTGCATTCTCTTGGCGGATTTCTTCGATGGTTCGGTTTTCAATAGCAACCATTGTTTACTCTTTAAACAGTTCATATTCAAACATCAGAAGCCTATAAGAATTTATTATACCCTTGTTCTTCTTTGGTAAAGTGCCTGAAAACGTTAATTCGGCATCCAATTTCTTGTGCTACCATAAAATTATATAAGCGAAGCAGCCCGTTTGCCCCTCCCTTTGGAAGGGACTATAATCGCACCATAATCATGTTTGCAAATCGGCTCTTCGGAGGGACAGATGGATTTTAAAAACGCTTCGGCTCGCTTCAAATCGAAACAGGCCAATGCTCAAGCAGGGGAGGGTGCTCACCCCCGCCAGCATGATTTCGCTGAATCCTACCGGATTCGCGCCCGCATGATCGGCGTATTGATCCATGATGCCCGCCTGAACGCTGAACGCAGTATCGAAGAATGTGCGGATTTGCTGAAGGTCACACCCGCCGAAATGCAAGCGTGGGAATTTGGTGACTCAACACCCAGCTTACCGCAAATTGAACTACTCGCCTACTACCTCGGTGTACCGGTCAGCCACTTTTGGGGGACGGATACGCTGGAGGCCAAGTACGGTCGCCACGCGGATATTCAAACCGAGTATGTCGCCGTCCGCAACCGCATGATCGGGGCGATGATGCGCCAAGCGCGCGACGACCAGAAGTTGAGCTTGGAAGAAGTCAGCGAAGCCAGCGCCATTCCCGCCGATTTGCTCACGCAGTACGAACTGGGTGAACTGCCGGTGCCGATGCACGAACTGAGTGTCCTTTCCGGTATCTTGAAGAAGAACACCAGTTACTTTCTGGAAACCAGTGGATACATTGGCGAATGGCTGCAAATGCGTGAGGAATGGAAACACTTTTTGGAACTGCCCGATGAAAAGCGCCAATTTGCCGCCAACCCGCGTAACATCGGTTTTATCGAAATCGCGATCATGTTCAGTAAAATGCCGGTCGAAGATTTGAGGCAGGTTGGGGCTAGTATTCTCGATATAACCCGATAGCTAGACAATGAGGTGAGTCATGCCAACAGCACAGGAATTGCAAGATCAAGGTGTTAAATTATTCCAACAGAAGGACTACGAAGCCGCTTCAAAAGTCTTTCATCAAGCCAGTGATGCCTATGAAGCGGAAGGTAAACGCGATATGGTTGCCGAAATGCAAACCAATATCGGCCTTGTTCATCGTGTGCTGGGCGAACACCAACAAGCGCTGGATATGATGCAAAGTGCCTACGCCATTTTCCAGGAACTTCAGGATAACATGCGTATCGCTAAGGTTCTCGGTAACTTGGGCGGCGTGTATGTGGCGCTGGGCGATAAGGAACAGGCTTACAACTGCTACCGCCAAGCCGCCGACATCTTCGAAGAAATAGGCGAGAAGAAGCTCTACGGCGAAACCTTGATCGCGATGGGCGATTTGCAAGTGCGTGACGGCAAAATTATGGTCGGCGCTGCCACCTACGAAGCGGGTCTCGAACAGCTCGACAAGTTGAACACTAGCCAGAAGGTCATTAAGGGCTTGCTCGGCGTACGCAACAAGTTGATGGGCGGGAACTAATCGCGTTCTGCGTTCCTATCCGTTTTGAAATCAGTTAAACTCAGGCGGTAGTTCTCAACAGGACTACCGCCTTTGTTTTACCTTGCCGCGCGTTGTCTAGGTTTGGATGGGTTGTGTATGCTGCCTGATGCGTCAAAGTCTCCCCGAATTCAGTGGTGGGTACTCCTCCCTTTAGCTGGCATCTTACTTGGCGTTTATGCCTTTACCTATAGCGGACGCATCGAAAGCGGCGACACCTTATCGCTCTTTAACGCCACCGCCAGTATGGTCGATTATGGTGATTT
>Ga0209460_1001800_pt1 | contig 11032 bp, 7 predicted proteins | sample EBPBio132013_DNA_FD_185868 | JGI IMG/M metagenome (GOLD analysis project Ga0209460, IMG submission 185868) | Wastewater treatment Type I Accumulibacter community from EBPR Bioreactor in Madison, WI, USA - Reactor 2_5/13/2013_ DNA (SPAdes)... | ecosystem: Engineered > Bioreactor > EBPR >...
TTCATCGCGGCTTGCACGCCGGGGCGGGCGGCCACGCGCTCGCGCCAGGCCACCAGGTTGGCGAACGGCGACAGGTCGATGGCCATCGGCTTGGCCCAGTTGGTGACGGTGAACAGGTAGGCGTCGGCGACGGTGAAGTCCTGGCCCATCAGGTACGTCTTGCCGGCCAGCTCGCCGTCGACGAATTTCAGGCGATCTTGCAGGCGGTCGCGCGCGATCTTCTTGGCCTCGTCGGGCATGGCGGGGTTGAACAGCGGCGAAAAGCCCTTGTGCAGCTCGGTGGCGGTGAAGTGCATCCACATCTGCAGCTGGTAGCGCGCCATGCTGCCGCAGGTGGGGATCAGCTTCTTGGCGGGCGCCTGATCGGCTACGTACTGGCAGACGATGGCGCATTCGCGCAGGGCCTGGCCGTCGTCCAGCACGAGGTAGGGCACGTAGCCCAGCGGGTTGACCTGGCGGTAGTCCGAGCCGTCGGGCAGCACCTTGGTCTTGGTGGGCGCCGAGATGGCTTCGTACTTGAGGCCGGCTTCTTCGAGCGCGATGTGGGCGGCCAGCGAGCAGGCGCCGGCGGAGTAGTAGAGCTTCATGCGGGTCTCCTGGGGGTGGGTGAAGAGAGGGGTCGTGCCCGGACCGGGCCTGGGCAGGGCGTGGCAGCTTAGCAAGCGCCGGGCAACCTTGCGGCTGCTGCGGGTTCAGCCGTCGCCGGCGGTGGCGCGCTCCAGCGCGCCCAGGTAGCGCAGGGCGTGGGCGACGCCGTCGTCCGACGGGCCGCACATCTCGGACGAGGGCCGCAGGCTGACGCAGACGGCGGGGCGTTCGGGGCGGCCGAACAGGCGGCAGCGGCCTTGCGCGTCGAGCTGCACGCAAGGCATGCCGGCCGGCTTGCCCTGCGGCATGCCGGGAATGGGCGAGCTGATCGAAGGCGCGATGCAGCAGGCGGCGCAGCTGGGGCGACAATTCATGACGATATCAATACAGGAGCTGATTGCCCACGCCAGTCAAGCGCTAAAGGCCAATTTGATGGATAGAGACCGCGCAGATCGCGGACCGACAGGATGCGCGCGCAGGCGACGATGAAGGTGGCGGTGCGCAGGCGGGCACGGTGCTTGTGCGAGGCCGTTCCGGACGGCCTGCTTCATGAAGTACTCCAGACACATGGCACGGCTTCGGAACCGTTGTTGCCCGCATTCCCGTGCGTTGCTGATCTGGCGGCGCGATCCGTATCGTCGGCGCGTCAATCACTCAAAGCGGGTCACGCCACCTTGGCCGGCGTCAGGTGGTGATGAGCTGCCGCGCATTTCCCTCCTCAGCACAAGCACCAAGAGCCGGACAACTGCTCCGGCTCCTGGGTCAAACGGCGCGCTTGCTTGCGCTTAACGCCGGGTGCCGCGCCGTGCTCTCAACGGACCGGCCGCGGCCAGCAGCATCAGCATGGCCAAAGCAGTCAACACGTACTCCGACACGGTTGGGATGGGCGCCACGCCCGAGCCCGCCGCGGCGGTGACGCCTATGGCACCGGGGTCGGTGATGGTGCCGTTGGCGGCCAGGTCGTTGTCACCCAGCTGGCCGTCGGTGATGGTGAAGGTCACCTGGTTGCCGCTGATCGTGGCCGGGATGGTGTAGTAGTGGTCGGTCGTGTTGCCGGCTTCCTTGCCGTACTTGTAGTACTGGGCTCCCGGCGGGATGGCGGCGGGGTAGGTGAGGGTGACCGTCACCGCGCCGTTGGCGGCCGGGCAGCTGGAGGCCGTGAATCCGAAGAAACCGTGCGGGAACGTGACACCGGCCGGCGGAGCCGCCGGGGTGCCAACGAAGGCGCTGCCGGCGTTGAAGCCGCAGGCGGCCCCTCCACCGGTGAGGGTGGCGGTTCCGGTTCCGGTTCCGGTGCTGGTGGGCCCGGAAATCATGTTGACGCAGGACACGACCACGTTGCTGACGTTGGCCGAGGCGACGGTGCCGCTGCCGTTGGCCACGGTGCAGACCTGGCCCACCGGCTGGGTGCCCACCGTCACCGCATAGCCGGCGCCACTGGCCAGCGCGGTGGCGAAAGTGAAGCCGCCGTTGGCGTTGACAGTGAGCGCGTCACCGCCGTTGTTGAGCAGGCTCACTGATTTGCCCGTCACCAGGCCCGAGACACTGCCGCCGATGGTGTAGGTGGGTACGTTGGCACAGCTGACCGCCACGTTGGTGACGTTGGCCGAGGCGACGGTGCCGCTGCCGTTGCTCACGGTGCAGGTTTGGCCCACGGGCTGGGTGCCCACGGTCACCGCGTAGCTGGCGCCGCCGGCCAGCGCGGTGGCGAAAGTGAAGCCGCCGTTGGCGTTGCGCGTCAGTGCGTCACCGCCGTTGTTCAGCAGCACCACCGACTTGCCCGCGCCAAGGCCGGAGACGGTTCCACCGATGGTGTAGGTGGCCGGTGGAACGTTGACGCAACTGACCGCCACGTTGGTAACGTTGGCCGCGGCGACGGTGCCGCTGCCGTTGCTCACGGTGCAGGTCTGGCCCGCTGGCTGGGTGCCCACGGTCACCGCATAGCTGGCGCCGCTGGCCAGCGCGGTGGCGAAAGTGAAGCCGCCATCGGCGTTGCGCGTCAGTGCGTCACCGCCGTTGTTCAGCAGCACCACCGACTTGCCGGCGCCCAGGCCGGACAGGTTGCCGCCGATGGTGTAGGTGACCGGTGGGAGATTGACGCAGGACACGGCCACGTTGGTGACGTTGGCCGAGGCGACGGTGCCGCTGCCGTTGCTGACGGTGCAGGTCTGGCCCGCCGGCTGGGTGCCCACGGTCACCGAGTAGGTGGCGCCGCTGGCCAGCGCGGTGGCGAAAGTGAAGCTGCCATCGGCGTTGCGCGTCAGTGCATCACCGCCGTTGTTCAGCAACACCACCGACTTGCCGGCGCCCAGGCCGGACAGGTTGCCGCCGATGGTGAAGCTGTACAGCGACGAAGGCACCATCACGATGCCGACGCCCGAGTCGCGGTCCCAGCCGGCTGCCTCGATGTCCAGTGCCGAGGCGTTCATGGCCGAGACGACCTGCGCGTTGGTGGCGGCCGGGTTGGCGCCCTTGATCAGGGCGGCGATGGCGGCGGCGGCGGGGGCTGCCGCCGAGGTGCCGCAAAAATTGAGGAAGCCTGGCGTGGTGGTGGTGCCGCAGTCGCCTGCGGCCATGTTTACTTTTTGCAGGGTGGTGCCGCCGTTGCTGCCAAACAGCACGTTGCCGGGCGTGATGGCGGTGCCGTTCGGCTGGTAGAACATCTTGCGCGGGCCGTCCGAGCTGTAGGTTTCAACCGGGTTGGCCGCGCCGCCGGTGAAGGTGCCGCCGGGGCCGGTGGCGGTGGCGAGGTCCACGGCGGCGACGGAGATGCCGCTGCCGACCGCGTTGTGACCAAAGGTGCTGCCCGCCGTGCTGTCGGCTGCCGTGATGCGGCCGCGATGGGTGTCCAGGCGCAGCGCGCGGGCCGCTCCGCTGTGGCGCACGATGTAGATCCGCGAGCCGATGGGGTAAGGGGTGCCGCGGGGGGCGAATTCGTAGGGGTCCTGTGTGCCGGACTGGTTGCCAAGGCTCTGCCCCAGCACGGCCAAGCCGGCGGCGTTCGTCACGACGAGGTCGTAGTCGTTGGCGGACGCGCCCAGCGGATCGCCCCACTTCAGAGAAATGTTCCGCGTGGCGCTGGTCAATGCGGTGTAGTTGTTGCCGCCAAACGCATGCAGCTGAATCGGGGTGGCGCCATAAAGGGCCTGGACGGCCGCGGGAATGGCGTTGCCGCTGGCGACGAAGTCGCCTTCGAAGGTGCCTGATTGACCGTCGTTCTTGTTGCCCGAGTTGGCGGCCGAGGAGAAGAACAGCGCGCCGGCGGCGGTGACCTGGTTCACGGCCTGGGCGATGGGGCCATCCTGAAACGCGCCTTCGTTGAAGTAGGTGACATCGTCGACGATGATGTCGCAGCCGGCCGTCCGCAGGTTGATGATGTTGGTGGCGAACTGGGCCACGCCGCCGAAGGCGGTGGCAAAGTAAAGCGACGCGCCGGGCGCCATGTCGTGCACGATCTCCAGCATGGCCGTGCCTTCGTTGCCCGAACCCGCCTGGCCGGCCAGCACCGTCACGGTGGCGGGCAGATCGCCCGTGGCCTGGCGCGCGGCCAGCGAATCGACACCATCGGACAGCACGCAGACCTTGGTGCCGGCGCCGGTGCGGCCGGCACCGTGCGCCGCGTTGGCCTTGTGCGCGGCCACGCCCTCCCAGGTGGCGCTACCGGCATTGGCCATGGCGCCGGACTTTGGAAGGCTGTTGAGTCGCTGGCGCAACTTCTCCGGGGGCAGTTCGTAGCGGTTGGTGGTGGCCTGTTCACGCGGCCCGATGGTGCGCACGTCGGCCCGGTTGGCGATGGCGCTCAGCTCCGACACCGGCACCCGCGCGGTGACGGTGTCGAACTGCGGAAACGTCGAAATTTCTGAGCCGCCGCGCGCCTGGATGAAGGCGGTCAGCGCGTCGGACACCTTGCCCTTGATGACCACGAAGATGGTCTGGTCGGGCGCGACGTTCTGATCGGCAAAGTCCTGCACATAAGCCGGCAGCGCCAGCCGGCGGCTGGCGTTCTGGAGTTGACCCGAACCGGCCGCGCGTGTCAGATCGATGAGCGCGGAATCCATCTTCTGTTCGGCCGCGCTGCGATCGCCCTTGCGACCCACGGGCTCCTGTGCCGACGCTCCTAGTGGCGCCGCGCACATGAGCAACGCCAGGCCAAGCGCTCTGGCCCAGGTGGTGAAACGACATGCTTGGGTCACGATCTCTCCTCCGGGACGGTCATCAATGTCACGCAGTCTACTGTTTCCAGGTGCATCACCACAAATATTTCCTGTGTCTGTCGCTTTCTGGCGATTCTGCGTGGACAAGGTGGATGCGCGGGCTGGCCAGGCCAGGTGGGTGGCGTCGTGGCAGATGGCCTGGTCGCTGCCCTCATGCCCGATCGCTCCGGTAGCGGGCGCCTTGCGAGGGTCGTGCGCCGGGTAAAGATGCTATCTTGTTTATAGCTGTCAGCGCCGGCAGGACAAGCGCAATGTCTGTGAAACGCCTACAATTCAGGCCTTTTTCGATGGGGTCCGACGTGCCCAATCCGAGCTTTTTCTACCTACAGCCGTTCGACGTCATCGTCGTCGGTGGCGGCCACGCCGGCACCGAGGCGGCGCTGGCGGCCGCGCGCATGGGCGCGCGGACGCTGCTGCTGACGCACAACATCGAAACCCTGGGCCAGATGAGCTGCAACCCCAGCATCGGCGGCATCGGCAAGGGCCACCTGGTGAAAGAGGTCGACGCCCTGGGTGGCGCCATGGCGCTGGCCACCGACGAGGCGGGCATCCAGTTTCGCATCCTCAACAGCAGCAAGGGCCCGGCGGTGCGCGCCACGCGGGCGCAGGCCGACCGTGTGCGCTACAAGGCCGCCATCCGCCACCGGCTGGAAAACCAGCCCAATCTGTGGCTGTTTCAGCAGGCGGTCGACGACCTGCTGCTGGAAGGCGACCGGGTGGCCGGCGCGGTGACGCAGCTGGGCATCGCCTTTCGCGGGCGCACGGTGGTGCTGACGGCGGGCACCTTTCTGGACGGGCGCATCCACGTCGGGCTGGAAAACCACGCCGCCGGGCGGGCGGGCGACCCGCCGGCGGTCAGCCTGTCGGCGCGCCTGAAGGAGCTCAAGCTGCCGCAGGGCCGCCTGAAGACCGGCACGCCGCCGCGACTGGATGGGCGCACGATCGACTTCAACCTGTGCGAGGAGCAACCCGGCGACGGCATGCCCGGCGGGCAGAACCCGCGGCTGCCGGTGTTCAGCTTCATGGGGCGGGCCGACATGCACCCGCGCCAGCTGCCGTGCTGGGTCACGCACACCAACGCGCGCACGCACGAGATCATTCGCGGCGGTTTTGACCGCAGCCCGATGTTCACCGGCGTCATCGAGGGCGTGGGGCCGCGCTATTGCCCCAGCGTGGAAGACAAGGTGAACCGCTTTGCCGGCAAGGACAGCCACCAGATCTTCCTGGAGCCGGAGGGGCTGGACACGCACGAGGTCTATCCCAACGGCATTTCCACCAGCCTGCCGTTCGACGTGCAGCTGGCGCTGGTGCGGTCGATGAAGGGGCTGGAGCACGCCCACATCCTGCGCCCCGGCTACGCCATCGAGTACGACTACTTCGACCCGCGCGCGCTGCGCAGCAGCTTCGAGACGCGGCAGATCGGCGGGCTGTTCTTTGCCGGCCAGATCAACGGCACCACCGGCTACGAGGAAGCGGCGGCCCAGGGTCTGTTTGCCGGCATCAACGCCGCGCTGCAATGCCGGGGCGATGCGCCCTGGGTGCCGCGCCGCGACGAGGCCTACCTGGGCGTGCTGGTCGACGACCTGGTGACGCAGGGCGTGACCGAGCCGTATCGCATGTTCACCAGCCGCGCCGAGTTCCGCCTGCAATTGCGCGAGGACAACGCCGACATGCGACTGACCGAAACCGGCCGCCGGCTGGGCTTGGTGGACGACGCACGCTGGGAGGTCTTCTGCCGCAAGCGCGACGCGGTTTCACGTGAAACCGAGCGGCTGAAATCCACCTGGGTCAACCCGCGCAACTTGCTGGCGAGCGAAAGCGAGCGCGTGCTGGGCAAGGCCATCGAGCACGAACACAATCTGTTCGATCTGCTGCGCCGCCCGGGCGTCAGCCACGAGGCCCTGGCCGGCCTGGACGGCGGCAAGTACGCCAGCGTCGATGTTTCACGTGAAACGCTGGGCGAGCTGTGGGCGCCGGTGATCGAGCAGGTGGAGATCGCGGCCAAGTATTCCGGCTACATCGACCGCCAGCGCGACGAGGTCGAGCGCGCCGCGCACTACGAGCACCTGCGCCTGCCGGCCGATCTGGACTACATGCAGGTACCGGCGTTGTCGATCGAGGTGCGGCAGAAGCTCAACCTGCACCGGCCCGAGACCCTGGGCCAGGCCAGCCGTATCAGCGGCGTGACGCCAGCGGCGGTCTCGCTGCTGCTGATCCACCTGAAGAAGGGTGGTTTCAAGGGTTTTGCCGGCACCGCCGCCGAGGCCGCTTGATGCATCCGCAGGCGCTGGCACTGCGCGCCGGGGTGCAGGCCCTGGGCCTGTCGTTGGACGATCGGCGGATCGACCAGCTGTTGGCCTATCTGGACCTGCTGGCCCGGTGGAACAAGGTCTACAACCTGACGGCGGTGCGCGAGCCGGAGCAGATGCTGGTGCAGCACCTGATGGACAGTCTGGCCGTGATCGCGCCGTTGCAATCGCATGCGGGTGGGCGGCCGCTGCGCCTGCTGGACGTGGGCAGCGGCGGCGGGCTGCCGGGCGTGGTGATCGCCATCTGCTGCCCGGACATCGACGTCAGCTGCGTGGACACGGTGGGCAAGAAGGCGGCCTTCGTGCAGCAGGTCGCCGGCGCGCTGGCGCTGCCCAACCTGCGCGGGCGACATGCCCGGGTCGAGTCGATCACGGACCGTCATGACGTGGTGGTCTCGCGCGCCTTTGCCTCGCTGGTCGACTTCACTGCCTGGTCGGCTGGCGCGCTGGCCGAGGGCGGGGTGTGGCTGGCCATGAAAGGGCGCCGGCCCGATGACGAGATGGCCGCGCTGCCCCCGTCGGTCGAGGTGTTTCACGTGGAACCCCTCTCGGTCTGGACGCCGAGCGCTGCCTGGTGTGGCTGCGCCTCAAATGTTCCACGTGAAACCCGAGCGCGGCGACGGTCGGCGACCCGGTCCTGGTCAAAGTCCCGTAAACTCGGCGCTCCCTTGACGCGCGACGCAGTGCGTCACCAACGACTTACTCGATATGTTCGGCATCACCGATTACGGCGCTTTTGTGGTTGCGTTCTGGCTTTTCCTGATGGTCCCGGGCCCGGGCAACCTGGTGATTGCCACGGGTACGGCCCAGGGGGGCATTCGCGGCGGCCTGGCGGCCACGCTGGGGGTGATGGCGGGCGACCAGGTCCTGATCTGGTGCGCGCTGGGGGGGGTGGCGGCGCTGCTGCACGCTTACCCCGTGGCGTTCTCGGCCCTGCAGTGGGTGGGCGCGGCCTATCTGGCCTGGCTGGGCATCCGCATGTGGCGCATGCGCCCGCAAGACGGCGGCGCGCCGGCGGCGCCCGCGCGGCAGCGCCCCTTTCGGCAGGGGTTCCTGATCACCTTGCTCAATCCAAAGGCGATCGTGTTCTACTTTGCCTTTCTGCCGCTGTTCATCGATCCGGTGCGCCATCAGGGCATGGTCACGTTTGCCATGCTGGCGGTGACGGCGGCCGTGCTGGTGCTGCTGTACGGTTTCATCGAATCGCTGCTGGTTCATCGCTTCGCCGAGCGCCTGCGTGCCAGCGAGCGCCTGGGCAACTGGCTGCGCAAGCTCACCAGCCTGTTCCTGATCGGTTTTGGCGTCCGTCTGGCGGCGTCGTCCTGAAAGCGGCACGCCACCATGGCCCAGATTTTCTGCATCGCCAACCAGAAGGGTGGCGTCGGCAAGACCACCACCACCGTCAACCTGGCGGCCGGCCTGGCGCGCATCGGCCAGCGCGTGCTGCTGGTCGACCTGGACCCGCAGGGCAATGCCACCATGGGTTCGGGCGTCGACAAGCGGGCCATGGCGCTGTCGGTCTACGACGTGCTGCTGGAGTCCTGTGCCATCGCCGAGGCCGCCACCGTGCCCGAGCGGCTGAAGGAGGCCGGTGCCGGCTACGCCGTGCTGGGCGCCAACCGTGAGCTGGCCGGCGCCGAGGTCGAACTGGTGGGCGAGGAGCGCCGCGAGCGCCGCCTGAAGCAGGCGCTGGCGCAGGTCGACGCCGACTACGACTTCGTGCTGATCGACTGCCCGCCCAGCCTGAGCATGCTCACCCTCAACGGCCTGTGCGCCGCCCAGGGCGTGATCGTGCCCATGCAGTGCGAATACTTCGCGCTCGAAGGCCTGGCTGACCTGACCAACACCATCCGCCAGGTGCACGCCAACCTGAACCGCGACCTGCGCCTGATCGGCCTGCTGCGGGTGATGTTCGACGCCCGCATCACGCTGCAGCAGCAGGTCAGCGACCAGCTCAAGGCGCACTACGGCAGCAAGGTGTTCGACACCATCATCCCGCGCAACGTGCGCCTGGCCGAGGCGCCCAGCTACGGCCTGCCGGGCGTGGTGTTCGACCCGGCGGCCAAGGGCAGTCAGGCCTTCATCGCCTTCGCGGAAGAGATGGTGCGCCGCGGTTTGAGTACCTGATCGGCCTATCGCGGCCGTCTGTCTTGCGCCAACAGCTATGATTTTCGAAGCAAATGCGTGACCCCCGCGCGCTGCCGGCCGCTGGCCTGCCCGAGCCCTGGATCGACTGGGGCAAGGCCATCGCCTCGCAGCTCATCGTCTGGCACCACCTGGCGCACTATGGCCCGCTGGCGCCGCGCGTGGCCGCGGCCTGGCCGGACCTCATGGACTGGCTGGACGGACGCGCGCTGTACGCGGTACAGGTGTTTCTGGTCATGGGCGGTTACCTGGCCGCGCGCAGCCTGTGGCCGCACCCGGGCACGCCACGCGTGGCGGCGGCCGACTGGCCGGCCCGCGTGGCCCGGCGCTGGCAGCGCCTGATGCCCACCTACCTGGCGGCCCTGGGCCTGGCTGTGCTGTGCGCGGCGCTGGCGCGCCAGTGGATGATCGACGCCGACACCCCGGCCGCGCCCACGCTGGCGCAGCTGCTGGCGCACCTGGTTTTGCTGCAGGATGCGCTGGATCAACCGGCCCTGAGCGCCGGCCTATGGTATGTGGTCATCGACCTGCAGCTGTTTGCGCTGCTGGCCGCGCTGGCGCTGCTGGCCGGCCGTGTCTCGGCGCACTGGCGCCGCCGTGCCGCGGTGGCCTTGGTGGTGGGCGGTGGCGCCGCCTCGGTGCTGGTGTTCAACCGCCAGCCGGACGGGGACGGGCTGGCGTCCTACTTCTTCGGCAGCTACGCCCTGGGCGTGCTGGCCGCCTGGGGCCGCGCCGCGGCCACGCCTGCCGGGCAACGCGCCGCCGCCGCCCTGCTGCTGAGCCTGGCGGCGGCCGGCTTGGCCCTGGCCTGGCGCGACCGGCTGGCGCTGGCCGCCGTTTGCGCCGCGCTGCTGTTGTGGCAGCCCGGCCGCGCGCGCCTGGCGCTGGCCGGCGCGCCTTGGCTGCGCCCCGCCGTGGCGCAACTGGCCGCCATCTCCTATGCCGTGTTCCTGGTGCACTATCCGGTCAGCCTGCTCGTCACCGCGCTGATGCTCGACGAGCTGCCGGCGGGCTCCGCGCCCGCGGCCGCCGTGCTGGTGCTCGCCTGGCTGCTCAGCCTGGCGGCCGGCTGGGCGTTGACGCAGGCGCTGCAGGGGCGCGGCTGGATGCTGTGGCGACGCCGCTCCGCACCCATCGACCATGGCAGCCGCTGACCGACCGGACGCCATCGTCCTGACCCTGCCGGGCTGGCTGGGCAGTGGTCCGGCGCACTGGCAAAGCCGCTGGGAGCGGCGCCACGGCTGCCAGCGTGTCGAGCAGCACGACTGGCTGCGCCCCCGGCGTGGCGACTGGAGCGCGCGGCTGGAAGAGGTGGTGCTGGCCACCCCGCCGGATCGCCCGCTGCTGTTGGCCGCCCACAGCCTGGGTTGCCTGCTGGTCGCCTGGTGGGCCGCGCATTCGCGCCACACGGCGCGCGTGGCCGGCGCGCTGCTGGTGGCGCCGCCCGACGTCGAGCGCGCGGACAACCGCCAGCAGATACCCGGCTGGGCGCCGCCGGCGCGCCAGCGCCTGCCATTTGCCAGCCTGGTCGTGGTCAGCAGCGATGACCCCTTCGGCAGCCTGGCGCAGGCGCGCCAACTGGCCGTGGCCTGGGGCAGCGGCTTTCACGAGCTGGGCGCGCGCGGCCACATCAATGCCGATTCGGGCCTGGGCGACTGGGACGAGGGGCTGGCCTTGCTGCTCGCCTTGATTTCTTCCCATTCTTCGGCGGCTGACCTGTTTCCCGGGCCAGACGCCAAACCCCCATCCATTCCATCCATTCAGAGAGACTCTCCA
>Ga0209460_1001801_pt1 | contig 11027 bp, 11 predicted proteins | sample EBPBio132013_DNA_FD_185868 | JGI IMG/M metagenome (GOLD analysis project Ga0209460, IMG submission 185868) | Wastewater treatment Type I Accumulibacter community from EBPR Bioreactor in Madison, WI, USA - Reactor 2_5/13/2013_ DNA (SPAdes)... | ecosystem: Engineered > Bioreactor > EBPR >...
GTGCAGCAGCGCTGGCTCGGCGATAAATCCTACACGACGGTCACCGGCAAGGGCGATGCCGGCCTGCCGACGCCGCTGCCGCGCCGCATCACCTGGCTCTCGGCACTCGTGATCGTGCCCTGGGTGGCGCTGACCGTGGTGCCCTGGGCGTTGGCCAGATTCTGCGGCGAGCAGGCGTTGCCGGTCAGCACCACACAGGTGGAGCCGAACTGCTGCCGCGTGCCGGCGCCGATGCCCAGCGCATTGGGTGAAACGTTGTCCAGGAACTGGTAGGTCTGCGACACCGTGATCGGCGCCGCCAGCGCGGCCGGGCCGGCGGCCAGCAGCAGGCCGGCGGCGATGGCGCCGAGCGTGCGGCGTGCGGGGGTGTTCATGCGGGGAGCCTCCTCGATGCGGGCCATCGCCGACCCGTGGTGTGACGAATGACGTGACTTTGTAGCACTTGATTTCGATCTTGGCATGGACCGGCGCCGGCGGGCAACGGACGGCCTCGGCCCGGCTGCGGACATGCCCCGTGAATGCGGGGCGGGAAAGCCCTCGGCGCCAAGCCTGTGCTTCAGGCGGCCTGCGCTGCCGAGCGCTTCAGCGCTGCCGGCGGCTGGCCCAGCAGGCGGTGGAAGGCGCGGCGCATGCGCTCGCCGGCGCCCACGCCGGTGCCGAAGCCGCAGTCGCGCACCACCTGCTGCACCGACGCGGCGCCGCTGTCCAGCGCGGCGCGCGCCGCTTCGACGCGCAGCCGCTCCACCGCGCGCGCCGGCGTGCTGCCGGTCTCGGCGCGGAAGGCGCGGGCGAAGTGGCGCGGGCTCATGCAGGCGCGCGCCGCCAGGTCTTCCACCGCGTGGCGATCGGCGAGGTGGCTGCGCACGTGGTCCAGCAGCGCCGCAAAGCGGCCCTGCGGGCGCTGCAGCTCCAGCAGCGCCGAGAACTGCGACTGCCCGCCCGGCCGCCGGTGGTAGACGACGAGTTGCTGCGCGACACGGCGCGCCAGCGCCTCGCCATGGTCGTGCGCGATCAGCGCCAGCGCGAGGTCGATGCCGGCGCTGATGCCGGCGCTGGTCCAGAAGCGGCCGTCGCGCGTGTGGATGCGGTCGGGCTGCAGCCGCACCTGCGGGTGCGCCTGGCGGAACTGCTGCGTGCGGCTCCAGTGCGTGGTGGCGGCGCGGCCGTCCAGCAGCCCGGCCGCCGCCAGCAGCAGGCTGCCGCTGCAGACGCTGGCGATGCGCCGCTGCCGCGCCCGCGCCGCGCGCTGCAGCCAGCGCAGCAAGGCGCCGTTGCGCGCCGCGGCATCGACGCCGTCGCCGCCGCTGACCAGCAGCAGCTCGAAGTTCTGGCCGCGCGGCAGCCCCTGCGCCGGCCAGGCCAGCCCCGACGTGCTGCGCACCAGCCCGCCGCGCGGGGCCGCAAAGCGCCAGGCGTAGCTGTCGGGTAGCAGGTGCTCGGCGGCCTCGAAGGCGGCCAGCGGACCGGCGATGTCGAGCTGCTGGAAGCCGGGGAAGACCAGGAAAACGATGCGGCAGCGGGCCATGCCCGCAGCATGGCATGAAAAGTGGGATCTGCGTCATTGCTGCCAGGCGGCCGTCGCGCGATGCTGGCGGCCTTCTTCAATCGCCAGGCCTGCCATGCAACCCACCTTCGACATCGTCCTCGCGCTCTTCCCGCGCATCACCCAGCTCGACTTCACCGGCCCGCACGAGGTGCTGTGGCGGCTGCCGGGCGCGCGGCTGCTGCTGGCCTCGGCGACGGGTGGCGCGGTGGCGGCCGACGGCGGCCTGAGCTTCGAGACCGTGCCGCTGGCTGAGGTGGAACGTTGCGACGTGCTGCTGGTGCCGGGCGGCATGGGCGTGGTGCAGGCGATGGAAGACCCGGCGTTCATCGCCGGGCTGCAGCGCCTGGGCGCGCCGGCGCGCTACGTCGCTTCGGTGTGCAGCGGCTCGCTGGCGCTGGCCGCGGCCGGCTTGCTGAAGGGCCGGCGCGCCGCCTGCCACTGGGCCTGGCGCGAGCTGCTGGCCGAGTTCGACGGCGTGACGCCCGACGCCGGCCGCGTCGTGCGCGACGGCCCGGTGCTGAGCGGCGGCGGCGTCACCGCCGGCATCGACCTGGCGCTGACGCTGCTGGCCGAGATCGCCGGGCCCGAGCTGGCGCAGGCGGTGCAGCTCGGCATCGAGTACGCGCCGGCGCCGCCTTTCGACTGCGGCCGCCCCGAGCGCGCCGCGCCCGCGGTGTTGCAGGCGGTGCAGGACCGTCTGCAGCAGATGCGCCCCGAGCGCCTGGCCGTCGCGCGGCGCTGCGCCGCCGCGCTGCGCGCGGCCTGAGCACGGCGGCTTGTCCCTCCGGGGGTTGTCGGCTTCAGCGCAGCAGCACGGCGCGCAGCATCTGCAGCGCGAGGTCGATCTCGTCGGCCGTGATGTCGAGCGCCGGCACGAAGCGCAGGCGCTGCGGCCGCACCGCGTTGACCAGCAGGCCCGGCGCGTCGCCCTGTGCCTGCTGCAGGAGCGCCTGCGCGGCCTGCGTGGCCTGCTCGGGTTGCCGCAGGTCCAGCGCCAGCAGCAGGCCGCGGCCGCGCACCGGGCCGCTGCCCAGCGCATCGGCGATGGCTTGCAGCCCCTGGCGCAACTGCCCGCTGCGCTCGCGCACCTGCTCCAGGAAGCCGCTGGCCGCCACCGCATCCAGCACCGCCAGCGCGGCGGCGCACATCAGCGGGTTGCCGTGGTAGGTGCCGCCCTGGTCGCCGGGGGCGAAGCAGCACACGCGCTCGCGCGCCAGCAGCGCGCCGATCGGCACGCCGCCGCCCAGGCCCTTGCCCAGCGTCATCACGTCGGGCTGCACGCCGCTGGCCTGCCAGCCCCACCACTGGCCGGTGCGGCCGATGCCGGTCTGCACCTCGTCGAAGATCAGCAGCAGGCCGAGGTCGTCGCACAGCCGGCGCAGCGCGCGCAGGAATTCGGGCGTGGCCTCGATCACGCCGGCCTCGCCTTGGATGGGCTCGAGCATCACCGCCACCGTCTGCGGGCCCAGCAGCGCGGCGACGCTGTCGATGTCGTTGAGCCGGGCCTTCGGAAAGCCCGGCACCTTGGGCTCGAACAAGCGCTCGAAGCCGGGCTTGCCGCTGGCGCTCATGGTCGCCAGCGTGCGGCCGTGGAAGGCGTTCTCGAAGGTGACGATCTGAAACGCGCCGCCGCGGTGCAGGGCGCCGAACTTGCGCGCCAGCTTGATGGCGCCTTCGTTGGCCTCGGCGCCGCCGCCGGTGAAGTAGCAGCGGTCGAGCCCGCTCAGTGCGGTCAAACGTTGTGCCAGCTCGACCGCGCGGTCGTTGTACAGCCCCGGGCCCGGCTGCAGCAGCCGCGCGGCCTGCGCGGCCAGCGCGCGGGCAATCGCCGGCGGCGCGTGGCCCAGCGTGTTGACGGCCCAGCCCTGCACCAGGTCGAGGTAGCGGCGGCCGCTGCTGTCCCACAGCCAGCTGCCGCGGCCATGGGTGAAGACGGCGGCCGGCCGCTGCGTGACGTGCATCAGCGCGTGCACGGGGTATTGGTCGAAGGCGGCGGGGGCCGCGGGCGCGGCAGGCGAAGCGAGGTCGACGGTGGTCATGGCTTTCGTTCCGATGGGCTTGGAAACGAAAGGCCTTGAGCAATCCCGGGGCCGGGCGGCGGTGGCAAGAACACCGAAGGCCACGAGATCTCTCGTGGCCTTCCGGGTGGAGTGAACGACGAAATGCGCTTTCAGTCGATCAGGCGGCACGACAGCTCTCGACGCTGGCCGCGGGAGAGTCGTCGCGAAGAGACGGGGCGCAGGGCGGTGTTCACGCTGCGGAGTATGGGGCCGCGGCGGTGATTTGCGGCGGCTCGCGCCGTGGCGCGTTGCATGCGGCCGACAGCGGCCCCGCGCTTCAGCGGGCCAGCGCGGCCTGCCAGGTGCGGCCCTGCGGGTCCTGCCAGACGATGCGGCCGGGCTCGATCCACAAGCGGCCGAGCGCGCGGCCGTCGGCGGCCTGCAGCGCTTCGGGCGGAGCGGACGGCACGGCGGTGGGCGTCCACGCGGATTGCACGCGCTCGCGCAGCGCGGTCAGGCGCTCGCGCAGCGAAGGGTCGTCAGCGCTGCCTGCCAGCGCGTTCAGCGCGGCGGCCAGCGGGTCGGGCGGTGGCGCGGCGACGCGGCCCAGGCCGGGGGCCGGCCGCGGTGCGGCGGCCGGTGCCGGCAGGGCATTGGCGGCCGCCGCGTCGGCGCGTTCGGCCGCGCGGTCGGGGGTCGCCTGCTGGGCCTTGGACAGCGGCGGCGGGGGCGGCGCTGCGGCCGGCGCGGGTGCGGGTGCGGCGGGTACGGCGCCGGTTGCCGCCTCGGGCGGCGGGCTGGGCGGCGGCGGCGGCGGCGGCGGTGGCGGCTTAGCGGCCGTGGCCTCGCGCTCGCGCCGGCGTTCGGGCGGGCGCTGCGGTGGCGGTGGCGGTGGCGGTGGCGGCACAACGGCCGCGGGGGCTTGCTCGGCCTTCGGCGAGGGTGCCGGAGCCGGCATCGGCGCCGGTGCCGCCGCCGGCGCGGTGGTGTCGCCGCCGGGGAAGGCCTCCGGCGGCGGCCCTTCGCGCCACATCAGGCCGACGAAGCCGGCAATCAGCAGCGACGCGAAAGCACCGGCGGCGAGCGGCCGCGACCACCCGGCGCGCCAACGTTCGACGAAACCCGGCCGCGGCGGTGGTGTCGCCGCCCGTGCCGATGCCCGTGTCGATGCCCGCGCCGGTGCCCGTGCCGGCGCCGTGGCCACCGCCGCGCGGGCCTCGGCCAGGATGCGTTCGCTCAAGGCCGCGGGCGCCGCGGCGTCGCGGTCGGGCGCGTGGCGCAGCGCGGCGCGCAGGTGCTCGTCGCGCGGCAGCTCGTCGCCGGTGTCGCTCATGCCAGGTCTCCCGCCGGCAGGTAGGCGCCCATGCAGGCGCGCAGCTTGTTCATCGCGTAGCGCAGCCGGCTCTTGGCGGTCTCGAAGCCGAGGTCCAGCGCGCGCGCCAGTTCGTCGAGGCCGAGGCCGTCCTCGTGGTGCAGCAGGAAGGCGCTGCGCTGCGCCGGCGGCAGCCCATCCAGGCATTGCAGCAGGCGCTGGCCGGCGGCACGCCAGAAGGCCAGCTGGGCCGGGTCTTGCGCATCGGCCGCCGGCCAGTCGGCCCAGGGCTCGCGGGCGTCGTCGTCGGCGGCGGTGGGTGCGTCGACCGAGACTTCGCGCCCGCTCTTGCGCAGGCAGTCGATGGCGCGGTGGTGGGCCAGCGTGAAGAGCCAGGTGCGAAAGCTGGCGCCCTGCGGCGACCAACGCTCGCGCGCCTGGATCACGCGCTGCCAGGTGTCCTGGAACACCTCGTCGGCCTGCGCCGCCAGCGACGTGCCCAGCACGCGGCGCACGAAGCGATACAGGGCGGCCTGGTGGCGCCGGTACAGGCGCTCGAAGGCCCGCGCGTCGCCGCCGGCGAAAGCGCGCATCAGGGCATCGTCGTCTTCGCTGTCCACGCTGGCTTCTACGGCCGGCCCGCGGTCACGGGGTTACTTGGTGCGCGGCACGCGCCCCATCAGGTAGAACTCGTCGTTGGGCCGCATGCCGCTGACGTTGGCCAGGCGGTTGGACAGGCCGAAGAACGCGGTGATCGCGGCGATGTCCCAGATGTCGTCGTCGCTGAAGCCGTGCGGGCGCAGGCGCTCGAAGTCGGCCTCGTCGACCTCGTGCGAGCGCTGGCAGACCTTCATTGCGAAGTCGAGCATCGCGCGCTGGCGCGGCGGGATGTCGGCCTTGCGGTAGTTGATGGCCACCTGGTCGGCGACCAGCGGCTTCTTCTCGTAGATGCGCAGGATCGCGCCGTGCGCCACCACGCAGTACAGGCAGTGGTTGGCGGCCGAGGTGGCGGTGATGATCATCTCGCGCTCGCCCTTGGTCAGGCTGCCCGTGTCCTTGACCAGCAGCGCGTCGTGATAGGCCATGAAGGCGCGCCACTCGGCCGGCCGGTGCGCCAGCGCGAGAAACACGTTGGGCACGAAGCCGCTCTTGGCCTGCACCTCCAGGATGCGGGACTTGATGTCCTCGGGCAGGCCGTTGAGGTCGGGCACCGGCCAGCGAGAAATCGGGACGCTCATGGTCTTTCTCCTTCAGTTGCGGAACTGCATGGCATGCAGGCGCGCGTACAACCCGGCGCGGACCAGCAGCTCGGCGTGGCTGCCCTGCTCGACCAGGCGGCCGCCGTCGAGCACCAGCACGCGGTCGGCATGCTCGATGGTGGCCAGGCGGTGCGCGATCACCAGCGTCGTGCGGCCTTGCATCAGGCGCTCCAGCGCGTCCTGCACGGCGCGCTCGCTCTCGGCGTCCAGCGCCGAGGTGGCTTCGTCGAGGATGAGGATGGGCGCGTCCTTGTACACCGCGCGCGCGATCGCCAGCCGCTGCCGCTGGCCGCCCGAGAGCTGGCTGCCGTTGTGGCCCACCAGCGTCTGCAGGCCCTGCGGCAGCGCGTTGACGAAGTCCAGCAGGTTGGCCGCGCGCAGCGCCTCGCGCACGCGCGGCTCGTCGACGTCGTCACCGAGTGCCACGTTGGCGGCCACGCTGTCGTTGAACAGCACCACGTCCTGGCTGACCAGCGCGAACTGGCGGCGCAAGGCGCGCGTGTCCCAGTCGCGCAGCGGCCGGCCGTCGAGGCGGATCTGCCCGGCGCTGGGCTCGATGAAGCGCGGCAGCAGGTTCACGAGGCTGCTCTTGCCCGCGCCGGAGGGGCCGACCAGCGCGACGGTCTCGCCGCGCTCGATGCGAAGGCTCAAGGACGCCAGCGCCGGCTCGGCGTCGGCGCGGTAGCGCAAGACCACGTCGTGCAGCTCGATGCGGCCTTCGGCGCGCGCCGGCGCGTGCGTGCCGCCGGCCTCGAAGGGGCTTTGCTCGATCAGGTCGACGCTGCGCTCCACCGCGGCCAGGCCGCGCGTGATGGGCGCCATCACGTCGGACAAATGCTTGATCGGCTGCACCAGCAGCAGCATCGCGGTGATGAAGGCGACGAAGCTGCCCACCGACGAGCCGCCGGCGCCGGCCTGCCACAGCGCCACCGCGATGACGGCCGACAGCGCGAAGGCCGCCAGCATCTGCGTGACCGGCGTGATCGTGGCCGCCGCCACCACCGACTTCAGCAGCAGCCGGCGCAGCAGCCGCGCCTTGTCGGCGAAGCGCGCCGCCTGCTGCGCGCCGGCGTCGTGCAAGCGCACGATGCGCCAGGCCAGCACGTTTTCTTCCACCACGTAGGCCAGGTCGTCGGTGGCGCCCTGGCCCAGCACCGTCAGCCGGTGCAGCCGGCGGCCCAGCGTGCGCATCACCAGCGCCAGCGTGGGGAACAGCAGGCCGACGAACAGCGTCAGCGGCCAGTTCAGCCACAGCAGGTAGCCCAGCAGCGCCAGCAGCGTCAGCGAATCCTTCAGCAGCGTGAGCAGCGCGCCGATCAACTGCGTGGTGCCTTGCTGCACCTCGTAGACCAGCGTGTTGGTCAGCTGGCTGGCGGTGTGCGTGGTGTACAGCCCAGGCTCGGCGCGCAGCAGCCGCTCGAACATGTCCTGCCGCAGTTGCAGCACGCCGTTCTGCGCGGCGCTGGCCAGGCCGTACTGGGCGACGAAGCCGGCCAGCCCGCGCACGAAGAAGAGCGCGATCAACGCCAGCGGAATGCTCCACAGCGGCAGCGCGCGCGCGGTGAAGCCCTGGTCGAGCAGCGGCTGCAGCAGCGCCGGGATCATCGGCTCGGTGGACGCTCCCACCACGGCGCCCAGGCCGGCCAGCGCCAGCGCGCGGCGGCCGGACTTCAGGTAGGGGGCGATGCGCGCCAGGCGCTGGGTGATCGAAGCCATGCAGTGGAAGGCATGCAGTGGGAGCCATGCGGCGGCGGCATTATCGCGGCGGCCCCTGCCTACAATCCGCGACGCTGGCCGTTCACCCACCCGTTCAGGTTCAGTGAACCTTTCTTCACCAACGCGATCCATCGGGCGCATGCCATCCCGCAGACAGCTTCTTGGCGCGCTCGGCGCGCTGTCCATTCCCTTTGCCGGCGGCCCCGCGGCGGCGCAGTTCCGGGTCGAGATCTCGGGCATCGGCGCCACCCAGGTGCCCATCGTCGTGGCCAACTTCCGCGACGAGGACAAGGCCGGCACCGCGCTCGGCGCCATCATCCGCGCCGACCTGCAGCGCAGCGGGCTGTTCCGCGCCGCCGATGCGGCGGGCAGCGCGCTCGACGAGCGCAGCAGCGTCAACACCGCCGACTGGCGCGCGCGCGGCTTCGACGCGCTGGTGGCCGGCTCGGTCAGCCGCCTGGCCGACGGCCGCTTCGACGTGCGCTACAAGCTGTGGGACGCCGTGCGCGGCGAACAACTGCTGGGCCAGAGCAAGGTGGTGGTGGCGGCCGACCTGCGCCTGGCCGCGCACCGCGTGGCCGACGAGATCTACCAGGCCATCACCGGCGAGCCCGGCGTCTTCGCCACCCGCATCGCCTACGTGGTGCGCAACGGCCGCCGCCACACGCTGCACGTGACCGATGCCGACGGCGAAGGCGGCCAGGTGCCGCTGAACAGCCCCGAGCCCATCATCAGCCCGGCCTGGTCGCCCGACGGCAAGGAGCTCGCCTACGTCTCTTTCGAAAGCCAGAAGGCCGTGGTCTGGGTGCAGAACCTGAGCAGCGGCGAGCGGCGGCAGATCGCCAACTTCCGCGGCTCGAACAGCGCGCCGGCCTGGTCGCCCGACGGCCGCGAGCTGGTGCTGACGCTGTCGACCGCCGGCATCGCCCAGCTCTTCGTGATGCCGCGCGAAGGCGGCACGCCGCGCCGGCTGACCAGCAGCAACTCGATCGACACCGAGGCCGTCTATGCCCCCGACGGCCGCACGGTGTACTTCGTCAGCGACCGCGGCGGCAGCCCGCAGATCTACCGCGTGCCCATCGCCGGCGGCACGCCCGAGCGCGTGACCTTCAGCGGCGCGCACAACATCAGCCCCGCCATCAGCCCCGACGGCAAGCTGATGGCCTACGTGGCGCGCCAGGGCGGCGGTGCCTTCAAGCTGGCGCTGCTCGATTTGGCGGCCGGCGGCGCGCCGCGCCTGCTGACCGACACCAGCGACGACGAAAGCCCCAGCTTCGCGCCCAACGGGCGCTTGATCGTCTACACCTCGCGCGAGCGCGGGCGCGACATGTTGATGACCACCACGCTCGATGGCAAGATCAAGACGCGCCTGGTGAGCAGCGGCGCCGACATGCTGGAGCCGGCCTGGGGCCCGTTCAACCGCTGAAGCGCGCCGGCCCGCTTGCGTTCTCGCGTTCACGCGTTTTTCTCTTTCCCACGGCCCAGGAGATGCCCATGACCTTCAAGCCCGTTTCTTCGCTGTCCGCGCTGGCCTGCGCCGTCTTGCTGGCCGGCTGTGCTTCCGGCGTCAAGCTCAACGAGACGCCCGTCGAATCGCGCACGCCCACGGTCGTCAACGCCGATGCCGCGGGCAAGGGCGCCGGCGCCAACACCTCGCCCACGGCGCAGTCGCAGGTGGCGTCGGTCGACCTCACCAAGGGCGCCGGTGCCGGCACCGCTTCGCAATCGCAGATCGCGCGCGTCGTCTACTTCGACTTCGACAGCTTCGTCGTCAAGGACGAGTTCAGGCCCGTCGTCGAAGGCAACGCCCGGCTGCTGGTGGCCAACAAGCAGCGCCACATGGTGGTGGAAGGCCACACCGACGACCGCGGCAGCCGCGAATACAACCTGGCGCTCGGCCAGAAGCGCGCCGAGGCGGTGGCCCGCTCGCTGGCACTGCTGGGCGTCGGCCCGGCGCAGGTGAGCTACGGCGAGGAGCGCCCCGCGGCGCAGGGCGAGAACGAAGACGCCTGGGCCAAGAACCGCCGCGCCGAGCTGAAGGACCGATGAGATGAGGCCTTGCTGGCGGCTGCTGGCGGCGTGCGCGCTGTCCACCACGGCGCTGGTCGGCGCGCCGGCGCGCGCCGGCCTGTTCGACGACGACGAGGCGCGCAAGGCCATCCTCGACCTGCGCGCGCGCATCACGCAGACCGACGAGCAGTCCAAGGCGCGCAGCGCCGAGCTGGCCGCCAGCAACGCCCAGTTGCTGGAGCAGGTGAAGGTCTTGCAGCGCAGCCTGCTCGACCTGAACACCCAGCTCGAACTGCTGCGCGGCGACATGGCCAGGCTGCGCGGCAGCGACGAGCAGTTGCAACGCGACCTGGCCGAGCTGCAGAAGCGCCAGCGCGACCTCGGCCAAAGCGTGGACGAGCGCGTGCGCAAGCTCGAACCCGTGCGCGTGACGGTCGACGGCCGCGAGTTCAACGCCGACCCCGACGAGCGCAAGGCCTACGACGACGCCGTGGCGTTGATGCGCAGCGGCGACTTCGACAAGGCCGCCCCGGCGCTGGCCGCCTTCCAGCGCCGCTACCCGGCCAGCGGCTACGCTGATTCTGCGCGTTATTGGCTGGGCAACGCGCAATACGCGCGGCGCGACTACAAGGAAGCCATCGCCACCTTCCGCGCCTTCGTCAGCGCCGCGCCCGAGCACCCGCGCGCCGCCGAGGCGCTGCTGGCGCTGGCCAACAGCCAGGCCGAGATGAAGGACCCCAAGGCCGCACGCAAGACGCTGGACGAGCTGATCAAGGCCTACCCCAAGTCCGAGGCCGCGCAGGCCGGCAAGGAACGTCTCGCTTCGCTGAAGTAAGACAGGCGCGATCCTAGAATCGCGCAGATGCTTCGCCCCCACGCTCACTCCGTTCGCTGCCCCCCGAGGGGGCGCTCAATGCCCTTCGGGCGGCCGGGCGGGCATTGAGATGCAGGAATCCGACCTTCCCGGCCTGGTGCAGCAGGTGTTGTGGGCCAGCTTCGCGCTGGCCGTGGTCTTCGGCGCCATCGCGCAGCGCACGCACTTCTGCACGATGGGCGCGGTGGCCGACATCGTCAACATCGGCGACTGGGCGCGCATGCGCATGTGGGCGCTGGCGCTGGGCGTGGCGATGCTGGGCTTCAACGCGATGGTGGCGCTGGGCTGGGTCGAGGCGAAGAACAGCATC
>Ga0209460_1001802_pt1 | contig 11023 bp, 8 predicted proteins | sample EBPBio132013_DNA_FD_185868 | JGI IMG/M metagenome (GOLD analysis project Ga0209460, IMG submission 185868) | Wastewater treatment Type I Accumulibacter community from EBPR Bioreactor in Madison, WI, USA - Reactor 2_5/13/2013_ DNA (SPAdes)... | ecosystem: Engineered > Bioreactor > EBPR >...
AGTGCCATAGGTTATCTGTCAGGAAGTGACCTTGGGTAAATAATGGAGAACAGCACGGTTAGTTTGTGAAAACCAGGTATTGGCAACCCGCTTGATATCTTCAGAGGTTACTGAATCAACTTTTTGGATCAGTTCATTTACATAACCGGGGTTTTGGTAAAGTCCGGCATACCGTGACATAAAATCAGCAATGTTGGCAACGCCCTGCATCCTGTTTATAACCGAAGAAATAGAAAGATTTTTCACCTTTTCAAGTTCAGATTCCGTTACACCAGTGTCAGCAATTTTTTGGATGTGAGAGAAAGTAAAATCTTCGAGAGTTCGAAGGTCAGCTCCAGGTCTTGCAATTCCATACATCCCAAAAATACCTGGATGCTCATTCTGTTCCTGAAAAGCACTTACTGACTGGGCAATTCTTCGGCTGTAGACCAAATCCTGATAAAGTCTGCTCGACTTTCCGTTCGATAAAATATCAGCCATCAGATCCAGGGCAAAATAATCGGGATGTGTTTCTGAAACCGTTGGGAAACCCATAAAAAAGGCCGGAAGCTGTACACTGTCATAAACGGTTTCCCGTTTTTCTGATGTCAGAACCTGGTCAAATTCAAAGTCTCTGGCAATGCCACCTGATGATTTAAACTCACCAAAATAGGTTTCACTCAAATCCTGAGCCTGGTTCAGAGAAATATCACCTGAAAGAATGAGTGTGGCATTATCGGGTGAATAAAACTTTTGGTAGAAGACAGAGACATCATCAAGTGTTGAATCCATTAAATGATCGACGTACCCGATAACCGGCCATCTGTAAGGATGTTTGTCGAAAATCATGGAAGCAAGTCTTTCCATAGCCGTTCCGTAAGGCTGATTATCAACTCTCTGCCGGCGTTCTTCAATGACAACGAGCCTTTGATTCTCGAATGAGTCCTGATCAATATTCAGAAAACGCATCCGGTCAGATTCAAGCCAAAAGGCAAGTTCTACTTCATGCGAGGGAATGAGTTCATAATAATTGGTTAGATCTTCGGTAGTGTAGGCATTATTCTCACCACCGGCATTCTGGAGGAGTTCATCAAATAATTTTCCGGGAGCATGAACAGAGCCCTCAAACATAAGATGTTCGAAAAGGTGGGCAAAACCTGTTCGGCCCCATTTTTCATTTTTGCTGCCAACATGGTATAAAAGATCAAAAGCAACAAGTGGGGCTTTTTTACTTTCTGCAACGACAACATTCAGGCCATTTGCAAGGCGGAATTGTTCAAATTCAATCATTTTAATCCGTTGGTGAGCTCATTCTGACTTCCACAAAGACGTCTTTTTTTGCCTTTTCCAACCAGTTTGTAAAGGCAGTTGTTCTTTTGTGTTCAAGAGCCATTGAGGTTAACTCTTCTTTGTCATCATTTAAATTCATTTTGTGCTCAGGAAGTTTCTTTTTTACCCAAATAATATGATAACCTGTTTGTCCGTTTGAAGAACTGATCTGGGCAGGAACCGAAATATCGCCTGACGGTGTAGTTTCAACCAGGTTTTTCATAACGTCTTGCATCTCGTTTAGCGGAACCTTACCCATATACCCTTTATTTCTGGCAAACTCATCTTTTGAATAAACGGCAGCAATATTCTGAAAGGTTTCCTTTCCGGAAAGAATCTCTTCTCTCCAGGTAGTCAGCTTTGCGATTGCAGCACCATGATCAAGTGCAGCTTTATCAGATCTGATTAAAATATGGCGTGTATTGATACTTTCACCACGGCGTTCTATCATTTGAATAAGATGATATCCGAATTCGGTTTCAACAACATCACTCATTTGGCCGGGTTCGAGTTCATAGGCAGCAGCCTCAAACCGTGAAACAAGTTCACCGCGTTTGAAAAAGCCAAGATCACCACCTTTTGAAGCAGATCCGTCTTCAGAATGCCGTTTGGCCATTTCTTCAAAACTTACACCGGCCTTGATACTGTCTTTGATCGCATTAATTTTATTCAGTGATTTTTGCTGGGATTCGGCAGTTTGCTCAGGATAAATGAAAATCTGGTACAATTCTGCAGAGGCAGGAAGTAAAGGCATTGAATCCTGAAACATGGTGTAAAAATCAGCAACTTCAGGTGTTGTCACAGCAAGTGAACCAAACTCTTTTTGTTTGATCTGTGCAACCATCTTCTCTTTTCTGATATTATCCCTCAGTTCGTTTCTGATCTGAAGAATTGATTTTCCGTAGTAATCACGAACTGCAGTTTCAGATCCGAGACGTTGTGTCAGATAATCTATCCGCTGATCAAGGTCTGCTTCAACCTGCGCAGAAGGAACCGAAATCGAATCCAGTTTTGCCTTTGCAAGCATGATTTTATTTGAAACTGCATTTTGCAGAATCTCTGACCAAAGTTGGGGTGTAACCCTGTAAAGATTATTTGAATAGGCATAATATTGAGCCTGCATATCAATTTCTGATTTCAGAATAATCTCATCATTGATAACAGCGGCAATACGGTCGAGGGGTTCTCTCTGCTGAGCAAAAAGCAATGAAGATGAGAACAGTAAAACTAAAGAAGCGTAAATCCTGATCATGAAGTTCCTGTGAAATTAAAAATTAATCTGTATATTTTCGTTTTTGCGCAAACTGTCAGTAAGTTCCTGAATTTTTTCCTGCCTGTTTTTTACTGAAAGCCGGGTTTTGATATCCTCATAGGCTAGCCTGAATGGAAGTCTATCCCCTTTTTTCACCAGATCAAGTACCCGAAGCATTAAAACAACGGGTTTATCGTCGTTTGATCTGGTTGCAACAATGCTCCATTTTGATTGTGAAAGAAAACCAGGTGATGCTCCCTTAAAGAGCATTGCCAACTGATCAGTTGTAAGAATCACGCCTAAACTATCAGTCATAGTCTCTGTTGAAAGACCGTATTTTTTACTGATTGTCTGCCAGTCTTTCATTGATTTAAATTCTGACTGAGCTACTCTTGCATCATAGTTCTCTGAAACAAAGAAATAAGATACCCGGTAAAGAGGTTCACCGGCTATCCAGTCATCCGGACTTGATTTATAATATTCAAGCAATTGACTTTCTGTTGGACTTTCATTGTGGGCAAAGGCAATTGAATCAGTCAACAACCCGACAACGTATCTCTTCCTGATATCCTGAAAAGTTCTTGCATTTTCTGCACTTGTTCCCAACCCGTTTTTTTCGGCATATTGAAACAGAACTTCCTGTTCAATCCAGCTTTCCAGGTAGGTTCTAACCCACACAATTGAATCATCTGCCATTAAACCCATTGGCATAACCTGTTGAATTTCTTCCCTTGTAAGGGTCGAATTGCCAACAGTAGCCACAACATCACCTGTAACGGCTCCTTTGGGGTCGCAGGCAGATAATACAATCAATGCAAAAAATAGTGCCGGAACTGTTTTCACTGATTATTTCTTCTTGTTTTCCTGCACAAATCTGGTAATTGCCTTTTCATCAATTTTGATATTGGCGGCCTTTTTCAGTGACGAAATAAGTTCTGTCTGGCGTTTTTCAATAAGTCTTTCATTAAAAATACGTGCCAGTTCAGGACGGGCTTCATCAAGAGTTTTCTGAGTGGGTTCAATTTTCTTATTGAAGAAAACAAATGAAGGTCTGCTGTCAAGATAAGTGAGTGAAAGATCTAAAGAGTTAAATGGTTTTGCCCAGAGACGTGAAGCTCTTTCACCGTCGTTTTTGGAAACAAGAACGGTATCTAGAGAAACGATCAGATTATTAGCTTCCATAAGCGAAACAAGTTCAGAAAAGGTTGAAGGAATTTTCAAAGGCGCCGGTGCTGGTTTTTTTGATTTTGAAGTTTCTTTTTTCTTTTTCTTATCAGCTGTTTGATTAGTTTCAGCTTCCGGCTTCAGGGTCACAAGGGAATCAGCCAGTTTGAAATTATTAACAGTAAGTACATAAAATTCACCACGTTCATCCCAAATCAGATTGGCTTTTTGTTCTTCATAAACCGGCATCAGATCGGCATCAGTTGGCTCTGTCGTTTTCCAGATTTCAGATTCCATCCATTTGAAAAGAACAAGACCATCTTTGAACGATGTCATGACCTCGATAAATTCAGGATCATATTTTTCAAGATTATCGATGTAGTTATCAATATAGAAATCTGTTAATGATTGTTGAATCACTTTTTCATTTTGGGATTTACTTTTTCCTGTGCGTAAATCAATTTGCTTTTGTTCGGAATAGGCAATGAACTCACCTGCTGTTAAATTTCCATCCTTTGACGAAATGATAACCCGGTTTGCACTATCTTTAAGAATTCCACCCACTGTTGACGGTCCTGCTACTGAATCGGGTAAGCCAGATTCTTTGGCAGCAGTAATTTTGTTTACAAGCGAATCTACGAATGACTGTGTGATTTTAACATTATTTTTAGCAGAGAGCTCTGCAAAAAGTACCTTCTTTTGTGAATCCATCCGGTCAGTCTGGCGTGAAATAATCCGGCTGAGTGCCTCTGTCTGTGATTCAATCGTTGCGGGTTTGCCTATTGAATCAAGGCGAACGATGTGAAATCCCCATTTGGTTCTGACCACACCTGAAATTTCACCCGGTTTAGACAGTTTTGAGAATATGACGTCATCAAACTCAGGTACACGGCCTGATGGCTTCCATTCTCCCATTGATCCACCATTGATTTTGCTCTGGGTATCTTCTGAGTATTTGGCAACCATTGCATTGAAAATGGCAGTTTTAAACTGATTTCCATGAATCGCAGACGAAATCGAATCAATTCTTGTTCTCATTGCAACAGTATCTTTTTCAGAACTGAACATAAGCATGATATGGGAAATATATCGTGGATCTGAAGATGTTTTTCTGGCCTCAACTTTAATCAGGTGATAGCCAAACTGTGTTTTGATTGGACCGTAAACGGAGTCAATTGGAGCTGTAAAGGCAGCATTTTCAAATGGATAAACCATGTCTCCGCCTGAAAACCAACCCAGATCACCACCTGTTTGCTTGGCATTGGGTTCGTCAGAAAAACGACGGGCAGCTTCAGCGAAATCAAGACCTTTCTTAAGTTCGGTTTTTGCATTCATGATTCGGGAATAATAACCAACAGTATCAGGCCCATTTTTAGCTTCATTGTACATGACCAAAATGTGAGAAGCTTTAACCATTTGCTTTTTACGGTTAAACAGTTCTTCAATGAGATTTTTCTTTATTTTCCCGTCAATTATTCGGGCCTGGGCCAGGCTTCTTTTGTAAGAGCTGAACTCGTCGAGGAGTGCAGAGTCCTTTCCAAATCCTTTAGCATTGCCATCGGCAACTTTGAGTTTATACTCAATAAATCTTTCTGCAAATTCTTTGATATTCTTTTCTGTTAAACCAGTATCGCTGAGTGAGGTAGGTGAGTTTTTCAGCAGTTCCCTTTTAAGTTCAACTGAACCCAGCGATTTGCCGCTATAAGTTGCAACTGTAAAACCAGGGTTTGAATCAGTGCCGGTTGACGAAGTTCCGCATCCGGAAAAAGAAAAAAGTACAATCAAACCAAACGGAATGAGGTGACGATAATTCATAACTGTCAAATTCTCCATAATTTTAAAACCAGATCGTTTACTGTCAATTATTTTAAGCTAAAGATTTTTACTAACTTCAAGAGCAAATAGCAACCCTTATCCGGTAAGTATTCATCCTTGCAAGTTAACGGGAAATCCACTTAAATGCAAAGTTAATAGCCTTTTGTAAAGGGTCATATCAAGTGCCTCTGACGACACTTACACAAATAAGTTCACTTCTTGAACAAAATCCCGCCCGGGGCTGGGAAACACGTGAATGGGCTCAAACCGGAATGAATCTTTCACGAAAACTTAAGACTGTTGATTCTGCCTCTTCACGCTGGCTTTATTTGTTTTTTTTGAGTAAAAACCTGTCTGAAAGAGTTTCACTTCCTGCTTTATTGGGTCGGGGTGTTCTTTTATTCCATTTCCTTTTTTTCAGGTTAGGATTCTCACCTGGTTTCAGGTTATCTTCACAATTGCCCTATTGTCGTAACCTGGCGGAATTTTATCACTTTTATTCAGGCTTAACTTTACCCACCAAACCATAAATAATGCCAGATTCAGAAAAACTAAAAATCATTCATTTTACCAAACATTTTTTTCCGGTCTGGGGCGGGCTTGAGAGATTTGTTCATGGACTCATCACCCATACTTCAGATAAATTCAATCATGAAATATGGTGTTATAATGATGACCTGGCAGGACATAAAAACAAACTTGATTCTTCATTTTTTTACGATGGAATTCCGGTTCACCGGGTTAAGTGCCTGAAAAAAGGATGGCTTCATTCAGGTAATTTCCCACTTGAATCTGTTCAGTCGGCAGATATAATCCATGTTCATAATATGGATATACTGCTGGATCAGGTTTTGTTTCTTCTTCTGAAGCACAAACTAAAAATCCCGGTTGTAGTTTCAACTCACGGGCTTATATTCCATCATGAAAACGGTATCTTTTTTAAAACCAACTATTTAAAACTGGCCAACAGACTTCGCAAAAACCAAATTGCCTTAGTTCTCGCAAGTGGCAATCAAGACCTTGAATGGTTAAAAAATCAATCCCCTTTTTTACCCGTCACACTTTTCCCAAATCCGTTGAACGTCAGCGAGGACGTTCTTTTTCCTGACAAAACAAATTCTAGTGGCGTTCTGTTTATAAGCAGGGCTCAACAAAGCAAACGTATTGATGTTGTTTTCCATTTATATACTGAACTTCGCAATCAAGGTTATTCTGATGAACTTACACTGATTCTCAGCGGATCAGAAACCGAAATAAATACGATTGTCAAACAGCATACAGATGAGATCAAAACCGGGAATATTGAGGTCAGAATTAATGTCTCTGAAACAGAAAAATGGGATCTGCTCAAAGCCAGAAAATTATACCTGAACCCAAGTTTGTACGAAGGTTTTGGTTATTCTATTTTTGAAGCATTGATTTCAAACTGTTTGACTTTGGTAACGGGTGAGGTTTTTTGTAATTTTGTCTGCTATGGCTTTCCTAACCTGTTCGCTGCCAAAGATTTTTACAATTTGCCTAAGACTGCAAAAATGCTGATTCAGCTTAACGAACAAAAAGTTTCTCTGCCTGAAAGTAACTTTCAGCCGGCTGTAAGCCTGATCTGGAAAGACAGAAAGCATGAACTGGAACGTTTATATACCTCATTAATTACTGAATGAACCGGAAACTTACACTTTATTCTATTCCGATTGATACGATAACCGGCAAAGAGTTATTCAAGGTTATAGATACCCACATCAGTGATTCAAATCCGCTATCAATATTTAACATTAATGTTCATGCTTTCAACTGGTATTTCAGAAACAACGATTTTGCATCAACAATAAACACCGCTGATGTTGTGATTTGTGATTCTGATGTAATTCGTTTGATTTTACGGTTTTTTAAAAAATCACAAATTGAGAAACTTACCGGAAGCCGTTGGGTTCTTGATTATTTCAGAGAAACTGAGAAGAAAAATCTGCGTATTTTCCTTTTGGGAGATGAAACTGAAGTTCTTGAGATTTGTAAACGCAATTTGTTAAAGGAATTCCCGGGATATATCATTGATTTTCACCATGGATTTTTCCCTGAAAAGGAAGAAGCTGATGTTATCAATAAAATCAACTCATTCGGAGCTGATCTTTTAATAGTCGGGATGGGCATGCCGAAACAGGAACTCCTGCTTCAGAAACATCACGCACAGTTAAGGTCAACAATCAGAATCCCCATTGGCGGGGCATTCAGGTATTGGTCTGGTTTGCACCCTCAGGCACCCGGGATTATGTTGATGTTAAATTTGGAATGGCTTCACCGCATTTATCTCGAGCCTGTCAGATTAACCGGCAGGTATGTAAGTGATGCATTCTGGTTCACTGTCAATCTGATCAGACCCTTTTACCAGAGTTCAGGACGAACAGCATCAAAATAAGGCAATTCATACCTGATTCCAGCTTCAAGTGAAAGACCTTTTTTTATTGCCAGTGATGGTGTGATATAATCTGACGAAAACCAAACGGGTCTTGCCCAAATTCTGATCCCCATCCAATTGTAATCCACCCATCCGGAAAGTCGCAGTGCTGACACTTTTTTCCCGCTGAGTAATTTTACATGATCTGCAAAAGCAACGTTTCCCGGTGGTTCCGGGTGACCAACTGAAACATCATCGCCCACATTCACACTCCCCTGCTCTGTTGTTCCCGAAACCCAGAATTCAACTTCCCACCCGGCAGTAAGCGGTAGCTGTTTACTATGAAAATGCTGATACAAGCCGGACTTTACTGAGTTCGGACCCAATTCAGGTCCCAATTGAGAACCATAATGAGTCAGATTGATTTGTTCTGTTCTGTGAGAATAAGTAAAGGGTAAAACCCAGACCACTTCACCCGTTGTTGTTGATGAAAACCACTCGTTATCATAGTTAAATTCTATTCCGCTAAGACCGGCAACTTTGTTTCTGAACCACCCTGAACCAAGTTTGGCGGTTTCAAGATCGTCAATCATGAATTCCTGATACAGCCGAAACCCCGAAAAAGTGAATTCAACCCCGGCACCCAGTAAAGCATTGTCCGGACTGAAATTATAATGATCGACAGAACGAAGAAACAGAAGCGGATTTAAATATTCAGCTTCAACCTGATGTCCCTTTTTCATTACAGCTTCAAAAAGATACAATCTGAGCCAACCAGGCCAGTTCACTGAGGCTTGATGCCAAACCAATGATTTGTCTGATAATGAATTCCGCCCGTTAAAATGCTTCATGAATCCGTAAAGAAATTCATATTTGAACACAGATTTGTTCCATTGAAAGTAAAGGTGGGGGAAATCACCTGTCGAGTGATTAAAGATAAGATTATTTCTGACTGAAGGACCTGATGCAAATGGATATTTCCCTGCCAGAACATAGCCTGATTTAAAGTCATATCTTAAAAAACCACTTGCATCGTCAAAATCAACCTGGTCAGCATACCCTTTTGCAAACTGATCATCCCCTTTTCCTTTAAACCTGACATAATTCAAGCCAGCTAAAGTTGAATCACCGGTAAGACCAGATAACCCGGAAATCTGCGTATCATAGAAAACAGAAAATAGCGAAAGGTTCCCCTCTGAAAATGAAAAACCGGCACCCCGGGAGTTAATTGTTAGCGATTTTTCTGGAGTTGAAACATAGACAAACTGCCCTGCCGGGAAAAACCGGAACTTATAACCCTCACCGTGAACCCACAAGTCAATTCCTTTTACAATTGCAGTATCCTTTTCAGTTAAATTCCATTGGGGTGAACCCCAGGGTTGAGCATTCAGAGTTCCGCAGAAAACGAAAAGAGTAATAATCAGTATTTTCATTTTTTCCCTCTCCCCATTGCAATAAATGATTTGCTCAAACCGATAACCCTTTCCCTTTTAATTTCTGAATCCGGGAAAAGTTCTCTGAAATTTTTCAAACGAATCAGATTTACAGACCTGATTTCTTTTAAAGCATCTGCTTTTGTTTGAAATTTCTGGTACCATCCCAACGAAAAGTGTGTGAGAAGCCAGATTTTAAGAGGGTCTGGCAGGAAAACCCAAAATGGAACATGAAAATGAGGCTCAACAGGAAACCACCGGTCAGGGGTTTGCACAAAATGGAATTTGCCAACCCGTCTTACTTCTTCAGCCATTTTTCTCTGGTCTTCAAAATTGCCAACATGCTCAATAACTGAGTTTGAAAAAACCAAATCAAACTGTCCTGGTGAAAAATTGGTCAGATTTCTGGCATCACCATACGACCTGAAAAATTTCATGTTTTCAATATTATGTTCAATTGACGGATCAGAAAAACCCGGAATATTGAAAATGGTTATCTTGAAATTTTTATTCAGTTTTTTAAATTCCGGTGTAAAAATATTCCAAAAATGAGAGGTACCACCTAAATCCAGAACCTGAATATCTTCTCCCTGAATATTCCTTTCAATAAAATCAAGTAACAGTTGTACCCGTTTTTTTCTGAAAATATTTGAAACTGAAGAAGGGTTTCTGTTATCGAAAAGTATCAGATTTCACACTCCGTTGCGGGTTAAAGTTCATTTTCAGATTTTCTAACTAATTTCATCAAGTTTCCCCAAAAAACCATCAACATAATTTGACCACGTAAAATCTTTCACTGCACCGTGGGCATTGAGACAAAGTTTTTTTCTTTCAGGATGCCGAAGAATGCCGGCCAAAAGTAATTCAATTTGCTCTGGTGTATTTTGCTCACAATAAAAACCAAATGAAAGAGAACGGCCAAAAGTTTCAACAAATTCATCAAAAGGTGAAACAATCAATGGTGTACAAAAATAAAGACCTTCAACCATTGCAGAAAAAGAACCCCATTTGGGAGTCGTATTAATAAAGACTGCTGCGTTTGAAAGTAATGAATAGAACAATGTACTTTGTTCAGGAATTTCTTTATCAAGATACCCATAATAAAACACGTCATCGGCCCTGATACTGACTTGTTTTTCTGTGAGTCCAATGATATGAAGTTTAAGATTGGATTCACTTTTTTTCAGTCTTTTAAAAGCCTCGATTAACGTTTCAGCTCCTGCGAGATAATTTTTCCGGCCGATAAAAATGATATCAGAAGAAAGTGCTTTTCTTTCAGAAAGAACATTTACGTCAACCTGAGCCTCAGAATTTATCACATTGCCGATATAAAATTTATTAGGATTTTTGTATCGTTTTGCCATTTTTTTTGCAATTGCCGGAAATAAACTAAAAACAGCAAAAGCCTTTTCAATAGACTCATTTTCTCTGATTAAGGGTGCTTTTTCCCACCTGTTTGGTAATTTTTGTTTAAAATGTCCCAATTCGTGCTCATAGGTCCAATCACAAAAAAGGATGATTTTTTTGTTTGTCAGATATTTGGGGTTATAGCTGGCAGTCAGAAACAAAAAAATCTGGGTATTAGGATGGATTGCAGCTGCAAAGGTTACCTTCAACCGAACAAGCCAATGGTGAAACCCGGAACGCATAGCTGAATAA
>Ga0209460_1001810_pt1 | contig 10971 bp, 10 predicted proteins | sample EBPBio132013_DNA_FD_185868 | JGI IMG/M metagenome (GOLD analysis project Ga0209460, IMG submission 185868) | Wastewater treatment Type I Accumulibacter community from EBPR Bioreactor in Madison, WI, USA - Reactor 2_5/13/2013_ DNA (SPAdes)... | ecosystem: Engineered > Bioreactor > EBPR >...
GCGCCTGAAGTCAATATTGAATCAGAAAGCCATGATGAACCTGAAATGCAGGCAGTTCAACCTGTTTCTGCAGAAGAAGGTGTTGCTGAATCAGAAGATGATGGCGAAAAACAATTTAAATCGCACACAGCTTTTCACCGGACCGAATTAAAAGTTACGGTTAAAGGAAAAATTGATCTTGCTGGAATCAAACAGCAGGAATTTGTAAAACGCCCCCGGAAAAAGGGACGTAAAGATGATGGACCTTCAGCTCCGGCTCAGGGTGGGCAGGCTCAGCAACGTGACATGACGGCTCTCCGCCACGGATCAGCTTCACGCCCGGCACGGGTTCCCGGTGAACCGGTTAAACCAGCTCCAGGTGCACCAAAGCCAAAACCTGGTGTTAATGCAACTACAGCAACCACAACCTCTGCTCCTAAGCCTGGTGATAAGAAAAAAGAAATTCCGGGTGCTAAAAAAGAGGGTGAAGAAACAGGTCCGAAGGGTCTTGGTAAAAAGCGTAAAATCAAAAAGGGCAAAGTTGTTGAGCTGACAGCAGAAGAAGTTCTGCAAAGCATCAGAACAACACTTGCAACCATGGATGATTCTACCTTCACTGGCCGGCATGCAGCAAAAAAACGCAAAAAACATCAGCGTGAAATGGCTGAAGCTGAAAAGCAACAGGAAATTATCCGCCAGTCAACTATTATCAAGGTAACTGACTTTGCCAGTGCAAATGAACTTGCCGGTTTAATGAGTGTACCGGTAAATCAGGTTCTTGCAAAATGTCTCGGAATGGGATTATTTGTTTCAATCAATCAACGTCTTGAACGTGATAACATTGAACTGATTGCTTCAGAATTCGGATTTGGGGTTGAATTCCAGGATGAATTTGCCGAAGATATTTATTCAAATAATGAAGATGAAAACCCAGAAGATCTGGTAAACCGGGCTCCGGTTGTAACTATCATGGGGCACGTCGATCACGGTAAAACCTCTCTTCTTGATTACATCCGTAAAGCAAGTGTTGTTGCCGGTGAAGCAGGCGGAATTACCCAGCACATTGGTGCATATTCTGTAAAACTTCCTGATGACCGGATGATGACCTTTCTTGATACACCCGGTCACGAAGCATTTACTGCTATGCGTGCCCGTGGAGCAAAGGTTACCGATATTGTAATTATCGTCATTGCCGCAGATGACAGTGTGATGCCTCAGACTCTTGAAGCAATAAATCACGCTCAGGCTGGTGGTGTTCCGATGGTTTTTGCTATCAACAAAATTGATAAAAACAACTCAAACATTGAACGTATCTATCAGCAATTGTCTGAAAAGAACATTCTTGTTGAAGAGTGGGGCGGTAAGTATCAGGTTGCCAAAGTTTCCGCCAAATCGGGAATAGGAATTCCTGAACTGCTTGAAAAAGTACTGCTCGAATCTGAAATTCTTGATCTTAAGGCAAATCCTGACCGTAATGCTCAGGGTGCTGTTATCGAAGCAGAAATTGACAAGGGCAAGGGAACGATTGTAACCGTATTGGTTCAGACCGGAACGCTTAAAGTTGGTGATATTTTCCTTTGCGGTGCAACTTATGGCCGTGTGAGAGCTCTTCTTGATGAACGTGGCAAGAAAATGAAACAAGCAGGACCTTCAATGCCTGCCCAGGTTCTTGGTTTTGCAGATGTACCTCAGGCCGGTGACATTATGGTTGTGATGGATTCTGAAAAAGAAGCCCGTGATATTGCCCAGAAGCGCCAGATCCTGAAACGCGAGCAAGAACAACGCCGTGCACAGAAACACATGTCTCTTGACATGATCAGTCAGCGGATGAGTGAAGGCTCAATACGTGACCTGAATATCATTGTGAAAGGTGACGTTGATGGCTCAGTTGAAGCACTTTCAGACAGCTTGATGAGATTGTCAACCAGTGAAGTTCGTGTGAGAGTTATTCACAAGGCAGTTGGTCCGATTTCTGAGTCTGATGTACTGTTGGCTTCTGCCTCTGATGCAGTTATTATCGGATTCCAGGTCCGGCCAAATCTGAATGCCAAGAAACTGGCTGCAACTGAAGAAATCGATATCCGCCTTTATTCCATCATTTATGATGCCATCAATGAAGTGAAACTTGCTCTTGAAGGTATGCTTTCACCTGAAATTACTGAAGAAGTAACTTCAACTCTTGAAATCAGAGATACCTTTAAGATTTCCAAGATTGGTACGATTGCCGGTTGTATGGTTCTGGAAGGAAAAATCCACCGGAACAGTAAAATCAGAGTTGTCCGTGACGGAATTGTGGTCTTTACCGGTGAGCTTGATTCACTGAAACGTTTTAAAGATGATGCTAAAGAAGTTGAAAAGGGCTTCGAGTGCGGATTGAACGTGAAGAACTTCAACGATATTAAAGTTGGTGATCTGATTGAATCGTTCAAAATGGTTGAAACCAAACGTACTTTAGCTTAATCTGATTTTTTGTCTTAAAAAAAACCGGTTTCCTTTAGTGGGAACCGGTTTTTTTTTCTTATCCGGATTCAAATGGTTACCTTTCATGTTGTAGCCTGTAGACGGAAATTTAAATTTTACGGGTGTGAAGGAGAATATTATGTCGATCCGTACCGAAAAGGTTTCAAGTTTAATCCGGCAGGAAATAAGCCGGTTGTTTACCAATCAGTTTGCTGATCTTTCTCCAAATATGATTACGGTTACCCACGTGAAAATGTCGGATGATTTGTCTGTAGCCAAAATTCACCTCAGCATTTGGGGCAGAATTGAAGATGTTGATTCTACCTATGAAAGGCTGGAAGAACACAAAAAATCAATCCGTTATGAACTTTCAAAATCTATTAAAAACCACTTTAAGGTGATGCCTGAATTGATTTTCCTTCGTGATGATTCTATGGATTACGTTGAAAAAATTGAAGGAATCTTTAAGAAAATCCGGGAAAGCGAAAACAAGAAACCTGAATGAATCTGACTACCAACGATTTTTCAACTTTTCCGGATTGTACTTTTCTGATTGATAAGTCTCAGGGATGGACCTCGTTTGATGCTGTAAATAAAATTCGTCGTATCAGCAGGATAAAAAAAGTGGGGCATGCGGGTACTTTAGACCCGGCAGCAACCGGACTTCTGATTATCTGTTCAGGAAAACGAACGAAACTGATAGATGGGTATCAGGCACAAGAAAAAGTCTATTCCGGAACAATCACACTTGGGTATACAACTGCAAGTTATGATTCTGAAACCGAAAAGGTTTGGGTTGCTGATCCATCAGAACTCAGTCTGAATCAAATTGAAGACGTTATCAGAAAACAGTTTACCGGTGAAATTCAGCAAATTCCACCCATGTTCAGTGCTTTGAAAGTTGAGGGTAAAAAGCTGTACGAACTTGCCCGTAAGGGAAAAGAAGTTGTACGGGCAGCCCGAACAGTTAACATTTCAGAATTCAGGATAACCCGCTTTGAAAAGGGGGAACTTGATTTTCTGATCACCTGTACCAAAGGCACTTACATCAGAAGTCTGGCCAATGATTTGGGATCTGCTTTGAGTGTAGGTGGTTATCTTTCATCACTCAGAAGAGAAAAAATCGGGGAATATGCTGTTACCGATTCATGGACGATTACCCAATTTGAAGAACATTGCCGGGCTTATCTGGCAGAGACTGCAACTCAGGTCGTTCAGGACTAACCATGCCAGAAATTTACCTTTCCACAGAAAAATATCCGTTTGAACCCAATTCATTTGTCACAATCGGGGCTTTTGACGGATTACACTTTGGTCACAGGCAAATTATTAAAAAGGTTATTGAGGAAGCAACGTTTAACAACGGTAAATCTGTACTTATAACCTTCAACCCGCATCCACAGGAAGTTATTCAGAAAGGTCCGGCAGAATTTCATCTTCTCACGACGCTGAACGAAAAGCTAACAATTCTAAAGCAAACCGGCATAGACCGGATTTTGGTTTTACCCTTTACCCGTGATTTTTCTGAGTTATCTGCTGAGCAATTTATTGAAACCATTTTGATCGGAAAAGTCGGACTAAAAAAAATCTGGCTAGGATACGATCATGGATTTGGAAAAAACAGGCAGGGAAGTGCAGATATTTTAAGAGCTTACGGCGAAAAGTTCAATTTTGAAGTTGAGCAGGTTCCGGCACAGGAATTAAACGGAATTGTAGCCTCATCAACACAGATCAGAAAATATATTCTTGCCGGTGAAATTGACAAAGCCAATGAACTGCTGAGTTACAAATATTCGATTTCAGGTTTGGTTAGCCGTGGTGAACGGATTGGCCGGAGAATTGGTTACCCGACAGCGAATATTTTTGTGGAAAATCCGAAAAAGCTGATTCCGGCAACCGGGGTGTATCTGGTTAAAATGATTGTACGTGGGAAAGAGTATCCCGGAATGTGCAATATTGGTTTCCGCCCAACTTTTAATGGAAGTGAACTGAAAATTGAAGTTCACCTTTTTGATTTTAATGAAGATATCTATGGCGTCTCAGTTTGTGTTCTTTTTGTTCAAAAAATTCGGAATGAACAAAAGTTTTCAGGTCCTGAGGCTCTTGTACAGCAACTCAGGCTGGATGAAGAAAAAGCAAGATCCTTATTTTCGGTTTAAATTTTAAGTAAGAAAAAAAAATCAGCTTTGAATATCCGGGTAACCTGTTCAGTGAACTTGTTAATGAAAGTTCTATTCTCTAATTTCCGAATCTTGAAGAATTGAGGCATTACATGGGAAAAGTCATTGCGATTGCAAATCAGAAGGGCGGCGTTGGAAAAACGACCACCTCAATCAATCTGGCATCATCAATTGCTGCAGCAGAAATCCCTGTTCTGTTGATTGATATTGATCCGCAGGCGAATGCTACAAGCGGACTTGGTTTTGATAAAAATGCTGATCATGCGTCAATTTACGAAATTTTAATTGACGGCGTTGATGCCCGAAAGGCTGTATTAAAAACACAAATGCCTTTTCTTGATCTGATTCCCTCGAACATTAATTTGGTCGGTGCAGAAATTGAACTTGTCGGCATGGAAACTCATCATAAAATAATGCTCAAAGCATTAACTTCCATTCGTCAAAAATATAAATACATCATCATTGATGCTCCACCGAGTTTGGGTTTACTTACACTGAATGCCTTAACTGCTGCTGATTCTGTTCTGATTCCTGTTCAGTGCGAATATTTCGCTCTGGAAGGTTTAAGTATGCTGAATAACACCATTGAGCTTGTTAAACAAGCATTGAATCCCGGACTTGAAATTGAAGGTGTTTTACTGACGATGTTTGATGGCAGAACCAATCTGAGCCGTCAGGTAGCTGCAGAAGTGAGAAAATATTTTGGTGAGAAAGTTTACGATTCTGTTATTTTCAGAAATGTAAGGGTAAGTGAATCACCCAGTTTTGGTAAACCGCTGATTTTATATGATGCAACCAGCCAGGGAACTGAAAATTACATTAATCTGGCACATGAAGTCATGTTCCGGAATAAAGACAAAATGTTTACAAAAAAATTACGATCCTTGTCAGAAAAAGACCAGGACAAACTTTTCTACAAGCAAATGCTTCAAATGAAGCATGAGCTTGAAACAGTTTCAGGAGAACGTGCTTAGTGGCAAAAATGGCATTGGGCCGCGGACTTGGAGCCCTCCTTCCTTCTCAGGACCCGGGTGAAAAACAAGTTCAGCAGGCTATACAAGATAAACAGAAAATCAACGATACTGATCTGAAAAATAAGGCAGTTGAAGTTGATATTAATCTGATCGATCCGAATCCGTTCCAACCCCGTGTTGAATTTACTGAAGAAGCTCTCGATGAGCTGAAACGGTCAATTGTGGAACATGGCATTATTCAGCCACTCACAGTCAGAAAAAAATCTGGCGATAGGTATGAGCTGATTGCAGGTGAACGCCGACTCCGCGCATCAAAACTGGCCGGACTGAAAAAAATTGTGGTGTATGTTCTTGACGTCAAAACTGATGCAGAAATGCTCGAAATGGCGATCATTGAGAATATTCAGCGAAAAGATCTGAATGCCATTGAAGTTGCAAACGGTTATAAACGCCTGATGGAAGAATGTAAACTTACTCAGGAAGAAGTTGCCGTCAGAGTCGGAAAAGACCGGACAACCGTTACCAACTTTCTTCGTCTGCTTAAACTCCCAGACTATGTTCAGGCCGGAATATTGAAAAATGATGTTTCAATGGGGCACGCCCGGGCTTTGGTATCAATTGATGATACTGCCTTTCTTCAGCTTATTTTTAATAAAATTGTTAAAGACGGGTTAAGTGTAAGAGAAGTTGAAAAGGCTGTAAAAGCCGGTCCCCAAATTGCAAAATCCAAACCGGAAAGCAGAGAACGGAAAGTTTCGCCAAGTGTTGCTGATGTTGAGCAACGGCTTAGAACTGCACTCTCTACAAAAGTTCTAGTAAAAGAAAAAGGAAAAGATCAAGGTCTTATCCAAATTGAATATTACAGTCTTGATGAACTGGAGCGGATACTTGAACATATTGAAACTCTGCCTCACAAGTAACCTGTTGTCTGTTTTTCTTCTTTTTCCTGTACTGGTTTTCGCCCAGACAGATTCTTTGGATTACATTCAGAAAGAGCAGAAATCACCTGCTGGTGCCATGTTAAGAAGTGCGGTTTTACCCGGTTGGGGTCAGGTTTACAATGAATCTTATCTGAAAGCGCCTCTTATTTTTGGCGTTTTTGCCGGGCTTGCCGGTGGTGTTGTTTACAGACATGATCAGTATGCCACCTATCGTGACCGGTACAAAAAAGCAATTCAAAACCCGGTTTACGGTCCAGATGGAAAAACCACGACCGGAACGTATGACCGGAATACCCGGCTGTATAAACTGTACCGTGAATTTTACAGAGATGAACGTGATAAACTTGTTTTTTATATGGGTATAGCTTACCTGCTCAATATTGCGGATGCTTATGTAGATGCTCATCTGTTCGACTTTGATGTTGACGGACCTCTTGGTGCTCCTCCCTTACAGGTTTTATTGACTCCCGGTCTGAATTGGCGTAATGCCACGCCGACGCTGACTCTTACCCTGAACTTTTGAACTGATCTGTTCACCTGAAATCCGGGAGTTTTTATGATTTCCTTAAATCCTACAGTTGTTTCTTTCATTGCCGATACTGACACCCCCGTTTCTGTTTTTCTGAAACTGCGAAATTATTATCCGCTTCCTTTTCTGTTTGAATCTGTTGAATCGGGAAACCGGATTGGCAGGTATTCATTTATTGGGCTGAATCCCATTTTTGAAGTGAAAACCACACAATCTGAAACGACTCTGCTACCGGTTCAGCCGTGGTTTTCTTATCAGTTTAAAACAGAAAAACCCGTTGACCGGCTGAAGGAATTATACAGTTTGTTCAGCACGACGCCCATCGAATCCTTACCTTCTTTTACTTCGGGACTTGTCGGCTATTTTTCTTACGATTCAATCAGTCTGATTGAACCAACTCTCGCTTTCAATAAGCCGGAAGATTACCCGTGCAGTCTTGTTCATTTGTACGGTTTTGATACCCTGATCGTGTTCGACAATGCCAGCCGGAGGGTTCACCTCATTGGCAATACCTGGAAGTCAGATATCCTGCAGATTCCTGATGATTACATTCAGGAAGAAAAAGTTCAGGCAAGACTAACCATGATCCGGAATCTGATTATTGACCTGCGTGAATCCTTCCCGCCAAAATCTTTTCCGACTGAACCTGAATTTAAGGTTCCGAAAGAAGTTTATACCAATGGTGTGAATAAAACGAAAACTCATATAACAGAGGGTGATGTGTTTCAGTTGGTGTTAAGCCGGCGCCTTCAATCTCATTTTACGGGTGATAGTTTTGAACTTTTCAGGGCTTTACGGGTCATAAATCCGTCACCTTATCTGTTTTTTCTTGATATGGGCGAAGAACTGACGGCAATTGGATCGAGTCCTGAAGTGATGGTACGGATCAAGAACCGTTTTGTGGAAGTGAGACCGATTGCGGGCACACGCCGGCGTGGAAACAGCGAAGCAGAAGATGCTTCTATTGAAAATGAATTAAAAACCGACGAAAAAGAGCTGGCAGAACATTTGATGCTGATTGATCTTGGACGGAATGATGTCGGTCGGGTTTCTGTGCCGGGATCTGTAGAAGTATATGATCAAATGATGATTGAACGGTACAGCCACGTCATGCACATTGTGAGTGGCGTGAAGGGAAAATTAAAAGAAGACATGACGCCTTTTGATGCGTTTTTTAGCTGTTTTCCTGCCGGAACGTTATCAGGTGCACCGAAAATCAGAGCCATCCAGATTATTGAAGAACTTGAACCGGTGAAGCGTGGAATTTACGGCGGCGCAATTGGTTACATCGATTTTAATGGTGGAATGGATACGTGTATCGCCATCAGAACCTTGGTCAGGCATGAAGACCAGCTTTTTCTGCAAGCGGGTGCCGGAATTGTTGCCGATTCAAAACCGGAACGCGAATTTCAGGAAACGACTGAAAAACTAAACGCCGTTCTTACCAGTTTAAATGTGGTAAAGGATCTGCTGCCATGATTTTACTTATCGATAATTACGACAGTTTTACCTATAATCTGTATCAGTATGTTGCCGAATTGGGTTATGAAGTGAAAGTCATCCGGAATGATGAAATTCCGGTTGAAGAAATTGGGAAACTCAATCCAACCCACATTATTCTTTCTCCCGGACCGGGAACACCCAAAGAAGCAGGAATGACGCTGGATGTGATTAAAATGTACAAGGGAAAAATTCCGCTGCTTGGTGTTTGTCTGGGTCATCAGTCCATCGGGGAAGCTTTTGGCGGAGACGTGGTTCATGCTCCGGTTTTGATGCACGGTAAAACAAGTATGATTTTTCACAACGGGGAAGGTGTTTTTCTCAACCTTCCAAGTCCGTACAGGGCAACCCGTTATCATTCTCTTATCGTAAAGGAAGAAACATTTCCGGCAGAACTTGAAATTACTGCAAGAACTGAAGATGGACTTATCATGGGGCTTAAACACAAAACGCTGAACATTCACGGCGTTCAGTTTCATCCAGAATCCATTTTAACAGAACATGGAAAACCTTTGCTCCGTAATTTTCTGGAGATAAAATGAACAAAATCAACGGCGACAACCATCCGAAGGCAATTGAGCATATTTCGCAGGATGTCTGGCGGATTTTTAAAATCATGGCCGAGTTTACAGAAGGTTTTGAAAAATTAGGGAAGTTGGGTCCAGCAGTTTCAATTTTTGGATCAGCCAGAACAAAACCTGGTTCTTTTTACTATGAAAAGACGGTCACCATCGCCAAAATGCTTGCAGACCGTGGTTTTTCAATCATCACCGGCGGTGGCCCGGGAATTATGGAAGCAGCCAATAAAGGTGCACATGAAGCCAACGGCGTTTCAGTCGGACTGAATATTGATCTTCCGCATGAACAATTTCACAACCCATACATTCATAAAAGTTATCTGATTGAATTTGACTACTTTTTTGTCAGAAAAGTCATGTTTGTTAAGTATGCGCAGGGTTTTGTGATGATGCCCGGTGGTTTTGGCACCATGGACGAAATGTTTGAAGTTATTACACTCATTCAAACCGGGAAAATAAAAGCAGTTCCGATTATTCTTTTCGGAAGTGATTACTGGGCTGGTCTTCTTACCTGGATTAAAAACACCATGCTGGCAGACGGCAAAATTAATTCAGTTGATCTTGAGATCTTCAAAATCACGGACAGTGAAGATGAAGTTTGTAAGATCATGGAAGATTATTATAAAGAACAACATTTTACTCCTAATTTTTAATTGCAATGAGGCTTCATTTGTACTTGTTTTTTTTGCTTTTTCTTTCCTGTCAGTCTGTTCCCGACCAAAATAGTCAGGATTCAAAAACAGTTGTTTTGAACCGTATTTCCGTTTTACCAGCTTACCCTGAAACGCTTGCAGTGTGTGGTGTTCCACTTCCTATTGATGATCAGGAAGTGAAAGATCGTTTTGAGCGGGAATTTTATACAACTCTTCATAACGAAAACATGAATCTTCAAACCGTAAAAGCGGGGAATACCCTGATTCCTGTTTTGAAGAAAATGCTGGTTGAAAACGGGTTACCTGAAGATTTGATTTACCTGGCAATTGCCGAGTCAAACCTCAGATTTGTATCAAGTCCGGCAGGAGCTACCGGATTATGGCAACTCATGGAATTTGTTGCCCGGGGTGAAGAACTCAGAATCAATTATTGGGTTGATGAGCGAAATCATATTGAAAAATCAACGAAGGCTGCCATTTCATTGGTAAAACGGCTGAAGAAAAAGTACAACGACTGGAATCTAGTTTTTGCAGCTTACAACGTCGGTGAAGGAAATATTGATGACAATATCAAATTTCAGCATGTGAGAAAGTTTTTTGATTTATATCTGAATGAAGAAACAAGCCGGTATATATTCAGAATTTACGCTGCGAAGGCAATTTTTGAAAAACCTGAACGGTGGGGTTTGCCTGCATACGAATTTAAGTCTCTTGAATTTGAAACTGTAAAAGTGACAGGTCCCATTGAGAATCTTGCAAAGTTTGCACTTGAAAAAGGGGTTTCTTACCGGGATTTACGGCTTATTAATCCGTGGATGAAACGCCGTGGACTTCCTGACGGAAATTATGAAATTGCTTTGCCTAAAGACCGGGATGCCGGAAAATATGATATGTCAGGCTATTCGTATACAAAACTAAAAGCAGTTGATAACTATGCTGCAAGTTCAGTTGATCATACCGTCAAAGACGGGGAAACCCTGCTCAGTATTGCTCTTCAGTATGATGTTATGGTTGACGAGCTTAAAAAATGGAACAACCTGAAAACCGAAATGCTCATGAATGGGCAGAAATTGAAAATTCAGTTAAAATAGGTGGTACGTGGTACGTGGTACGTGGTACGTGGTACGTGGTACGTGGTACGTGGTACGTGGTACGTGGTTTAAGATTTAGTCAAATA
>Ga0209460_1001811_pt1 | contig 10965 bp, 11 predicted proteins | sample EBPBio132013_DNA_FD_185868 | JGI IMG/M metagenome (GOLD analysis project Ga0209460, IMG submission 185868) | Wastewater treatment Type I Accumulibacter community from EBPR Bioreactor in Madison, WI, USA - Reactor 2_5/13/2013_ DNA (SPAdes)... | ecosystem: Engineered > Bioreactor > EBPR >...
AACCAGTTTTATCTTTGATTTCTGTCAGAAACCCATCATAATATCCTTTTCCCCACCCCAAACGGTCACCCCTTTTTGTAAATCCAAGCCCTGGAACAAAAACCAGTTCAGTTTCCGGAAACTCACTTTCGGCCTTTGGCTGTGTTAATCCGAACGGACCTTCTTCAAGGTCATCAATACTTTTAATTCTACCATGTACAAATTTTTTATCTGGGCGTATGACCGGTGCCCAAACTTCTATTCCCCGCCTGAGTGCTTCAATGACTACCGGTAGAGTATTAATTTCCCGTTTTTCAGCCATACCAATGAAAATGTGAATTGATTTTTTTGATTTAAAACTTTCGAAGATCACCCTGTCAGTAATTTTTTTACTCAAAAACAGGTAGTCAGTCAATTCCAGTTTCAGTCTTTTTGTCTGAATTTCAACCCTGAGTTCTTGCTTTGTCATGATCCATCCGGAAATAAAAAACCCGGAGAGTATCCGGGTTTTAAAATTAAAAATCAACAGAAATAGTGAATTACACTTCAAATATTTCTTTTTCTTTTGCAGCGACATGACCATCGATCTCTTTGATGTATCTGTCAGTGAGTTTCTGAACCTCATCTTCAGCCGTTTTGAGCTCATCCTGAGTAATGTTCTTGTCTTTTTCAGATTTTTTCAGGTGCTCGTTTGCTTCTCTGCGGATGTTTCTGATTGCAACTTTGGTTTCTTCGCCGTACTTCTTCACAATTTTAACCAAATCTTTGCGGCGTTCTTCATTCAACGGTGGAATTGGAAGTCTGATCAGCATGCCATCATTTGCAGGATTTAGTCCCAGATTGGCTTCTCTGATTGCCCGCTCAATTGCAGAAATCATATTTTTTTCCCAGGGCTGAATGGTAATCAGCCGGGCTTCAGGTGTTGCAATTGTTGCAATCTGACTTACCGGCATCGGAGAACCATAGTATTCAACCCGCACATTATCTAATAGAGACGGATTTGCCCGGCCTGTTCTTACTGTATTGAATTCGAGATCCATTGCATGGATACTCTTATGCATTTTTTCTTCAGCTTCTTTAAGAATTAATTTATGTGCCATTTTAACCTCAATTTAAACCGGTAAGGAAACAACAGAACCAATATTATCGCCATGAAGAATCCGTTTCAGGTTTCCGGCTTCATTCATGTTAAAAACAACGATGGGGAGCGAATTATCCTGGCAAAGGGTAATAGCCGTAAGATCCATCACTCTCAGGTTTTTCTGAATCACTTCATTGTAACTAATGACCGGGAATTTAATTGCAGACGGATTTTTTTCAGGATCAGAATCATAAATTCCATCTACACGGGTTCCCTTAAAAATGGCATCAGCTTCAATTTCAACTGCGCGCAGAACTGCAGCAGTATCAGTAGTGAAATAGGGATTACCTGTTCCGGCTCCAAAGATAACAACTCTTCCCTTTTCAAGGTGACGAATTGCACGGCGGCGGATAAACGGTTCAGCAATCTGTTCCATTTTAATTGCGGTCATCAGACGTGTAAAAACACCTTTTCTTTCAAGTGCATCCTGCAGTGCCATTGAATTGATGACTGTTGCCAACATACCCATATAGTCTGCCTGAACACGATCCATACCCTTTGCAGCACCGGCCATTCCCCGGAAAATATTGCCACCGCCAATGACAACGGCAATTTCAACACCCATTTCCTTTACAGCCATTACTTCATCAGCAAAGTGCTCAAGTACTGTCGGATCAATGCCAAATGATTGATTTCCCATCAGGCTTTCGCCTGAAAGTTTAAGTAAAACCCGTTTGTATTTTAATTCGCTCATTTTCATAATTCCAAAGATAAAAAAAAAGGTCTCATTTCGGAGACCTTTTTTCAGTTTTTTTTATGAATGCTCGCCGATCAGAAATCGTTCGAAGCGGGTGACGGCAACCGGTTTCCCGATTTCCTTAGCTACTTCGGCAATTACTGTGGTGATCGTTTTCGCTGGATCCTTGACAAATTTTTGTTCCAGAAGAACGGTGTCTTCGTAGTATTTTTCAAGTTTTCCGGTTGCGATACGATCAATTACAGCTTCAGGTTTTTTCTCATTGCGAGCCTGAGTGCGGTAAATATCGAGTTCCATTTCAATTTTTGCAGTGTCAACTTTATCACGGGTAAGAACTGCCGGACTTGCTGCTGCAACTTGCATTGCAACATCTTTTCCAAGTTCAATAACCTTAGAGTTGGTGGCATCTGTCGTTTCAACAATAACCAAAACGCCAAGGCGTGAGCCCGGGTGAATGTAATCGATAACAAAACCGTTATCTACTTTTGCATAAACAACACGGCGGACTTCAATTTTCTCACCGGTTTTACCAGTAAATTCTGTAGCATAGTCTACAACAGAACGACCTTCGGCAAAGGGAGCAGAAGTTGCGAGCAGTTCAGCAATTGTTTGGGTTTTCTTAGAGAGAGCAAGGTCTGCAATCTGTGCAGCAAATCCGCCGAAAGATTCATTTCTGGCAACGAAGTCAGTTTCGCAATTAACTTCAACCAGAATCGCTTCTTTTTTGTCAGCAGAAACACGGGAAAGGATTACCCCTTCCTTTGCTTCACGATCAGCACGTTTGGCAGCAACAGCCTGTCCTTTTTTCCGAAGAATCTCGACAGCTTTTTCCATATCACCAACTGCTTCAGTCAGCGCTTTTTTGCAATCCATCATTCCAGCTCCGGTTTTTTCCCGGAGAGATGCAACGTCTTTTGCGGTAATTTCAGCCATATTCAATAACCCTTATTTCACTGGTTCTTCTGTTGAAGCTTCAGGAGCAACTGGTGCAGGTGCAGCAGCAGCTACAGGCGCACCAGGCTTAACTTCAGCAACAACTTCTTCTTCGGTTTCAATTGCCATATTTGTTGTCTGGTTTGAACCTTCAATAATTGCATCAGCGATTGCTTTGGCAACAATTTCGATTGAACCGAGCGCATCATCATTTGCCGGAATTCCGAAATCAACCAAATCAGGATCGCAATTTGTATCCAGCAGTGCGAAAACAGGAACGCCAAGGCGGCGGGCTTCTGCAACAGCAATGGATTCTTTATTTGTATCGACGATGAAAACTGCACCCGGAAGGCGGGAAATGGAAGCTACCCCCTGGAGAACTTTTACAAGTTTCTCTTTTTCCCGGGAGATCATCAGCCGTTCTTTCTTGGTAAACTTGTCATAGGTTCCGTCTGTTTCCATCTTTTCGATTTGCTGCAGACGTTTAACTGATTTACGAATAGTCACAAAGTTTGTGAGCATACCACCCAACCAGCGTTCAACAACGAAGGGCTGTCCGGCACGTCTTGCTTCTTCAGTCAGGACGGCACGAGCCTGTGGTTTGGTTCCTACGAAAAGGATTTTCTTTCCTTCTGCAGCAACTTTAGCCACTTCTTCGCATGCGATTGCGAGATGGGATTGGGTTTTTTTCAGGTCAATAAGGTGGATGCCGTTACGTTCCATAAGAATGTACGGTTTCATTTTCGGATTCCACCGGCGGGTCAGGTGACCAAAGTGTACACCTGCTTCTAATAATTGCTTGAGTTCTACTTTTTGCATTTGAGTCTCCCTTTTTATCCTCTACACTCTTCAACTGATCTGTGAATCCTAGCAATTTGCCCGGACAGGGCACTGATCATCAGAATGTATGTGTAGTGAATCCAATGATTAACGTTTAGAGAACTGGAATCTTTTACGAGCTTTCGGACGACCTGGTTTTTTCCGTTCAACCATGCGGCTGTCGCGGGTTAGGAGTCCTTCACGCTTGAGGCCTTCACGAACGCCTTCTTCAGCGAGCAGAAGACATCTGGCAATTCCCAGACTTACTGCTCCGGCCTGACCGTTAGGTCCGCCGCCGTGAACGTTTACAATTACATCATACTTTCCTTCAGTTTGGGAAACAACCAGCGGTTTGCTGACAGCCATTCTGAGGATTTCTGTTGGAAAATAGTTATCGAAAGTACGCTTGTTCACGGTAACTTTACCTGAACCTGCAACCAGGCGAACCCGGGCAACGGCGGTTTTTCTTCTTCCTACTGCATCAAAATTTGCCATTTAGTTCTTTTCTCCTCTTGTCATTATTGAATGACGTAAGGTTCTGGTGTCTGGGCCTGATGGTTATGAACCGATCCCTTGAAAACCTTAACCTTTTTGAGTTGTTGTCTTCCCAATGTGTTCTTGGGAAGCATTCCCTTGACCGCATTTTCGATTATAAATTCTGGATTGGTAAGTTTAACGTCCTTGAACTTTTTAAACTTATCTCCGCCTGGATAACCGGAATAATGGAAGTATTCCTTCACATTTTCTTTATTTCCGGTCAAAATGACCTTTTCCGCATTAATAACGATGACGAAATCACCGGTATCTGTGTGCGGAGTGAACTGAGGCTTATGTTTGCCTCTCACCAATCTGGCAACCTCTGTTGCTAATCGACCCACCACGAGACCACTGGCGTCTATGACCCACCATTTGGCTTCCACCTCGAAGGGCTTAGCACTAAAGGTTTTAAAACTGTTATGATCCACAGTTTACTCCTTTGTTTTTTGTTTCAGTTATTTGTTTCTATTACAGTTTACAAGAATAGCCTGCAAAGGTAGTAAAAACTAATTGGTAAGTCAATTTATAGAATGGACAAAAATTCACGGATGGCGGATGGCGGATGGCGGATGGCGGATGGCGGATGGCGGATGGCGGAAATGATTTTCCTGTTTTCAGGGTGATAGCCAAATTTCAGAAATAGCAACTCAAAATTTAAAATTCATAATTCATAATTTGCCATTCATCATTCGTTATTCGCTATTCCTGAATATTTAAATGGTTTTTTGTCTTCAATTTCAATATTTTAGTTATTAACAACAATCTCCAACCAAAACCGAAGTCAGGACCCCGTTATGCCTTCAGCTGATTTTGACCGGATCAAACGCCTTCCCCCCTACATTTTTGGTGTTATTAATGAGAAAAAGTATGCACTCAGAAGACAAAATATAGATATCATTGACCTTGCCATGGGCAATCCGGATTTGCCTACACCCAAATTTATTGTCAATAAACTGGTTGAAGCGGCAGGAAAAGGTAAAAACCACAGGTATTCGATTTCAAAAGGGATCTTTAAACTCAGGGAAGCTCTTGCCAGCTGGTACCTCAGGCGATTTGATGTTACCCTTGATCCCGAAAAGGAAATCGTGACTACAATCGGGTCAAAGGAAGGTCTGGCCCACCTGATGTATGCAACCATGGACCGGGGAGATACCGTTCTGGTTCCGAACCCTACCTATCCTATACATACTTATGCTGCCGTTATTGCCGGTGCACAGGTTCACCACGTTCCTATGCCGGAAAACGAAGTGGATTTCATGAATAATATCAAGAAATCTTTTGAAACAACCTGGCCAAAGCCTAAAATGATTCTGACCTGCTTTCCAAGTAATCCAACCGCCTATGTTGCCAGTCTTGATTTTTTTACTGAGTTGGTTGCTTTTGCAAAATCAAAAGATGTCTGGCTGATTAATGATCAGGCCTATGCAGAACTCACTTTTGAAGGTAACCCTGTCAGTATTCTTCAGGTTCCCGGTGCAAAAGATATTGCAGTTGAATTTTACACACTTTCCAAGACTTATAACATGGCTGGCTGGCGGGTTGGCTTTGGTGCCGGAAATCCGGTTTTGGTTGGAGCACTGACCAAAATTAAAAGTTATCTCGATTATGGCATGTTTCAGCCTATTCAGATTGCAGCCACAGTCGCCCTGAACGAGGGAGATGCCTACATTCCCGCAATCCGTGAAAATTACCGGAAAAGAAGAGATGTGCTTGTAGACGGCATGCTGAAAATGGGTTGGGAAGTTACACGTCCGACAGCATCTATGTTTGTCTGGGCTAAAATTCCTGATTTTGCACCCACTCAAAGTTCTGTCGAATTTTCTTCACTTGCCCTAGAACATGCCCATGTTGCCTTTAGTCCCGGTCTTGGATTCGGTTCAAATGGCGAAGGTTATGTACGAATTGCACTTGTTGAAAATGAACTCAGGATCAAACAGGCTTTACGTGGTCTGAAAACCTGGTTAAAACCTCCCGGAAGCCAAATTAAATGATTTCTTTGAACGGATATTTTAACGATACACTTCTCCCGGTTTCAGAAATCAGATTGCCGGTTAATGATCTGCTCATTTTTCGTGGACTTGGCGTTTTCGATTACATGAGAACGTACAACCGGAAGGTTTTTCTTTTTGAAGAACATATTACCCGTCTTTTTGCCTCTGCAGACCGGATGGGACTTCACCATCACTGGCTTTTTTCCCAGATTTCACAAAAAATCCAAAACCTTGCCGATCAGTCTCCCCTTCCTGAATCAGCCTTCCGTGTGATTTTAACTGGTGGAATGGGAAGTCATTCTCTTGAGCCGGGTCCAGCAAATCTGATTATCCTGACTGAAGAAGTTCACCCCTATCCAGCAATCGCCTATGATAAAGGGATAAATGCTAAACTTTGTCACTATGACCGTTACCGGCCTGATGCAAAATCGATAACCTACTCTCAAGCAGTTCTTGAACTTGCTGAAGCCAAAAAAGATGGGTTTTCAGAAGTACTTTATCATAATGGAAATGAAATCTCTGAAGGAACAACTTGTAATTTTTTTGGAATAAAAGACGGAACTCTGATTACCGCCGAAGATGGAATACTAAAAGGTACCCGAAGAAATTTTATTTTGTCTTTTGCTGAAAAGTACTGCAAGGTTGAAATGAGATCTGTTCAACTTGACGAACTTTCGCACCTTGATGAAGCATTTGTTACGAGTACAACCCGGGAGATTTTGCCTGTAACAGGTATTGATCATATTTCTATTGGAAATGGAAAGCCAGGAGACCTAACCCAAAAGCTGCATTCAGCCTACCGTTCGTTTTTAACTGTTTAAATTTTTCTTCCGGGAACCGCCTGCCCGTTTTGCACGTTATTGTTCAAAACAGGAGATTTTATGTTTACCTTATCTACGACAATTCCCGCTGCACCTTACCGTGTTCTTGAGGCCATCTGGTATCACAATCAACTTGGAACGGTAAGTGAACACGATTTTCAATATCCGTACAAAAAGGAACTCAGTGTAAATCTTGAAGCAGGGACAACTTATAAAGTGGTATTAAAAGCACTTACAGGAACAAAACTTGATTTCCTTATTTCAGATGAGGATGGATTCCATTCTGCGCTTGTTTCCATTTCAGCGGTAGCGGTAGCAAAAAACTTAACCCAGGCAAAATTGGTTATGACCCAAAGTTCTCTGAACGGAACCACTGAAAAGGTGACAAAGTGGTTAGAAAGGGTAATAGACGTGGTAGGATGCCATTATGAAATGGAAAGAAAATCAGCTTAACCAGCCTTTTACCAATTCTGGGCAGATTTTTTTCTGTCCAGAATTAACTCAAACCGGCATAAACCGTTTTGGCTGAGTTCGGCATGTTTTTCCTGTAGAGTCGGGATAAGATCTTTAATTCTTTCAGGGGAGGTAAACGAAATTTTTTCCATGGATTGAATGGTCATGGCCAGATCCCGGTAAGACTCAACAAGTCTTTCTTCAATTCCCTTCCACCAGAACTCCTGAGGCAAAGCCCACTTAAGTTCGTACAATCCCTTCTTACCCGAAGCAAACAGAACTGCCCAGCCAATCAATTTTTCATCAAGATCAACTTCTATCCATTGAGGATAGTTAAAACTACCAAGATCACCTGATGGTTTTACTCCTACTGATGAATTGGTATCTGGCAGCTCTTTCCAGTTAGGCTTTGGTGAATTACGGGTTATAAACCGAACCCGTCCGAAATCAGGAATAAGAAATGAAATTACCATCTTCAAATTTCCGGAAAGAATCTGAAAAAAGCGAATTGAAAGTTGGTCAAATTAGCAAATCATTCTGAAAAACCTTAATTTTAGATTTAATTTGAATTAAAAAAACAGTGACTTTTATCTGAAATAACCTAAAAACCCAAAAGGAAAAAGAGACCATGATTTTCAATCTTGATATGATCGAAAAAGTCTATGGTGGAATGCGAACCAAAGTCGACACGGCAAGAAAAGTAGTCGGCCGCCCATTGACCCTGACCGAGAAAATATTGTATGCCCACCTTGAAACAATTCCATCAACACCCATGACCCGTGGAAAAGATTATGCTGATTTTTTCCCTGATCGTGTTGCGATGCAGGATGCTACGGCCCAAATGGCTCTTCTTCAGTTTATGTCTGCCGGCATCCCGACTGTTGCAGTTCCTTCAACAGTCCATTGTGATCACCTGATTCAGGCTGAGCTGGGTGCGGTAAAAGATCTTGATAAGGCAAATTCAGAAAATAAAGAAGTTTACGATTTCCTTGCATCTGTCTCTGAGAAATATGGAATTGGGTTCTGGAAACCGGGTGCAGGAATTATCCATCAGGTTGTTCTTGAAAATTATGCTTTCCCCGGTGGAATGATGATCGGGACCGACTCTCACACACCTAATGCCGGTGGACTTGGAATGATTGCAATTGGCGTCGGTGGCGCTGATGCAGTTGATGTGATGGCGGGAATGACCTGGGAACTGAAATGGCCGAAAGTAATCGGAATTAAACTGACCGGGAAACTGAACGGATGGGCATCTGCAAAAGATGTGATTCTGAAAGTTGCCGGAATTCTGACTGTAAAAGGCGGAACCGGTGCCATTGTTGAGTATTTCGGTGAAGGAACACAATCCATTTCTGCAACAGGAAAAGGAACTATCTGTAACATGGGTGCTGAAATTGGTGCCACAACTTCCCTTTTCCCTTATGATGCAAAACTTTCTGATTATCTGAAATCAACCAGTCGTGCCGAAGTTGCAAAACTGGCTGATCAGGTTGCTGATTTGCTTCAGGCAGATCCTGAAGTTTCGTCAAACCCATCAGCGTACTACGATCAGGTCATCGAAATCAATTTATCTGAACTTGAACCTCATATCAATGGTCCGTTCACTCCCGACCTTGCCTGGCCACTCAGCAAATTTGCTGCAGCCGTGAAAGATAACAACTATCCGGATGAATTAAAGGTTGGATTGATCGGCTCGTGCACAAATTCTTCCTATGAGGATATGGAAAGATCAGCCTCAGTTGCAAGACAAGCCGTTACCAAAAACCTTAAAGCAAAAGCTGAATTTGTGATCACACCAGGTTCTGAACAAATCAGGGCAACTATTGAACGTGACGGACAAATGGAAGCCTTTTCCAAAGTTGGCGGCGTGGTTTTAGCAAACGCTTGCGGACCCTGCATTGGCCAATGGAAACGCCACGGACAAAAAGACGGAGAGAAAAACTCAATCATTACTTCCTACAACCGGAATTTTACTGGTCGGAATGACGGAAATAATGCAACTCATGCGTTTGTCGCTTCACCTGAAATTGTGACAGCTTTTTCAATTGCCGGCAGTCTCTCTTTCAACCCGGTCACTGATAAACTGAAGAATGAAAAAGGTGAACTTGTTACCCTTGATCCGCCATCAGGTGATGAACTTCCAAAACGGGGGTTCGACCCAGGTGAGAACGGATTTATTGCACCAGCCAAAGATGGTTCCGGTGTTAAAATTTCAGTTTCGCCATCATCCGACCGTCTTCAGATTTTAACGCCATTTACTCCGTGGGATGGGAAAGATTATACTGAACTTCATTTGCTCATGAAAGCAAAAGGAAAATGTACAACCGATCACATTTCTCCGGCCGGACCCTGGCTCAAATTCCGTGGTCACCTTGATAACATTTCAAACAACCTGTTTATCGGTGCCGTGAATTCATTCGGCCATGAACCCGGAAAAGGTAAAAATCAGATTTCGGGTGAAGTAAAATCATTTTCTGCAAATGCCAGAGATTACAAAGCTGCAGGAAACGGATGGATTGCAATCGGGGATGAAAACTATGGTGAAGGATCTTCCCGTGAACATGCTGCCATGGAACCCCGCTGGCTTGGTGGAAAAGCAATTCTCGTTAAATCCTTTGCCCGGATTCATGAAACCAATCTGAAAAAACAGGGCATGCTGGCATTGACCTTTAAAAGTCCTGCCGATTATGATAAAATTCAGGAAGGTGACCGTGTTTCGGTAAAAGGTTTGACCACTTTTACACCCGGGAAACCATTAACACTTGAATTGAAACATTCTGACGGTTCTGTTGAAAGTTTTGAAGTTAACCATACTTATAATGAACAACAGATCGAATGGTTTAAAGCCGGAAGTGCCTTAAATCTGATTGCTGCAAAAAGCAGTAAATAAGGAAATAAAAAAGGGGAGCTTCTGCTCCCCTTTTTTTATTTTACCAACATCATCTGCCCGGATTTCAGTTCTGTACCTGACCTCAGGTAGTAAATATAAGTACCTGAAGAAACCTCTCTCCCTGCATCATCAGTTCCATCCCATTCTATTAGGTAATTTCCGGAATTCATTTCCCTGCTGATCAGAACTTTAACTTTTTGTCCCAACAAATTATAAATCTGGAAAGTAGTGAACTGCTTTTGAGGTATTGAAAATTCAACCTTAGTCGACGGATTAAATGGATTCGGATAATTTTTCCCTAGAACCAGTTGAACAGGAACCTGATGTTTCTCTTTTACTTCATTAAGTCCAAGAATTAAAGACCTGCCTCCTTCAAGCGGACCTCCCAACGTATCAGCCAGATAGATATTCACAAAATCAGGACGTTTTGGTTTTGAAAATTGATGTTCAGTCACCCACTCTTCATCTGTCATCCGTTTAAAAGAATCAGTCACTTTTTCATAGTAACTCATGACCGGCCCAACAAATGAAAACAATCTGCCATCCGGTAAGTTTGCAGTAACCACGGCAAGATTAACTGGTCCCGTTCCAACATGCTGAACCCAACCAACCATATTTCCAACTGCGTCAGTCGGGCAGGTATGAATATCTGCGATTACGTAATCTTTTTTTAGGAAGCCCTCTTCCCCTGTAAAAAATAA
>Ga0209460_1001815_pt1 | contig 10957 bp, 16 predicted proteins | sample EBPBio132013_DNA_FD_185868 | JGI IMG/M metagenome (GOLD analysis project Ga0209460, IMG submission 185868) | Wastewater treatment Type I Accumulibacter community from EBPR Bioreactor in Madison, WI, USA - Reactor 2_5/13/2013_ DNA (SPAdes)... | ecosystem: Engineered > Bioreactor > EBPR >...
GGCAAGCCGCATGCGCTCTTCGCGCTGGCCGACATCGTGCGGGCAGAATCGCGCGATGTGGTGGCGCGGCTGAAGGCGAAGGGTGTGCGCTCGATCATGATGACCGGCGATGCCGAGGGCGTGGCGAAATCGGTGGCGGGCGAGCTTGGCCTTGACGAGTATTTCGCGCAGGTCCTGCCCGATCAGAAGGCGCAGAAGGTCAAGGAGCTGCGCGCGCGCGGCCTCAAGGTTGCGATGGTCGGCGACGGGGTCAACGACGCCCCGGCGCTGGTCGAGGCCGACCTTGGCATCGCCATCGGCGCGGGTACGGATGTCGCGGTGGAATCGGCCGATGTCGTGCTCGTCCGCTCCGATCCGCGTGACGTCGAGGCGATCCTCGGCCTGTCGCGGGCGACCTATGCCAAGATGGTGCAGAACCTGATCTGGGCTACCAGCTACAACGCCTTTGCCATCCCCATGGCGGCGGGCATCACCTTCGGCACCGGGTTCCTGATGACCCCGGCCATCGGGGCGGTGTTCATGTCGGCATCGACGATCATCGTCGCGATCAACGCCCAGCTTCTGCGGCGCTATCAGGCAACCTGAGGAGAGAACCATGAGCTATACCATCGACCGCAGTTTTCCCGGTGCCAGCATGGCGGATATTGATGCCCGCACGCGGGCGGCGCTGACGGCAAAAGGTTTCGGCGTGCTGACCGAGATCGACGCACAGGCGACGCTGAAGAAGAAGCTGGACGTCGACATTCCCGGCTACCGCATCCTCGGGGCCTGCAATCCCGGCATGGCACATCAGGCCATGGGGATGGAACCGAAGGTCGGAGCCATGCTGCCCTGCAACGTCATCTTGCGTGAGGTGCCGGGCGGGATCGAGGTCAGCGCGATCGATCCGGTGGCGTCGATGACCGCTATTCCGAATGACGAATTGAAGCAGGTTGCGGGTCAGGTGCGACAAATGCTCGCCGATGTGGTGGCAAGCATCTGACGATCAGCCCATGCCGTGCAGGCCATGCAGGCCGCCGGTAACCATGATCGGCACAACAACCAGTGCTGCGATGGCGATGAGCAGCACGCGCTCCCGCCATCGGCCCAGCCGCAAGCACAGGACGGCGGTCAATGCCACCACCAACGTCACCTCGAACACCCCGAAGATGTCTCCGTAGAACCGCGCGTCCCAGTAGCTGACCGGGCTTCGGAACACCCAGTCCGAGACCGGCCAGAACTGGCGGCGGGCGTCGTCGTTGTGGGTCAGGAAATCCACTGCCGCATGCAGAAGCCCGGCGCCAGCGAAAGCGCGCAGTATCAGGTCCCGACGCCAGATCGCCAACCCCAGCAACGCCCCCCAGACCAGAAAGCCATGGTCCACCGCAAAGACCGTCTGCCAGCTTTCCGAGAAGAAAAGCGTGCTGAAGACCTCGTGCTCCGGCACGCCGGCAAGGCGGGTCGACCAGACGACCATGACGAACATCGGCAAGTCCGGGGCAAGCCCGCCCGCAAGCGCTGCGACCAGCGTTGCCGGAACCAGAGGCCGGGCGAATACGGCGGCCCCGATCAGCATGTGCGACGGCGTGTTCATGTCCTCAGCATACCGGGGCCGGCATGGAAGTCTCGTCTTCTGCAATCCGGCGAAGGAGCGCATAGGGGATCGCGCCGTTCAGGACAGTCCGTCCGACCACAAGGCCCGGCGTGCCGACAAACCCGAAGACATCGGCGAGCGCCCGGGTACGGTCGAGGTCTGCCTGAACTTCCGGCGATGCCATGTCGCGGGCGAGCCGGTCTACATCCAGACCGATGTCGGCCGCCACGCGCAAGACAGTGGCTTCCTCGGCCACCAAAGGTGTTCGCATGAAGCGACGCCGTAGCTCTTGCTGCTTGCCTTGCCGCGCGGCCGCGACCGAGGCGCGCGCAGCAAGTTCGGAGGGCGGCCCAAAGATGGGCAGTTCATGCTGAACCAGCCGGAAAGAGCCGGGATAATCAGTCACCAGCGTGTCGAGGTCGCGCTCAAGTACGCGGCAGTAGGGGCAGCGAAACTCGCTGAAATAGGCAATCGGCACGACCCCCTGCGGTCCGTTGGTGCCAAAAAGGGCAGGGCAGGGGTTGGCTCGCACCGCATCGGCGTGCGCGCGGCGCAGGTCGGCATCGCCTGACGCCGGTTCGAGTCCGACCAGGGCCGGGCTTGCTCCGGACATCTGGCCGGCCCCTTCAAGACGGCGAAACGGCGGCAGATCCGCAAGATCAACATAGCGTGGGCCGCGTCCCGGAAGCCGGTCCCACGGCATGGCACGCAGACCATAGACCAGGGCGAGGATCCCGCCGAATATGAAAAGGTCGCGGCGTTTCACCGTCACACCACGGTCACGGGCGTGCCGACCGGCACCTGTTCGTAGAGCTGGATCACATGCTCGTTCAGCATCCTGATACAACCGTTCGACACGGATTGGCCGATGGTCCACGGCTCGGTCGTGCCATGGATGCGGAAGTAGGTATCCCGCCCTTCCCGGTAGAGATAAAGCGCCCTCGCACCGAGGGGATTGTTTGGCCCGCCGGGCACGCCGTCGGCGAACTTGGCATAACGGTCAGGATTGCGGCGGATCATGTCGTTCGTCGGTCGCCAGGACGGCCATTCGGCCTTGCGCTCGATGATCGCGGATCCCCTGAAGGCAAGCCCGGCCTTGCCGACACCGACGCCGTAGCGCATCGCAAGCTCGTTATCGAAGACGTGGTAGAGGAAAAAGTTTCGCGGAAACACGAGGATCTGTCCTGGCGCGTGCTGCTCGCGGACGCGCACCTCGCGCGGCTGAAACTCGTCGGGCAACACGAAGGGCACTTCGGTATGGGCCCGCAGGATAGTGGGCGAGGACGCTGCCGCGATTGCGGCCCCGCCAATGAGGAAACGTCGGGAAATCATGCTGTCTCCTGAGAGGAACGACAAGAACCAGGTTCGCTCAGATGACGCGCCGCGGCGGAGGGGTAACTGGGCCAAAGCTGCGGCTGGTGGCCGCAACCGGCGTGATCGTGAAATGCGGCGATCCGACAACCGACGTGAGGCTGAAGAGCAAAGGCCTGTCGGAGATGACAAGCTGACACGTCCCATGTCCTGACCCCTCGCCGCAAACAGCGTCCGGTATCAGGGGCTGGGCGTAAAGGGTGTCAACATGTGTCCCTTGCGGCGAAATCTCAGGATGCGCCAGTCCGAATAGGATGGCGAGCAGAAGAAAGCTGCACAGGAGGGCAATGATCGTCCGCATCGTTTCAGCATAGCATCCCGCACCTCGATGCCGAGCGATCACATCGGAGTGACTGGCGAAATTCGTTGCAGGATCGGCGAAAGCGCCACGCATTCACCTGTTTGTGACCCAGCCGCGATGCAAAGCCGTTTGACCTTCCCACGCTGGAAGGAGTGAGACCTTCTGAAAGAGCGCGAGCAGGACATGCGATTCAGTCTACACCATCTTGTTGCCGGAGCACTTGCTGCGCCTTCTGTGACCGGTCGTGCCGTTATCGCGTCGGAAGACAGTCAGGACCCGGTCCGCAGCAACATCTCCGCATACCTGAGCGTTGAGTGGCAGGATCAATTCGACGTTCTCGGTGTCGGGATCATCATCTCTGATACTACGGCCAAGACCCTCCAGCACTGGACAAGCGATGGGCAGATGTATCTCTACCCGACCTCCGTCCCGCTGACGGACGAGCTGACCCGCCAGGACCATACCGATGTTGTCGAAAAAAGTTCAGCCCGAGTTGGGCACCGACCCCGTCGATGCGGGAGCGCAACCCGGAATGGCCGACGTTCGTGCCGGGCGGTGGCCCCACGAACCCCTCGGCACCCGCGCGCTTTATCTCTCGTGGCAGTGTTACCGGAGACATGGTAGCCACGACACGCGCAAGATCGGTCGGCGTTCGTCCAACGGCTGCATCGGTCTCTTCAATGAACATATCGAAGAGGTCTTCGACCGCACCCCGGTCGGGACCCAGGTCAAGTTGATCTAGCCAGATGAAGCCGTCGCCGACCCCAGGAATCGCTCGCCATGACCCGCTATCATGCGGGTTGTTTCGGGTTGTGTCGATGTGGCTTCTGTCCATGGTACTGGCGCTAGGTTTGATCCTCGGACAGGCGGCAGAGGCCGGGTCGGTTGAAAATCATCGACCGGGCATGTCGATTGAGGTCGCGAGCGACGCCGCGCAAAAGAAAGCGCCCGCGCCCGCGTGCCACACAAGCCTCGCCTGCACTGCATTCGTTTTGCCTGAGGGGCCGGTCACGGCACTGTCCCTGTCAATCGCAATTGTTCTGCGGCCGGACCTGACAAGGTCCCAACATGGTTTTGGCGGCCCGTCCGTTACCCTGCCGCCCCCCCGACCCCAGACCTGACGGTCAGGCCGGACAGTCGTCCGATGGCGCGTTGGTGCTGTCCGCAGCGCTTTCGAAGGTTCGATTTCTTTACAGCCCGACATCAGACCATTGCGCAGCGCGCGACCCGCCGGATTGGCGGGCTGCGTCGACGGATAAACCAAAACGACCAAAGGCAGTCAGGCAGATGAAACCACAATGGACGGGCGCTTTGGCGCTTGCCGCTTCCGCAGTCGCGGCAGTGGCGCTGGCACATAACGGGGCGATGGGAGTGGTCCTCGAACGGATGAACGGGATGACGGCGATGCGGGACACGGTGGCGGTGCTGGCGCCGATGATGCAGGGCGCGGTCCCCTACGACGCTTTCGCCGTTTCGGAGGGCGCGGGCGTCATTGCCGGCCACGCGGGCGAGACGATGTTGTCGTTGTTCCCGGAAGGCAGCCTTGAGGGGGTGACCCATGCCAGGCCGGAAATCTGGTCCGACTGGCAGGACTTCGCAGACCTTGCCAAGGAGTTGAAGACTTACGCCGACGCGTTTGCGGAGGCGGCTCCGAACGGTCTGGAGCCGGCGCCGCAGCCGCGCGGCGGCATGGCTGGGATGGATCATTCCGCCATGGCCATGGCCCCCGAACCAGAGGCGAACCGCAGATTCACGGTGGCGGAGTTGATGGGTTATGGCGACAAGACCCCAGAGATCCCGGTTGCGCGCGGCGCGTCGAACCCTGCAATGCTGGCGGTCGACCTGACAACGCTGGCGGCCAACGATCTTTTCACCCGGATCAGCGCCACCTGTTCGTCCTGCCACTCGCGGTTCCGCGCGGGCCGGACCTGACGATGCGAGGCCTGATCCGCTTCACAGTTGTTTTCCCGGCCCTGGGGGCGGGCCTCGGTGCCGGGGTCCTGGCTCTCTGGCCCATCGGTGTGGCCGAACCTGCCGCGTTCCCGCCGGGCGACGTGGAACGCGGTGCCTATCTGGCCCGCGCAAGTGGCTGCGTGTCCAGCCACTCCAATGCGACCGCTGAGGGGCCTGCCTTGGCGGGGGGGTGCGCCGCTCGACACACCTTTCGGAACCTTTGTTCCCCCGAACATCACCCCGCATTCCGTCGCCGGGATCGGGGGATGGACCATCGAGGACTTTGCCAAAGCTGTTCGCCAAGGGGTCTCGCCAGAGGGTGAACCCTACCACCCGGTTTTCACTTATTCGTTCTATGCAGGCTTCACCGACCAGGACATCGCCGATCTGTGGGAGGCGTTTCGCACCGTTCCGCCGGTCGCAGAAAAAGCCCCTGAGCACGACGTGGGGTTTCCCTTCAGCTTCCGCTCGGGGCTGAAGCTCTGGCGCGCCGCCTACCTCGACGCGCCGGATACCGATGCGCTCATGGGCACATCGTCACCCTGGAACCGCGGGCGCCTGCTGGTTGAAGGCGCGGCGCATTGTGCGGCCTGCCACACCGGCCGCACGCTTGGCGGCGGACTGGACGAAGCCGCCCGGCTTGCCGGAAACGACAGCCTTCCGGGCGGCAGCAAGGCGCCTTCGATCCTGGCGGCCGAACTGATCGGACGGGGGTGGACAGTCGCGAGCCTGACCTATGCGCTCCAGTCGGGGCTGCTGCCCAACGGGGACGCCTTCGGCGGCAGCATGGCCGAGGTCGTGGCCCAGGGCACATCATACCTGACCGACGTCGACCGCGCGGCCATCGCAACCTACCTGCTCGACCCCGAAGGCAGGGGCGCCATCCCGACGCCAACTCTTCCCCCGACCGACACACGGATGGTGGCATGGATCATTCGCAGATGGATATGACAAGTGAAAACTAGAGCTTTGGCCATCGCTTTGGCCATCGGAGTCCTCATGTTCGTCGGTACATTCATGTGGGCGGCACTCCGGCCTCCGGTGTCGGTGCAAACATCCGCTGCGGGTGCGGCGCCAACCGCATCGGTTTCCGATACTCTGTCGGATGGCCGTTTGGACGCCCAGATCTTCGCAATTGGAAACCAGGATGTTCGGCTTGAGATCCAGTTCAGTCCCAACGCAGATGCGGTCGAGATGGCCGCCATGCGCCCGGACGTCAACTTCGCGATGGTCGGCATGCACATGGACGGGTTCGATCCTCCTCTTCAATTGATCGGGTCCGGCATCTGGCGGGCCAATTTCAAGTTGCCGATGGCTGGTCGCTGGGTCGTCAATGTCGGCTTCGGCGAGGATTTCGTGGAGATGGAGTTCGATGTCGAGTAACACGGCGGCAGATCAGGCAAGGCACGAGGACGCCCTTCGCAGGGGGCTGCGCGGGACGGTCGTCGGCATTGTGTTGTTTTCAGTCCTTGGCACGGTGACGGCGGTGTGGGCGAACCCCTTGTTTGTCCGAATGACCCCGGTCGGCCCTTGGGAGTTCGGCGCGACACTCCTGACGGCGCTGCTCGCCGGGGTAACGGCCGCGCTCTGGGTTCCCCGGTGCAGGCTGCGTGCTTCCGGGGCGGGCGGCATCGCGAGCTTTCTCGGGATCGCTTGCCCGACCTGCAACAAGATCCTGATGTTGATCTTCGGCGGCCCGGCCTTGCTTGCCTGGTTCGACCCGATCCGACCCGTCCTCGCGGCGGTCGGGGTCATCGTGATGGGTTTCGCCGCCTGCCACGCCTGGCGCGCTTTTCGCGACTTCCAGAACGTCGGAATTGATGTGCAGGCCGGGATCATCGACCCAAAGGAGGGGCTGCAATGACAACGAATTCAGATCCGTCGTGGGTGAACGGACCCTCGATCACGTGCGGGTTGGCACGGAAAGGCGGGTCCCTTGCGCCGGTCTGACAGCAACTTGCTTGGGCTGGAAAGAAGGAGATGTGAAGGACATCTCAACTTGGGGTCGATGAGTAGGCTTCTGGACATCCCTGGCACGTGGATGTGGCAGATGCGCGCAAGCGATGTCGAGAAATACGACGTTCCGGTCCCAAAATGTCCTGGCGGTGCGACTCATGCGGCGGCGATAGGGATGGACGTGACCAGCGGCGAACTTCCGGCCTCTGTTCCGAGCAGCCTCCCGGACTCGACCGAAACGGTCTCCGGCAGCGGCTTCGTTCAGGTTTCTGGCCGCAGGTTCCATCGGCGGAAGCAAGGCAGGCAGGGCCGAGTAAACACTGTGGACGCCGACGTCCATTACTTCGAGGTCGCACAGCGGATCGGCACAGATGGCTTCTTCGCCATGAACGAACGGCAGGGACTTGACCAGAAACACGATCTGCCGCTGCCTGGAATAACCCAATGCAACGACCGGTCCTGTGCTTGGAAACAGGAACAGCACGGGCAGGGATGGCTTATCGGCAACAAGAGCAGCGCCCATACTGGCGAGGGCTTCGCACTTGTTTCGCCGACCGACCGAGACATCCTGCCTTTCGCTCGGCACCTCGGCCTGCCGTCCCACGACGCCTATCCTGCATTGCAAAACGGGCGCGGCGGGCAGAATGTCGCACTGTTGTCTGAACGAATCCGGCCGCCGGACGGCGCGACACCTGCGGCGAACCGCACATGATGCATCACCTTCACCGGAAGACTTGCCCGCTCCGCCTGACGGCCCTGCTGCCTTCGGCCACCGTCATGATGCTGGCCTTGCCCGCCCAGGCCTTCTTTCATGGCGCGCCGGACATCGAAAGCGGACGTGCGATCTACGAGGCAAGATGCGCATCCTGCCACGGCGCCAATCTGGAGGGGCAGCCGAACTGGCAGTCGGGGAACGAGGACGGCACCTATCCGGCCCCGCCACACAACGAAACCGGCCATACCTGGCACCACGGGGACGAGATGCTGACGGACTACATCCGCCGAGGCGGCCAGGCAGTACTGGACAGCATGGGCGTCGCCTTCTCCTCCGGTATGCCCGGATTTGGAGATGAGCTGACCGAAAACGACATCGAAGCCGTTCTGGACTACATCCGATCAACCTGGCCGGACCGAATTCGCGCGGCACAGGCTGAACGCGGTCGATTGGAACGCGGCGCGCCATGAAACCACGTGAACGCTCGAAGGTCTGCAGAACACCGCTGCCGATTCAGCGGCTGGAGGGAGCAGACCGCCAGAAACTCCTCATCCGTTATCCTGAGTTCTTCCCATGAGCTCCGCTTCGGTTCTGCCAGCCGCTGCGATGGCTTTCGCATATCGCTTATCCGTGGCGCAGCACAAACCCGAGGACCGGATCAAGGAACTGGTCGCAGAAACCCTGCGCGAACCGGGAGCTTGTGCTCGTGGTACTCCAGCGCTGGAAGCACGACAGGCTGAAGCTCTGGCCGCCGCCGGGCGTGCCGCTGAATGATCGTCCATTTGCCGGCCTTCCCGCTGCCCGTTGGCTGCTCCATTTCGCCGTCTCGAAAGGAGTCCTGAGCACGATCAGGAGTTCCGTCCTGCCGGCCGCGCTGTGGCAGGCCCTGTCAGGGATCGCTTCGGCGCCCTCGTTCACTGCCACTCTTCCAATCGTCGGCGAGGACCGTGAAGCAAGCCACTCCGAAGCTGTCCGCGGTTATCTGCTTGCGGCGGACGAGCGGGACGGGCATGCGAACGAAACGCCTGACGGGCTTCTCGGCGGGGTTGATGTGCGGGTGCATCACGGGGTGCAAAGCGAGGCTTCGAACCTCTCCGCGAGGTCGGGGTTGCCCTTGCGCCGCGCCGCCGCGCCGAGAGCCGCACCGTAGCGGGCGATCACCCGGTCCTCGCGCCAATGCACGTCAAACGCAGAGAGAGCCGCGCCGGAAAATGCTGCGCGCCGCTCGGGATCGTCCTGCAACACAGCCATGGCCGATACGAGTTCGTCATCGGTCTCGAATAGCAGCCCCGCCCCAGAGGCTTCGATGAGTTCCGGAAACGGGCCCAGGCGGCGTGCGATTACGGGCGTTCCCATGCGGAAGCTTTCGATCAGGATCGAACCGAACGTCTCGTACACGATCGAGGGCACGACGCAGGCGAGTGCGCCGACGTAATAGCGCGCGAGGTCCTCCTGCGCGACATGCCCAAGGAATCGTACCCCCGGATGGCCGGCGGCCTGGGCCTTCAGTTCATCGACATGATTCCCGGTCCCCACGATCAACAGATCGGCGCTGTTGCGACGGATGATCGCCCGGATCAGATCCTGAACGCCCTTGATCCTTTCGACCCTGCCAACGAAGAGGAAGTATGGCCGCGGATGAACCGGCGCGGCGTCCAGGTCCGGTTGTTCCGCCGCCGTCAATGGCGGCAGGAAGAGCGGTAAAACCTCCATGTCGAACGGCAGCCCGTAGTCGCGGTGCCTGCGTCGGCTGAACTCGCTTTTCGCGATGATGAGGTCCATCCCGGCAAGCTTGCGATGAAGCAGGCCCGTATAGCGCCAGAGCTGCGGTGGCCGCCGGTGGGCGATGGTGCAGCGCAGGCATTGCTTCGACTCGCAGAGTTCGCGACCGTGGCGCCAGAGCACATGCATCGGACACACGAGCCAGTGCTCGTGCGCCTCATAGATCCGGAGCGGGGCCTCAAGGTCGAGGATTCCCGGTGCTCCCATGAGTGAAACGTTGTTGTGCCAGATCACGTCCGGCTTGATGTCACGGACGAGAGACGCCAGTTCCAGGCCATGTACCACTGCCCGTCCGGTCTGATGGACCAGAAGGTTCGACAGGATCCCGAGGCGGCTCTTCAGCGCAACGGTACGGACGCCATCTGCTTCGGGTTCAACATTGCCGGGGGCGGACTTGGCAAGCGACACATAGGCATCCTGATCGTGAACCACCGTCACCTCGTGACCGCGCGCGACGAGCGCCCGCGCCATGCGACGCACACTGATGCCGTCACCGCCAAAGGAATAAGGCGGGTAAAACGTCGTGAAGAACAGGAAGCGCAACGGCTTCATTGCCAGCCACGTGCCGAAACTTGCACCCTCTTCACCGACGGACACACGCATGAGACTATGGGGAACGGATTACGAATATCTGTCACCTGATGTTAGTACACATTATCGAACACAGGTTCAGCCTGAAAGACAAACGATATTGAGGCAACGGCGGCTGCGCGTGCGCCGTCGATCAAAGCCATGACGATGAACGGGGCGCGTTGACGGGAGTTTTCGCGGCCGCTACCCTCTCTTGCCAACGTCACGCCTATTCTGTCTGTGCTCCGAAAATCGGGCCAGGACGCCGGAGACATTGTTGGAAACACAGGCATTTTCCCACGACCTTGACGTTGCCTCCCGCGCCTGCGGGGACTTTGCGATGATGGTTCGCGAAAGGCAAGATTCGCGAGAATGCGACAATGGCCGCAATTGGCGAGAATTCGCTGCTTGTCCGGCGACAAGTCGGAGACTAGGACTTTCCGTGCAGCGCACGGTTTCCGCATTCTTCGGGTTACGGGTGCGGATGCGGGCAGCGACCGACGCGATGCCGCTGATCCATGGGTCGAGGTGAATGGAGACCCGGTCATTGCAAGCTCCGCATAGTGGCCAGTCACGCGGTCTGATCGCGCTGATCCTCATGGCCATTGCGACGACGCTCTGGGTCTTCGTCGCGAATGGCGGGCTACTGACCTATACCGACAGCGCGCACTACATCAAACGCGGGGTCGCGGTGGTCCAGACCCTGGGTTTCGGCGAGGATCTGGCGCTGCCGGAA
>Ga0209460_1001817_pt1 | contig 10950 bp, 11 predicted proteins | sample EBPBio132013_DNA_FD_185868 | JGI IMG/M metagenome (GOLD analysis project Ga0209460, IMG submission 185868) | Wastewater treatment Type I Accumulibacter community from EBPR Bioreactor in Madison, WI, USA - Reactor 2_5/13/2013_ DNA (SPAdes)... | ecosystem: Engineered > Bioreactor > EBPR >...
GCGACGCCAAAGAGCAGCAGGAAGTAGTCGCGAATCGCAAGTCGCCGCTCGCCGAGGTCCACCGCTGTCGGCAGCGCGAGCCCGCCGTCAACCAGCAACTTCACCGCGTAAGGCAGCGCCAGCGTGGCAGCGGCAGCCAGCAGCAGGAACAGCAAGGCCAGGGCGATCTGCCCGCGGTAGGGGGCCAGATAGGGCAGCAGCGCACGCAGCGGTTGCAGCCGGCGCTCGGCCACTTGGCCTTGCGCGTTCGCGTCGCCCGCGTCCGCCGCTGCCGGCGCTTCCGGAGCCGCCGCCCGGGACGAGTCGGCGCTCAGGCGAGCAGCCCTTGCAGCACACCCCAGGCGCCGCCGACCCCGAGCGCGCCGAAGCAGACCATCGACAGCAGGAAACCGCTGCCGCGCGTCTTCGGGTCGCGCGCATAAGCCAGTGCGTACCACACGCGACCGGCCAGCCACAGTGCGCCGAGCGCGGTCGCCCACAGGCTCGACAGATTGAGCGCGCATACCCAGAGCACCGGCAGGAAGAGCACCGTGTTCTCGAGGGTGTTCATCTGGATCCGGTAGGCGATCTCGAACTGCGGGTGACCCGTGGTCGCCGGCGCCTTGATGCCCAAGCGCATTCGACAGCGGCCGACATAGGCGGCGCAGGCAAAGAGCAGAAACGAAGTGGCGAGGGTGACCAGAGCCGGTCCGGGGTAGCTGTTCATGATGTCGATACGTTTCCTGGGTCAGGAGTTGGACGCTGCGGCATGGCTGCCGAGCAGGAAATTGCCGATGCGCAGCAGGCGGCGCTGCGCCGCCTCGCCGCCCAGGCCGGTGATCAAGGGGCCGGCGGCGGCGGCCACCTCGATTGCCCGCTCGGGCGTCAGCAGCGCGGCGCGCTGGCAATATTCGATGATGGCAAGCTGCTCTTCCCGCGTCAGCGGGAAAGGCGGCGCTTCGCTGCCCACATCGTGGTGCGCGCCGACGACCTGCCGCGGCGTGGCTTCGACATGCACCACCAGCGTACCCGCGGCGAGGTCGCCCATGCGCTTGCCCTGGGCGTTGAGCAGGCTGGCGACGAATCCGGTAGCGTAGAAGAACGGCAGGAAGTCGATGCCGCGCAACGTGTTGCGGATGAACGCGGCGCTCCAGCCGACGGGGCGACCGTCGTCATGGACCACCGCCAGCCCGCAGGCCTTCTTGCCCGGCGTCTGGCCGTTCCGGTACACCTCGAAGACGATCGGATAGAACCACTCGAGCAGGAAAGCGCCGACGAGCAGCAGGCCGATCCCGAAATCACCGATCACCGACCCGGCGATCGCCAGCAGCAGCCAGACGCCGAAGCGGACCAGGAAATCGAGAAACCAGGCGCGCGCGCGCGCCACGGGTCCGGCCACCCGCAGGTCGATCTCGCAGCCTTCCGGCGTCGCGATGCGCTGGATGGTGTCCAGGCGAGCAGCGGCGTTCACGGCTCGAAAAACACGTCCCGGTAGAAGGCGTACATCGACGCATAGAGCACCGGCACCAGCACCAGCCAGCCGAGAAACAGCGGCAGGCAGGCGACGATGGCCGCGAGCAGCACGCACAAGCCGTAGACCAGAAAAGGCAGCGAGTTCCGCAAAGCCGCGAAGAAACTCGCCTTGAGCGCCTGAAAGGCAGAGAAGTCGTGAAACACCACCAGCGGCGGCGCCAGCCAGACGGCCATCGCCAGCGGCACGAAGACGACCATCAGGACCAAGACGGCGACGATAATGACCGCCAAGGTCGGCTCCGAAGCACCGGCACCGGCAAACGCACCGACGGCGACGACGATGCCAAAAATGGCCGCGGCGCCCAGCACGGCCAGCAGATAGAGCAGCCCGACGAGCAGCAGACCACCAAGCCGGGTCGAGAAACCGGCGAAGAGGTGCGCGAAGCGCAGACCCTCGCCCTCCTCGATCGCCCGGCAACCGATGATGATGCCGCCGATGAACACCGGACCGAGCAGGTTCACGGCAAGATTGACGACCGGAATCATGCCGATGACCATCATGATGGCGATCAAGGCGACGCTGATGCCGACCCAGGTACCCGGCGCACTCCGGAACATCTGCCAGCCACGCAACAGCCACTGGTAGCCGTTGCCGGTCGGCACGCGCCGCCCCTCGGGAATGAAGTTCCCCATCATCGACTCGATGTGGTCATGCACCCGCGCCACGGGTGCCTTGAACGGATTGCTGTCGATACTCATTGTTGCCCCCCATGCAGTCCAGATACGGCAGGAACGTCTGCCGCCGCGCCCGCCCAGGTTCAGAGACCGACGACGCAGCGCGTACTATAGCGCGCCGGCCCGCTCTGCGGCCCGGCAGTACCTGGTCAGCGCCATCAGCAATTGACGCGGACTATCGCCGCGAGCACCCGACGGCGTGGCGCGCCTGCTGACCCGCGATCTTCCCGCCGTGTCGCCGACGCACCGGATTGGTTCATGGTGCGTCCCCAACCCTGAGCACGCGGACGAGTCGGAGGGGCCTGGACGTCGACTGGATCGAGGCGTGGGCGATCACCGAGGACCTGTTGGCCATGTTTCGCACCGATGTGGCGAGCCGCAATGCGCGCTTCATCCTGGCGACGCTGCCCACCGACATCCTGGTGCATCCGGCCGGAGGATCCGTGAGGCATTCCAGCGGCAGGTCGGCGCCGACTCGCTATTCCATTCACTCCGGCGCCTTGATGTTGATGGGCGAAAAGTGAAAAGCGCATCACGTAGCCCGTCGTCGACGACGTTCCCGATGAAGTCAGCGGTCCACTTGAGCTACGGACAAGTCGCGAGGTTTCGGGTACGATTTTTGCCGTTTCGTGAGCAGACCCGATTCGGTCAGCAAGAGCGAACCGCATTGCGACCGTCTTCCTTGGCCCGATAGAGCGCCGTATCTGCCCGCCGCACTGCGCTTTCCTCATCCTTGTCCTCGCCCAGCGCCATGGCTACGCCGATACTTAAGGTGACTTGCCTTGCCCCCGGGAAAGCTTGCTGGGCAACCGAGCTCCTGACGATCTCGGCTATCGTCAGTGCTCCCTCGGCATTCGTCTCCGACAGGATGGCCAGAAATTCTTCCCCACCATAGCGGGCGACGAAATCGGTTTGTCGCAATGAGGCTGTGAGGACAGTTGCCATGTGCCGAAGCACTTGATCGCCTGTTTCGTGGCCATAGGTGTCGTTGATCTCCTTGAAGAAATCGATATCCATGAACAGAACGGCATAAGGATTGCTCGACCGCTGCAAGCGTAGAAATTCCAGTCGTAGCCTCTCATTGGCTGACTTGCGGTTTTGCAGGCCGGTCAGCGCGTCCACCTGGGCAAGTTGTGCGAGTTCCCGATTGGCGGCCAGCAAGGCGGCGGTGCGTGCTGCCAACAATTCGCCGGCTTGACCGATCGCCGCCGCAAGCTCGGCCGACTCCTGGATAGACACCTCGGGAACAGGCACCAACTGCCCCTTGCCCAGGGCTACTGCCGGTGCGGTGAGTGCGCGCACCGAAGCGGCTATTTTCCGCCCCGCCATCCACGCCAAACCGAGCCCAATGACGAGCAAGGTCGCCAGGCCCAAGGACAACCAGGTCATCGTGTGCATCAGATCGCGTTCAAGAATTTCTCGTGGAATGCCGATGCCGACACTCCAGCCGGTGACCGATGAGCGGCTCCAGACGGACAAGGTCGGAATTCCCTCGCGTGTAACTGTCTTCATCGAGCCTTCCAGGGCCTCGCCGATTCGCTGGATGTACTCGAACGTTCCTTTCTGGCCGACGAACTCGTCCGGCGCGTGAGTCCGCGCGGCGATCGTACCGGTGCTGTCGAATATCGCCGATACCCAGCCCGGCGGAAAGTGTTGCGCGGCGAGGATAGCGTTGAAATCATCCGGCACCAGGCCGATGCTCAGGACATAGGCCACCGTGCCGTCAAGGATCACCGGCAAGTCAATGCTCACTACAGGCTTGTGCAGTAGCCCACCGATGTAGACTTCCGAAATCACCGGCTGGCCGGTCGCCAGGACGCGCCGGAGAATCTCCGGATTCCCGTGGCGTGGCAAGGGTTCACCGAATTCCCGCAGCGTATTGACCAGTTGCTGGCCGCTCTCGTCGCTGAGCACGACATTCATGCCGACTTTCGTCACTGCGGCGACCTCGCGCGCCCGTCGATGGAATCCCGCCAGATCATGCCGGGCAAGCACACCGGACGTGGAGAGGACCTGGCCGACCGTCCTGGCCTTGAACAATTGGCTATCGACGGCCTGAACCATCGCACGCGCCGTGGCGATCATGTCCCTTTCCAGTTGAGCGCGGCCGTTCAGGTACTCGCGCGCGAACAAGATCGCGACACCGAGTATTCCCGGGAGCAGGCAAGCGAGAACCAGCCAGAGGAGGACCGTGCCGATTCGCCAGCGGGAAGTGAAGCCGTATGCCTGAACGGTCTTCATGGGTTTCCAGAGGTTATGCGAAAAGGGTGGAAAGCAGCGGTTTCAGTGAGGCTTTGCCACGGATCCTGTCGTTGGGCAACCCTCTCTAGCCGCACCGCTGTCCGGATCATCACCAGCATCTTACCCAAAGGCGGGGGTTGGACGTTCAAAAACCCGTCATCCCCTCCCATTGCCGCTCCCTTGCTGCTAGCCGCCAGCGCCAGTTGCTTCCGCTCATTCCGGTACCCGACAGTAGTCGCCAAGCAATTTCTGCCACCAGCGATGCTTGTCTTGCTGCCACTTGGGTCGCCTAGGCGTTCGCCGCACGCTATCCAACCACGGTCTCTCGAAGCGCTGCGCCGACATTGCGGAGACAAACCGTGGTACGTTCGCAGCTTTCGCAACTCAGTGGCAAGCGAAGCGAGTGCGTCGGAATGCAGAACCGGGCAACGCCTGTAACGGCGCAGGGACATGTTTCCAACCTTCCACTTCGCCTTCGACTTCAGATTTGCGAATCGCTGCGGCAATGCGTCGGATGTCGAAGCCCGATTCTTCGATCAATGCCTCACATGGCGGCACGCCGCAATGTATCCCGTTGAGCGAATGGTTAAGCGGCGCGGCGCCACGCCACGCTTGTAGAGAAATGGTGCGCTGTACAATAGCGCGTACATGTACAAAGGAGCCTTCTGATGGACGCCGTCACCTACAGCGCTGCTCGCGCCAACCTGGCCAAGACAATGGATCGTGTTTGTGATGATCATGAGCCGCTGATCATTACTCGCAATGGAGAACAATCCGTTGTGATGCTGTCTCTTGAGGACTACAACGCACTTGAAGAGACGGCGTTCCTTCTGCGAAGTCCTGCCAATGCAAAGCGTCTTCTCTCGTCCGTTGCGCAGCTTACCTCTGGAAAAGGCATTGAGCGGGAATTGCCACAGTGAAGTCGATCTTCTCTGACGATGCATGGGACGACTATTTGTATTGGCAGAATAATGATCGCAAGATTGTCGAGAGGATCAACAAGTTGATCCAAGAAGTTAAACGCGAACCTTTTTCTGGACCCGGCAAGCCGGAGCCACTGAAACATGCGTTGTCTGGGTTTTGGTCAAGAAGGATCACTGACGAACACCGCATGGTGTATCGAGTTGAAGCTGATGCATTGCTTCTTGCTCAGTTGCGCTACCGCTATTGAACTGCGACGCCTAACCGGCAGAGGGAGGAGAAGGCCATGCGTACCCACAAGACCAGGGCCTCGCCACTCGGCAGTCATCACCCGCTGCTGTGGCGCCTGCCATCCAAGCCTGTTCGTCAGCCCTTGCGCTCCATCACGATAAGGCGGGCGGCAAGCCCCAAGAAGACGACACCCATCAGGCGTTCAAGCATTACCTGACGACGAGGACTCGACAGCAACCATTGCCCAAGGCTGCCGCTGGCGACGGACACGGCCGCCTGGAATAGCAGGCCAAGAAGCGCCAACACCGCACCGAGAGCAACAATTTGCTCGAATATCGGCCCGAAGGCCGGAGACGCGAACTGTGGCAGAAACACACCCGAGAACAGGATGGCCTTCGGGTTCAGAAGATTCGTAAGGAACCCACGGCGGAAATTCTCGAATGGGGAACGGACGATCGTTTGCGTGCCGGCTTCGAAAGGCCTGGCGCGGAGCGACTTGCAGCCGAGAAACACCAGGTAGGCGGCACCCCCAAGGCGGATGGCATCGAACGCCAACGGCGACGTGGCGACGATTGCCGCAACACCGACAGCGGCAAGGACGGCATGCGCAAACATGGCCAATGCAATACCAGCAGAGGCCCACAGGGCCGAACGGCGACCTTGGGTCGCACCGGTAGCCACAACAAATGCGACATCCGGCCCGGGCGTAATGAGCAGCACGAAGGAGGCGGCGAGGAAGACAGGCAGAACAGACGTATCAAATGGCATAGTGCCTCCTTGAAATGGCAAACACTCCCCGAAACGACCGAGGTAGAGAATTTCGGGACAGACAATACGGGGACAGGCGACACCGGACAGCATACCCAACCCAGCTTTTCAGACCGAGGCCTACAGTGTCAAGATAGCGGCGTTGACAGGGAGTCGCGAGTAGTCACGCAAATTACATGTACTGTCCCCGGAACTCGGAACTCGTGAAAAAACCATAGTCCATTGTTCCGCCTTCACCGTCTCGCCTGCGCCACCTGTTCGGGAAACCGACTCTGGCCTCTTATCTGTAATTCAGCGGTGAGCGAAACGAGTCCGCTGGAATGGCGAGTTGGGCAAACCTGCTGGATCGAGCGGTGGGTCGATAACGAGAACGCCTGCGGCTTTGAGTTCGGCTTCGCCCCGCCTAAGCTCTTCGAAGAGGGCGCCAAGGTTATCGGCATATTTCAGTCCGATTGCATCCTTTATAGCATGTACCTCGGCAATGACCTTGTCATTCATCGTCGCTTCCTCCTAGAAGTTCCTCGGGGGTGCAAATGATTGGGAGGAACAGGCCTTGTCGTTCAATATGCGCAGCGATCTTTTCTTGAATCAGCGGGTTCGCGATGTAACGGCAATTCCATGTCAGCAGGAAATCAACGCCGTGCAACGTCGAAATCGCGATATGGATTGCATCCTCGATAGCTTTGACCGGAATAATTCCCGCCGCGATAAGCGACTGCGCCAAACGAATCATTTCTTCCGACACGGCCAGTACGGATATTCCATCAAGTGCGGCAAGTCGCTTCCGCGCGGCATGAGGGTCACCAGCAGCGCATTCTTGCCAGACTGCGCGCGAGACAAGAAGTTCATATTCCGACCGTTGCGTCCACCAAGCCAGGGTGAGTTGCTGGTGGGCGGCCCCAACAATGGTCTTGCTGGGGCGCGCTGTCAGGTAGCTGATAACAGATGTTTCGACGTACACCTTGCGTTTCATGAGTTTCTTCCTCGTTCGGGAACCCGTAGCCTGCCCCCTGTTGCTTATGTCGTGTCTGCAACTTCATCGGTCGACTGAGTCTGACAGAACTCGGCGTCTAGACTTGATAGATGAACTCTATCGGAATAAATCGATCCCGGCCCCTTTGATTCGAGGTCCACTCATTGGCCGAATCGTTGGCGCAGGTAACGGCAGACGAGGTTTGGATGATCAAGGTCTCCAGAAACTGCCTTAAAAACGGGTAGGAACAGTGCCATAGCTTATGCATTCCGAGTGGCGAGGCCCTGATCGGTTCCCTAGCAAGTAGCAATTAGATGACTTGATCAGCCTTTCTGAGCAGCGCATCTCCACACGTGCGAGGTGACTCGATAATTCTTGCAACACGGGTCATTTGGCCTCTGTCGGGAATCCAAATAGTCATATCCAGCCCACCTCGACGATATGGGCTGATGATGCCTTCGCTGTGGAGAAGTCGCAGAATGTCGGGCACTAGCCTACGCGCGTTGTGATCGAGTCCACGTAGCAAAGCATTCTCCTTCCGCCCCGATCCACTTTGAATGAAAACCTTCTTTAACACCGTAAGTAGCACCCTTTCGCCCATAGGCAAATCCATAGAGTTGATCGCATTCGTTGTCTCTGGAGCATCAGAAAACTTTTCAAATTCACATGTGTTCGCAAAAACCGGTATCGGAAGATCAGCTCTAGAGGCCCTTCCTTCGACCTGAACGAAATAGCATGACTCGAAGTGGGGAAGCCGATCAGTAGGAACATCCGCATCCAGATCGAGCCTAGAGAAATAGCAATCCATAAACGACAGTTGAGAACAGTTGCCGATTCTTTGGTGTAGCTCGAGCAATGGAATCAAGACGTCTCTAAGCTGTATAGGTCTATCGAAATTGGCCCCCCGCTCCATGGCGATTTGTACTAAATCTACTGTCAGTATCGTGTTGCTGAGTCCGTTTGATGCATGCTCAGCGGCAGCCATCAGTTTTCCCGGAGTTACATGAACTTTGCAATTTTCGATACAAACTCCAACACCAATGGGCCCAAGACCACATTCGGCATTCCGAAAACTTTCAACATCTGATCCATAGGGATCGTTGATAAATGCGACGACATCGCCTGCCCTACATGCATCGGCGTAGTCATCATCGATAAATACACGTGTTCCTTCTTCAGCGCGATCAATTCCTAGGCCTGGTAAGCGCTGTAGCAAAACCGTCCCTTTTTCGTCTGGCTGATAACCGCACACGGCCGCAAATGCACCGACAATCTGATCGCGTCCTAGCGGGCCGAGTCCGGTGTCCGTCGCTCTGGCCGTTGTCGCGACTCGCTCGAGAATTTTTCGAACTGTCGGGCCATCAATCCCGGCCTCGATCTCAGCTTCGCGGGCGCAGACCTTGTCAATGACCAAGTCCCAGCCCTGTGCGGGATTAGGGCCTCCAGCCGACTCCTGACTATCGTGCGGCATAAGAAGGTTCTTCAGCAATCCGCTGGTAGCAAGATAACCAACCAGCAGAGGACGAGACGGTAGCCAGCCAGGAACGCTGCCGGTGAGGCCGCACTTATTCAGGTATTGCTGAACCTGCTCATCGCTGAATTCGTTCAGAGTTACCTCCGTAAACCTGGCGTAAGACCCAAGAGCATTCCGCCGTTCTTTTTCGCTGTCAAAGAAATGGGCGCGCCCAGCTAATATCATTCCTGCGCTTGTTGGTTGGTCCCGAACGAGTTCGCGGACCGCCTGCATTGCACGGAAACGGGTATCCTGAAGTCGCTTCCATATTCCCTGAATTCCAAGGGTAGCAAGTTCGTCGAAGCCATCAATTAGCAGAATGACATACCCTGCTCTCCATGCGCGAACGAGATGGGTTGGATTAGGGAAACCCAAGTTTCTCGCGTGACGCTCCAGCACTTCGGCTGGATTTGTTTGTCCATGATGATCACGAAGATTCAAGTAGAGAGGGAATTTCGTCGTCTTGTTGCCTAGATAACTGTGCTTGAGATCCTTGTAAATCTTACGCAAAGTCATGCTCTTTCCAGCGCCAAAGTCACCCAACACAACGAACCTTCCGCCGTCAGTAAGAGCGTCTCGCATTTGATTGACTGACCATAGCCTGTTAGTACTTGGCTGCAATAGGTCTAGGGGGATATATGCAATGTCGGCACTGGGATTTCCCGTTGCGGGGTCACGTACACTCCCGAACGGGTAGTTGTCGCGGAGGCTTAAATAGCCAGCCGCATCAATTAGCTTGCTTTGAAACTGACTAAACGAAAGGGCATTGATGAGGCTATGGTGTTGTCTTGCGACCTCTCGCTGGTCCGCGGTTGGCTCCGATTTTGTGACAAACCATGCCTTAATCGCTTTATGCTGATTCTGCGGTTGTAGCTGCTTGGCCAGTATCACGAGCTTCTTAATGTCGTATTGCGCTTTGTCCCGCGCTCGTGAAACCGTGGCCTCAATTAAATGTATGCAGTCCTCCGTTTCAAAATATCCATCACGCTCTCGTCCATCAACAACGCGGGCACCAGCATATTGAGCATCTGGCCAAAGCTGCCGCGCTATCCGACGCACTTCGTTTTCAAAGACGTCATGCTCCTGTTTATCAACTGTGGTCATTTACTTACTCCAAGGCGTAGATTGTGAGCGTCGATGCTATAGATCGATCGAGAGGACTTCGCTACTTGAGGACTCTTGATGCCGAAAATAGCAATCCCAATTGACAGAAGGCCTTGCGTCAAGTGGCGTTCATACATGGAGAGGACTGCGAGAATATCTCGATGAAACAATACGCGACAAGCAGCCGCGGCAATTACATATACTGTCCCGAAACCCTGCATATACTATCCCCGAAACCTGTCCCGAAACCGTCCGAAACCCGTGTCCCCGAACCTCAGGGATGCCGCGCGGCTTATCGCGCAGCATCCCTTGGAGCGCCGGGTTGGGCGTGCGCTTCTTGAAACACTGCAACTGGAACCGAGCGGTCGACAGCGACAGACTTCCGAAGAGCCTTAATACGTTCGATTTCGTGGAGTGTCTGAGCCGAAAAGTACGATTCTCCGCAGCGAGGACACGACCACATGGGGATGTTCTCTATCACCAGAAGCGAAGCACCTCGACCGGAACTGCGAGTTACCCTCCGCAGCTGCACGCCTGGATGACCGCATGAGGCACAGAGCATTTCAGACAAGGTAGACCGTGATGACGAAGAGATTGCCGAGCGGGCCGAACTTGACGACTGCCTCGGCCTGGAGTCCGCCGACTGTGGTGCCGCGGACGACGAACTTGCGCTCGTGCGTCTTGCGGTCGCGCTGGCGCTCGACGATTTCGCTGCTGAGAAGGATGTTTTCGAGATCGAGGATCGTAAGGTTGTCATCGTCAAGTTCTTCCACAGCGTGGATGGAGACAACGTAGTTCAGTGAACGAACACAGTTGCGAAGTCGGACGATAGTAGATTGAGCTACTCTTCAATTGTAGCGGTTCAGCACCGCCAGCGCCCAACTGAGCCTTGTCCAACGTGGTATGAGCCTGAACGAGGATCGTGTTTCCACCCAGGAATGAGCCTGAGCGAAAGAAATTGCGGGTGAAGTGAGGTGTGGGTTGATCATCGCAAGGATGGTGATCAACATGA
>Ga0209460_1001821_pt1 | contig 10923 bp, 21 predicted proteins | sample EBPBio132013_DNA_FD_185868 | JGI IMG/M metagenome (GOLD analysis project Ga0209460, IMG submission 185868) | Wastewater treatment Type I Accumulibacter community from EBPR Bioreactor in Madison, WI, USA - Reactor 2_5/13/2013_ DNA (SPAdes)... | ecosystem: Engineered > Bioreactor > EBPR >...
CTACAATGTCTCCATCCTTAAGATAACGAGCACCAGGTATTCCATGTACAACTTCTTCGTTTATTGATATACATAAAGTTGCCGGATAAGGATTCCGTGAACCACCATACCCCAAAAAAGCAGGGATGGCATTATTTGACCTGATAAAGTCTTCAGCAATTTTGTCAAGGAACAAGGTTGAAACACCGGGTTTTACCTGTGTTTCAATAAAATTCAAAGTATTAGCAACAAGCTTTGCAGAGGCACGGATGTAGGATATTTCCTCTTCCGTATAGATGGTAATCATTATTTATTTTCTGCCGCGAAGACGACCTGACTTCATAAGACCATCATAATGACGCATCAGAAGATGACTTTCAACTTGTTTCAGTGTATCAAGTGCAACACCAACCATAATTAAAAGACTCGTACCACCAAAGAATTGTGCGAAACCTGGTGTGATACCAAAACGCATAACAATGGCCGGCAAAACTGCAATAAGTGCAAGAATAACAGAACCTGGTAATGTAATTCTTGATAAAATATTATCAATGAATTCACTGGTGTGACTACCGGGTCTTATACCTGGAATAAAGCCACCCTGCTTTTTCATATTTTCGGCAACATCATTTGGATTAAATGCAATTGCAGTATAGAAGTATGTGAAGAAAATGATCATCACTGCAAACATGAGATTGTAGAAAAATGCATCATGCTGAAAGTACATTCCCATCGATTGCATTACTTCATTTTCCGGGAAAAATGATAACAATGTACTAGGAATAAACATAATAGACTGAGCAAAAATAATTGGCATCACACCTGCAGTATTTACCTTTAACGGTATAAACTGAGTGATTCCCCCGTAAGTACGCTTTCCAACAACTCTCTTTGCGTACTGAACAGGAATTTTTCTTGTACCCTGTGTCATAGCAATTACGCCAGCTGTGATGAATACAAGAAGAACTACCATTATAATTTCAACAAGAAGGTTTTGACCCCCTGAAGAAATAATCTGAAATTCGTTAAATATATTGACAGGCATTCTGGCAACAATTCCAACAAAGATCAAAAGAGAAATACCGTTTCCTATTCCCCGGTCAGTGATTCTTTCACCAATCCACATGGCAAAGATTGTACCTGCTGTTAAGAGCAGTATAGTTGAAACAGTGAATAAAACGCCTGGGTTGATAACGATAGACTGATCACCAACACCGCTGCGGGAAGCCAATTGAACACTCATTCCCCATGCCTGAAGAGCTGCAATAAATACAGTTCCATAACGCGTCCACTGCGTAATTTTCTTGCGACCTTCTTCGCCTTCCTTTTGCATCTTTTGGATGAAAGGAACAACTGCCCCCATTAATTGGATAATAATAGAAGCAGAAATATAAGGCATTATACCTAGTGCAAGAATGGATGCCCTTGAAAAAGCACCACCTACAAACATGTCAAAAAGGCCAAGAAGGTCATTGGCTGCACTACTGCTTTGAGACGCAATTAATGAACCATCAACACCTGGTAATGTAATGTGAGATCCGATCCGGAATACAAGTATCATTCCTAAAGTATAGAGAATACGATCTCTTAACTCCTGAATTTTGAATGCATTACGGATTCCGTCCGTGAATTTGCTCATAGTTGGTTAACCTTACCGCCTGCTGCTTCGATTTTAGTCTTGGCAGATTCACTGAATGCATGTGCTGAAACTGTTACTTTTCCTGACAATTCACCATCACCAAGAATCTTAATAAGGGCACCCTTTTTAGAGATAATTCCGAGGGTGTATAAAACTTCGGGTGTAAATTCTTTTACTGTTTCAAGAAAATCATTTAACCGATTCACATTTACAGGAAGGTATTCAACTCTGTGACGGTTTGTAAAACCATATTTTGGGAGCCTTCTTTGAATAGGCATCTGACCGCCTTCAAACCAGGCACGCTGAATATCACCGCTTCTTGAACGGGCACCCTTGACGCCCTTTGAAGCTGTTTCACCATGGCCAGAACCCTGACCACGACCAACACGCTTTCTGTTCTTACGTGATCCGGCAGCAAATTTTAAAGTATGTAATTTCATTGTAAAGCCTGTGTATGGTTACTTGATTGCTTCGACTGAGACAAGATGGGAGACTTTTCTGATCATCCCTCTGATTGCAGCACCATCTTCAACAATGTTGAAATAGTTCGTGCGGCCAAGTCCGAGTGCTGTAATAGTTCTTTTCTGGATTGCAGGTCTGTCGATTGCGCTTTTAACCTGAGTAATTTTAATTTTAGGCATGTTCTTATCCTTCAAAAACTTCTTTAAGGGTTTTACCACGTTTCCGGGCAACTACCGATGGATCCATCAGATCCATCAAACCCTGAAGAGTTGCTTTGGTAACATTATGCGGATTGGTTGATCCCAGACATTTTGAAAGAATATCCTGAACCCCTACACTTTCAAGTACAGCGCGAACAGCACCACCTGCGATAATTCCGGTTCCTGGTGAAGCTGGTTTCAGAAGAACCTTTGCTGCACCAAATTTTGCGATTATTGTGTGAGGGATGGTACCCTTGTAAAGAGAAACACCAACTAGATTCTTTTTGGCATCTTCAGTGCCCTTGGTTACTGCATCTGTTACTTCATTTGCTTTACCAAGACCGATACCAACATGTCCGTTACCATCACCAACAACAATAATTGCTGTAAAACTGAAGCGGCGACCGCCCTTTACAACTTTTGCTACACGATTGATGTAAACAAGTTTTTCTTTAAGAGTTAATTCATTTGCTTTTAACTTTTTCAAGTTTCTTCTCCGAGAGTCAATACGTTGGATTAAAAGTTCAGACCTGCTTCACGGGCACCATCAGCAACAGCCTTTATACGGCCATGGTAAAGATAACCATTACGGTCGAACACCACGTTCTTAATATTTTTCTCGATGGCCAGTTTTGCTATTTCTGCACCGATTAGTTTGGAAACCTCAACAGGTTTCTTTCCCTTGATCTGTTCAGTAAATGTCTTTGATAGACTAGATGCAGCGGCTAATGTTGAGCCATTCAAATCATTGATAATCTGCACATAGATATGATTGTTACTGCGGTAAACACACAACCGCGGACGTTCTTCAGTTCCCCTGATTTTTTTCCTTACAGAAATTTTAATCCGGTTTCTTCTGTTTACACGTGAAAAAGATGCCATTTTTTTATCCGTTAGTGATGAATGGACTTGTCATTCATTGATTATTATCTAGAAGCCGTCTTACCAGCTTTTCTGCGAACAACTTCGTTATCATATTTGATTCCCTTACCCTTATAAGGCTCAGGCTCACGAATTGCCCTGATTTTTGCAGCTACCTGACCGACTAATTGCTTATCAATTCCGGAAACAATAATCTGAGTAGGGACAGGTACTTCTACCTTAACACTGGCAGGAGCTTTGAAATAAACCGGGTGTGAATAACCAACTGCCATGTAGAGAAAACTTCCCTTCAATTCAGCACGGTAACCTACACCAACGATATCCAATTTACGGGTATAACCATCGGTGACTCCAACCACTGCGCTTTGAAGAAGTGCCCTGTAAAGACCATGCTTTGCTCTCACGTCTTTTTCTTCAGAACTTCTGGAAAGTGTCACTACATTAGAGTCAATATTGACAGCGATTGCAGGATCATATCCTACATTGAGTGTACCCTTTGGACCTTTAACCTCTACATTGTCTGCAGTTATCTTAAGAGTAACGGCAGATGGAAGAGTAATAATTTTTTTTCCGATACGTGACATTGAAAACTACTCCTACCAAACGTAACAAATAACTTCACCACCAACATTTTGGAGGCGCGCTTCTTTGTCAGTCAGAATTCCTTTTGAAGTTGAAATGATAGCTAGACCTAGTCCGTTCAACACCTTTGGTACATCTTCTACACCAGCATACCTGCGTAAACCTGGCTTGGAAAGTCTTTGGATTCCGGTAATGGTACCATTCTTTTTAGCATCATATTTTAGAAAGACACGAATAATCTGAGTGTTGCCATCTTCAATGATAACATACTTTTGAATATATCCCTTTTCGAAAAGGATGCGTGCAATTTCTTTTTTCATGTTTGATGAAGGAGCATCGGTTGTGCGGTGCCTGGCCTTCTGAGCGTTTCTGATCCTGGTTAGAAAATCCGAGATCGGATCTGACATTGACATTATTTCAATCCCCTATTCTGAATTTTACCAGCTTGACTTTTTGACACCAGGAATTTTCCCATCAAGTGCCATATTTCTGAAACAGATCCGGCAAAGACCGAAATCTCTCAGAAATGCTCTGGGCCGGCCACACATCTTACAACGATTGTAAGCCTGAGTGCTGAATTTTGGTTTTCTGTTGCATTTAGCAACCATCGCTTTAGTAGCCAATTGAGACCTCTGAACAGGATTTAATTTTCATTACGTTTTCTGAACGGAAAGCTAAATGATTTTAGTAAGTCATAAGCTTCTGCATCTGTTTTGGCAGTAGTCACAATGGTGATATCAAGTCCGACGATTCTGTCAACCTGATCTACATTGATTTCAGGAAAAATGATTTGTTCCTTAACACCAAAGGTGTAATTGCCAAATCCATCAAAACTCTTATCAGACACACCGCGAAAGTCACGGATTCGTGGCATTGCCAAATTAATCAAGCGATCAAGAAACTCATACATCGTGTCTCCACGAAGAGTAACTTTTGCGCCAATTGGCATATTTTCACGGAGTTTAAAGTTGGAAATAGCCTTTTTTGCCTTAGTGACAACGGGCTTTTGGCCGCAAACGATTCCCAGTTCCTTAACTGCAACTTCCAGGATTTTTGCATCCTGAGTTGCTGCACCCAAACCCATGTTTAATGAGATTTTGGTGATTTTAGGAACCTGCATGACATTCGAATAATTATTCTTCTTCATGAGGTCAGGAACAATTTTCGACTTATATAATTCTGCTAAACGAGGCTTCATATACGTTCTCAGTCGATTAATTCGCCGCACTTTTTACAGGCGCGACGGCTTTTTAGTTTTCCGGTATTTTCTTCAGTAATCAGCTTGTGACCAACGCGAGTGTTGGCACTGCATTTAGGACAAACAAGCATTAAATTGGAAATATTTACCGGTGCTTCTTTTTCAATCCGTCCGCCCTGCGGATAGGTAGCATTCGGCTTTGTATGCCTGATGCGGATGTTAACACCTTCAACAATAACGCGGTTGGTCTCAGGATAAACCTTAAGAACCTTGCCCAGTGTACCTTTGGCATTACCGGTGATGACCCGTACGGTATCGTTTTTCTTTATATGTAATTTCACTGCCATTTGATTATCTCAATTCGCTTTAGATGACTTCCGGTGCGAGAGAAACGATCTTCATGAATTGCTTTTCACGAAGTTCTCTGGCAACTGGCCCGAAAATGCGGGTACCTCTTGGTTCATTCTGATTGTTAATCAGAACCGCTGCGTTCTCGTCGAAGCGGATGTAAGATCCATCCTGCCGGCGATATTCCTTTTTGGTACGCACGATGACGGCTTTTGAAACATCACCCTTCTTTACAGTGCCACCTGGAATAGCTGACTTGACAGAAACAACCACGAGGTCGCCAACGTAAGCGTACCGGCGGTCACTGCCACCGAGGACTCTGATACAACGGACTTTCTTCGCTCCGCTGTTGTCGGCTACGACAAGATTCGATTCTTCCTGAATCATGATTCCCTCTGAAACTTTTTATTTTGCTTTTTCAACCACTTCAACTAACCGCCAGCGCTTTAACTTGCTGAGCGGACGTGTTTCCTGAACTCTGACAACATCGCCGATTCCGGCAGCATTGCCTTCATCATGAGCCATCAGTTTTTTTGTCTTGTAATAGTATTTTCCGTAAATCGGGTGTTTAACACGCCGTTCGATTGCAACAGTGATGGTTTTTTCCATCTTATTGCTGACGACTTTACCGACACGTTCTTTTCTGCTATTTCTTTCCGTCATACTATCCGTTACTTCCTATTGGATTATTTCCGGCCTTTAAGCAAGGTCTCAATCCGGGCAATTTCCCGGCGTAGATTACGCATTCTCAATGGATTTTCAATCGGAGAAATGCTTTTTTGAAAATTGAGATCCTGAAGCTGACTCTTCGCATCTATCAGCTGTGCTCTCAAATCACTTTCATTCAAGGCTTTAAGTTCATACTTTTTCATAGTCTGCTTACTTTCCTTCTGCTTCTGCTGCCACAAAGTCGTGACGGGCAACAAAACGGGTTCTGATTGGCAATTTCGCCATTGCTAATGCAAGAGCCTCACGTGCCAGTTCTTCAGAAATTCCATCGACTTCAAATAGAATACGACCTGGCTTTACTACAGCAACCCAAAACTCAGGAGCTCCCTTACCAGAACCCATTCGCACTTCAGCAGGCTTCTTGGTTACAGGCTTATCAGGAAATATTTTAATCCAGACCTTACCATCACGTTTCATTTTACGGGTCATTGCAACCCGGGCAGCTTCAATTTGTCTGCTTGTGATCCAGGCGTGCTCAAGCGCTTTTATTCCAAAGGAACCGAAGGCAATCTCAACACCACGTGTCTCGTTACCCTTCATTTTGCCACGCATGGCCTTTCTATACTTAACTCTTTTTGGCATTAACATTGGTCAAATTCCCTGCTAAAATCCTGTTTAACGGTCCTGACGATTGCCAATTACTTCACCCTTGCAGATCCATACCTTAACGCCGATGGCACCATAAATAGTATGAGCTGTTGAACGGGCATAATCAATATCAGCCCGAAGAGTGTGAAGCGGAACACGTCCTTCTTTATATTGTTCTGTGCGTGCCATTTCAGCACCACCAAGACGTCCGGAACAAATAATCCGGATACCATCAGCTCCCATTCTCATGGAGGAAGCGATCGCACTTTTCATTGCACGCCGGAAAGCGACACGATTCTCAAGCTGGGCAGCAATATTATCACCCACAAGTGCAGCATCCAGTTCGGGTCTTTTAATTTCATTGATTGAAATGTTAATTTCTTTTCCGGTAAGCTTTTTAATTTCTTCTTTAAGCTTATCAACTTCTGACCCTTGCTTACCGATTACAACTCCAGGTTTGGATGTTGAAATTGTTAAAGCAATTCTCTTCGCGGTACGCTCAATTTGAATCCTTGAAATGCCTGCTTTTTTAAGCCGGGCTTTTACATATTTGCGGATTCTTTCATCTTCAAAAAGCTTTTCAGCAAACTCTTTTTCGTCGTACCACTGAGATTCCCAGTTTGTGGTTATTCCCAGTCTCAGGCCGACGCTATTCGTTTTCTGACCCAAAATGAACTCCTCAGTTAATATCTGATACGATAACAGTGACGTGATTTGATCTTTTCCGCTTACGGTAAGCACGACCCATTGGTGCAGGCTGAACACGTTTTACAACTGGACCAGCATCGACAAAGGCAGTGGTTACAACAAGACCCTCGGTTTGAACCCGGGCTCCGTCAGATTTATTCACAAAATTCGAGATAGCAGATCTTAGCACTTTTTCAACTACTTTTGAACCGTGCTTTGGATTAAAATGAAGCAGGTTTAAGGCTTCTTCAACTTTTTTTCCACGAATCTGATCCACAACCAGGCGCATTTTCCTGGGTGAACTTCTTACATTTCTAATGACAGCTCTTGCTTCCATAAATATTTCCTATGAGCTTATCTGTTACCGGCGTGACTGCGGAACGTCCGCGTTGGAGCAAACTCACCGAGTTTGTGTCCTACCATATTTTCTGAAACATAAACAGGAATAAATTTATTTCCGTTATGTACAGCAAAAGTGTGGCCTACCATATCCGGAGAAATCATACTTGAACGGCTCCAAGTTTTAATAACTTTTTTCAAGCCTGCTGTATTAAGGTCTGTAACCTTCTTCAACAGTTTGTCGTTAATAAATGGACCTTTTTTTAGTGATCGCGACATAATTTATCCAAATCCAGAAATTATTTTCTTCTTCTGACTATATATTGATTGGACTGATTCTTCTTCTTACGTGTCTTAAGCCCTTTGGCCTTTTGACCCCAAGGAGAAACAGGATGCCCACCACCGGATGTTTTTCCTTCACCACCACCCATCGGGTGATCTACAGGATTCATTGCAACACCACGAACATGCGGACGTTTACCCAACCAGCGAGACCTACCTGCCTTACCAAGAGAGATGTTAAAGTGATCAGCATTACTAACCATTCCTATGGTTGCAAAACATTCACTTCTAACCATCCGCATCTCTCCAGAAGGAAGACGGAGGGTTGCATAATCACCCTCTTTTGCAGCAAGCTGAGCAGAAGTACCGGCACTTCGAGCCATCTGGCCACCCTTACCGGCCCGTAATTCAATGTTATGAATTATGGTACCAACAGGAATGTTTTTCAGTGGCAATGTATTGCCTACTTTGATTTCTGCATCCACACCACTTACTACAGAATCACCTACCTTAAGGCCGTCTGGTGAAAGAATATATCTTTTTTCACCATCAACGTAATTAAGAAGTGCAATCCGTGCAGAACGGTTTGGATCATATTCAATAGTAGCAACCTTAGCTTCGATGCCAATTTTGTTACGTTTAAAATCAATAATCCTATAATGCTGCTTATGACCACCACCCATGAACCTGGATGTCGTGTGACCAGTATTATTTCGCCCACCAGTTCTTTTCTTGGGGGCGAGCAGCGATTTTTCTGGCTTATCAGTCGTAATCTCATCAAACGATGCCACATTAGTGAATCGTAAAGACGGAGTTACTGGTCTGAAACTTTTGATAGGCATTCAGAAACTCCAGCGAAATATGTGCTTTAATTTGCCGTCCAGATAGGTTTTTGCTGAGGCAGCGTTTTGTCCTGGACTGGCTTAGATCTGTAAAATTCGACTCTTCTAATTGAAGAGCAACAAAGGTAAGGTATGTTTACTTTGTTGTCAAGTATTTTTTAAGAAATCGATCGTATCGCCAGCTTTTAATGTAACAAAAGCTTTCTTTACATCATCTCTCTTACCAACAAGGAGTCCCTTTTTGGTCATTTGAATCTTGACTTTACCTTCTTTTACCGATGTATTAACACCAGTAACCGTAACACCGTATTTGTCTTCTACGGCTTTCTTGATTTCAATTTTATTTGAACCTTTTGTTACCTGAAAAGCATATTTATTTTGCTTCTCCTGTAACAATGTTAACTTTTCAGTCAGCAATGGCTTTACTAGAATTGTTTTCATTATTTTACCAGCCTTTCGAGACCTGGAATTGCATTTTCCTGTAGAACCAGAATATCTGCATTCATAATATCGTAGGTAGAGAAATCAGTTACTGGCTTGATTGATGCCATTGGTAAATTTCTTCCTGACAAATAAAGATTTTTATCTGAACCAGAAGTTACAACAAGAACCTTCTTATCGGATACAGCAAGATTCTTCAGAATAGAAACAAGTGACTTTGTTTTTGGTGAATCAACTGAGAACTCTTCAACAACAATCAAAGACGATGACGAGGCTTTATAAGCCAGGGCAGATCTCTGAGCCAAACGTTTCATTTTTTTGTTTATTCCAATGATGTAATCATGGGGAACAGGACCAAAAATTGATCCTCCACCAACCCAGACACCTGAACGGGTAGATCCTGAACGCGCAGTACCACGCCCCTTTTGTCTCCATGGCTTTTTACCGCCACCGCGAACTTCTCTTCTGGATTTTACTTTATGAAGACCCAAATGGTCATTTGCACGGATTGACCGCACATCCATGTAAATGGCGTGGTCATTTGGTTCAATTGCAAAGACATTCTCAGGAAGAATTACTTTCTTTCCTGAATCTTTGCCATCTATTTTTAATACGTTAACTTCCATTGTATATCACTTATGCTTATTTAGAAGTTTTTAAAACCTGGACAAAAGAATTAGGAGCACCTGGAACGGCCCCCCTTACCAAAATCAGATTTGATTCGGGCATAACCTTAATGACCTGGACATTTTTTGATGTAAACTGAGTATTTCCGTGTTGTCCGGCCATTCTCAATCCTTTAAGTACCCGTGAAGGGTAGGAAGAAGAACCAACTGATCCGGGAGCACGTTCACGATCATGTTGACCGTGAGTACGACCACCCACACCACTAAAACCGTGACGGCGAACAACGCCTTGAAAACCACGACCCTTCGATTTTCCAACCACATCAACGATTTCACCTTCTTTGAATAAGTCCACATTCAGGACAGATCCAACTTCAGGGAGTTCATCAACACGAAATTCGAGAAGAATACTTTTAATATCAGAGCCAGCCTTTTTGAAGTGGCCAACAAGAGCTTTTGTTGTATTCTTTTCTTTTTTGGAACCGAAACCGAGTTGGATAGCATTATAGCCATCACTTTCGGTTTTCTTGACCTGCACAACTGTACAGGGGCCAAGTTCAATTACTGTACAGTTTTGCTGGCGACCTTTTTCATCAAAGATGCTGGTCATTCCGACTTTTTTACCTATGAGTCCTAACATGACTTAACCTGATCTGTTTAATTAGGATTTGATTTCAACATCGACACCGGCAGGAAGTTCAATTTTCAGCAACTGATCAATTGTCTTACTTGACGGATTTAAAATATCGATGATGCGTTTATGGCTTCTGGTTTCAAATTGTTCACGTGATTTTTTATCAACGTGCGGAGACCGGAGAACCGTATATAAGGAACGTTGGGTTGGCAGAGGAATCGGTCCTGATATCACTGCCCCTGTTGACTTTGCAGTCTGAATGATTCTCTTTGCAGATTTATCAATCAAGGTATGATCGTATGATTTCAGTTTGATTCTTATTTTTTGGGTTGCCATGATACAATAACCCCTTATTTAATAATCTTATTTACAACGCCAGCCCCAACAGTACGACCACCCTCACGGATAGCGAACCGGAGACCTGCTTCCATAGCTACCGGGGTAATCAGTTCAGCATTTACGCTG
>Ga0209460_1001824_pt1 | contig 10904 bp, 8 predicted proteins | sample EBPBio132013_DNA_FD_185868 | JGI IMG/M metagenome (GOLD analysis project Ga0209460, IMG submission 185868) | Wastewater treatment Type I Accumulibacter community from EBPR Bioreactor in Madison, WI, USA - Reactor 2_5/13/2013_ DNA (SPAdes)... | ecosystem: Engineered > Bioreactor > EBPR >...
GTTGGAGGTGCTGCTTTAACCAACTGGAGTTTTGAAGAGCGGATTGTATCGCTTCGAGGCTAACCGGATGCTCGGTGATCAGATAGTGATGAATTTCCGCGGTTGTCATCGGAAAATTGAAGACATCTGCGTAAAGGACCGTGCGGAGTATTGCGGCTTCGAGCGATTGCATCTGCATGTTCAAGCCTCATGGTTTTCTATTCAATACGAGTCAAGCACGGTTATTAGATGTTGGGAACAGCTTAATTATCCCAGTTCCACACCCAAGTGTCTCTAAAACTACAGGAGGTACGGATCGGTTCGAAGTTGACGACTGCATTTCCAATAGCGCCCGCTGCCGCATCGATTGTCATGCTGCCACCGTAAAACCCATCCACGTAATACAAAATTTGATCAGCACGAACGATAACCACTAAGGCGTGTTGTGTCCCTGTCAACGCGGGGTTTTCGGCAAAGATACCAGCATGGAATGTATCGCCCTGCCGCTGTGATACACCATATGCGCCGGTACGGTCGATAAAGGCTAAGGTGTAATTCGTATCATCTTGCGCCTGTAGGATTAACCCACACCCCGTTTGACCATCACTCACCGCTTCCCACGAAACAGTCGTGCCAAGTGCCATGTTGCCGTAAACCGCACCACGCGCCAGCGGCACCCGCTCCACACCGGGGCGAGATGACTCGACGAAACTTTCTGGCACCGTTAGCGATAACTGCCCCGTAGCCGAAATCAACGCTTGGCGTTGAATATCACGGGTCACTACGGCAGGCTGACCGACGGTAATCCGCAAGGGAATGATGCGTTCACCTTCGGAAAGGGTTGGTACGCTCACCAGCAAATCATCGAAAGCAGCGGTGATCTGACTGCTGAGGGAGCTGCCGGTTTGAATAGAAAGGCCGATATTGCCAGCATCCAACAAAGCCGTATCGCTTAATCGCCCAAACAACACATTGTTATAGAAGAAATCAAAGCCCGCTTCGCTTACCATCGCGCCCAGTGAAAAGCTGCCGGTGGAATTGGCAAGTGCCGGATGAACTGTCCAGTCGCGAATGGTAATGTCGGTGCCGTTTTCGTGCCGGATAAATCGCCATTCCCCTCGCGAGCGCACATTCAGCAGATAATAATGCTCAGGGTCTTGCTGCCGCAGCGTCATGCCAACCGTCCATCCGTCTGGCCCACTGCTCACATTCACTTTCACAGTCGCGTAGAAATCCACAAACTCATCCTGGTTTGGGTTCACGGCAACACCGCGCGTTTCAGCACCAATAATGGCAAGCACAAGCTGCCCGCTGTCAGCAGCCACAGTGAAAGCTGAATCAGTTGGCGCTTCGTTAACATCTTGCCAAACAAGATCGCCGTTAAAATTATCATCCCATGCGGTTTGGCTAAATCCGTTGAGCATGGTTAAGGCATATTCACCGCTTGACCCGCCCACACCGCTCACCGTAACCGTATAGGTATCGGTACGCGGTATGGTGATGGCTTCAAGCAGCGCGTTCTGGCTTTCAGGATAATCATAATCATCGTTTTCAATAATCACATCGCCCCGGCTGTTGGTGATCGTGATTTGGGGGTCGAGATTACCGGAAACATTCCGCGCCGAGAACGAGAGAACCTCGCCTTCAACAGCGTTGAAAATCCACAACTCGGTATTGGAGGCCGTGATTTGACCGGAAACAGGGGAGCCAACCAGCAGTTGGTTCGCATCTTGAGCGTGAAATTTGGAAAAGAGCAGTAGGCTGCCAAGCACTACTACGCTAAAGACCGATTTTAAGTGTTCCATCGGACATATAACCCATTTAACCGCTTGATGAGTGCCTCGAAATCAGGCACAGTCAATTCAGCACCATCATGCCACCGGTGCTCCTCCGCCACGCGCAGCCGGCGCTGCTCACCCGCTAACCGGAGTGAATCGGCTTTAGCGGTCTTGGCTTTTTTGTCCTCACCTTTGAGTTCTACAAACTCCTTGAGTTCCTTGAGACGCTCCATATTTTCGGGCGAGGCAAAAGCATAGGTCGCAATAAAGGTATCATCCTGTTGCAGAGCACAGGCAATGACGTACCAGCCTTTTGGCATCCGTCCACGACGCGGAATCTTGAAGCACCAGTAGTAGGTGTTGGCGGTCGCTTCAGCCAAAATAGCCGACTGAACGGTCGTCTCATTCATCAACCGCGCCCCTTCAGAGTCGAGTTCAAGGAACCGCTTACTCGGCCACATACGCTTCAAAGTCGGTTCGGAAACGCGCGTCACAATCGCCGCGACCGCAAACGCGATAATCGCCGCGAGCAGGTTTAATCCTTCGCTGGTGATGAGCGCGTTCGTAATAAAAAAGGTCAGCACGCCGACGAAGATAAACAGTAAAACGGTCGCAAGCCGTAAGGCATTATGCTCACGATCAACTTGAAGGTGCAGTTTTTCGGTATCGGAAGTTACGTTCATGCAGATTGTTTCTCGGCGACAAATACGACTCGATCAGAATGTGAAACAGCGGGATCGTATCCTTCCAACTTACTATTCAGGATGGTCTTAATTTGAAACCCATTCCGCTGCAAGAGCGAGGAGACTGCTTGAACCGGAAATGCTCGGAGCAGGAGTCGTGCCTCAGAACGCTGCCAGCCGCCGTTCGCTTGGCGAAAAATGATATAGCGAAGGGTTTGCAATTGGCGCTCGTAATCATACTCAGAGGTGTTAAAAACACTGAGCGCGTCAGCCGAGTCATAAAGAAGGTGTTCAGCGTTCACAGTCGCTTCAGCGAGACCTTGGAGCGTACGCATATCAAAAATGAACAGCTTGCCACTTTCTAAAATGCGCTGCGCCGTGACAAAAACGGATTCCAAATCACGCAGGCTGTTGAGTTCGTTCATCACGTTCAGCGCGAGTACCATATCGGATTGAAGGATCTGGTTACCCGTATCGCGTATATCAAGTTGCAACCATTTGATGCTGCCACCAGAGGCGGCTAACTTACGTTTTGCCACATCGAGCATATCCGGGCTGTTGTCCACGCCGGTAATGGTATATGGATATTGAGCGAGATATTCAATATCCCCGCCCGTGCCACATCCTAAGACGACGATACGCCGTCCTAACCAATCAATGCGTTGGGCATAATCAATGAGTTTAGGCGTAATCGTGCTGGCGAAATTTGCCATCCCTACAGTGTCATAAATGGATGCGAGTACCCCGTAATCACCCGGCAAGATATTGTCCTTACTCACAAAATCACGATACGCACAAGGCAAGCGTAGCACAAACAAACTTGATTTGCCAATCAAGGTCATTTGCGCTTCGCAAGCGTTAATTGTCGGTGAATAATGCTTGACTACGCCGGCATCCGGTAGCCCTGCCCCGGAACGGTGACGATGTATGCCGGATGGCGAGGATTAAGTTCAATTTTTTGACGCAGCCGTGAAATATTGACACGTAGAACCGAGTAATCGCCCAAATATTTCTCGTTCCAAACACCGCTTAACAACTCATCATGGGTCACAATCTGACCTGCGTTTCGCATCAGCGTAACGAGCAGCCCATATTCAATCGGTGTGAGCCGCAGCGGTTGACCACGAATAAAAGCGTGACGGCGCGGAATATCGAGTTCAAGCTGGCGAACCGTGAGCTTCGTTTCCGGCTGGGGTGTCCAGTTAATGCGCCGCAGCAGCGCTTTGACACGGGCGACCAATTCATCCGGCGAAAAAGGTTTCGCGAGATAATCATCAGCACCCGCTTCCAGCGCGTTGACTTTATCGCGTTCTTTTGCGAAGCCGCTGAGAACGATCATCGGCAAGAAAGACCGTTCACGCACCTGCTTCAGAACATCCAAGCCATTAATGTCAGGCAAGTTGAGATCAAGCAGCACCAAATCCGGTGAAGTTGCTGCAATCTCGCTGAGTGCGGTTTCCCCCCTATCGACCGACACGGCATTGTATCCGGCTTCATTCAACAGGGTGCAAACCACTTCAGCGGTATCTTCGTCATCTTCGACGATTAATATCTGGCGGTTATCTTGAACCATGACCATCGTATTTGTCCTGACTATGCTAATGGTTTTTATACCTAAAACAAACGGGAATGTAACAATATGACTATAATCATAGCCGAAAACCTCTAGTAACGCAACAATTTGTTACATACCGTATTCTAACCGGAGCGCCACAAAAACAAACAAAAACGCACACAAAATTGTATGCGTTTCAATATTTGGGCCGTATAGGACTCGAACCTATAACCCCCTCGGTGTAAACGAGGTGCTCTGCCAATTGAGCTAACCGCCCCTACCAAACATTCTACATGAGGTGTTTCTGTTTTTCAATAGCAGCGTCAGAACCCGTTTCACCTGAACAAAAAGGGCGTACTTGTTCGCACGCCCTTTCATCATTCAAAATCCTGCTACTTCTTCATGACTCCGCCGAGCGCATCGCACGACGGGCAGCCGCCACCGGGACGCAGCATCGCGTAACCACCCTGCGGGTCGTCAGCCGTGTAATACGGGAAATCGACATTGAAGACGATCATCATACGCACATGACCACTTTGGGCTGAAAGGGTTGCCGCCTGTGCCAGCCATGTCGCCTGTTGGGCAGCGGTCGTGTTTTGACCCCACGCGAAGTTCGCGGGCAGCGGTTGGCTGTAACCTTCTGGTGATAGATAACCGAGTTCGGTGAAGCAAACCGGCTTGCCGCCAAATGGGTTATAGCCGCGTGCCAACATCGAACCGAAGTAGTAGGTCGGATAGCCACCGCGCGGGTCGCCGCTCGCCTGCCCCGGAGGAATAACGCCTTCATTATAATGCAAGCCCACGCAGTCCATATAGTTGGCCGCGCCAGCCTGTGCCATCTGGGTCATGAAGGTGTCGTCGTTGCAACCCTGCGCGGTACAACCAGCCGTACCGAAGAAGCCGGTGGGGGCGGGTGCCGCGCTGATGACGATGGTATTGGCGTTGCTCGACTTAATCGCATTGAAGGCCGAAGCCAACATCTTCGTATAGGTGCCGCCGTTCACCTGACCAGCGGGCCATTCACGGTCGATGTTCGGTTCATTCCAAACTTCAATCGCATCCGCACCAGCGGCAGCCGCCTGACCGAGGAACCCGGCGTAGCCCGCCAGATAACCGTCGAAGTTTGCGCCGAGATCGGCCTTCTCACCCTTGATGCTCAAAAGAATCTTGAAGCCGTTCGAGTGAGCAACATTAACCTGACCGGCAACCTTGCTGCCATTTTCGCCGGGTGCGTAGTGAACCTGCTGCTTGACCCACTTCATGCCTGCACGGTTCATAAGGCCGAATGTATTCAGGCTCATATCGAGAACCTGACCACCGAGTTCAAACCCACCAATAGCAGCCGAACCGGCGACTGGCGGCGGCAGGTTGGGATCAATTGTCGCACCAGCCACCGGGGCGGGAGCAGCTTCCGTCGAAATCTTGTCGCAAACGGCAATTTCAGTCAGGTCGAAGCTGACGCGCGTTTGGAAAACCTGACCACGCATACTGGTTAGTGTGTAAGTCCAACCAAAATAGATGGGACGATAAGCCGTAATATCAACCAGATCGACGCAGCCATCAATACCGCCGCTGGTGTTCCAGTCGCTTTCCTCAAATTCCCACTTGCTGACCAATGTCAAATCGACATTACGCGCTTCTTGAATGGCATCTCGCGAAGCCGCGAAACCGCGCCAAATCGGATCATTCGGTGTCGCGGTAGGCGCGGCCTGCGCCAGTGTAACCGCATTCGTTGGGAGCGAGAGTAGCAATACCACCAGTGCCATCATGAGCACGCCGGTTGCCCCTACAAAATAGCGTGAAAATCGTTGCATTAGTCATTTTCTCCAGATAAACAAGTTCAGGTACTGAACCGCGTTATCACACGCGCTTTGTGTAAAACAGGTTTTCAGCGCGGAGATTGTACCAAATGTAGCGCAAAGCTAGTAGGGGTTATCAGAATTGCTAGTGAAAATACACTCAAATATCGTCTAGAACGGAGGTCAAGCGTGGGGTAAACGGCGGTCAATCAGCAAGATTTCCGACACAAAAGTTATCACATTAAGAAAAATTATGACGAAATAAAAGGGAGTACAAAACGTACTCCCTAATGGTAACGGGTTATGCGAGGGCTTGGGTAGCCTCGCGCCGCACGAAGTCAAATCGCTGCATCACAGCAGGATCACCCTGCCCCGCGATTTGCTGCTCCACTGCGTCAATTGCGCCCAACAACGAAGCGCCAAACTCGCTCGCGTGCTGCGAGATCAAGCTGCGTACCTCATCTTCATTCGGCGCGTTCAACAACTGATTGATGAACTGGAGTTCTGGTGGCATACTCGCTTGCAGCGCGGCGACAATCCGGTTGTACACATCCTTCAGTTTGGCACTCGCGTTAATATCACCACGGCGAGTCACCTCTTGAATGTTCGCTGATAGCACCTGCAAAAACGTGTTGTCGATCATCGGTAAATTCGCCTGAATGACCTCATCAGGGTTCGGGCTGGCGACAATCACCCGCAGCAAGCCAACAGCCTCTTGCAGCGCCGCCTGTGCCTGTTGGTCGATCATCGCCGTCAGTTGGGCGAGAGCATCACGCAGTTTCTCAAGGTCAGCACGGTCATCCGCAGGCGCTTGACCGATGTATGCCGTCATCTCCTCAAAGAAGGTGTAGTCAAACACCGGACGAATGAGGCCAACCAACGCCTGTAACCGCTGCTCGTCGCCGTTGTAGCTGATGGCGAGCTGCAAGAAATCAGCGCGGTTTGCACCTTGCCCCAAGGCGTTCACTGCGTCCGCCACTTCTGCAATGACGGCTTCCTGCGCTTGGCTCTGCTCCATCAACTGCTTGCCAAAGGTTGACAGTTCGACAATCTGGTTCTGGATATACGCCACCTGCTCGGCAACCTGTTCACGCCCTTCACCCAGCAACTGCTGGATGACCAGCGTCATCGTCTGGATGAACTGTGCGTCGATCTTGGCATCATGCTGCTGTACCAACTGCGGCAGCAAGTCCGGCGGCGACTGCATAAAGGTTTCAACCAGCTTCACGCGGTCACGCTGGTCTTTCATCATTTCCGGTGTAACACCGTCCGCTTGGAGTACCTGCTCAATCAACCCCTGCATGGTGAGGGCTTGTCGCGGCTGCAACAGGTACGCCTTGAACCCACCTTGCGGCAAACTGGACGTGACATCACGCATTAGCTCGCCAATCGCCTTTTCCTGTGCATCCTTAGGCAAGCCAAGTTCCATTGGCACGTAGGATAGCAGCAGTTCTTTTGACGCATCATGGTACAGAATCGGCGCAAGTACCGTATTCGGTGCGCCGCAGTTTGGGCATTGCACCATATTGATATTGCCGCCCAGCAACGCGATTTTCGCTTGCGGGTTCTCGGCGGGGTCAATCACACTTTGAATCGTCGCGCGGATAGGCTGGCGACACTGCACACATTGGATCGTGGTTTGAATAGTTTTCGGCATCACAACTCCAGAGAAGTCATTCGATTATAGGGGGATCGTAAAGTAAAATGTTGACCCGCTTCCGGGCTTGCTTTTAACGCGAATATTACCACCGTGAGCCTCGACAACCGCTTTGGCGAGATACAGGCCAAGACCAGTACCTTTCGTCTTCTTGCTCAGTGGTCCGTCAACCCGATAGAACCGTTCGAATACACGTTCTTGTTCGACCTCAGGAATGCCTTCCCCTTGGTCGCGCACAAAAATTGTGGCATACCGGTCATCGACCTCTCCCCCCAGCGTGATTGTACCACCGTCGGGCGAGTACTTGATAGCATTACTCACAAGGTTATCCAATACCTGACGCAAACGAACAGCATCACCCTGTAAGGGAGGGAAATCTTTGGGAAAATTGAGTACAAACTTGTGCTTGGTCGTCTGTGTCTTGAAGCGCTCAACCACCTGTGCGGCAAGCTGATCGAGATGCACTTCACCGAGGTCGAGGCGCATCCGCTCGGCTTGGAGCTTACTGGCTGCCAACAAATTTTCGATGAGCGCGGTCAAGCGGTCGGCCTCATCTTCGATCACTTCGAGGCTGTCACGGATCACATGCGGGTCCCAAACAGCATCTTCACGCCGCAGCGTTCCGGCATACCCCTTGATAAGCGCGACCGGTGTTTTCAGTTCATGGGATACGGTAGAGATAAAAACATTCTGCATTTCTTGGGCGCGACGGAAGTTCGTAATATCCCGCACATTCGCCACGATATTCAGCAGCGTGCCATCGTCCGAAAGCAGCGGTGCGTATGTAATGCCAACACTCAAGGTCATTCCATCAAGCCGCAACAGATCACCTTCGACGTATAAGGTTTCAAGCGGTGTGTCTTTATTCGCTTTGAACGGCCAACCATTGTCTAACGCTTGGCGCAAATCGCCGCGTTCCAAGCGCTTCCACTGAATAACCCGGTCGTGATATTGGGCAAGCGCGTCTTGTACTGACCAACCCGTCATGCGTTCGAGCGCGTGGTTGAAACCCAAAATGTGCTGCTGCGGGTCAAGCATCATCACGCCATCCGCGCTGTGATCGAGGATCGCGCCGAGCTGCTTACGCTCATGGTTGATACGCGCATACAGTTGAGCATTATGCACTGCAATGGCCGCTTGATCGGCAAAACTTTGCAAGATTTGCTGGTCGTTTTCGGTGGGCTGCACCCAATAAGAACGGAAAATAATCAGCAAGCCAACCGGTTCATCACCAATAACCAACGGCAAGAACAACGATTGGCGCAGGGTGCGATCCAACGAAATCGCCATCTGGTTGAGCTTGGTGTTGATGAAATCGCGGTCGTAGCCCCAATTGCTGCTGCCCACCATCTCATCAAGATGCTGGTTGAGTTCTGCGCGGTGATCGTCCTCCACACCCAGCGTTGCGTGAATCGCGTAATGGTCGTTCGCCTCGCGCAGCGCGACCACACCCACCTTCCCGGCCAGCATAACGGTCGAAGCGTGCAGCACGAGCCGCAGCACCTCAGCCAAATCAAGCTGGGCGGTCATAGCGCGTGAAATTTCAAGGAGAAAATCGCGCTGGCGTACTCGGAAGTCAGGTAACATTAACATGGGAAAATTGTAGCACTATCTGCTATACGAATATAGCATTTTGCAGATTTTCTATTACATTTCTTACGAATGATATTTCAAGTGGCGCTCAAATGCACAATGGCCTCGCTCACATCGGTTAAACCGCCTTTGGTGACCACCAACGCTGCTGCGCCGATAATGCTGACATTTTCGCCCAGCGCAGCCCGTTCAATCTTCAAATCTTGCCAGTACGACGAGTCAATCGCGTATTTCTGTATCGCTTCACGCATCGGTGCCCATAGCAGCTCACCTAAATTGTTACTGACCCCTCCCCCAAACACCAGAATTTCAGGGTTAAACAGATGCAGCAAACTCACCATCCCCAAACCGAGGAAGTACCCGGCCTCGCGCACAATTTCCAGCGCTAACGCATCCCCCGCTACAGCCGCCTTCCCTACTGTTGCGCCGGTAATCTGTTCAAGATCACCATTCACAGCCTCGCGAATACTGGATGCCGCGCCCGCCTCCAAACGTTCCTTCGCTTTACGAGCGAGCGCGGGGCCGGCTGATTCTTCCTCAAGGCGGCTGGGCTTCGGCAGCGACTGCACAATGATATGTCCGGCCTCTGCGCCTAAGCCAACCTTACCCAGCAGCATCTTGCCGTCAATGATAATCCCGCCACCGACCCCCGTACTCACGGTAATAAAGATCGTATCGCGGTAGCCTTTTGCCGCGCCCATCACCGTTTCGGCTAACCCTGCCACATTCGCATCGTTTCCGATATAGACCGGCACATCAAATTCTTCATGTAGAATGTCCGCTAACGGAACGTTGTGCCAACCCTTTAGGTTTGGTGGTGCGACAATCACGCCGGTAAGCGGATTTAACGGGCCGGGGGACGAAACACCGATACCCTCAACGGTTCGACCGTCGGTCGGCCAAACTTTGCGTACCATCTCTTTAAAGCGCCGTAGGGTATCCTCTAACCCCTTTTCGTCTTCGGTCAATGTTTCTTCCTTGATCTCAATTTCAAGTTTCCCATTCAAGCGGGCAGCACGGATTCGCGTGCCGCCCAAATCGACTGCAATAATCGCTTCGGACATAATTAAAGAAAAGCTCCTGCTCTGATTGAGGGTCTAACGAGTATTCTAAGCGTTTGCAGTTGAACGGATGTTCAGGATTCGTTAAAATTACTGGTGATTTCATCCAAACACCATAACTACAACTAGGAATTAATTTTATGGCGCGTGTTACGCCCCTACGCCAACAATATCTCGATATTAAAAAACAATATCCCGATTGTATCCTATTTTTCCGCCTCGGCGATTTTTACGAAACATTTGATGAAGATGCTGAAACCGCCGCTCGCGAGCTTGATCTGGTGCTAACAGGCCGTCCAGTGAGTAAAGAAGAACGTGTGCCGATGGCCGGTGTTCCACATCACGCGCTCGAAGGCTATGTCGCACGACTGATTGAAAAAGGCTACCACGTCGCCGTTTGCGAGCAGATGAGCGAACCGGATGGACGTGGCATCGTCGAACGCGAGGTCACACGGGTCATCACCCCCGGCACGGTGATTGAACCGGAACTGCTGGTTGAAACGAAGTCAAATTACTTGATGGCGATTGTACCGATTGGGGATACTGGCAGCGGTCAGTGGACACGAGCGGGAATTGCCTACGTGGATATTTCAACCGGCGAGTTCGCGGCGACACAGCTCGAAGGCGATAACGCCGGCGTGCTGGTGCTTGAAGAACTGGCTCGCGTATCCCCACACGAAGTCATCATGCCCGCCTCATGGGTCGAACGCGGTGTATCATTTCCCGAAGGCGTACACCTGAGTTCGGTACCGGATTGGCGCTTTGAAAAAGGCAACGCGGAAACTGCGATGACGCAGCA
>Ga0209460_1001834_pt1 | contig 10859 bp, 7 predicted proteins | sample EBPBio132013_DNA_FD_185868 | JGI IMG/M metagenome (GOLD analysis project Ga0209460, IMG submission 185868) | Wastewater treatment Type I Accumulibacter community from EBPR Bioreactor in Madison, WI, USA - Reactor 2_5/13/2013_ DNA (SPAdes)... | ecosystem: Engineered > Bioreactor > EBPR >...
TTGCCCTCTGTCGCAACCTTGAGGATGCTGTGGATGAGGGTGCTGGTAGTAGTCTTGCCATCCGTTCCGGTTACGCCGATCAGCACCAGTTTGCGCGAAGGATAGTCGTGGTAAGCGGCAGCCAGCCAACCGGTCGCTTCCTGTGCATCCGGCACCTGAATGTAGGGAACAGGCAGATCGGTGAGTTCGCGTTCGCCAATAATCGCCGCCGCGCCGCGCTTGATGGCATCCGGTATGAAGTTGTGTCCATCGACGGTGAGACCGCGACGAGCAACGAACACCCCACCCTGCTGGATGAGGCGGTTATCTTCCTCGACCGGCGCGGTAATGAGGGTATCCAAGTCGCCGAAGGTGGCGGTTACATCCGGCAAGGCGGCGATGAGATCAGCGAGACGTTTCATCAGGAACCTTTACCCCACCCCTGCCCCTCCCCGTAGCAACAGGGAGGGGAGAGGACAGAGGTCGTGATTTTACTGGCAGCAGTAGAAATAAAAACCGCAGAGATACGGAGTCTACAGGGCTATTATACCGTGTATCCTCTGCATCTCTGCGGTTCAAAGCAGAACCTCACCCTTAGCTATTCAACCCCACCCCTGCCCCTCCCCGTAGTAACAGGGAGGGGAACAAGCGCAAAGCAATTTCAGAGGCGAAGAACCGCTCTTAGTTCAAGCGGGCGCTCAGGTCATTCAGGCCGCTGCGGACGCTGCCGTCCACAACACGGTCGCCAGAGCGAACGATCAAGCCACCGAGAATAGACGGATCAACCGTGAAGGTGATGCTATCCGCACCAATGGCGCTCTTGGCCTTGGCCTGTTCATCGGCACTCAAGGGCATGGCGCTGACGACTTCAACCGCGCCACCGAGTTTGAGAGCGCCTTGCGGCACATCGGTGAAGAAGTTGTCGATCAGTGACTTAGCCTTCTTGTCGTCCAGCGCGGAACCAATCAGCTTGTGGGTCGCAGCCAGCGAAATCGCGGCGATTTGACCACGCAGACCGGCCAACTGCTGATCACGTTCGGCAGCAGCAGCAGTACGGGCTTCGGCGCGGATCTTTTCGGCTTCAGTACGGGCTTCGGCTTCGATCTGCTTGGCGACTTCATCACCACGCAGACGACCTTCTTCGACACCCTTCGAGATGTCCGCACGGGCGTTGGAGCGGATGGTTTCCGCTTCGGCTTCGGCGTTACGACGAGCGTTCGCGGCGACCTGTGCGTCTTCCAAACCCTTCTGGATCTTGGCACCACGGCTGTCGAGCATGTTGGCAATAGGCCGCCACAGACCAAACAACAGCGCGGCGAAGATAATGAGGAAGTTGACAATTTGGGCGATCAAGAAGCCAGCGTTGATACCCAGCGGGGTCAACGGGCTGGTGGCAGGAGCAGCTTCAGCAGCCGTTTCACCCTCTGCCGCAGCCTCGGTGCTGTGGTCGCCTTCAGCAGCGGCCTCGGCAGCCGTCGGTTCGGCGGTCGCTTCTTGGGCGCGCATAATGGAGACGCTGAACAGCATGGAAGCCATCAGCAGCGCTGCCATAAGAATTCGTTTAAGAGACTTATTTTTGCTCATGTACTAGACTCCTCGTCGTGCAGACGACTACAGCACGAACAGGATGATGAGTGCGACAACCAATGCGTAAATGGCGATAGCTTCCGTGAACACGATACCCAAGATCATGTTCGTCTGGATGGTACCAGCGGCATCGGGATTGCGACCGATACCGTTCATCGCGCCATTCACCAGCAGACCGATACCGATGCCGGGGCCGAACGCGCCGATCATCGCCAGACCTGCGCCAATCGCTTTCAAACCGTTTTCAAGTTCACCAGGACCCATTGCGTTTTTCCCTTTTCTGTATGTTTAGTCGATTAATTAAGCGTGATCGTGAGCTTCGTCGTGATGTTCATCGTCGCCATGATGGCCTTCCATCGCCTGCGCCGAGAACACGATTGTCAAGATTGCGAATACGTATGCCTGAATGCTGGCAACGACCAATTCCAGACCCATGAAGACCACGGGCAGAATGAGGCCGACCAAGAAGGACATAACCGCGAGCAGAATACCACCTGCGAACAGGTTACCGAACAAACGGAAGGTCAAGCTGACGATCTTACCGAGTTCCGAGATGATTTCGAGCAGACCGACCACGAAGTCGATTGCGCCCAGCGGTTTCTTGCCGAGGTTGCCCAGCGCGCTCAGGTTCACAAACTTCTGGAAGTAGTTGGGGCCTTGAGCGGCGACACCAAATACCTGAATTGCGACGAACACGATGAGCGCCAAAGCCAACGGCAGGTTCAAGTCGGTGGTGGCACCACGGAAGTACGGGGTGACAACCTGAAGGTAGGGTACAACACCCTGTTCCAGCGCGTCGGCAGGTAAGCCTACGGCGGCGTGCGGCCAGACTTCTTCGGCGGCGTGCAGACGAGCTTCTTCGATGGCGGTGCTTTCCTCAGTATCGGTAAAGCTCGCCAAGCGAATGGTCTCTTCTTCTTCACGCAGGTGATCCGCAGCGGCAGCCAGTTCAGCCGAGGTTGGAGCCGTGACATGGCCTTCTTTCCACTCTTCGCAAGCGTGGTAGTCGGTTTCGTCAGCGGTGTAGGCCGACTTCAGCGGTGCATCAACCCATAGTTGGTTGCCGACAGACGGGTGACCAGCGGTGATGTTGATCCCGTTCTCGACATCGTTGTGACCGGCGCAGTGCATGATACCGACGGTTTCAAAACCGGGGATCAGCTTGCTGAGATTGGCAACGAGCAAGAAAACGAAGATGCTGGCGGCCAGTGGGAACAGCCAATTGCGCGACAGCGGGGTTAAACCGGCGAAGTTCTTGGTCTGACCATAAACAAATTCACCGAGCAGTTCCAGCAGCGCTTGGAAACGACCGGGAACTTCCTTCGTCCAGCCCTTGCTCACGCGCCAGCCAATAGCCACGACGATCAGCAGGATGAGCGAGACGGTCAGCGTGTGAACCCATGTGTTGGTTACAGGGAACAGGCCAAAGAAGGTAAACCATGTGTAGTACGGCTCACCGGGTACGGCAATCACAGGGAGCGACGGCGCTGAACCCGCGCCCGGCAGAACACCGAACGTGAGCCATGCACAAGCCCCTAAGAAAACGATGATGCCTAGCAGGACTAGACAGCCACGTTGCGTTTTGCCCATGCGCGCCCCCCTTTGCCTCTATCAACGGATAAACTCATGAACGATTCAACCTCCTCTGGTAGTTGTGTCCGTGTCCTGATCGTCTGGTTTCGGCTGCGGCTGTATCAAAGAGATCAGCTTCAGGACGATTCGCAACACCACAAACAATGTGACCGGAATACTGAGTACGATCAAGCCGATTGTGAACGGGCCGCGCACATTAAACTGCGCGTCGAGCCACAAACCAGCAATCAATGCCACAAAGACGACAATAATAATCCAGCAACCCGCGAACCCTGCAATTCCCACTACAGACAAATTTTTGATACGCGCAGGTTGTTTAGGATCAGGCATCGTAAAAGTTCGGGAATATTATCACAATTAAGGCGCTATTGCCAACGGACATTATACAAAAACACTAAAATTGCCTATTCCATTCAACACATAGGGACAGTTTTGCCTGTCCCTATACACACTGTCTATATTTTTGACCGTTTTAACGATCAAATTAGCTGGGGAACAGCGAGCGTGCGCTTTCGACCGCCCACGTAAACACTGTCTGCACCGCCACCGTACCGATCAGGATGACGGCAATCGCGGTGATGCTCATCGCCCATGTGTAGGGGCGCGACACCGGAATGGGCTTATCTTCATCCGGGCTGCGGTCAACGTACATGACCTTGATGACCACCAGATAGTAGTAAAGCGCCACAATCGAGTTCAACACACCGACAATCGCCAACCATGTGAGGTCGGATTGAACGGCGGCGCGGAACAGGAAGAACTTGCCAACGAAACCGGCAGCCGGTGGCACACCTGCCAGAGAGAGCAGCGCAACGGTCATCATCAGCGCAAGGAAGGGGTTGCGACGGCTGAGACCCGCGAGGTCGGCAATCGTTTCGCTGCCCGTGGCTTCGCTGAACAGGATGACGACGGCGAAGGCCAGCAGGTTCGTGAACACATACATGAACATATAGAAGCCGACGGAAGCGACCGCATCCGCCTGCCCTGCGACCGTCGCCGACTGAATGGCCGCGACACCGACGAGGGTATAACCGGCCTGCGCGATGCTGGAGTAAGCCAGCAGACGCTTGATGTTCTTCTGCGACAGCGCGACGACGTTACCAACCGTCATCGAGATGACCGCAGAAGCGACCATCAACTGCACCCAGAAATTCTGGATTTCCGTACCGCCGATGACGACGGTCGCCGGGAATACCGCGATCAGGAACCGGACGAGCAGCGCGAAGCTGGCCGCCTTACTGGCGACGCTTAAGAAGGCGGTTACGGGTGTGGGAGCGCCTTCGTAAACATCGGGTGTCCAGAAGTGGAAGGGAACGGCACTAATCTTGAAGCCGAAGCCGACGATCACCAAAACCAGCGAAGCCAGCACCGGAACCGGATTGCTCGCAAACGCATCTGAGTTCAGATATTGAGCCAATTGATACAGGTTGGTTTGACCGCTGAAGCCATAAAGCAAGCTCAAGCCGTAGAGCATGATGGCCGAGGCGAACGAACCGAACAGGAAATACTTCATACCGCTTTCCATGCTCCGGCTATCCCCGCGCTTAAAGCCCGCGAGGATATACAGAGGAATGGAGGTGGTTTCGAGCGCGAGGAAGGCCATGATGAGGTCAGCCGCGCTGGACATCAAGGTCATGCCGAGAGACGACACGATCAGGATGATATAAAACTCACCTTTACGGCCAATGCCTTTGACATCCGCCGAAATCAAGCTGGTGATTGCACCCGCCGCCAGCACCATCACCTTGAATATTTGGGAGAGTGCGTCGTAGCGGATCATGCCGCCCCAGTACAGGCCGACCGGTGTGGACGGTGAGCCGGGGTAAATAATGAGCGGGATGAGCGCCAAGAGACCCAAGCCGACACCGGACACGACGGCGATATTCTTACGCTGGGTTTCTGACCAGCGCAGGTCGAGCAGCAAGACAATGAAGGTCAGCGCCGCCAGACCGAACTCCGGCAGGACGACCAGCAAACTTTGCCCGAGGGTAAATTCGGTAGTACTCACAGTTAGCGACCCCCTCCGAGGATAGCCAGCACGGGCTGCAAACCGGCGGTGACCATCGGATAAATGATTGTCGGGAATACACCGATAATCAGCAGCGGCGTACCCAACAGGAACAAAATAATACGGTCGGTGATGCCAATGTCACCCACATCAGGGTATTTGGCGGCATCAAACTCACCGAAGAACACCTGCCCTGTCACCCGCAGCACATAGGCCGCCGTGATGACGATGGCTAATGCGGACAGAATGACGATGATCGAATAGTAATTCGTGAGGGTGAAGTTACCAATTTGCAGCGAAATATTGGGCGAGGCTTGCCACATCCCTTGGAAGATAGCGAATTCGGATACGAAACCGCTAAACAACGGCATACCCATACTGGTCAAACCGCCGATGATGAAGGCGAACGCCACCCACGGCATCTTCTTGGCGAAACCGCCGAGGCTCGGAATATCACGGGTATGTGCGCGGTCGTAAACCATACCGACGCAGCCGAAGAACAGAGCCGTCATCGCGCCGTGGCTGAACATCTGCAAACCCGCGCCGGTCATACCGACGATATTCATGGTCGCCCAACCCATCGACACCAAACCCATATGGCTGACCGACGAGAAGCCGATAACATACTTGAAGTCACGCTGGCGGAAGGCGATAAACGCGCCGTACACCACATTGACCAGCGTGAGGAACACAATCCACGGCATATGAACCTGTGCGCCTTCAGGCATCAACTGCATACCCATCCGCAGCGCGGCGTAAGCACCGAGCTTCATCAGCACGCCTGCATGGATCATCGAAACCGCAGTCGGGGCGGCAACGTGACCGTCCGGCGACCAGTTGTGGAAGGGGAACACCCCTGCCAGAACCGCGAAACCGATAAAGATGAAGGGGAACCACAGCTTAGAGAAGGTCATCACGTCAATACCGGCATAACCGGGGATGCTAAACGCGCCCGCTTCACCGGCTGCCATCAAATGCGTAATGCTAAAGCTGAAGGTCGGCGCGTCGGGGGCTATCACACCCGCCGCTTTAGCTGCTTCAAACGCCTGTGCGCCGTCACCCGCGAAGAAGTTGCTGGCGGTGAAGACCATCGCGATCACACCAACCAACGCAACCACCGAACCGATGAGGATATAAAGCGTCAGCTTCATCGCTGCATATTCACGCAGCTTGACCCAGCCCCACGTTGCGATCAGCAGGTACATGGGGAAGATCGCGAGTTCATAAAAGAAGAAGAGGACAAAGGTATCGACCGCGAGGAATACACCGTAAACACCTGCGACCAGCAGCATGAAGAAGGCCATAAATTCGCGTGTGCGGTCTTCAATGCGCCACGAGATCAACACACCGGCAACCGTCACCATACCGGTGAGCAGCACCATCGGCGCGTTCAGGCCGTCCACACCGAGGTGGTAGGCGATACCGAGTGTGGATACCCACGGGATATTTTCTTCAAAGGCGAGGCCGCGCACAAACATGGCCGTCGCTTTGAACGGCCCTCCTGCTGCCGCGATCTGGTCGAGGTCAGCGGTGAGTGTCGTGATCTGGCTGTTGTAGCCAAAGTAAACGGCTGCGGACAGTACCAGAACGATACCCGCCGCTGTGATCGCCACACCGCGAATCATGTCGCGCTTCGCCGCATCCATCGCCAGCATAATGAGCGCCGCGACGATTGGCGTAAAGATGATCACACTTAAAATCGGAAACTGAAATCCACCCATAATTACGTCCTTATTATGAAGCTCCGACGGCTAGCCGCCGAGAATCTTCATCACCGAGCCATTGATAATCGGCAAAATCCAGTTGGGCAGCAGCCCGGTTACTAAGATCAGCACCAAGAGAGGCGCAATCGCAATTGCTTCGCGCAGTTCGATTTCCAGATTGTAGTCTTTCCAGTGCATGTTGAACGGCCCATGCAGCACGGCGCGAATACCCTTGAGGATGTAACCGCCCGTGAACAGCAAACCGATCATCGAGATAATTGTCAGCCATGTAAAGACTGACCACGCACCGCGCACGACTAAGAATTCGCTGACGAAACCGTTCAGACCCGGCAAACCGAGGCTTGCCATGCTGGTGAAGATGAAGATCGCGCCGTACACCGGAGCCTTGACCCAAAAGCCGCCGTACTGCGTCATATCGCGAGTATGGGTCTTGTGGTAGATCGCACCGGCGAGCAAGAACATGGCCGCCGAGGTCAACCCGTGATTGAACATCTGCATGACCGCGCCGTTGGTGGCGATGATCGCGCTTTGCATGTGTTCGGTGCTGCTGTTCTGCCAGTTCTGGGCATAAGCCAGCGCCGCGACTGCCAAGCCCATCGCGACGAAACCCATGTGGTTGACCGAGCTGTAAGCGACCAAGCGCTTGATGTCGGTTTGACCGAAGGCCGCGAACGCGCCCAGCACGATACTAAGCATGGCGAGGAAGGCGAAGATACCCGCCCAGTTCGTCTGGATCGCGCCAAGAATATCAATCGGGGCAATCCACACATCCGGGAAGAAGGGAATAACGAGACGCAGGAAACCGTACGCGCCGAGCTTAAGCATGACACCCGCCAGCAGCATCGAACCGGCGGTCGGGGCTTCACTGTGCGCGTCCGGCAGCCATGTGTGGAACGGCCATACCGGTACTTTGATGCAGAAGGCCACGAAGAAGCCGAGGAAGGCCAGCGCCTTCACGGTTTGGATGGGAATACCCAAGAAACCAGCGGCACCATCGCCGAGGAAGTTCGGCCAAACTGCCGAAATGGTTGGAATGTCGAACGAAGGGCTGCCAGCGACGTATCCAGCAATGGCAGGATTCGCCTGCTGTGCTGCTTGAATGACATTCGCTGGAACCTGTGACATCGACCAACCGATCATCTGCATCGCCAGCAGCATACCGAGCGAGCCGCCGATGCTGTAGATGAAGAACTTGGTCGAGGCGTACTTGCGGTTCGGGCCACCCCATTGGTTGATAATGAAGTAGATCGGGACGATGCTCAGTTCGTAGAACAAGAAGAAAATCATCAAGTCCATCGCGACGAATACACCGAGCAAACCCATTTCGAAGAACAGCAGCAGCGCCATATGGACGTTGACCCGTTCTTCAATTTCGAAGCTGATGAGGACAGCAAGCGGGGTCAGCAAACCCGTCAGCAGGATCATCGCCGCGCTCACACCATCAATCCCCAAGTGCCACGACGCGCCGACCAGCGAGAACCACGGCACGTTCACAACCATCTGGAACTGATCGGCACCCGCCTCGCGGTTGTAGTTGGCGAAGATCGCCACGCAGAACGCGCCGATGAGGATAGACAACCCCAGCGCCGTCCAGCGAACGATCTGCTTGTTGTTGGGGAGCAACAACACAATCGCACCAGCTACACCCGTAGCCAGCAGTAAAAACGTCAGAACATCGATCCCAAAAACTGCCATAATTTCAACCTCAAGGTTGTTTCCGCAGCGGCGATAACACTACCGCCGCCACATCGAAATCCGTAACACGTAGTTGCCGTTTAAGGTACAGCCGCCGCAACCGTCGACTGTGACAAAATGCCTGAACCGACAATAAACACCAGCGCGATTAAGATCACAGCGATGGCGACGAACAGCATGTATTGTTGAATGCGACCGGTTTGAATACGGCGGAAGCGCGCACCGAACATGGCGATCAGTTCGGGGATACCGTCACCCACACCGTCAATGAGCCACATATTCAACAGCTTGAGGAAGTCGCCAATCCAGACGAACGTCCGCGCCAGCAGGTGCAGGAAACCGTCGATGATGCCGCGATCCACAAAGTCGCTGACGACCACGCGCGAGAACCACTGGGAGGGCTTCACGAACACGCGGACATAGAGTTCATCCACATAATACTTGTTCTTCAACACCGGATACAGACCGCCGAGCCTCTCGACCAGCGGATCAGGTTCGCCAGCCAGCAGCGGCTTGCGCCAGTACATCGCGTAACCGACCGCCAAACCACCGAGCGCGACCGCGAACGAGAACAGCACCGGCACGATGTTGAAATCAGGGTGCGGCGGTTCTTGCAGCAGCGTCGGGCCAACGAAGTGCGCGAACGGGTTGTGTTCGGGCGAGAAGATCGCACCGAACAGCGGGAAGCCGGGGTGTACACCGACGAAACCGGCAAAGATCGCGAAGAAGGCCAAGATAATCAGCGGCAGTGTCATCGTCGCGCTGACGATACCCTGCCCCAAGTTGGCGTGCTTGGCTTGCTCGGTGCGGGGTTCGCCCCAGAAGGTCAAGCCGAGCTGACGCATAGTGTAAAAAGCGGTCAGGAAGGCAGCGATTGCCAGCATGACGAACACCAGCGCGTGTGGGCCGAAGCCTTCGGTCAAGCCGAGCCACGCTTCGGCCAAGATTTCGTCCTTCGACCAGAAGCCAGCCGTCAGCAGCGGGAAGCCCGCCAGCGACAAACCGCCGATGAGGAAGGTGATGAAGGTCACCGGCATCCCCTTGCGGAGACCGCCCATGTTCATCATGTCCTGCGGGTCGAAGTGTTCAGCGTGACCATGTTCATCGTGTGCATCATGTCCGTGTGCGTCGTGACCATGCGAGTCGGTGTGTGCGTGGGTATCGTGACCGGCGTGTTCACCCGCGATCACATGCGCGTCAACTTCCGCCGTGAGCGCGAGGTCGCCGTGCGAACCAGCCGCAGCGGGCAGCGCGTGTGCGCCAGCCGGCAGCAGGTCGAAGTCGTCGTCATCATGCGCGTGGGCGTGTTCGTGGACGTGGTGGTCACCATGTTCCATACCGTGAATGACGGCACCGGAAGCCATGAACAACAGCGCCTTGAAGAAGGCGTGGGTAATCAGGTGGAAGGCGGCGGCGATATACGCGCCAATGCCGAGCGCAGCCATCATGAAGCCGAGCTGCGAAATCGTCGAGTAAGCCAGAACCTTCTTCACGTCGTTCTGGGCAACCGCAATCGTCGCGGCGAACAACGCGGTAAACGCGCCGACGACCGTCATCAACAGCAGCGGCGGTGTCAGCACCCCATGATGCGGGTCGCCACCAGCGGCGAACACCGGATACATGCGGATGATGGCGTAAATACCGGCGGAAACCATCGCGGCGGCGTGGATCATCGCGCTAACGGGGGTCGGGCCTTCCATCGCGTCCGGCAGCCAGACGTGCAGCGGAAACTGCGCCGATTTACCGATGGTACCGATAACAAGGAAGATACCGATCAAGCTGGCCGCGCTCATGCCGCCGAAAACGAGGGCGGGTGTGTTCGCCAGCAAGTCCAGCACTTCTTGGTTGTGCATGATCTCGCGGAAGCTGAGTGTGCCGGTGATCGAGTACAGGTAAACGATACCGAGCAGCATGATGACATCCGCCACGCGGGTGGTGGTGAACGCCTTGATCGCCGCTTTGTAGGCACTTTCCTTCTCGAACCAGAAGCCGATCAGCAGGTATGAGCATAAACCCATGACTTCCCAGCCGACGAACAGCAGCAGCAGGTTATCCGCCACCACCAACGTTAGCATCGCACCCGCGAACAGCGAGATCAGCGCGAAGAAGCGTGATTGGCGGGCATCGCTCGCCATGTAGCCAATGGAGTAGATAAAAATACACACGCACGCCAGCGGCACCATAATCAGCATCAGGGTGTTCAGCGGGTCAACCAACACACCCATCTTTAAGGCGGTTTCACCGGTCGCGAGCCAATCGAAGCTGCTGCCAAA
>Ga0209460_1001835_pt1 | contig 10855 bp, 9 predicted proteins | sample EBPBio132013_DNA_FD_185868 | JGI IMG/M metagenome (GOLD analysis project Ga0209460, IMG submission 185868) | Wastewater treatment Type I Accumulibacter community from EBPR Bioreactor in Madison, WI, USA - Reactor 2_5/13/2013_ DNA (SPAdes)... | ecosystem: Engineered > Bioreactor > EBPR >...
CCGATTTTTCCGGCATCATAAATGTGGCTCTTTTTAAGAAATTCGGAATCTTTTGATTCAATAGGAAGGGTTGTTTTTCCGTTGTAAACAAATAAGCCATTGTTTCGGGTCACAACCATCAGGTCACCGTTCTCGATTGGCAGGTAACCGTTGGTTTTGAAAGGACCCACCGGTTCAGTTCCCGGAAGTTTAACCAGTGAATCTCCCTTAACAGTAAAGATGCCAAGTGATGAAATGCGGAATACAGGTTCACCTTTTATAATTGAAATAACATCAAACCGGTCAACACCTGCCGGACGTTCAAAGACGGTAATTTTTCCATCCATCCACCTGAACAGATATTTAAAGCTTCTGAAATAAACGGCCGGACCGCAAACTCTGACTTCCCAGACTTCGCTGAAATCGAGATATTTTTCGGGGATTAAGGGGCGGAGTGACTGGTAAGCAAGTTCGCCGGCTGAATCGGGTTTCAATAAGCCGAATTCGTTGGTAGCCGCCACATAGATCACATTTGATGTATCAATATCCAGCCAGAGCGGACTGATATTATCCTTCAGGTGAATCAGATCCCAGGTTTGTCCGTCGTACTCCAAAACACCGTTCTGGTTAGCCAGATAAATAATTCCCTGGCGGTTCTGGATAATACACCAGTTTTGCCTGCCGGAAAAATATTGTGAAAATTTGATATTCTGGATGTAGGGTTTTCCGCCAAAATCTGGGTGCTGACCGTATGCCTGAAAGGGAAAAACCGCAGCGAGAATATATAATAAGTATTTCATACTGTTAAGGTACAATCAGACAGGTGAAAATCAAAAAAAGTGAAGAAAGGAAGGAGAATTTGCAGGTGGGGATTAATGATAAAATAATGGAAGCGGGGAAAATGGTGAGATTTTCCCCAATCCAGTTTGAACAATTTTCATGGCAGGTCAGAATTTTGCAGTAACACCTACAATTGGCATAATTCCAAAATCCAATTTTGGCGTTTTGATGATTGTACCTGAATCGTCGGCCTTGAAGGAATAGGAGGTAATGTTATCCCTGTTATACACATTCCACAAATCCAGATAGGCGGTTAAAGACCAGCCACTGAAATTGACCTGTTTATCAACCCGTACATCGATTTTGTGATAATCTGGATATCTGGCTGAATTTTTGGGTCCGTCAACCAGATGATACTTGCCATTTTTCTGTAAAACACCAGAAACCGGTGTGTAAGGATTCCCTGAAGCATACTGAAATTTTGCTCCGATCTGCCAGCCATCTCCAATTTCCATTCCGGCAAGCAGATTGATGATGTGCGGACGGTCGAATTCAAAAGCATACTCAGGAAGTGAACCGTCATCCTGGCGTTTTGACACAGAATACGAATAGGACGCACTCCCTGAAATCCCGCCGGTGAATTTCTTTTGAAGCGAAAATTCAATTCCCTGAGCATACCCTTTTCCTGAATTCAGCAATAAATTTGAACTGTCTGGAGCAACGATCACATTTGAAAGATCTTTATAATAAGCTTCAACCGTCAGACGGGTATCATCTGCCAGCCGGTGTTCAATACCCGCAACATAATGAATTGCGGTGCTGTACTTTAAGTTGAGATTTCTTGGATCGGGTGAGATTTGATAACTTGCCGGTGATTGAATATACTTTCCCCAGGCAAAATTGAGAGCTGTTGATTCGAGAAAACGCCATGAAAGTGACAATCTCGGGCTTATACTTCCCTGATTTATCAAAGCAAAATGATCATAACGCAAACCGGCCGAAAACGTTAACGGGTCGAAAATCCGATAGGTTGACTGAAGGAAAACCGCAGTTTTTGTGGTAGCAGCCGGGCGGAATGAAATGGTTGTTGCCGGAATAATGGTTCCGGTTCGGGTGGTGTCTTCGGGCGTCCAGGAAATGTTTTTTGAATCAATCGACTTTCCAAGTGCCCCGATCTTAAGATCAAGAATAGAAGAAACCTGATAAGTTAACTCTGACTTCAAAGTCAGTTCGTTTTCCAGAATATCTTCACCCCGCAAGGTATGGTCAGACTGAGTTCCCTGATTGGTTGTCCACCCGTTTCCGGTATGAGATAACGTGGTCATTAAAAATGCTTTGTCTGAAAGAAGCAACCGCCAGTTGACACCGAAAGCAGAACCGAAATCATCCCTGACGAGATAATCATATTTGCTGTTGCCGGCTGATTCTTTGGTTGTGCCGATCCGGTCGATCTGATCAATATAGTAGAATCCCACAAAGCTGAGCCGGTTGTTCACATTGATGTCGTAGGTGATTTTTCCGACGGCGTCATAATAACGGGGTGCAGCCGGCCGGTCCATGATGGAAGTCAGAATGTCAAGAAATCCACGTCTGACGGATAGAATCATCGAACTGTTACCAATAAGTGGACCATCAATCATCGCACCAAATCCGCCAATGTTCAGATTGACATCCGAGTTGTACACTTCTTTATTTCCGTCCTGGATTTTCATATCAAAAACCGAAGACATTTTATCACCGAATTTGGCGGGAAATCCACCAGAAAGAAAATCCACTTTTTCAAGCAGGGCTGGATTCACAATGCTGATAATTCCCATCGATTCGCCGGTTCTTGCAAAGTGAATCGGGTTGTAAATTTCAATATTATCAAGCAGAGTCAGATTTTCATCCGGACTTCCGCCCCGAACAATCAGCTGAGCACTTTTTCCGCCGGCAGTTGCAACACCGGGCATGGATTGCATCACCCTGAAAATATCTTCTGCCGAACCTGGTGAACGTCGGATTTCTTCGGGTGTGAGTGATCTGATGCTGACAACATTATCGGCAGGTTTTGCAAAGTAATCACTCTCGACACTGATTTCTTCGATAGATAAGGATGAGGTTTTCAGTTCAAAAGTAACCTTTTTGTTCCTGAGCGGATTTACAATGACGTCTGTACTCGTTGTACTTTCATATCCCAGAAAAGATGACTTCACGCTGTACTTTCCTGCCGGTACATTTTTAATGACATAATACCCGTTATCGTTACAGGCGGCTCCCATTGAAGTCCCCATAATGATAACATTTGCACCGGGTAAAGGTTGTTTGGTTATGACATCCCTGACTTCACCGGAAATTGAACCTGTGCTGGTTTGGGAATAAATAATTGAGGGAAAAAGAAGTAAAAGAAGAAAAGAGAAACGATGCATAAAGAAATCTTTCCAAATGACGAAACATGATTTAATGTCACTTGGAGCACGGATTCTTTAAAAAGAGTCAAATGTCTAAAGTTGAAATTCTGTTAGATTGGGTATTCTTTGAGCCAAAATGCCGAAAAAGGTCTTTTATTCGTCATTTTGGCTCAATTCAGCTAGAAAAAATAAATTTGAAAGATTTCACTTTCCTAAAATCTTCAACCCTTTTACACCCGGCAATTTCAGTTTGAATAAACCTCCCGGCGTGTCACCTTCTCCGCCGATTGCACCGGTGATCACGAGTTCATCCATCAGTTCGCCGGTGAAAGCCACATTGCTTGTTGTCAGATTTCCGGCTGGATATGAGTTGAGCAATTCCCCATCGGGACTGATCACCTGAACCGTTTTCATGCCCCAGTGCGCAATGTAAATATTCCCTTTTTCGTCGAGACAAAGTCCGTCGGGGTAGTTACCGATTTGCTCACCTGTTTTATTCGGCAGATAAGCCAGAACCGATTGATTTTTTACGACTCCGGGTGAGACGACTTCAAAAGTTAAAATCCGGTTCCGGTTGGCTTCGCCGACGATCAGGGTTTTTCCGCCGGGAAGTAAAATCACGCCATTCGGGAAAGCGAATCCATCGGCAACCAAATGGGTTTTTCCATCCTTGTCGACATAATGAACCGTTCCGATGGGGTTTTTCTCATCACTTCCACCCGGATCAGTGAAATAAAATCCGCCATTGTCCAGATCGAGGGACAAATCATTGGGTGAACGGAGAGGAACCGAATCACACTTCGTTGAAACCGACCGGATGAGCGATCCGTTTTTATCGAGCAGATCAACTGATTTGGCAGCACAAACAAGATGATTTCCGTCAGGCAGGATTTTATGTCCGTTCGGACCCGGGATTTTCGCCCAGAGAACCGGTTTGTTATCGGTGCCGAATTTATAAATTTCACCGGTTTTGGTTACTGAGGCGTACCCGTTTCCGTCCTGATCAAAAACAATTCCTTCACAATAGGCTGGCAGCTCGGCCAGTTTTTCGGGAGAAACTGAACTTGAAGAGGGAAGACCGGAACAGGCTGAAAGCAGAAGGAAGGGAAGGATGTTTTGGATGTTCATGGTGGTTTCCTGATTTTGACTATGATTTGCCCATTATAGTGAATTGGTTTGAAAAAATCCTTTAAAAAGCAATTTGAAGAAAAATCAATTCCCCTTTTCGGGTGATGATTTTTTTGCATTTTCTCCGGAATTTTGAAAGAGTGAGAATTATTTGGTCAGGTCGTTGAAAATTCAGGAGGATTTATGCAAGGTAAAATGGGAATAATGGTCATCGTTCTGGCTGGATTGGTTTTTTCCTGCTCAGACAACTCAACCGACGGCGGTGCAAAAAACGATCCCGGCACACAACCGTCAGATCTGCCCTCATCCGGATTGGTGGCCTGGTATCCGCTTGATGGAAATGCGGTCGATGGATCGTCAAATAAAAATGACGGAACAATCGGTGGCGGAAGTCCGGCTGCAGCTCCAAACCGGAAGGGAACTGCAGGTAAAGCAACTGTTTTCAACGGAACAACAGATTATTTCACCATCCCAACATCTTCGTCTCTCGAATCACCCGATACGGCTTTAACACTTGCTGTTTGGGTGAATACAAATGCCCTTGCTTCAATCTGGGCATCCCCTTTGGCAAAATCGAATACCTCTGCTGAAGCTCTTTACAGAATCGGGTACAGTCCGTATTCTGCCTATGGCGTGTTTAATGGCATGACTCTCACCTTTTCCGGAACAATTGAAATTAAGTCGTGGGTTTTTCTTGCTATCACGTACTCAAAAGCATACGGGAAAATGGTTTTCTACAGGAATGGTGAAAAATTTGGCGAAGTTGCAGGAAACATTACCCCCGGAACAGATAAAAAAGGTAATCTGGAAATTGGCAGAGACACTCCCTACTCCACAGAATATTTTAATGGCTCAATTGACGATCTCCGTATTTACAACCGGGCATTGACTTCAGCTGAAATCAAAAAACTGTACGGAGAGCGACGAGGTGGTTCGGAATGGTTAAGGGTCAATGATTAATGGTTAATTGAAACATGGCAATTAGCGCCGGACCCCGAGTTCAGCCGCAGGCTGATTATCGAGGGGCTAGGTGGATTCGGAAAACCAAAAACCAATGGTTCTCCCCTTTTCAAAAGGGGAGATGCCGAAGGCAGAGGGGTTGGATTTGTCTCAGTTTCGTCCGGAAAAAGAGCACATTAATATTTGAATTTATTGCCCGGACGATTTTGATTTGCTGATTTTTGTATTCCGTCAGCTAAAGCAGACGGCAATAAAACACCACCAAATAGCAATAACTCTGAACTTTCGTGTTGATTCGGATTGCCGTCTGCTTTAGTGGACGGTTAATTTGGAAAAAAAATGGGTTTTAACCCAAAATCCTCTCTAAATCCCACGAAACCGTGAGTATCCTTTCCCACCATTCCTTCTCCTCGGCTTGTTATTCATTCCCTTAAAAGATAGATTTGCAAGTGGAAATCAAAACCCAATCTACCCGGGAATTTCATGACGTTTAAACAGTCTGGTCTGCTTTTTTTCCTGGTTCTTTCCCTTGGTTTGCCCGCCTGTGATCAACCTACCGAACCCAAAGACAACCCCGGTCCCGATACGACGAGTCATAATTTTGTGTGGCGGGTGGATACGTTGGGTGGACCTTTTTCAACCGCAATCAGCATTGAAATAGTAAATGAAAATGAAATTTATGTTGGGGGTGAATTCTTTGTTTACCCGGATCCAAATGATCTCTCAGTAAGTGACCGGTTTAATCTGGCGGTTTGGGATGGGAATAAGTGGACATTGAAGAAAATTCTTTTTGTTGGTTACAATAATGCCCCACCTTATGTAGAGCCAATCAAAATTATCAAACACTTTGAAAATGGACATTTGTTGCTGGTAAGCAACTTCAACTCAGTTGCAAAGTATGATGGTAAAACATGGTCAAGTTTTTATACACTTGATGGAAAAGACAAAAAATACTGTTGGGCAAGATCAGAAACCGATATTTATTTTGCAGGATACAACGGTTCTTTCACTCACTATAATGGATCAACCTTTACCACGATTTCCACCGGTGTTACCAACCACTTTATTGATATCTGGGGGGATGATAAAAACGTTTGGATTACCAGTGATGACCGGTCTACAACTGCGTTTGCTTTTGGTGAGTATAACGGAAATACTTTTAGAATGATTGATAGCAATCCAAATGGTGAAAGCAGATTTCCGTATGGTTACATCTCTGTTTGTAAACCATCGCAAAACTCGCCATTGTTTCTACTTTTACAAGGAAATACAATCGAGGTTAGCAGCACCAATCCCTATAAATATAAAGTTATATATAATCATATAGAATCGGGTTATTATTTTTATTGGTTACGGGGAAATGCTGCCAATGACTTATATATGGGTGACTGGAACACCCAAAGCTTTTCACACTTTAATGGGAAAACCTGGAAGGCTTTTACCGTCAATTTTGAAGGTCAGGAGGCGTTTACAGTAAAAGGAAATTTAATAGCAGGTTGTGGGAATGACAGTAATATCAATCCGCCGAGAGTTTATGTAGCCAGACACTTTTAAACCAGACACCACCCCTTCACCATTTCCCGGTTTCTTCTGCGCCAGTCCGTGAGATTTGCGGGAAAACGTCTCACGCAGATGTCACGGATAAAAAATTTGTATTTCAATTAACCTTCAACCTTGAGCCTTTAACCTTAACCCCGCCTTTCCCAAGCTGTTACCTTACGCCTTAAGCCTTACACCTGCATTTCCCCCTGCACTTCATTTTCCATTCAGGCTTCCGGTTCCTACCTTTGCACCCTATGAAAAAACTGACCTTCGACTTACTCAAAACTGATGACGGCGGTTCAAAAGCCCGTGCCGGCGTTATTCACACCGAACGTGGTGATATTGAAACTCCGATTTTTATGCCGGTCGGAACCCGGGCAACTGTTCGGGGCGTGCCTGAACGTGATTTACACAATGCCGGTGCTCAGATTATTCTCGGCAACACGTACCATCTTTATCTTCGTCCGGGAAATGAAGTTCTCATTTCGCAGGGCGGACTTCACAAATTTGCGTCCTGGCCAAAACCCATCCTGACCGATTCCGGCGGATATCAGGTTTTTTCTCTGGCCAAACTCAGAAAATTAACTGCAGACGGCGTCACCTTCCGTTCACATATTGATGGATCTTCGCATTTTTTCACGCCCGAAAGTGTGATTGAAGCGCAACGGGCTATCGGTTCTGATATCATGATGGTGCTTGATGAATGTCCGCCTCACCCCTGCGAGCATATTTACGCCAAAAACTCGAACGAAATCACCATGAAATGGGCAAAACGGTGTCAGGTGGCCGTTGAGAATTCGGAACCGCTGTATGGCAAACATCAGGCGTTATTCCCCATTGTTCAGGGTTCGGTTTACAAAGATCTGAGAGAATATTCTGCGAAAACCCTGGTGGATATGGATTTTGAAGGATACGCCATTGGCGGACTTTCAGTGGGTGAGCCGATTCCGCTCCTGTATGAATTCACCGATTTCACGACTGATTTTCTGCCGAAGGATAAACCCCGATATCTGATGGGCGTTGGAACTCCGGCGAATCTGCTGGAAGGAATTGCCCGCGGAATCGATATGTTCGATTGTGTGATGCCAACCCGGAACGGCAGAAATGCCACAATTTTCACCCGGATGGGCGGAATGAACATCAAGAACATGCGGTACATTAACGATCCGCGCCCGATTGATGAAGCCTGCACGTGTTACGCCTGTACCACTTATTCAAGATCGTACATCCGGCATTTGTTTACCGTTCAGGAAATGCTGGCTCCGATGCTGGCCAGTATTCACAATATTCATTTTTATCTGGAAATTATGAAAGAAGCCCGGAAGCACATTCTTGACGGAACCTGGTCAGCCTGGTATCCGGGAATGGCCGCAACCGTTGGCGGTAAAATGGTGGATGGCCAATAATGGGGTCGGATTTGTACGGGCGTAATTGTTGTTGTGGGATTTTTGGGGGGCCGTTTTAAAAGGTTGATTTTTTTATAAAATTTCATGGATTTGCTTCGCAGAATTATCATTTCCCGCTTTCGCGGGAATGACAACCTTCCTAAAACAATGGAAAACAACTATAATGTCATCCCCGTGAAGACGGGGATCCAGTATTTTAGCCCCCATTGGTTTCAAATTATCTCATAATCCCTGATCAGCCCCGAAGATTTCCATCCATCCGCCTGAACCGGATTGAGATATCCTGCGGTTGAAAAAATATCAGCATCGGTGGCTGTTTTTGTGATAACTGAAAACGACAGTTCCGGCTCTGAGGGTTTCCCTGAACGTGGGTCAATCAAATGTCCCCAACTTTGAGAAGAACCTGAAGACCGGCGGTTCTGGTAAGAGCCAGACGTTGAAACCGCACAATCGGTAACCTGCAAAACCGGTGATTTTTCCGGATCAGCCGGATTTAGAATGGTAACTTCCCAGGTTTCAGACTCAGGTGAACGCCCCGAAATAAACAAATCTCCGCTGAAGTTGATCAGAAAATTGTCAATTCCATCCGATTTTAAAATTTTCACGGCCTCATCAACCGCAAATCCACACCCGATTCCGCCCAGATCCACTTTTGATTTTTCGTTTAGCAGTCCAGCCGAATTGCCTTCAATTTCGAGATTCCGGATGCCGATTGCACTTTCCAGCTGAGCCAGTTCACGGTCTGTTGGCGGGATGATTTTTTCATCGGCGTCTGCACGGAATCCATACAATTGCATCAGCGGTTCAATGGTGACATCAAAATATCCGGCCGATTGTTCTGAAGCCCGGATTGCCTTGTTAAGAATCGAAAGGGTTTCAGGAGATAGTGCGACTGGCTCTTTCCCTGCTGACCGGTTCATCCTGGAAATTTCTGAATCCGGCTGATAAACCGAAAAAAGGGATTCCAGTTCTTTGATCCGGCTCATTACTTTTCTGACGGATTCCAGTGCCAGCTTCCGGTCGGACGTGTACAGATCAAATGAAACCACTGAACCCATCGCAAAAGACGACTTCTGAACCAGTTCGAGTTGTTCACCATGAGCTGAATACCTGAACGGAAACGCAGAAACAACCCGCGAAACCGGGAACATCAGACCGGCAACCGAAGCTATTTTTAAAAAATCCCGTCTGTTCATGGCTTTTCTGCTCCGTCCGGATTTAAAAACCACAATTCCGCAAGCATAAGAACGACCATGACCGCAACCGAGACAAACATCGAAATCCCGCTGAGGATAACCACCCAGACAAACCATCCGGCTTCGGGAATGAACCTGAGAATCCACAAGCCGCCAAAGGTCGTAACCAGTGCCAGAAGAGGTTCAACCATGAGAAAAGTTTTCCATTTTCCCTTCAGAATGGAAGAAAACCAGAACAAGCCGCCCAGAATAAAGAAAATTGAACTGAGACCCAGAATGTGATTGTGGGTTGTCAGCAGCATGTCCTTGACTGATTTTTCAAACTTCAGTTCTGCGTTTGGGTCTGCTGCCGGATCGCTGCCCTTGTATTGTTCTGTGATCCCTTTTGGCTTCAGTTCGGTTTCATTTCTCACAAACGCCAGACCGAGAAAATACCCGATCGAGGTCACAATCAGATAAACGGAAACAAAGGTTTTGAGGGCAGAAGGCCAGTTTCTTAACGGATAAGTCATGAGTGAATTTTCTTTCGGAACGATTCAAATAAGTCGGTCAGTTTTTGGGCGCCGGTTGTCACACTCCGGCAGGAGATCGTGGCCCCGCTGATATTCCGGATGGATTTTCCCCAAACTGGTTTTTCTTGAGCGGATTTTCCGGCAAACTGATTTCTGAAAACCTTATAGTCAATTTCTCCACCGTAAGATTCCCGGTAAACCAGAACATCCAAATCGGCAATCGATCCATCCGGATGAAAAAGAACCGAATAGGTAATCTGCTGGGTTTTTCCTTTTACTTCATCAACAAGTGCAAAATAGTTATCATTCCCCGATTTGATCTCGACAAGATCGAAAGGAGCTGTGGTGTTGAATCCCAGTTTTTCAGATGAAATCAATGTCAGTGAAGCCGGTTTCCCGGACAGGATTTCAACCGATTCCTGCAAAAGCTTCTGATAATTCTGGCTGATTCTGATCTGTGCGGAAGCTGTATTTCCGCAACATAGAAACAGAACCGGAAATAGAATGATGCTGAAAAGTAAGTTCATATGATTTTTGTAGCCCCGACCTCCCGGTCGGGGTTGTCTAAAAAGAAAGAATTTCTGAAAAAAGGCATGGATTCCCGCCTTCGCGGGAATGACAATATCGTAGTTCTTTGCTATCCTGATAGGTTGTCATCCCGGACTTAGCCTACCCCGAACGCTTTCGGGGATCCGGGATCCATGCCGTTTCCCCGTAACCCGTAAAACGTGACCCGTAACCCTTCCCGTCAATAGAAAAAGTACCCAAATCCAACATTCAATTGCTGGGCAGATTCCTTCGCTCCATCCGGAGTGATAAATTGGTAATCTGCCTTAATGGCTACGTTTTCAATGGGTTTCCAGGTTGTACCCAAAACCCACTCAGATTTATTCAGGCCCCCAACAAAAGAGGAGTTCGGATCAGAACTGTCTACCGTATTCTGAATATTGTACTTTTCAAAA
>Ga0209460_1001839_pt1 | contig 10833 bp, 12 predicted proteins | sample EBPBio132013_DNA_FD_185868 | JGI IMG/M metagenome (GOLD analysis project Ga0209460, IMG submission 185868) | Wastewater treatment Type I Accumulibacter community from EBPR Bioreactor in Madison, WI, USA - Reactor 2_5/13/2013_ DNA (SPAdes)... | ecosystem: Engineered > Bioreactor > EBPR >...
TTCCCACATCGGCGGCACAGGGGGAACCGGCGGCACGGGGGGTACGAACGGCTCCCCGATTGCGTCCACGAGATGCGGCACCGGTGGTTCCGGCGGCTGCGGATACGACTCGCGCAGCATTCCGTCTAAGTAGGGGACGAGCTGGCTGGTGGCAAGGTAAACCTGTGCTACCTTTGCCGCGTCGTCCGCGTCATCACCGAGGTCGAGTGCCAGCGCGTCCGTGATGTAACTGTCTTCTGGCAGCAGGGCGGCGATGCGGGTGTGCAAGTTGCGGTAGCTCTTGACCGCCATATTGCCCGTGCCGTTGTGCATCTCGGTCTGGTAAGCCCGTTCGGCCATTCCGGCGAGTGTCTTGAGGGGCGGCAGCAGTTGGCGCAGCGCCCGACGTGTTTCATCGTTCATGTTCTTGGAAAGCTCCTCTAGTAGCGATGTCTATTGTAACCTCAGCCATTGGCTGTTTCGATAAAATTGAACTTCTTATCATTTTTCGCCTGTGTCAGCCGTTCCCCCGTGTTGATCATCCATGTGCCGACGGCGTTCATGAGCGAGTCACCGAGGCCCGGTTCGGCAGGTAGGCGGCGGTCATTCTCGGCCTCTTGCATGAGTTCGGTCATCCGCTGTTGGGCGCGATTGATGTCATGTAAATAGTTCGTCATTTTCATCTCCCTCGGATGTCGTTCCGGTTTCTGTTTCGTCGAGCGATGTTCCGACCAGCGGCGACAGGCACACGGCTCCGTCGTTCCCACCGTCATACGCGGCGTTGATTTCCGCCATCAATCCTTCTAACTTCTCGCGTTCGTTCTTATGCTTCCGCATGACTGGCCTCCTGAACCATTTTCTTTTCTGTAGACGTACTGCCGAGTTGTTCTTCCAGCAGTTTCAGCGTTTCCGGGTTCACCAACTGTCGCAGCGTTTTCTTCGCATAGAACAATCGGGATTTTACCGTACCAATCGTTGTATCCATCGCGTCCGCAATCTCGTTGTAGGCCAGTCCTTCTTCCGCGTATAAGATCAACGTTTGGCGCTGGAGTTCCGGCAGCTTATCAATCGCCGCTTGCACTTCCATTCGCAGCAGCAGCCAGTGGGTCACATCTTCCGGCTGCCCGACGGCGACACTTGCGTGGAGCGATGCCCACATTTCCACCGGTTCGTCATCCAGTGACAGATGTTCGAACCGCTTCCGCTTCCGCAGCAGGTCGTAACAGCGGTTGCGGACGATGCGGAACAGGTAGGCTCGCAGCTTGTCGGCAGGTTGGATGCGGTCGAGGTTCAGATACAGCGCAATCATGGAGTCTTGCACAATATCATCTTCTTCCACGCTGGTTCCAATAAGCCGCCACACGAAGCGCCGGATGGCTGAATCGAGCCGCATTTGCAGGTCGGCGAAAGCGTCCATGTCGCCCGCCTGTGCCTGTATGAGCAGTTCTACTTCCGTTGGTTGACTATCCATCCGCCGCTGTGTCTCCTGTCTACATCCCTCTATACGGATGACTTTCGACACTTGTTCAAAACTCGTGGAAACTGATCTTATTTTGATCTTTTTCCCCGTGTTTTGGCTATTGATTCACAAATTTCTAAAATGAATTTTCGTAATGTGAGAGGAAATTTTGGGTGAGGCGCAGCTTGCAAGAGGTGAGTTGAAGCAAACCGGTTGACGATCAATTACAAATTCGCGTCATTGATGGGGCGGATATACTTTTGAAGGGCTGTTGGCAAATTTTTGTGGACGCTGCGTCGTTATGGTCTTTAATTATGCATCTGTTACAAGCCGTTTGAAAGCGGGTTTGGGGTTAACCGGACGCGATGTATCGCATCCCTACACAAAATTCGCATCACAATCTCGCGTTGTTGTAGGGATACATGCTGTCCGGTATGTCTTCTCAAATGGTTATTGATAGTTCGCTCCGGCTACTTCTCCAACCGCAGGGTGCCGTAGCTCACGGTGAGGCCGAAGAAATCGGTCAGCAGGTGCAGCGGCTTGCGGTGGTTGTCGCTGCCGAGCCGTAAATTGACGAATGTGGCGGTGGGCAGGGTTTGGTCTTCGGCATGTTTGAGGTGGGCATACACCCGCCACTGGATTTCGCGGCAGTCATCCAGTTGCAAGGTGAAGGTGAACGGTTCGGACGATGGGGAGAGTTCGTACAGGCAGGCGAAACCCAGCGAACTGCCCCAGCCGCCTGCTGTGACCGACTTCACCAGAAAGGTTCCCATCGGTTGCAGCCCCAGCATTTCGCTCAACCGTCCCTTATCCATCGCCCCTCCGATTGCTGATAAGATGCTGTGTCACATTGTATACAGCCTCAAAAAGCACGGCAACTCGCGCCTCTCATCTTCCCTTAATAAGCGGTGTCAAGAACGGGTCAGGTGGCTATGCCGTTTTTAGGACATATGGCCTATTTTTGCTTTTTTCGGCGGTACTAACGTCCTAAGGTTCATTCCATTATTTGCTTTTCCCCCCTATACTGCGACTTGTCTTATCAAATCCCGAAAGGATGAGAATATGAGCAACAAGCGTAAATATATGGTAACGATGGCTGCCGCGTTCGGCATGGCGATTGCCGCCGCAGCCCCCGCGATGGCGCAGGATAACCCTACGCCCGAACCGACGGCTGAAGTCACCCCTGTGCCGCCGCCGTTGACGGCCAGCACCGAACTGTTCGTCACCTCGAACTATCTGGTGAACGTCCGCAGCGGCCCCGGTCGCAGCTTTGCCGTTCTCGGTCAGGTACGCCCCGGTGACGCGCTGGACGTAACTGGACGTGGCAGTGATGGCGCGTGGGTACAGGTCAACTTCAACGGTCAATCCGGTTGGGTTTCCGCCAACCTCTTTGACGCGACCGGCGACCTGACGACCGCCAGCGTGGTGGAAGTCGCCGCAGATGCACCCACTGCTGAATCCACCTCGGAACCGCTGGTGCTGGAACCCGGTACGCTGATCGGTAACACCACAGTCAACGTCAACCTGCGTGTTGGTCCATCGACCAGCACCGACAAAATTGTCGTGATCCCCTTTAGCACTGATCTGGTCGTCAAGGGTCGTACCTCTACCAATAACTGGTACTGGGTGACTTATAACGACCAATCCGGTTGGATCACCGCCGCTGCCTTCTTTGTCGAACAGGGTAACATCGTTGATGTGCCAGTGGTCGATGAAGCTGGTAATGTAGTACCCGACGACGCGCCTGCGCCGACTGCGGAAGCCACCGCCGCGCAGTAACACGCCTCGCGATTAACAACAAAAGGACATGGCAGCCGCCGTGTCCTTTTTGTTTCTCCCTCTCTGCATTTTCTTGGCGTTCTTGGCGACTTGGCGGTTAATTCTTCTCCGTATTTCTGTGTGTCCTCTGTGCCTGTGTGGTTCAACAGTCTCTAATCTTTCCCGCAGTCTACCGCCTCAGGCACATCCACGCGCTCAAGGCCGAGCGTCATTAACCCCGCCAGCGACCCCGCATGACTCGCCATTTGGGCGAGCGCACGGCTGTACCACACCTGCGCCTGTTCCGGCTTGCCACCATTACGGTAACGGTCGCCAATCAGCGCCCATACATCCATGTTCGTCTGGCTGTAATCTTCCATGATCGCTGCCGTTTCCAGCGCGTAAGCCGAGAGCAAATCTTGCTGCTGCTCGTGGCGGAAGTTCTGCCAGTTATAGAGTTCTTCGAGCATCTCGCCCGTGTCCGGCAGCGTCGCCAGCAAACACGCCGCGTCCTGCGTCCGCCCTACCCAAACGTAAGCCAACCCCAGCCCCTTGATCGCCGCTTGATAATTCGGCTCGGCGGCATAGGCTTTTTCGAGCATCGGGATACCCACGTCGTAGTTCCCCGCGTCCACTTCCATCATGCCCAAACGCCGGTTCGCATTCGGGTAATCCGGGTCAATTGCCAGCGCTTGCCCGTACTCACTGCGGGCGTTCGCGAGGTACGCCGCACGGTCATCCGGTCGCATCAGCGGGCGCATCGTCGTATCCGCCCGCGCCTCGTCCACCGCGCCGAGGTTCGTGTGCCACGCCGCCAGTATTGGCTTATTGAACGCGAGGTAGCCGACCACCATCAGCACGACGACCGCAGCCGTCGCCAGTGGAATCAGGCGCTTGCCACTCACAAAGTTCGTCCCACGCTCCTCGAACGCTTCCTCACGCAGCGCGTAAATCCCTGTGCTGACCGCCAGCGCCATCATCAGGAACAACAGCGGTAAGTTAAACGGGCTTTCCACGTACTGCCGCGCATCCGTCAAACCGTGAACCAGCGTCGCCGTAACACCTATACAGGCACCGTAAAACAGCACGCTCGGCTGTGCCACTCGTACAATCCACAGCACCCGCAGCACGAACAAATAGAACGTGATGATGACCAGCACGAACGCCACCAGCCCAACCACGCCTTGCCCCAGCAGCACCGCTAACAAGAGGTTGTGGGTATAGGTGAACAGCGGCACGAAGATCAGCAAGCTGTAGCGCGAGTACATCAGGGCGAAGGTATCCCCTAGGCCGATACCCGTAAACGGATAATCGCCCGCCAGCGCGAGGCTGTTCCGGTAGATTTCGAGGCGGCTGTTGGTCACGCCCAGCAGCGAAGCCACGAACTGCACCCGCGTCCCCAGCACGAACAGCGCAGCCATCCCCAGCACCACCACACCGATGATGCCGCCGATCATAATGAGCATCTGCCGCCCTGTGAAGCGCCGGATGCCGTAAGCCACCAGCGCCACGATCAGCGCCACCACCACACCCAAATACGCCCCGCGTGAGTAGGTCAGCGCGAAGGCATACAACATGAACAGCGCCGCCACAATCCAGATGCCGCGCTTCTTCCAATCCCGTGTCATGAACATCAGCGCCACCACCACCGGCAGCAGCAGTTCAAACACGGTCGCCGCGCTGTTCGGGTGGATGAACACATCCAAATCCGGCGCGAGCGAGGTCATCGTCCCGATGCGGTTCAATAAGTCCGGCGTTTCAATATATTCTTGATACTTAAACTGGCTGATAAAAAATAGGCTGAAGGCCGCCCCCAAAATGGCGATCAGCGCCGCGAACACGTAATAGCGCCCCGAACGCCGCAGCAGAACCAGAACGACGAAATAGGCGATCACGCTGCCGATAACCGCCGCGACTGTCCCCTCACTCAAGGCGGGATTGTAGGCCGCGCGTAGGCTGATAAGTGCGGTTAATGCGTAGATAATGAGTGCGCTGTTCATCACCAACAGCACCGGTGATAAGCGTAACTTTGGCATCCCCAAAAACCTTTACTCCAGCCAACAAGCCGCACGAAACCAAGCCGAAATCATGCGATAAAATCCGGCTGGTCAGTACAGGTTAAATTGGCAGCTATAGACAAATATCAGTATAGGCACGAAAATACTTGCATCCGATTATCAGCCACATTGCAACGTAATAAATTGCAGTGTTGGCACGTCTGTATAACGTATGGAAGGGATCAGATGAACATGGCAGAACCACTTGTTTTAACCGGAACACAACTGGAAAATCTGCTGTCGGGCGATAAACCCGCGCTGATCTTGTTTTCGAATGGCAGCGGCCTCAAAGGTGAGTTTGTCACCGCCTTCAACAAAGCCGCCGCAGAAAACACTTCAATCGTATTTGCGAAGATTGATCCCGCAGCCAGTCCCGAACTGGCGCAGCGTTTCGAAGTTGGCGATAAGCCGCTCCTCTTTGGCTGGTACTGTGGCGAGGAAATCCTCCGCCGCAACCGCCCGTGGGGGCCGGATGTGCCAGCGGCAGTCGAGATGGTGCAGGCGGCGGTCAAAACACACCAGCCTGAACAACCGAAGGCAGTTATGGAGACTATAGTGGAAAACCAAATTCAGACCGACAATGGCCCCGTGCATGTGACCGACGCAACCTTTGAAGCCGAAGTAATCAACCACGATAAGCCCGTGCTGGTTGACTTCTGGGCGGAATGGTGTGGCCCGTGCCGTCAGGTCGGCCCGATTCTGGATAAACTGGCGAAGGAATACGCGGATCAAATCCGTGTCGCCAAAGTGGATGTTGATGCCAACCCCGGCCTGTCACAAGCCTTCCGCGTGATGAGCATTCCCACCATTATGCTCGTCAAGGAAAAGACCATCGTCTTCAGCCAACCCGGTGCGCTGCCGGAATCGGCCTTCCGTGACCTCATCAAGCAGTTGGTCGCGCTCGATATGACGAAGGTCAAGACCGACAAGCAGGAAGCGCCGAACGACGCGGCGAACTAAACGCAAACGCTGATAAGGGCGGTACTCAATAGGTACCGCCCTTTTTTAATGACATCCACCTAAACAGCCCGTCAATCCTCTCCGATAACCCGAATATGATGTGCGCCCAGCCTATACACGCCTTCATCGGCTCCGGCGATGGTGATGTCAATCGGATACAATCCGGCGGGAATACCCGTTTCGGGGTACCAGTTGCGCCCGGCCTTCACCACAATGAGTAAGCCGTGTTCATCACCAACAGCCGAAAAGCTGTCACTGCCCGCACCGTCGTACGCCGCTAAACCGAGGGTGTCGTTTAACCACGCCACAGTTGCGGGTACATCGCTCGTCGCCAAGCCGATCTCACTGAGGTAAAGCATGTCGCGTTCGGAAAACGGTTCGCTGCTGGTGTTCGGCTGGCGGTGCCGCCCGATGAACTCCAAGATATTGCCGGCAGGGTCGTAGAAATACACCATGTTCGCGTTCCAACGTTCGGACGAGGTAAACACGGTCGTGTCGTGGAGCGTGGCGAACTTCACCTTATCCCCCAACCATTCCGCCGCCTCTTGCACCTTGTTTTCCGGCACTTCAAAAGCGAAATGATACTTCCCCTGCCAACCCGCCTCGCGCTCAAAGATCAACTGTGTGCTGCCCGCTTGCAGCACGAGTTCATCAGCGGTTTCGGTGGTCACAGGCAGCTTCAGCACATCATGATAGAACGCCTTCGCCGGTACGAGGTCTGCCATTTTCAATCGCAGCGTTTGGATTTTCATATGCCCTCCTCTGTTGCCTTCATCCTGCCATAACAATGACATTTACGCATCCGGCTTGGGTGCGAGTGCGGGTTGGACAAAGGTACAGAGTTAGAGAGGGTCGTATCGGGGAATATAGCGGAGGATATGCGGAAGTGAGTCTAACGGATGCCGACCCAACGCCGCGCACCTAGACAAAGGTAGAGGTCGCTCATCACAAATTCTGACACGCTTCCAACAGTAAGCGCCTATCCTATTTGGCATCATCCGAACCAGTAATCACGTATTTAGACTGACGACTGGAGACTATAGACTGATGACTATGATCTATGGCTGATCTCAAAGTACTGCTCGTTGCCGAAAACCCTCTCGCCCGCATGGGGCTAGCCGCCCTCTTAGCGGGTATTGCTGGCTTGACGGTGGCGGGGCAAAGCAGCGGCAACCAGCTACACATCGACATTGACCTCGCAAGGCCGCATGTCATCGCGTGGGATTGGGGATGGAACACCACGCCCGAACTTCCGCGTGATGTCCCGGTGGTTGCGCTGCTCAAAGAACCCGCGCAAGCCGTTGAAGCATGGCGGGCGGGGGCGCGTGGTTTGCTGCTCGGCAGTCTTGACCCCGATACCCTCGTCGCGGCGCTGAACGCCACCGCACACGGCCTCGCGGTCATCGAACCCGCCCTCGCGATGGCACTCACCCAGCTTGAAACCACGCAGATCGAAGCGCTGGTAGAGGCCCTCACCCCGCGCGAAATGGAAGTGCTGCAACTGCTCGCTTCCGGCCTCCCCAACAAGACCATCGCCAACCGCCTGAGCATTACCGACCACACCGTAAAATTCCACGTCAACGCCATCATGACCAAGCTCGGCGTGCAAAGCCGTACCGAAGCCGTCGTCCGCGCCACCAAATTGGGTCTCATCATCCTGTAGGGATTTACCACTGACAAATCCTCTATAATCGAGTCATTTAGTAAGCTAGCGTAATCCGCTTTTTGTGTTCGCCGGGTTTCTCTGCCTCATCCAGCAGCCCGATAGCGTAATCCTCGGCGCTAATCTCGCTGTTCCCCTTATCATCCGCCAGCAGGTAATCTCCACCCACGCGGAACTTGCCCGTCCGTTCACCGGGATGAATGTAACCAGCGGGGCTGATGAACAACCAATCGACATCAGCCGTACGGTAAACTTCCAGTGCATCACGCAGCGCCGAAGCACCCGCCCGCCACAAGTCGGGGAACTCCGGCGTGTCAACCAACTGCACACCCGGCGCGACCAATAAGCTGCCCGCGCCACCCACCACGATCAGGCGCGGCACACCCGCCTTCTTGACCCCTTCGATCATCGCGTGTGCTGACTTTGTGTAGCCTTGATGATCGCCGTCACGGTTCGTGCTGATGGCGTTCACGACTACATCCTGTCCGGCGCTGGCAGTCGCGATGCTGTCGGCATCCAGCGCATCACCGACCACCACCTTGACCGAAGCGCTGGGCGCGGTGTACCGGCTGGGGTCACGCACGACAGCCGTGACCTCATGCCCACGGCGTAAAGCCTCGTCCACAATACGCTGCCCGATCATCCCACCCGCGCCAAAAATTGCTAACTTCATCTTCATCTCCTACTTTACAAATGATCCAATAGTTACTATAAGTAAGTAACTACCGTAATGCAATAAGGCACTTTGAAGTAGGGTACTTACCTGATGGTAACGCTTGTCGCTCCCCCCAACGTTTATGATGCTGACTGCCCCACCCGCCGCATCCTCGACCTCATCGCGGATAAGTGGACGGCGCTGATTATCGGCTTACTGGAAGACGAACCCAAACGCTTTTCACACCTTCAACGGGGGATCGGCGGCATCTCGCAGAAGATGCTCGCCCAAACCCTCCGCAGCATGGAGCGTGACGGCCTTGTCCAGCGCAGCGTCTATGCCGAAGTGCCGCCGCGCGTGGAATACCAGCTCACGCCGCTTGGCCGCACCTTGATCGAGCCGATTGCCGTCATCCGTACATGGGCGGAAACCCACATTAACGCCATTTCACAGGCACAAAACGCTTATGACGCGCGTCATTCCACAGCAGACTAACCGTCCCACCAAATGAGCAAATTTGCGCTAAACTGGACATAGCACCAGAGAGTGAGCGCAGAAATCATGACGACAGTTGCACTGGAACACGTCAGTAAAACATTTGCAACGCACGAATCAAGCGGCGGACATAAAATCACCGCCGTTGAAGATGTATCCCTCAAGCTGAACACAGGTGATGTCCTCGCCATCCTTGGCCCTTCCGGCTGCGGCAAATCAACCCTGCTGCGGCTGATTTCCGGCATCCACAAACCAGACAAGGGACGCATCTTGTATGACGATGTGGACTTGGAAGACGTGCCGCTGCGCGAACGCGGCATCGGTATGGTCTTTCAAGAAGGCGCACTTATCCCCCATTGGGAAAGCCGCAGGAGCGTCGGGTTCTTCCTCTCGCTGCGGAACCGCGAGCCGGAAGTACCGGAAAAACTCCACCAGATCTCGAAAATTACCGGCATCGGCATCAACCAACTACTTGACCGCCGTCCGTCGCACCTGTCCGGCGGCGAAAAGCAGCGCGTCGGCATCGCCCGCGCCCTCGCCCGTGACCTTCAAGTGCTGCTCTTTGACGAACCGTTCGCCAACCTCGATGCTAAATACCGCACCGAAGCACGGGTTGAACTCAAGCGCCTCCTAAACGCCTTTCCCGTCACCTCGGTGTACGTCACCCACGATCAGGTGGAGGCCATTGCCCTCTCGCACCGCATCGCCGTTATGCGTGCTGGCAAAATCGATCAGGTCGGCACCTACCAGCAGTTGTACACCAGCCCGCACAACATTTTCGTCGCTACCTTTATCGGCAGCCCGCCCATCAACCTGTTCAAAGGCCGCAGCATCAACGGCTTGTGGCAGGGTGAAAACTTCGGCGGTTACCACCTGCGCCGCGACCTCCCCGAAGACAGTAAAGTGACCGCTGCCATCCGCGCCGAGCATATGCACCTACAGGATGGCGGCATCCCCGGCGTGGTCGAGCAGGTCGTACCCATGCTCGCCGAACGCCACCAGCTCATCACCACGCACCTCGGCGGTGAAACATGGACGATCACCGTGCCGCTCGACCAGCACATCGAACGCGGCTCCACCATCTACTGCGGCCTACAGGAAAACGAGATGTTGTTTTTCGATACCGCGACAGGGGTTCGGATTGGTTAAGGCGCTCGTCATAAAAGGATAACCGCATGGATTCAGAGATCATTTACACGTCGGTGGTACAGTTGGCAAAAGCCATCCAAACCAAAGCGGTTTCTTCGGTCGAGGTCGTACAGGCTCATCTGAAGCGAATTGAGGAAATCAATCCGACCATCAACGCGGTTGTTCAACTCCGCACGGATGAAGCGCTTGAGGAAGCCCGACAAGCCGATGAAGCCTTGGCGCGGGGCGAAAGTAAAGGGCTGCTGCATGGTGTCCCGATGACGATTAAGGACTCGCTAGATACAGCCGGAGTTATTACCACAGGCGGGACATTAGGTCGCAAAGACTTCGTGCCGCAGCGAGACGCAACCGTCGTCAAGCGCCTAAAAAATGAAGGCGCGATCTTAATGGGTAAAACCAATACCCCTGAACTCACAACCTCGCTTGAAACCAATAATGTGATTTACGGTCGCACCAACAACCCCTACGACCTTACCCGCACCTCCGGCGGCAGCAGTGGCGGCGCGGCAGCCATCATCACTACCGGCGGCGCGCCATTCGACATCGGCAGTGACTATGGCGGCAGCATCCGTTTACCGGCTCATTTCTGCGGCATCGCAGGCATCAAGCCAACATCAGGGCGTGTACCTCGTACAGGCCACATCATGCCGTACGCCTT
>Ga0209460_1001841_pt1 | contig 10825 bp, 7 predicted proteins | sample EBPBio132013_DNA_FD_185868 | JGI IMG/M metagenome (GOLD analysis project Ga0209460, IMG submission 185868) | Wastewater treatment Type I Accumulibacter community from EBPR Bioreactor in Madison, WI, USA - Reactor 2_5/13/2013_ DNA (SPAdes)... | ecosystem: Engineered > Bioreactor > EBPR >...
TTAACGCTGTACGCATTCTGTTCAAACCCGGAGGCTTTTATGTTAACCGAACTTGAAAAATGGTACGAAGACCAGGTTTCGAGGTACGAAGACGTACTCGAATCTTTACGCAGTCAAAATCCGGCAATTACAAAGAATTTAATACCGTGTCTTCCTCATATTGATCCTGACTATTTTAAGCCAGGAAATTTCAGAGTTATGCACTTAGGACTTAATTCCTATCTGAGTGCAAAGGAGTATCCGCCTGAATTCGTGAAATATGAATTCATGGAGCATGAAGATTGGTGGAAGGAACATATAAACGAAAAAATCTGGCATCATCATTACCAGATGAATCACGTGAACCAGATTGTGAAAAAGTATTTTTATGAACCGGCGGAATTTCGAACGAATGTGATCAAGATTTATCTGGGCAGTTCAGTCGGACAAAAAGATTTTTCAGTTGCAAAACAGGTAAAAGAACTTGCGAAGAAACAGACATGGGAAGAGTTTGATCTGCTTCATGAGCAAAAATTGCTTCCGAATCTCATTTTTTGTTATAAGCCGTATGTCTGGGAGGTGATAAACGGTTACATCAAGTCAAGATTTCATTCTGAAACACTTGAGTTGGAAAAAAATCATCTGATTTTGTCGGGTTCCGGGGATTGGAAGGTGGTGGTGGTACAGTTGGTGAAAGAAAGTTCGATCCTTGGCTTAACCGATCAGACCAATATTGAACACGTAATGAAGCACCACATCCGGTCAATGGAAGGGCATTTGCTCCCAAGGCATCTCGCACCGAAATGACACTTTAAAGTATCATGAAACCGCATCTGTAATATTATAACAGGAGAAAAAGATATGTTAATCCGATCAATTCGCCGTCTGCTTTCGATTCCCGGGCTTCTGACTTTACTTCTTTTACTTACCGGTGCCTTACCGGCATGGGCTAACCCTGAAGGTGGTGAAGCCAATCTGGTAATTCCTGATCTGAGCTCGGTTTCTTTTCTGGGAATTGATGGATGGACGTTACTCTCCTGGGGAATTCTGATTTGTATCGGCGGATATTTATTCGGATTCATCATTTTCCGTCAACTTCGTGAAGCTCCTGTTCATCAGTCGATGCGTGAAGTATCTGAACTGATTTATGAAACCTGTAAAACGTATCTGATTACTCAGGGTAAGTTTATTCTGATTCTTGAAGCGTTTATTGCCGTTGTCATCGTTTTTTATTTTGGATATCTGAGGGAATTCCCGGCAGAACGGGTGCTCATCATTCTGGCATTTACGCTGGTTGGAATCGCCGGAAGTTATGGCGTTGCCTGGTTCGGTATCCGGGTAAATACTTATGCCAACTCCCGTACTGCGTTTGCATCCTTAAAAGGTGATCCGCTTCCGGTTTTTCTGATCCCTTTGAAATCGGGAATGAGTATCGGTATGATGCTGATCAGTGTTGAACTTTTTATGATGCTCTGTATTTTACTTTTTGTTCCCAATGAATATGCAGGACCGTGTTTTATCGGGTTTGCAATCGGTGAATCTCTGGCTGCTGCTGCCCTTCGTATCGCCGGCGGGATTTTTACCAAAATTGCTGACATTGGTTCTGATCTGATGAAAATTGTCTTCAACGCAAAAGAAGACGATGTGAGAAACCCTGGTGTGATTGCCGATTGTACCGGTGACAATGCCGGTGATTCTGTCGGACCGACTGCAGACGGATTTGAAACATACGGTGTAACCGGTGTTGCACTGATTACATTTATCATGCTTGCCGTTCCTGATGCAATGAATCAGGTTTCTCTGCTCGTTTGGTTGTTCGTTATGCGGATTCTTATGGTCATGACTTCTGGTTTAGCTTACGGAATCAATCACTGGATTACCATGGCCATTTATAAAAACCACACCAAAGTGGATTATGAAAAACCGTTGACCAGTTTAGTCTGGCTTACTTCCTTATTGTCAATCGCCGTAACCTTCCTCATCTCTATGATTTTAATTCCTGATCTGGGTGACGGAACCCTCTGGTGGAAACTTTCATGCGTGATTACCTGCGGAACGATTGCCGGTGCTTTGATTCCTGAACTCGTAAAAGTGTTCACTTCAACTCACTCCCGGCACGTTCAGGAAGTGGTTCAGGCTTCAAGAGAAGGTGGCGCCTCCCTTAACATTCTTTCCGGTTTTGTTGCCGGTAATTTCAGTGCTTACTGGTTAGGCTTTACCATCATTGCCTTGATGGGAATTGCCTATTTCATCAGTTCCTTTGGCTTTGGTCAGCTTATGATTGCTCCGGCCGTGTTTGCCTTTGGTCTGGTTGCTTTTGGTTTTCTGGGGATGGGTCCGGTTACAATTGCAGTGGATTCATACGGACCTGTAACTGATAACGCACAATCCATTTTTGAATTGTCGATGATTGAAAACATTCCGGGAATCAAAGCCGAATTGAAAAAAGATTATGGTTATGATGTCGATTTCGAAAAATCGAAACTCTTCCTTGAGGAAAACGATGGGTGCGGAAACACATTCAAAGCAACAGCCAAACCGGTTCTGATCGGAACTGCCGTTGTGGGCGCAACCACTATGATTTTTACCATAGTGGTTCTGCTGACCGACGGTTTAACAATCAACATTGACAAACTTTCCATACTTCATGCTCCATTTCTGCTCGGTTTGATTGCCGGTGGTGCTGTGATTTACTGGTTTACCGGCGCTGCAACTCAGGCCGTTTCAACCGGTGCCTATCGTGCCGTTGAATTCATCAAACGAAACATGAACGTCAACAGTGATGCAAAAGCTTCAGTTGAAGACAGCAAGAAAGTGGTTGAAATCTGCACGAAATATGCCCAAAAGGGAATGTTCAATATTTTCCTTGTTGTACTGTTCAGTACGTTGTCATTTGCGTTTCTCGAACCGTATTTCTTTATCGGTTACCTGATTTCAATTGCGCTTTTCGGACTTTTTCAGGCCATTTTCATGGCGGATGCCGGTGGTGCCTGGGATAACGCCAAGAAAATTGTGGAAACTGAACTCCATGAAAAGGGAACTGAACTCCATGCTGCAACCGTGGTGGGTGATACCGTTGGTGATCCGTTCAAAGACACGTCATCTGTTGCCATGAACCCGGTGATTAAGTTTACAACCCTTTTTGGCTTGCTGGCCGTTGAACTGGCTGTAAATATGACGAAAGAAAGCGGATCGGGAATTACCACAGCAATTGCTGCTGTATTCTTTGTGATTTCGGTTGTCTTCGTCTGGCGTTCTTTCTATGCCATGAGAATTGAAGCCTGATTTTTGAACTTTCTTTTTCCTGGATGTCATCCCGGCCGGCGAGCCGGGATCCATCCCACCGGAAATAAGAAATGTTCATCCTGTTTTACCAACCCGATCCTGACCAGACCGGGTTTATTTTCTAACCAAACCGACAAACCATGGAGTGACCACCATGTCTTTTGCTTTAACCAATCCGCTAACCCTGCTGACAGGGAAAGACCCGCATGAATTTAACCGTCAGGATTTCCTCAATATTCTGGCTTCCCGTCAGATTGAAAGAATTACTTTCCATTACACGGCTCTTGACGGAAAACTCAAAGAATTAAAAATCCCGGTACAAAACCGAAAGCAAGCTGAACGGATTCTTGCCAGTGGTGAACGGGTAGATGGGTCGTCTTTATTCAAAGGACTTGTAGATACCGCTGTTTCTGACCTTTACGTCATCCCTGATTATAAAACTGCTTTTTTAAGTCCGTTTGATCCGGGCAGTCTGGATTTTATTTGCAGATTTATCAACCGGAATGGCGAACGGGTTCCGTTTGCACTTGATAATATTTGTTTCAAAGCCCACGAAACCTTCAAAAAAAATACAGGTTTTGAACTTCACGCTTTAGGTGAACTTGAATTTTTCCTGCTTCGTGATGAGCCTAAACATTTGTATCCGAACCCGAAACAACGGGGCTACCATGCTACCTCTCCTTTTGCAAAATCGGGTGAAGTTCTCAACGAAATGCTGAACCATATTTCTGCCATAACCGGCGCTGTAAAATATGGTCATTATGAAGTGGGTTATGTTGAAAAGCTAGCCAGCGATAACCCTGAAATTGACGGCAAACAGGCTGAACAGGTTGAAATTGAGTTTCTCCCTGTTCCGGTCGACGAAATGGGTGATCATCTGGTTCTTGCCCGGTGGATCATCAGAAACGTGGCCTATAAACACGGCATGGTGGCAACCTTTACCCCCAAACTTGAAGAAGGCGTGGCCGGATCTGGTCTTCATGTTCACATGGCCGTTATGAAAAACGGTAAAAATCTAATGGTTAAGCCGGATGGTGCTTTGTCTGATGAAGCAATGAAGGTCATGGGCGGACTTTGCAGGTACGCCAACTCCCTGACGGCTTTCGGGAATACGGTTTCTTCTTCCTATCTCAGGCTGGTTCCTGATCAGGAAGCACCAACACGGGTTTGCTGGAGTGACATGAACCGGAGTGCGATGGTTCGGGTTCCGCTTGGATGGTCAAACGTCAGGGATTTATCTAAACTGGTAAACCCGGCACAAACTGAAGATTTTCACGATACAGACAGCCGGCAAACTGTTGAACTCAGAACCGGTGATGGAAGTGCTTTTGTCCATTTGTTGCTGGCAGGAATTACAATGGCCGCTGAATCTGGTCTTGCAGATCCGGATGGCGTAAAAACGGCTGAAAAACTTTACGTCAGAGGAAATATTTTTGAGGATAAGGAAACCTGGAACCGGCTAACTCCTTTGCCGAAATGTTGTGTGGAATCCTCAAAATTGCTGGTTGAAAAACGGGAATTGTATGAGAAGGATGGCATTTTCCCGCCAAGTATGATTGACTATCTGTCAAAGCAACTTGCAGCAGAATATGATGAACAATTAAACCGGCAATTGTCTTCACTTCCGCCAGATGAAAGGCTTAGGGAAACCAGAAAAGTTCTGCACAAAGATTTGCACCTGCACTGAGCAAAGTGACTAATTTCAACTTTTCTGAATAAAAAACGATAATGTCATCCCGGACTTGATCCGGGATCCATCCCGCTGTGCGATTTTGACCTCGTCCTTAGGTCACTGAGCGAAATCGAAGTGCTAAATTCGACCCTCGGTCACTGAGCAAAGTCGAAGTGCTAACTTCTTCCCACCGAAAAAGATTAAGGTACCTATTGATATTAAACCGACAGTGGTGTAATTTGCCTTTATAATATTTTCCACAAAAATCGGATCGGAGAGGTTATGTATCGGATTGGATTAATCGGAATGGGAATCATCGGCCAGCGATACATTGATATTGTTCTCAAGAGCGGACATCAGCTTGCCGGAGTTGCCGGATCCTCTGCCCATTCTTCCACTGTTTATGCTGACCTGTATGATACCAAACCCTTTCAAAGCTGGAATGAACTCGTCAATTCTCCTGCTATTGATATTGTCATCAACAATACACCGAATCATCTTCACTTTGATGTGAACATGGAATGCCTGAAACTGGGTAAACCTATCTATGCGGAAAAGCCACTGGGCCGTTCCACCCAGGAAACACGGACAATGATTGATTCCCTCAAAACCAAACTGGTGCCGAACGTTGTCAATTATAACCGGAGAGGATTTCCGGCCGTTCAGCAAATTAAATCAATGATTGAATCGGGTGAATTGGGAGATATTTTACTCATACGGGGAAATTACCTGCAGGATTGGCTTCTTTTCCCGCAAACCTGGAATTGGCGTGTTGATCCTGCAAACGGAGAGGTGTCACGTGCACTTGCAGACATTGGGTCACACCTGATTGATATGTCTTTGTTTGTTACTGGGCTGACCCCGAGATCGGTCTTTTATGAAAAGCAAACTTTGATTCCCATGCGGAAAAAGCCAAGTGGTGAGTGGATCAAAATCGAAAATGAAGATTACGGAACACTGATGATGCGCTTTACCAATGGTGCTCAGGGGATTTTTACGTTCTGCCAAACCTCTGCCGGACATATCGGTTCTGATATGTGGGTCGAAATTTCGGGAACCAGAAAAGGCTTGCTATGGCGTGAACGTGAGGAAGACAAGATTATTCTGAAAAAATATAATGACGAAGATGAAGTAATTCCGGTTGAACCCTCTCAGTACAATACTCATGGGCAGTTTGAAGTCTTCAAGAGTTTTATTGACTGGATTGATGGCGGTACAAGCGGACCTGCTGCCACCTTCACTGACGGACACTTTCAGGTTTATCTCATGGAACTGGCCATGAAATCTGCAGAATCAGGCACCTGGCAGGATGTAAGATTTAAGGGGTAGAATCAAAGAGTAATGGTTAATGGTGAATGATTAAGGATTAATGGGGGATTAAATAAAACTTGAATTGTTGAATTTATCCTGTATATCCTGAACATCTCTGTTTAAACCGTATTTCCTATCCGTGTAAATCCGTGCAATCAGCGGGAGAACTGTCTTTCTCCGTCCGGGATTTCAGGTTGGGATTTTCAAAACACCAAACCACCCCGCCTACGGTACCCCTCCTTAAAGGAGGAGGGGAATTAATATGAAATTACCTAAAAACAAACAGCAATTTCATTATTAACCATTTACAAATCACCCTTCCGGCTAATTCTTCTAACTTCCAACTTCTAAGCTTCTATCTTCTGATTTTAACAAAATTCCGCTTCCCGGCTTTAATAATTTTTTCTCCGCCTTCAGCCAATTGAAAGTTCGGATCTGAAATTTTCTCACCATTGACCGTAACCCCGCCACCCTGAATTAGTCTTTTTGCTTCACCTTTCGAAGGCACAAATCCACAATCAACCAGAAGTTGTGTCAATGAAAAAACTCCGTTTTCATAAACCACGTTCATTTCAGAAATATCATCAGGAACGTCTTTTTTGATGAACAGTGTATCAAATTTTTCTTCAGCTTTTACTGAAGTTTCTTCATTATAATAAACTTTCACAATTTCCCTGGCAAGTAGCCGTTTTGCATTCCGGGGATCAGATGAAATCAGAGGTTTTAATTCTTCAAGTTTGGCCGTCGGATAGTTTGTACAAAGAACAAACCAGTTAAAAATTGAGTTATCCGGTATGGAAAGGGTTTTCCCATACATATCAAAAGGTTCTTCGGTGATGCCAATATAATTATTCAGTGACTTAGACATTTTCTCAACGCCGTCAGTCCCTTCAAGAATTGGCATAGTCAGAATACACTGAGGTTCCTGTCCGTTTGCACGCTGAAGTTCACGGCCGACAAGCAGGTTGAACTTCTGATCGGTTCCGCCAAGTTCAATATCCGATTTGATTGCAACTGAATCCTGAGCCTGTGCTAACGGATAAAGGAATTCATGAAGAGAAATAGGTTGTTCGGCGTTAAACCGCTTATGAAAATCATCCCGTTCCATCATTTGAGAAACGGTAAATTTGGCAGAAAGCTTAATCACATCCTCAAAAGACATTTTCCCCAGCCAGTCGGAATTGTGTATTATTTCCAGTTTGGATGAATCGAGAATTTTCGTAGCCTGTTCGGTGTAACTTTTTCCGTTGATCCGGGTTTCTTCAAGAGTCAGTGGAGGACGGGTTTTGCTTTTTCCCGATGGGTCACCGATCATCCCGGTAAAATCACCGATGATCAGGATGGCATGATGACCCAAATCCTGAAACTGACGCATTTTGCGCAGAATGACGGCGTGACCAATGTGCAGGTCTGGTCGTGACGGATCACACCCGAGTTTTACGATAATTGGTTTGCCGGTAGCAGCAGACCTTTCGAGTTTTTTTACAAGTTCTTCTTCCGGAATGATTTCTGAAACGCCACGGCGGATCAGATCCATTTGTTCATTAATTGAAGGAAATTTTAAATTCATCAGCCTTTTTCCCGTCTTGCACGGTCTAATTCACGTTTAACTTCTCGGTCTTTAATATCGTCACGTTTATCGTGCAGTTTTTTACCTTTGCAAATACCAAGTTCAACCTTGGCAATTCCCTTTGAATTGAAATATATTTTTAAAGGAACAAGAGTAAATCCTTCTTTTTCAATTTTGGATTTGATCTTGGTGATTTCTTTCGTGTGCAGCAGGCACTTCCGGCTTCTTAACGGATCATGATTGCTGTAACTTCCCATTTCGTAAATGGAAACGTGCATCCCGATGATAAATACTTCACCATTTATAATTCTGGCGTAGGCATCACTAAGATTGGCTTTTCCCTCCCGAAGTGATTTTACTTCAGTTCCCTGAAGCACAAGCCCGGCTTCGAGTGTATCCTCTATGGAATATTCGTGCCTTGCACGTCGGTTATCGATATGAATCTGACGAGTTTCTTTTGACATAAGGCGCCAAAGGTAAAAATTTATTCGGACGAAAAAAAGGTAACAAGAGATAAGTGATCAGTTACAGGTCATATATTTTTAAAATCCGGATTTTTTAAGTTTTGGATAATAATAAAAACCACAACCAGCCCCTTTCTGTCATCAGGCGGATTTAATACTTTTAAAAAGGGAAAGGGCGCTTTGTCACTTTTCATTTACCAATTACATTTACTAAAAAACGGGCACTTCGACTCCGCTCAGTGACCGTTTTCCACACTTATCACCCCGTATACGTTTTGGGATCTTCGCTTCACTCGTCCTGTAACTTATCACTTGTAACTATTTCGTACCCCGTATCACGTACCACTTTCCGTCCCCTATGGCATTCCGGATAAAAAATTGTTACATTCACAACGGGAGCCAAAATGAAACCACTTCTTTTTTCAAAAACCCTGATCAAGGCTCTGCGGAACCTGATTCGGTACCGCAAGATTACCAATTCTATGGTTCTTGACTATCCACCTTTGAGGCGATGGGTATCTGAATCTTCAAAATCACGGACAGGGCTTGCAGAGAGGATTCAAAATTATGCTGTGATTTCCTTATTTATTGGTGAAAATCTCTGCATTTTAAGAAACTCACCCATGACCCGCCAGGAAGAAAAGAGAATTCTGTATTTCAGTGCATCTTTACCGGTGTTTGACGATTTTTTTGAAAGTGAGAACCGTGACTTTTCCCGGATTTTAAGGTTGATGAACCACCCGGAAACCATCGTTCCGGAAACCCCTGATGAATCATTATTTGTGCAGTTGATTACCGAACTGATTCAGAACGTACCCGATCCAACTTTATTCAGATCATGGTTCCTGAAATTATTCGAATCTTTTCGGGAAAGTGAGTTTCTTGGATCCGATTCAATTACTGAGCCGGATATTGAAAGAATAACCTGGGAAAAAGCAGCTTTTTCTTCACTTTGTATCCGGGCACTTCTTGATCATCAGATGATTCAGGGTGAAGAAATGGCAATCTTTTACCAGGCCGGTACCATTCAGTTTTTAGATGACATTGTTGACGTTTATGATGATTACCATTCGGGGTTGCATACTCTTGCCACAAAAAATCCCAATTGCCGCTATCTCAGAACAAGGCTGCATTCCGAAATTAAGAAAACGGTTAAAGCTTTTAGAAGTCTTTCTGTTAATTCTCAGCTTTTGCGTGTTTATTTCGATATGATGTCTTTTGCTTTTTCAATGGGTTATGTTTGTCTCGATCAATATGAGGCGGTTCAGGGTCGTTCAAGAGATTTGAACTTAAGTAAAGCTCCCAGAAAGAAAATGAAATTTAGTTTGTCCTCACCCCCAAATCTGTTCCGTGCCATTGCGCATTCTTATCGCCATCCCATCCGTTAGATTCCCAAATACTGTTGTGTCTGGTCAGATAGGAAATCCGGTCGGATTTTACTATCTTTGCACCTCTTTTTATAGCAGGAAACCAGGTACCAGGTGAGCATGTCCACTATCCGAAATTTTTGTATCGTCGCCCATATTGACCACGGTAAATCAACGCTGGCTGACCGGCTGCTTGAATTTACCGGTGCTGTAACCAAACGTGAAATGAAAGCCCAGCTTCTTGATGATATGGATCTGGAGCGGGAAAAGGGCATTACCATCAAGGCTCACGCCATTCAGATGAAGTATTTATCCAAAAAGAGAAATATACTTTACACATTTAATCTGATTGATACTCCCGGTCACGTAGATTTTACTTACGAAGTTTCACGTTCACTTGCTGCCTGTGAAGGTGCAATTTTAATTATTGATGCCTCTCAGGGTGTAGAAGCCCAAACCATTTCAAACCTCTATCTGGCCATTGATGCCGGACTTGAAATCGTACCTGTTGTCAACAAAATTGATCTTCCCGCTGCTGATATTCCAATGGCAAAGGGTGAAGCCATCAGCCTGATTGGTTGCGCCGAAGAAGATATTATTGCAGTTTCAGCAAAAGAGGGAATCGGGATTGAAGAACTTCTTGAGCAAATTATTGATAAAGTTCCGCCACCGAAGGAAGCCATTGAAAATCCGCTGAAAGCGTTGATTTTCGACTCAACTTTTGATGCCTTCCGGGGTGCCATTGCTTACATCCGGGTTTTTGAAGGAACATTGAAAAAAGGGGATAAGATTAAATCTTATGCCACCGGAAAAGCATATTACGCTGATGAAATTGGTGTTCTTGGACTGAAACGGGTTCCAACTGAAATCCTGGTTGCCGGTGAGGTCGGGTATATCATCGGAAATATTAAAGAAGTAGCTGATACGAAAGTTGGCGATACGCTAACGCATGTTGACCGCCCCGCAACCGAGCCTATCGAAGGGTATAAAGAAGTTAAACCCATGGTTTTTGCCGGGGTTTATCCGACAAATTCTGATGATTTTGAAGACCTCAGAGCTTCTCTTGATAAACTCAGTCTCAATGATGGTTCACTTTTTTATGAACCGGATACGTCTGCTGCACTCGGATTCGGATTCCGCTGCGGATTTCTTGGTCTTCTTCACATGGAGATTATCC
>Ga0209460_1001843_pt1 | contig 10818 bp, 11 predicted proteins | sample EBPBio132013_DNA_FD_185868 | JGI IMG/M metagenome (GOLD analysis project Ga0209460, IMG submission 185868) | Wastewater treatment Type I Accumulibacter community from EBPR Bioreactor in Madison, WI, USA - Reactor 2_5/13/2013_ DNA (SPAdes)... | ecosystem: Engineered > Bioreactor > EBPR >...
TACGATTTTGCCTGCTTCGCAGAAAAGTGTATTTTCATGTAAGCAAAAAGTGAGCATGGTGTTTCAATAAAAACATTCGGTTGACGAGTGTTCCAAATTCCGCACTGTGCAAGCTTGCAATACGTTATGTTCAATGCGCCCGGTGACAATTAGCTTTTCGGTTTCTAAAAGAGTACGTGCCGACAAGAACAGGGTTTCATAGTAATAGTTTAGGGAACTTGAAACGGTTTTTAGTTTTACTTCCCTCCCCACTTTTCGGGTTTTGAAAACCCGTTTTGGCTATCCCAAATTTAGCATATTTGTTTTTTAGCAAAAAAGCTTGCAAAAAAAACAAAAAAGCTAAATACTACCGCACAATATAAGGTGTGCTTCGCACGCTTCTGCGCATCTCCCTACGGTCAGTCAAAAGCGCAAGCCTGCAGGCAGCAGGTATTTTAACTAAAATATATTTAGGTTACTATGAAAAGGCAAATGGCTATTGTTAATTAGCGTTTAAGACAAACTGGCTGTAAGATTTTTTAAGGCATATCTACACAAAGAATATTCATCAAATAAAAATGCACTGCACATTTGCACAACGTATCTTCATTTGGATATTCTCCGTGGCTTCACCACTATCCCTATCAGATTGCTCTCCAGCAGAGCACGTTTCCGTTTCATGATGTGCGAAACAAAAGTATATTTGTTTCTGTTGATTTACAAACTATCCAACTTTTGGGAGGGTTACGCAATATCAATTTCTTATTCCGAGTAAGAAACTAAGGTATTTAATCCTCTTAATTATTAAATACAACAGAAAACTACCAAGTGCGGTTCCAAATAATACACCAACGAACTTGAGTTGTACATTTAACTCCAATGGTAATATCAAAGTTGATGATAAGCCTAAAAAAATCATGTGCAATATATAAATAGGATAAGCTGCTTTTGAAAGATAACTAAGTATACGGTGAGGAGTATTTAAGATTTTTTTTGCGAAAGCAAATATGGTAAATATCCAAAGGCAGGTTTCAGTTGGCAGGTTTAAATTAGCTGGAAATAAAAAAGAATTATTTACTCTAATTGCGAAAAGTGCGACAGCCAGAATTAGAAAAATCCATTTGAGTTGAACTAAATTTTCCCACAACCTTTCACCCGAAAAGGCAAATAAATAACCGAAAGTAAATGCTAGCCACCCTAAAAAGAAACCATGTGTTGTGAAAGCATACATTTCATAGTTGGGCGGATTGACAGTACTTGTTTCAGCAATAAAGCAAATGATAACAAATAAAAACACAATTGGCTTACTAAACACGTTCTTAATTTTCAGTGCAAACAAACTATTTGAATTGGTCTTTAAATAATGTAAGGGTATAATGCTCAAAAGAATGTAGCACAATATATTTCCTAAAAACCAAAGGTGCGATACTTGGGGAGTATATTTTATTTCCCAGTCATAATAATTTTGCAGAATAAGCAAATAAATGGGAGTTATACACAGTATTCCAAAAATGAAAGGTAATCCTATTCGGAATACTCGTTCTTTCAGTAGTTGTTTCCAGTCTTTATTTTGAAATGAGTAGTGAATACTTAAACCTGAGATAAAAAACAAAATGGGTATTCGCCAAATGTTAAGCATTGTCATTGGAGTCCATAATACCTCTAAGGATTGTGCACTGGTTATGAAGCCTATCATTAATCCCCAAGGTTGAAAAACAATGGCTACATGATACAGCATTAATAATGCAATAGCGATTACTCGTATCCAATCTATAAAATAATACCTACTAGTCATATTTACTTTAGCATATTAGCTATAACTGGCCTCGTTTTTTCAACGTAAGCATAATCCAATTTTAAGCCCATTGGTGCAAGCATTTGTCCAATCATATCATAAGTTGGTTTTGTTTCCTTAAAGTTTGCCAAAACAACTTCGTAAGCCGTTTGATTGTAATTGTTTTTGATTGTTTTATCGGCATTTTTTGCAAGTAGCATTTTTACAATTTCAGGTCGGCAAAAAAAAGCTGAAGAGATTAAAGCCGTTGAACCATCGTTGTTTTTAATATTTAAATCCGCTCCTGCATCTATTAATAGTTTAGCTATTTCTGTTTTTCCAAAAACACAAGCAAGAATAAGCGGTGTACTACCTCCCATTTTCTCCTTTTCATTCAAATTGGTTTTATCTTTAATGTGTTTTTTTACAGCTTCAATATTATCGCTAATTACTGCGGTGTGTATATCAACTTTTGCGCTGCCTGCTTCTGTTTTTATTTCTGGACTTGCTTTGCTTTGTCCATTACAAGATGTGAATATTACAAGCAATGTTGCCATTGTTAATACTTTACCTAAGTTTTTGATTTGAATTCTTTTCATGTTTTTAGTTTTTTAATTTTTATTAATTTATTTAACATTACAATTTTTTTAAATCTTCGATTTCATTTAATAATTGCATCGATTTCTTAATGGAAGCAAATTCTCCTTTACTGATAAACCAATTGAACCATTTTTTGTCGTAATTTTTATAGTTTAAATTATTGTAAAACCAAATGCCAATATAGGTTTGCAATAAAACAATTGGCATTTGTATTCCCCAAAAACTATATGGCGAATTTTCAATCCATTCATAGGTTATAAACCAAGTAGAAAATACAGGCAGTTGCACAAGCAGCAAGCGAAGGGTTAAAAGGTTTGATTCTTCAAGCTTAATTAGTTTTTGTTGTGATACTATTATGCTTTGGCTTACATTACATTTATTTAATAGTGCTAAATGATAGATGTATAAAGCAACTGCAATTAAGCTGATAAAAAAATGTATGATGAGGGATGATTTAAAAAATACATTTGTTTTATTCCATGATACCAAAACAATAAAAGCTATTGCAGCACACCATAAAACGCCAAAAATAATTCCTATCCATCGAATAGATTTTAACGGTCTTAATGTAGCTACTGTTTTGGATTGTAAACTTTCCTTCAAAATAGCTTTATTTATTTGCAAGCTTTTTTCAATTTTTTCATTTTGCTCTTTCCATAATCGTATGAAATCTATTTCTTCCATTTCGTTTTAAAATTTGAGAGTTGAAAATTTATTTTTTAAGTCCAATTTAATTCTGCTGATTTTGGTAGCAACATTTGTTTCGGTAATACCAACTGTTTCTGCAATTTGTTTGTAACTTTTATCTTCCAAGTACAAGAGCATTATAGCTTTATCAATTTCTCGTAAATCATTTATAAATAATTGGAGTTGAATGAATTTTGCCTCTTTATTTTCATGTTCTAGGTTATCCGAAAAACTGAGTATGCTATCCGTTAATGGTTGTGTAATTTTTTGCCTACTGCCTTCTTTTCTATAAAACGAAATGGCGGTATTTAAAGAAATTCTGTACATCCAAGTACTCAATTTGTATTCATCGTTATATGTATCAAAAGATTTCCATAATTGACTTATAATTTCTTGAACAAGATCCTTCCTATCCTCAGCATCTTTACAATAGCTATTAGCAACTTTATAAATAATGCCTTTATTACTTTCTATTACATTAAGAAATAAGCTGGTCTTATCCATCTATCGTCCAATTCTTTTATATCGAGTTATACTTACTTTCACAAAACAGGTTCATTTATCCCGTTGCTTTATCAATTATTCGCATAGGGGTTCAAAAAATCACAACTAAAAAGCACTTTTTTAAATTATTTTTTGATTTTAAAGAGCAATGCAAAACCATTTAATGTGTAAAACACATTAGTAAGGAAAATTTAAAGCGATCTATACTTACTTTTTAAACTCCAATATATCTCCTGGCTGACAATCCAGCACTTCACAAATAGCTTCTAATGTGCTAAAACGAACAGCTTTTGCCTTACCGGTTTTTAGAATAGAGAGGTTAGATAATGTCAAATCAACTCTTTCAGACAGCTCATTTAGCGACATTTTGCGTTTAGCCATCATTACATCTAGATTTACAATGATTGGCATAGCTTATACAGTTAAATCGTTTTCGGCTTGAATATCAACTCCCTTTTTAAAAATAACTGCAATGATATATACCACAGCCCCCATTATAATAAATGCTTCACTATCTACCCAAAATTGTTTCAAGCTATCGGTAACAAAACCATGATGCATTAAATTTTTAGATAACTTACTGGCAATGTGGCTTAAAAAGCCAATTGAAAGTGTAAAATAACTAATTAGTGAAATTTGTCTTGAAACGAAGCTGCTGAAAGGGTTTGATAAATCCATTTTGTGCATTAGCCTGATAACTATGTAAAATAAACAGGCTTTTGAAATTGAAATGATTAGAATAAAGCTATAGATACCAAAAAATGCTAATGTACTTTCTTTATACATTTGAGTTAAATCCATTTTTTGATAAAGATTTCCAACCATTTCAGGTTTGAAAATGCTAAAAATGAAATTTACTATTAAGCCCCCTGCTTCAATAGACAAGCCTACAAAAATGAGCCAAGCCACTATATATAAGCCCCAAAATACGAATTTGTTTGTTTTTGACATGATTCTATAATTATAATTAGGTCACAAATATAAGTAAATATTTATTGATAAACAATAAATATTTACTTATATACAAGTTATTTTTCACAGTACCTTTTCGAATTTATAGTCTATTATTGGTGAGGTCTTCCACTTAAGGAGGTATGAGAAAAAACGCAAAGTGTAAAATTGGTGGTTTCCGCAAGGTATGAACTATAATAAGCAAAAATGACACGGTTCGAACCACAAAATTTAATTGTGCCTTCCTTTATATTGCTTGTCAGCAGAAAGCTTTAAGCAAAGTAATAATCGGAATACCTATATTAAATTCCGTTTTAGTAGGCGTAGCAGATAGTCTCAGAATTTGCTTACCGAAAAGTAGTTCCTACCGCTTACTAAATAAAATAAGTCGCTTTCACTATAGAACTAACTGCTGTAACAATAGAGCTTTCCGCTGTGAAAATAGTTCTTATTGCTTACAAGCTAAAACTTATAAGTATAACAATAGATCTAACCGCTTTAACAATAGAGGAAGCCGCTTACATCTCATAACTAACCGTTTTATAAATAAATGTCGCCCTAGACGCATAGACAAACAAACTGTCACAATTTGCTGATCTGTGTGCATAGACCTAAGTGTGCTGACCTGTGCAAAAACCACCGCACATTTTGCAAGCACATTTGGTCGCTTATTTTCAAAGGCAGTAATTTTAGTTTGCGCCAAATAAGCTTGCAAAATTTCCTCCCCGCCTGTGGGTGCTATAGAACAAGCAATTTTCCAAATTGCCTTCCCTATCGCGCAGTAAAAACTAAAAACTGCGTTCCAAACTAAGCATTCGACAGACTGATCAACTAACCTCATAAAAAAATATGCAGACACGTACCTAGATGTAAACTGTGTAGGGCGCACTGAAACATAACAGCACCTTTGCCTTATGCGAGCGGAAGTATAAGTTTTTTGCTTACATTTTTGCCTGCTGCGCAGAAAGTTGTATTTTAGGTAAGCAAAAAAAGAGGCAGCATTTGTGCAATAAACAAACATTTCGGCGTTTAGACAAGAGAGTGTTTCAAAATTCGCACAAGGCAAAGCTGCAATCCGTTACCTGCAACCAGCCGACAGAAAAATCAAAATTAACTTTAGACACAAAACTTCATTTAGACATCATTAAACTTGTAGACCTTTGTGTGAAAACCAAACTGTTTTATCGGCTTCGACAAAGCCGTTTTATCTATCCCATAATTTAGCACATTTGTTTTTTGCAAAAGGCAAGCAAAAAACAAATAAGCTAAATTACCTACCCACAAAACAAGGTGTGCTTTCAGCACTTTTTTGCGCATCTCACGTCCGTTCAGTTAAAGGCGCAGAAGCCACAGGCGTGCGGTATTTTTTCTAAATTATTTATTGAAATGAATTTAGAATTACGATATTAGCATAATGTTAGTGATTAAAAAACATTTATTAAATAATTACAGAAAACTTAATCTTACGACTTAAATAAATTCATTTGAAATATTCTTTATTGATATTCTTTTCTCTTTTTATGATTAAATCTGTATCAGGGCAGATAATAAAGTGTAAAATAGTTGATTCAACACAAACACCCATTCCATTTGCTGTAATTGGAGTTTTAAACTCAAATGATAGTTCGTTAATTGGCGGTAATATTGCAGACTACAATGGCAGTTGTTTAATTCAAAATCTTCATAAAGGTATTTATTTTCTTAAAATTACAGCTGTTGGGTTTGCACCTCTGTATAGCAGTATGATAAATTTAGACACGACATCTGTCATTGATTTATTAAATATTACATTGAAACAACAAGGAAATAATTTAAATGAAATTTCCGTTTCAGCCATTCAAAAAAATATTGAATTTAAAAATGGAAATATTATTATAAATATCGCAAACAGCCCTTTAGCAAAGGGTAATACTGTTTATGATCTTCTATCCAAGCTACCAGGTGTAAGTATTGATAACAATGTGATATTATTAAATGGAAAATCGGGTGCAATAATTATGATTGATGGGAGACCGCAGCAGCTTACAAATGTTCAGTTAATAAACATGCTTAAAAGTATGAATGCAGAATTGGTTGAAAAAATAGAATTATTAAAAAATCCTCCCGTTAAATATGATGCTTCTGGTACAGCTGGGGTAATAAATATCAAAACAAAAAAAACAAAACTTATTGGTTTTAGTGGAAGTATTTATACATCCAGTTCGCAAGGGTTTTATGCTAGATCTATGTCAGGAATATCACTTAGTTATAAAACCAACAAAATAGCTTTATTTTCTAATTTAGATTACAACAATGGATATTATCAAAGAAATGAAAAATTTAATAAAAAGTTTGGCTCTGATTCATCTATCACCGAGTTTAATTCGGTTAATACAATCAAGGATTTAGATAACAGCTTCACCTATAACTTTGGTGTTGATTGGTTTATTAATAAAAAAAATATTATAGGGTTTAAAATTGATGGTGGTCCGGGTTCATATAATTCTAATGGTAATGGAACAAATACAATTACGCAATATAATAATTTGGGTTTCGAACATCTAAATGCCATTGTCTACACACCTGATAAGTGGAAAACAAATAACTACAATATTAATGCAGAACATCATTTTGATACGACAGGAACCGTTCTAAATTTCACTTCCGATTACACGAGATTATCTGAAAATTATTCCAGTAATATTCAGAATTATTTCTTAGACGTCAATAATAAAGAGATTCTCCCCGCAAACATCTACCGTAGTGATAATTTAAACACTACAGAAATATTTGCTTCAAAAATAGATTTCTCAAAGAACATTGACTCCAAATCTTCTTTTGAATCTGGTGCAAAAGCAAGCTTTATTAATACAAATAATAACTATTTATTTGAACGAAAAGATAACCTTTCAGGCAATTATGCTAAGGATACATCACTAACAAATAACTACACTTATTCTGAACAAACTTATGCTATATATTTTAATTACATAAAATCATTTAAAAAAATTAATTTACAAATTGGAGTAAGAGGAGAGAACACAAACTTATTAGGTCGAAATACAATCAAATCATTTAAACTTGAAAGAAACTATTATAATTTGTTTCCAAATATGTCTATTGAATATTCTTTATCAAATAACCATACCCTACAATTAAATTTAAATAGACGAATAGATCGTCCTCAATATAGTGACCTTAATCCCTTTAGATTCTATAGAGATCAATACTCGTATGACGAAGGAAATCCTTTTCTGCAACCTCATTACAGTAACACTATTGAACTTACTCATATTTACAAAGAACTTATTACCAACTCATTTACATATACTCGAATAGATAATGTTATGCTCTATTATACAAAACAAAATGACAGCACAAAAATCACTACAGCTACAACAAAAAATATGAAGTTAAATAATAACTATTCTTATGCATTATTTATACAACACAGCTTAAAACCTTGGTGGGACATAACAGCAAATAGTGTTTTTTCATACATTGAATTTGTAGGCGATGTAAATAGTATACCTTTTAAAACAACAGCTTTTTCATATGCACCTTCATTAATAAATACATTTATAGCTCCAAAAAATACTAAAATTGAAGTGACGGCTTTATACAATAGTGCTCAAAACATAGGCTTAATACAATTGAAATCTAGATGGATGATTTCTCTGGCGATTAAAAAAACATTTCTCAAGGGAAACTTAGACTGTAGTATAGGACTAAATGACTTATTTTATTCATATGTAGGTCGTACATCTGTTAATTTTGAAAATCAAAATTGGAATTTTAGTGCTACTACAGATACTCGTCGTATAGTTGTAAGTATCAATTACAACTTTGGCAAAATTAAGATAACAGCAAGGGAAACAAACAGTAACGAACAAGAGAAGGATCGACTCAATCACTAATTCGATTCCAAAGGACACAGTTATTGGAACTGGCAGATTTTTGTCTTCACATAACTTGCCAAGCCCATTTGCAAAACGCACAAATCGGCCACACAATCCAAATTTCGCAAAAAAGCTTTGCAAGTTCTCCCCCGCTCTGGCAATTTTCACAAATTGCTTTCGGTGGCATTCGGTTTCAGTCAGACATATGAATTCGTAATTAGTAATATTTGTTTCTATTGGTACTTTTCTCAAAAAATAGGCTGGCATCAGGTAACACACGGTTTGCTCCAGCCTTGCCGACAACAAAGCAATTGCAAAAGCGGTAGACAATTTTTTAATTTTTGCTTTGCAATTGCATAGCAACATTGTATCTTTAAACAAACATTTCGGTAGACAACGGTTCCAATAGCGGCCGAAAGCAAACCGCGAAAACGTTATGGCTCATAGCTCGACGAGAACCGACAAACTAACCGCAGACAAATTTACTTTCAAATTCGGTGGCGACAATTACAAAATCAAATTTATTTAGCAACGTGTTGACCTAACCGCAGACAACAAACTTCGTTTGCTAGTTTCGGTAGACCTAAACGTAATCAGCTAAACGCATCGACCTTTGTGCAGAAACCGAACTGCAAAATAACTTCTGTTATAAGTTATTCGTAGAAACGTTAACATAAATGTATCGCCGTAATAGTTACCTTGCAGACACGAAAGCTGTGTTTAAACTAAATGGAAAGAAAAAAGCTACGAAGCCATAACACACGCTAAGTAAACAATTTGGCAGACATCAAAGCTTTTGCAAAAGCGGTCACTTCGTGAAAGACAATTATTTTCGCTTTGCAAAAGTCCATTAAACATTTATCTTTGTTATTACTATTTCGGCAGGACACGGTTTCAAATCAAATCGTTTCTTAGCGCGAAAACGTTAGTGGCAAGTTACGAGCGGCAGACAGAAAACCTACTTTAGACAACAAATTTCAAACCTTATTTAGTTTAAATTAACATTTTGACTTACCCAATTTAGAAACGTTATTTTTCAACCTAAGCGTATAGACCCCACTAAAACTAGTAGACCTAACCGCAGACTTCACTAAACGAGTCGACCTAACCGCAGAGAGCACATCATTTGGTATCGAACTAAAATTCAATAGATTTGTAATATCTAAAAAACATAAATATGAATTTCATTTGGTTTATTGCAGTTGCTCTCTACTTTGGGTTAACATATTTAATTGCTAAATATATTGGCACTCACAGACAAATAGGATATACTAAATCTATATATTGGTGTATATTACTAAGTCCTATAATTGGTTTCATTATTGTTTTGTCAAGCCCGAAACTTTTAGAGAAAACACAATAATAGAATGAATAAACGACTGAAAAAAACATTAATAATATTAGGGGGCCTAATTATATTAATTACATTAATTTACTTTTCAGTATTCTGGTCGACAAAATGTTGGTTTAGTAACAACTATAATTTTGGGAAATATAATTTATATACAAATTCAGCTTTTGACAATTCAACTGAATTTCTAAATCAAATAGACCAAAGATTGAAAGCATGCGAACTTTATGACGAGAATATAGAACATAATATTTATATATTTTCGTCGGAAAGTACGTTTAAATTTTATGCGACAATTGCGGGCTCCGGATATCCAGCACAAGGCTTTAATATGCGCGCTTTTAATAAAATTTATATATCTAAACCTTTCATTGAGCAAGTACATTCCGACCGAAAAACAGCAAACAAAATAGTACCATATTCCGCTATGGAGGGAAATATACAAGAAACGATTTGTCATGAAATAATACATTCGTTCATTAATAAAAAACTTGGCGACAAGAAAGCCGCCGAACTCCTTACTTGGAAACAAGAAGGATATGCTGAATACGCCTCAAACATTCTTCCAAAACGCACCGACAGTACATATAGTTTTAAGGACAGAGTCGCACTTTATAATGACACATCTTTCTGGGAAGGAAATCAATTTGTATTCGAGTATTATGAATCCGAAATTCTTGTGGAATTCTTAATTGATATTAAAAAAATGACATTCGAACAATTAATGGCTGACTCCTATACTTATGAAAAGGCATTGAAAGAACTAAGTGAATACAAGTTGAATACAATAGACAAGTAACCAGCCACTAACAGCAAGCAAGCACAATTTGCACGGACGAGGTAATAGCTTTTGCAAAATTTTCGGTAGACAAGTTTTTCATTTTTGCAAAAGCAACAAACATTAGTATCTTTAAACAAACATTTCGGTAGACACTGTTTCAAACTGCAAACTGTGCCTGCTTGCAATCCGTTATGCGCAAAGTTAGACGACATAGCGGACGCGGTAAACAGCGGTTTACATCGGACACTCATCAAATTTTGACATAACTAATATTGACTAGGAAACCCTAAAAAACAATATAGTTATGAAAAAC
>Ga0209460_1001845_pt1 | contig 10811 bp, 8 predicted proteins | sample EBPBio132013_DNA_FD_185868 | JGI IMG/M metagenome (GOLD analysis project Ga0209460, IMG submission 185868) | Wastewater treatment Type I Accumulibacter community from EBPR Bioreactor in Madison, WI, USA - Reactor 2_5/13/2013_ DNA (SPAdes)... | ecosystem: Engineered > Bioreactor > EBPR >...
TCGAAGAGCAGGCGGCCGATCAGCGTGCTCTTGCCGTCATCGACGCTGCCGCAGGTCAGGAAGCGCAGCAGGCCGTTGTCCGGAATGGCTTCGGTGGGGAGTTTCTCGATCGCGGACATCAGAAGTATCCTTCCTTCTTGCGTTGTTCCATCGACGCGTCCGACGTTTGGTCGTCGAGACGGGTGGCGCCGCGCTCGGTGATTGTCGTGATCGCGGTTTCTGCGATGATCGCGGCGACACTGGCGGCGTCCGATTCCACCGGCGCCGTGCACGTGATGTCGCCGACGGTGCGAAAGCGCACCATCAGGTTCTCGATGCTGTCGCCGGGTCTCGCCGGCGTCACCTCGGTGACCGGCAACAAGCCGCCGCTGCGGCGCACGATCGGCCGGCGGTGGGCGAAGTAGATCGACGGCAAGGCCAGGTGCTCACGTTCGATGTACTGCCAGACGTCGATCTCGGTCCAGTTGGAGATCGGGAAGACGCGCATGTTCTCACCCTTGAAGCTGCGCGCGTTGTACAGGTCCCATAGCTCGGGCCGCTGGTTTTTCGGGTCCCACTGGCCGAATTCGTCGCGGAACGAGAAGATGCGCTCCTTGGCGCGTGCCTTCTCCTCATCCCGCCGCGCGCCGCCGATGCAGGCGTCGAAGCCGAACTCCTCGATCGCTTCGAGCAGGGTGACCGACTGGTGCTTGTTGCGCGGCTCGTCGGCGGATTTCAGGACGACTGTTCCGCGCGCCATCGAGTCCTCGACCGAGCGAACGATCAGGCGCTCACCGAGTTCGGCCGCCCGCCGGTCACGGAACTCGGTGACCTCGCGGTAGTTGTGGCCGGTATCGATGTGCATCAGCGGGAAGGGAAAGCGGCCCGGGCGGAAGGCTTTCTCGGCGACGCGCAGCATGCAGATCGAGTCCTTGCCGCCCGAGAAGAGGAGAACCGGATTGCTGCACTGGCCGGCGACCTCGCGCATGATGTGGATGGCTTCGGATTCGAGCCAGTCGAGGTGGGAAAGGGTGACTCGCGAGAGCGTTGCAGTACTCATGGTTGACCTGTGTCTGATCCTTGGGGCTTCAGGCGCGCTTGCTGTGCAAGCCGCATTCCTTCGATTGTGGATTCTCCCACCACCAGCGGCCGGCGCGGACATCTTCTCCAGGCGTGATCGGCCGCGTGCACGGCGCGCAGCCGATGCTCGGGTAGAACTTGTCGTGCAGCGCGTTGTAGGGCACCGCATGCTGCTTGAGGTAGGCCCACACTTCGCGCTCGCTCCAGTCGGCGAGCGGGTTGAACTTCTCCAGGCCGCCGTTGCTGGCGTCGAAACTGCGCGTCGGCAAGCCTTCGCGGGTCGCCGCCTGACTGGCGCGCAGACCGGTGATCCACGCCTTGTGGCCGGCGAGGGCGCGCTGCAAGGGCTCGACCTTGCGTACGAAGCAGCAGCCCTTGCGCAGGTCCACCGATTCGTAGAAGGCGTTGATACCGTTTTCACGCGTCCACGTCTCGACCAGATCGTGGCGCGGGTAGTAGAGCCGCAGCGCCAGGCCGTAGTGCTTCTTGACTTCGGCGATCAGGTCATAGGTTTCGAGCGGCAGGCGGCCGGTGTCGAGCGAAAAGATTTCGATGGCGAGCTGGTCGCGGACGATCAGGTCGGTGAGGACCATGTCTTCGGCGCCGAGGCTGCAGGCGAAAGCTGCCGGCGCGAAATCGTCGGCAATCTCGCGCAACAGCCGGCGTGCGGCGCCGACGCGCGTCGCCAGGCCCTCGAGCAGCGCTGGGTCGTCAAGGTGGAGTCTGGCGTTCATGCCGCCTCCCGGGCGAAGCGCCGCCGAAACAGCGGTTGCGGCTGGTCGGCAGCCGCCTGGTAGGTCTCGCTGAAGACCCGCAGGGCGGCCAGAGCCTTGTCGATGTCCTTGTCGGCGCGCAGCGCATAGGCATTGATGCCGCAACGACGCATGTAGAAGATCTGGTCCTGCAGGACATCGCCAAGGGCGCGAATCTCGCCGGCGTAGTGGTAGCGCTCGCGCAGCAGGCGGGCGCTCGAATAGCTGCGGCCGTCGGTGAATTTCGGGAAATTGACGCCGATCACCGCGAAGCGTGCGATGTCGGCGGCCAGAGCTTCCGGCCCTTCGTGGCTGTCGAGCCAGACACCGAGCGGCGCCTGCGTGGCGATCAGTTCGTCGCGGCGTGCCAGCCAGACGGCGAGCGGCACCAGCGCCGGTTCGGCAGGCAGCCTGAGCGACTCGGGCGTGTCGCCTTCGGCCAGCGTCAACACTTGCCAGTTGTCGTCGACGATGCTCTCGTTCTTGATGATCCTAGGCATTGACCAGTTCCTTTTCGTTGCTGTCCACTTTCGCCGCGCGTCGACGGTCACGCCCGGCGTAGGCGCGCGCCTTGAACGGTTCGATGCCAATCCGCTGCAGGGTGTCGATGAAGCGCTCGCTGTCGCCTCGGTTTTCGCGATAGACGTCGATCAGCGCCTCGATGACCAGCGGCACTTCCTGCGCATAGAACGAGGGGCCGATCACCTTGCCGATCGTCGCGGCGTTACCCTGTTGCCCGCCGACTGTGATCTGGTACCACTCCTCGTTGTTCTTGTCGACGCCGAGGATGCCGATGTTGGCAACATGATGGTGCCCGCAGGAGTTCATGCAGCCCGAGATGTTGAGCGAGATGTCGCCGATGTCGTACAGGTAGTCGAGGTCGTCGAACTTCTGCTGCACCGCGTCGGCAATCGGGATCGAGCGGGCGTTGGCGAGCGCGCAGAGGTCGCCACCGGGACAGCAGATCATGTCGGTCAGCAGGCCGATGTTGGCCGTCGCCAGGCGGTGGCTGCGCGCGATCTGCCAGACTTCGTACAGATCGCGCTGCCTGACGTCGGCAAGGACCACGTTCTGCTCGTGAGTGACGCGCAGTTCGCCGAAGCTGAAGCGGTCGGCGAGGTCGGCGACTGCCAGCATCTGCGCGTCAGTGATGTCGCCGGGAGCGACCCCGGGTGCCTTCAGGGAGAGCGTGACGGCGGCGTAGCCGGGCGTCTTGTGCGCATGCACGCAACGCTTGACCCAGTTGGCAAAAGCCTTGTCGCTGCTCAGTCGTGCCGCATGCGCCGAGTCTTCCGCGGGGAGTGTTTCCCAGGGCGGGGGTGCAAAATGGTGGGCGATGCGTGCGAACTCGGCATCGGGTACCATCGTCGGGCCATCCTGCAGGTACGACCACTCCGCGTCGACCTGCCGGGCAAACTCCTCGATGCCGAGTGCCTGCACGAGGATCTTGATGCGCGCCTTGTACATGTTGTCGCGGCGACCGTAGCGGTTATAGACGCGCAGGATCGCATCGAGGTAGGAGAGCAGGTGCCGGCGCGGCAGGAACTCGCGGATCAGCTTGCCGAGGATGGGCGTGCGACCGAGGCCACCACCGACGAAGACCCGGAAGCCGATCTCGCCGGTGTCGTCGATCACGACGTCGAGGCCGATGTCGTGCGCCCGAATCACCGCACGATCGTCGGCCGCGGCATTGACGGCGATCTTGAACTTGCGTGGCAGGTAGGCAAACTCCGGATGGAAGGTCGACCACTGGCGCAGCAACTCGCAGTAAGGACGTGGATCGGTGATCTCGTCGGGCGCGCAGCCGGCGAAGTGGTCGGTGGTGATGTTGCGCACGCAATTGCCCGAGGTCTGCACGGCGTGCATTTCGACGCTCGCCAGTTCGCCCAGGATGTCCGGCGTCTCTTCGAGCTGCGGCCAGTTGAGTTGCATGTTCTGGCGTGTCGTGAAGTGCCCGACGCCGCGGTCGTAGCGGCGCGAGATCTCGGCCAGCTTGCGCAGTTGCGCGGCCGCCAGCATGCCGTAGGGGATGGCGATGCGCAGCATCGGGCCGTGCCGCTGGATGTACAGGCCGTTCTGCAGGCGTAGCGGGCGCAATTCGTCCACCGAGAGTTCGCCGGCCAGATGGCGGGCCATCTGGTCGCGGTACTGGGCGACGCGCTCGTCGATGATCCGTTGGTCAGTAGTGTCGTAGCGATACATCGCTCGTTCCTTTGATGAATGAGGGCTGGGTTGGCGTCAGGTGCCACCCTGGCACTTACAGGGCAATCAGTTTGCCACCGATCAGCACCAGCATGCCGGCGAGGATCGGGCGCAGACAGCGGTCCGGTACCTTTGCCGAGGCGTGGCTGCCGAGCCAGATCCCGGGTAGCGAGCCGAGCAGCAGGCTGCCGAGCAGCGACCAGTCGACGCTGCCGATCAGCCAGTGGCCCAGACCGGCGACCAGCGTCAGCGGCACGGCGTGCGCGACGTCGCTACCGATGATCCTGATCGCCGGCAGGCGGGGGTACAGGTAGAAAAGCACCGCGACGCCGAGTGCGCCGGCGCCGACCGAAGAAACCGATACCAGCACGCCGAGCAGGGCGCCGACAGCTACCGTGATGGGTGCCCGCAACTGCGTGTGCGCCGCGTCGTCGGCGTGCGCCAGTGCCTGCTGCTGCAGCTTCTGGCGAAAGATGATCGCTGCAGCGGTAAGCAGCAAGGCGATTCCCAGCGAGAACGAGATGACCTGCGAGACTTCCGGACTTCGCTTGGGCAGAAACGACAGCGCCCAGACGGTCAGGGCCGCGGCCGGAATGCTGCCGGTTGCCAGCAGGCGGGTCACTTGCCAGTCCACGTGCCCCTTCTTGGCGTGGACGACAGTCCCGCCGGCCTTGGTGATCGCGGCATAGAGCAGATCGGTGCCTACCGCCGTCGCCGGGTGGACGCCGAAAAGCAGTACCAGCAGCGGCGTCATCAGCGAGCCGCCGCCGACGCCGGTGAGCCCGACGATGGCGCCGACGACAAACCCCGACAAGGTGTACATCCAGTCCATGACGGCGCGCCGCAACAAGAAAGAGGGCGCATGGTAGCAGCGCACGACTTGATCGAAAAAGAATGTTAAGTTAGATTGTTATAACGAATAGTGATTTCGAGGGACCATGAAGCTGCAGCAACTCCGGTATCTGGTCGAGGTGGCGCGCCAGGGCCTCAATGTGTCGGAAGCGGCAGAGGCGCTCTACACCTCGCAGCCCGGAATCTCCAAGCAGATCAAGCTGCTCGAAGATGAACTCGGGGTGATTGTCTTCGAGCGCAGCGGCAAGCGCCTGACGGCGATCACCGAGCCCGGCAAGGTGGTGCTCGAAATCGCCGAGCGCATGCTGCGCGACGCCGAGAACATCAGGCGCGTCGGCGAGGAGTACGCGGGCGGCGATTCCGGCAGCCTGGTGATCGCCACGACGCATACCCAGGCCCGCTACGCCCTGCCCGCCGTCGTCAAGAACTTCGTCGACCGGCACCCCAAGGTTCGACTCTCGCTGCACCAGGGGCATCCGACGCAGATTGCCGAATGGACGCTGAAAGGCGAGGCCGACATCGCCATCGCTACCGAGGCGCTCGACCAGTATCCGCAGCTGGTGATGCTTCCCTGCTACCAGTGGGTGCACTGCGTGATCGCCCCCGATGGGCACCCGATTCTCGCCGAGAAGTCATTGTCGCTGGCCGCCCTGGCGCGCTGGCCCCTGATCACCTACGACTCGGCTTTCACCGGCCGGTCGCGGATCAACAAGGCCTTCGAGCTGGCGCAATTGACGCCCAACGTCGTGCTCACCGCCATCGACGCCGACGTGATCAAGACCTACGTCAGCCTTGGGCTTGGCCTCGGAATCATCGCCCGGATGGCTTTCGACCCGTTACGCGATGTTGGCTTGCAGGCGATGGCCGCCGAACACCTGTTCGGCTCCAACACCACCCGCATCGGCCTGCGGCGCGGTACCCACGTCCGCCGCTACGAATACGATTTCATCGAATTGTTCGCCTCGCACCTGACGAGAAAGGCGGTTGACATGGCGATGGCCGGCGTCCGACCGGATGAGGAGTACCAGCTTTGAGCGGGGGTTCTGTGGTCCATCGGATCATCTGAGCGCCGCTGTCCTGCTACCATTATTCAGCCATGGCAAACGCTCACGACACGGGCTACAAACTCCTCTTCTCCACGCCGGAACTGGTGCGCGACCTGATTCTTGGCTTCGTGCCCGACGAATGGCTGCACGGGCTCGATTACAGCACCCTGGAGAGAGTGCCGGGCAGCTACGTCACCGAAGACTTCAGCAACCGCGCTGACGACATTGTCTGGCGGGTCAAGGTGGGCGGGGAGTGGGTGTATCTGTACCTGCTGATCGAATTCCAGAGCAGCGTCGACAAGTACATGGCACTGCGCATGATGGTCTATGGAGGGCTGCTCTATCAGGACCTGATCAAGCGCGGTGAGGTCCTGGCCGACGGCCGCCTGCCGCCCGTGTTGCCCATTGTCCTCTACAACGGTAGCCAGCGCTGGTCGGCGGTGACCGACGTGTTTGACCTGATACCAGCCGTACCGGGCTTGGTCGAGCAGTTCAAGCCGCGGCTGAAATACCTGCTGATCGACGAGAACGCCTGGAGCGACAGCGAATTGGCCTCGCTCAAGAACCTCGTCGCGGCCGTATTCCGGATCGAACACCCGGCGTCGCCGGCTGCCATCGGCGACTTGCTGAGCCTGCTCGACGAGTGGCTGGCCGAGCGGCCCGACCTGCGTCGGATGTTCGCGCTCTGGATCCGGGCGACATTGATGCGCAAGGCCGAATACCGTATCGTGTTACCTCGGATTGACGATCTACAGGAGCTGAATGTCATGTTGGCTGAACGACTCGAAGAATGGGCGCATGCCTACAAGGCGGAGGGTGAAGCGCTGGCGCTGCAGAGGTTGCTCAAGAAGCGTTTTGGTGGCGTCCCTTCGGATGTTCTGGCGAAGATCTCCGCGGCTTCCCTCGAGCAGATTGATGCGTGGCTGGATCAGGTGCTTGATGCCCGGAGTCTGGACGATATCTTTGGGCCAAGCACGTGTTGAAGTCGCGCGTGTGCTGCCAAAAGAGCGCTTCCTTCCCCCTCGTTGAGCCTCCCGCCGCACGATCTGCCGCACCGGGCGTCTGACCGCCCCCGGACAGGCCGCTGGTTCGCGTGGCGGTTCGGTGCGCCATGCCTGGCCGAAGGTTTTCTTGCTGATCACAACAGAGCGTCTGACACGGCTGGCCGGTAGGGCTTGAGGGCGCTACCGGCCACGTAGCGTGATCGGGTCCTTATCCGGCCACGACATTCAGCGTGATGTCCAATGACGCATGGATCGGGCTAAAGGTTACACCGTCAGTCGGGTTCTCGTCATTCACGCTGGCGAAGCTTCCCGTCCTTGACGCGAATGAAAGCAATGTGTAGCTCTGGCCGACCAGCGGAGTGAAGCCGCCTGTGGTAGACACGCTCAAGGTGCCATCAAACGCTGCGCTTCCGGATATTGCTAGCCGGCCATTGCTGGCACTGCTTGTGTCACCGATGCCCAGTGCCACCTCCCCCGAGGGAAGGTTCGTGAAGTCGCCGGAGATGCTTACGAGCCCGCCGGTGCTGGCCTCGATGCGTCCCGCGTTCGGTGCGAAGTTCGACACGGAAAGCACAGAGCCACTGCCGATGGCCCGGACCGTTCCCTCGTTACGGAAGGCGTTGGCCAGCACATTAATGGTGCCGGTATCGGCCTCGATGGTGCCGCGATTGACCAGGCGTTGCAGGGTCACGGCGCCTGAGGTCAGCGCGTTGCCGATATTGAGCCCGCGGCCATGGACGCGAACATCGGCCCCGAGAGTGAGTTCCCCATCGCCCAGCATCTCCAGGGTGTTGTAGTAGTACCCGCCGCTCTCGGCCGAGACGATCTCGGCGTGACCGCCGAGCGTCTGCGTGCCCTCGAAGGCCAGCGAGGCATAGCCGTAGACGTACGAAGTATCCGGCAGGCTCACCCGCCCGTCGATCGCCACGTCCTTGAGGCGCAAGGTCGAGTTCTCGCCGAGGTCGATGTTGCCTTCCACCGTCACCGCGTCGAGACGACTGCTGCGCGTACCGCCGGCGACGAGCAGGCGCTCGCCCGCCTCGATCTGCAGCGTGCCGCCTTGGATGCTGCCGTTCGACAGGACCCACTCAGTCGGGCCGGCACCGAGGGTCAAGGTTTCGCCGCTGTTGTCCACGGAGCCGATGAAGTTGACCACCCCGCCGGTGGCGACAAAGCCGCCGAAGCCGGTCGTGTCGAAGGTACCGCCGAGATTGAGCGTGCCGCCACTGATCTGTGCTCCGCCGGCCAATTGCCAGTTCCCCGACGTCGTCAGCGTGCCGCCGGTCACCTGGAGCTGCGCCCCGGCCTCGTTGCTGTTCGTGCCCGAGGACAGGTTCAGCGTGCCGCCCGCAGCCTTCGCGACGCCCTCGTTACGGAAGGCGTTGGCCAGCACATTGATGGTGCCGGTATCGGCCTCGATGGTGCCGCGATTGACCAGGCGTTGCAGGGTCACGGCGCCTGAGGTCAGCGCGTTGCCGATATTGAGCCCGCGGCCATGGACGCGAACATCGGCCCCGAGAGTGAGTTCCCCATCGCCCAGCATCTCCAGGGTGTTGTAGTAGTACCCGCCGCTCTCGGCCGAGACGATCTCGGCGTGACCGCCGAGCGTCTGCGTGCCCTCGAAGGCCAGCGAGGCATAGCCGTAGACGTACGAAGTATCCGGCAGGCTCACCCGCCCGTCGATCGCCACGTCCTTGAGGCGCAAGGTCGAGTTCTCGCCGAGGTCGATGTTGCCTTCCACCGTCACCGCGTCGAGACGACTGCTGCGCGTACCGCCGGCGACGAGCAGGCGCGCATCTCCTTCAAGGTTCACCGTCCCATGCTGGATTACGCCATTGTTGAGAGTCAGGTGGTGCCCATCGTGAACTGTGAGGAAGGAATCAACTGTTAGTGATCCACCGTTCAAGGTCAGATCACTGAAGGCATCGATTCCTTGTACGCGAACATGTTCGCCGTTGATGTTGACCGTCGCACCTGAGCTGCTGTTGATCAGCACAACATCGGTCGCGTCTGGCAGGCGCCCCAAGTCCCAGTTGGCCGCGTTGTTCCAGTCGCCACCGCCTGGCGCTGTCCATTCGATCGTCGCTTCGACAATGTCGAACGTGCTGATGATCTGGCCAGCACTCCCGAAGGCGTTGCCGGCGCGGTCGCTGACCTGATCGCCGTCAATGACGAGGCGGTAGGAACCCTGCACCAGCGTGGGCAGCGTCAGCGTTACTACTTGGCCATTGGCGCTGAGGGCCACGTCGGTGGGAACGCTCGCGGTACCGCTCGCGTCCAGAAGCCGGAAATGCTCCGTAGTGATGTCGGTAGCGTCCAACGGTTCGTCGAAACTCAGGCGCACGGTGCGGAAGGTTTGTGCGTGGCGCGAACCATCCTTTACGTTGCTCGACACGATCGTCGGCGCAAACGTATCCGGAACGAGTTCGATGACTATAGCGTCCGAAAGCGTCGTGTTGCCGCCGGTATCGGTGGCGCGGGCCTGGACTGTGGCACTGGTGGCGGCCGACAGCGTCGGCAGGGCGACGGCGGCGGTCCACGGGAAGGAAACATCGTTGGCGACGACCTTGCCGTCGACCAGCAATTCGACGTTGCGCACCTGCTGGTCGTCGGCGACGTCGAGCTTGAGGTTGATCAGGGAACCTTCGAGGGCCTGGATGCCCGGGGTGGTGGGGTCGCGGTCGGCGGTTGGGGCGCCGAGAGTGATCGTCGGCGCCTCGCCGCGGTTGTCGAACGGCAGGTAGTTGACGACCTGCAGGCCGCCTGTTCCATCGGCGACGAAGGCGATGCCGGCGCCGATGGCGATGTCGAATGGGCGCGCTGGCAGGTTGAAGCGCGTCAGGAATTTGCCGGAATTGGTCGGATCACGCACGTCGAGCACATCGACGGAGGGAGTGTCGCCGATGCCGAACAGGAATGTGTTGCCGACGCTCACGGCCAGCCCCGAGCCGTTGGCGACGATGGCCTGGCCCTGGATGTTGTTCGCGTCGACGCCACTCAGCAGGGTCATCGCTGCCGGGTTGGCAACGTCGGCGGTGACGAAGCCACCAGTGTTGCCATCGCCCGCGCCGACGTAAGCGATGCCGTTGCCGACGAAGAGCTTGCCGCTGCCGGCCGGCAGGCTGAGGCTACCCAGCACCGACATCGACAGGCCCGAGAGGTCGATCGCCCGAAGCGTGTGGCTCGCATCGAGCGCATAGAGCGTCGTGCCGTCGCGCGCGAGCGCGTTGACGCCAGCGGCACCCAGCGGCAGCACCTGCAGCAGTTCGCCGGTGAGCAGGCTGTAGGATTCGATGCCGTTGCCGGCGGCGACGTAGGCGACGCCGTTCGCTACCTCGACCTGGACGGCCGGGATGTTGATCGTTTGCGTACGCACCGGTGCGGTGGCGTCGGAGACATCGACCAGATGTAGTGCCGACCCGGCCGCTACCGCAGCGATGCCGAGGCGCGAATCGACAGCGATGTCGACGGCATCGCCGGTGAGGTCGAGCTGACTCAGGACGAGCGGGCGCTGGAAGTTCGAAGCATCGACGATCGCCAGGCCGTGGGTGCCGGTGGCGACGTAGGCGGTCTGGGTTTCGGCGCTGGTGGTAGAGCCTTCGAGGGTGACGGCCTTGGCTTGGCCTGCGAGCGGGAGGGTGGAGACGATGCCGGTGGGGAGGGAGCGACCGCCGAGGGGGTCGCCACCCGCTTGGATCTCGCCAAGGTCGGTGACACCATCGTTGTCGCTGTCGGGAAGATCATCAGTAAGCGTTCAGCGCCCCCACCTTTGCGCACACACGATCACTCTCGTTTTTTGAGCGGCAACAACTCGTCGATGCGGCTGTTGGGCCAGGAGGGGAGTTTCTCGAGGGTGTCGATCAGCCAGGCCATGGGCTCGATGCCGTTCAGGCGCG
>Ga0209460_1001847_pt1 | contig 10808 bp, 5 predicted proteins | sample EBPBio132013_DNA_FD_185868 | JGI IMG/M metagenome (GOLD analysis project Ga0209460, IMG submission 185868) | Wastewater treatment Type I Accumulibacter community from EBPR Bioreactor in Madison, WI, USA - Reactor 2_5/13/2013_ DNA (SPAdes)... | ecosystem: Engineered > Bioreactor > EBPR >...
TGGCGTTGTACAAGTGGTTTATTTGCTATTACAAGCTGTACAGCCAACCTATATCTTCATGGGACTCAAAGACTATCAGCAACAACTCATTGTTAAAAAAATGATGGAATATATGCACCTAAGTACAACTCTCAGGGCTATGCCAATCATGAGAGAGGATTCAGGTCTTGCAATGAGTAGTCGCAATGTCAGGCTCAGTCCCGAACAAAGGCACGATGCCGCTGCCATTTACAAAACACTATTTCTATCCGCCCAATCCTTGAAGAATGGTGTCGATATAATCTCTGTTATGGAAGATGCAAACCTTGAATTTAAAAAATATGAATGCCGTTTAGAATATATGTCAATATGCAACGCTGAAACCTTGGAACCTATCGAACAGTATAATCCCGACATTCCTACGATAATTTTAATTGCAGTCTGGTGGGGCGAAGTCCGATTGATAGACAATATCATCATTGGTTAATCGGCTTGAAACAAAATAAGGTTCTCCATGATAAAACAATGTATGAAATCAACGTATTTGCTACTTTTACTTGCTTTTTCACTATTTATTGCTTGCCGAAATGGTGGAACGTCGGAATCCCCATCTCCTTCAAATATTAATCTGCCACTTACTTCGGTCGATAGTGTAAGGGTTTTGGAAGATGGAGCTTATTGCTTCCGATATATGATGGATAGGGATACTTACGACATCCACTTGATATTAGATAAAGGAAAGGTAACCGGTGAAATATTGTATAAAGACTTCGGAAAAAAGTCGATTGGAGATACCTTTTCAGGCTTTATTAAAGAAGATATCATCCGTGTAAAATCCCAAAAATCCAAAGGCATAGATAAGCCGCTGGGTGAAATGTTTTTTAAGTTGCGTGGCCGCCTTTTGATATTTGGTGAGGTTGATAAAACAGATCAGTCTGACACTTTGCAACCTATTTTACCTGATACTGTCCGATATGAAGGTCTTGTATTTAGCCTTATATCTTGTGACCTCTCAATCGTTCGGTAAAGTACAAATACACCTTTTAGATACTAAACTCGAATTCATATAATAGGGTAAATGAGGAATATGGCTTGCAACACCTTGCATTCCGGAAGATACTCAAAATCAACTCTAATTCCAATTGCCCAAAATACAGCTACAAACTCCATAAATCCTACCTTAAAATAAAATCACCCACTTAAAACAGAAAAATTGCCCACTTTTTACTACATTTATGCCATTCCTAACCAAATAATACAAAAAAGATATTGATGATTTTGCACAATGGTATGACCGGCTTTGTCCAATATGAAATATTGATCGGCTTGTACAGGCAGGCAAATGCTTGTTGTATAATGCAAATCAATATTCCTTAATGTTGTGTGCAACCCTAAAAGGCGACACGAACGACAAAAATCAAACAGAAAAAATGAACAACAAAATGCCAACGCTTCAGCAAAATCAAAAGAGCTGCAACCTACCTCACAAAGCCAACGCTTTGCAGCACATTTGCTTTTGCCCCAACGCACCACAAGAATTAACAATGAAAGTGGCATTTTAAAAAATCAAACGAATATTTAGATGACCTGGGAAGAATTAATCACTAAAATTTCAATACACTCAATCTATGAGCGTAAAACAAAGTATAAAGACTTTAAAACAAAAAATATAGGTTTAGATTTCTATGGCTTTGATGCTGTTTTGCCGCTGAAAGAAATTTCAAACAACTACGATTTATCATTTTCTCTATTTAATACTTTAAAAAAAGGTGAGACCATTTCTTTAGTTTTAATTGATATTGATGATGCAAATCGAAAACTAACTTTTAGTACCAAAATATTTAGAAATGCACTTGATGATGTATTGCCCTTCAGGCATTGTAGAAACCTAATTAACGGTAATTTTAATAAAAGATGTGGGTTGCCTAATAATTTTCTTCTCGAACAAAGAAATATACTTGATCGACTTCGCGGAGATTTATCATCGAATGAGTTAACATTCTTATACGAACTTATTCAAAATGCTGTTGACCATCCAAATGGAAACTTCAATAATAACGTGAGTGTAAATTTTGAAGTTTTCGAAAATTATCTTTTAGTTAAGCATAATGGAGCACTTTTTACAGAGAACAACTTTGAATCCATAACAGGTATCCTTTATGGTGAACAAATTCAAGAAGGAGAAAGAAATAGAATAGGTTATAAAGGGATAGGCTTTAAATCAGTATTCCGCTTCACTGACAATGCATATATCAGATCTGGCAATTTCAGTTTTAGGTTCTCGAAAGCAGATTCAGGGAAAGATAAACCTTGGGAAGTTTTACCATTATTTCAACTTGAAAAGGATATGGTGGTCAAAATTCCGCAATTTGATTTCTTTAATGCTCCCGTTGCATTTGCATTTGAATTTAATAGTGAGCAAAGCAGAAATTATGTAATAAAATACCTTAATCAGTTAAGCGAGAATCCATATTTATTAATTTTTCTTGAAAACTTAACACAGCTAAAAATTAAAGCTCCGAGTTTGACCTTTATCGAAAATGGCCTTACGCAAACATTTCCTGTATTAGAAGTTGATTTTGTAAAGGATCTAGTTAAAAAGGATGGTTTTGATTCAATAAATCTTTTTGTCAATAGCAGTCCTCATAGTGAATGGCTTATCTATACTAAAGATGATATTATCATTACAGATGAAGAAGTGGTAAATGAATTACTGGATGAATCTATTACTGCTGTTCCAGCAAAAATGAGACAATTCAGAACACCAAGTATTACAGTTGCATTGCCAAGAAAAAAATTGGATGACGAAGTTATCAATCTTTTCACATACCTACCATTGTCAAATTCTAAATTCAAATTGCCATTTCTTGTAAATGCTGATTTTATTCCCGACCTCGATAGGACTGACATCATTCATAATTTGAAGTATAACACCGAAATATTAAAATTTGTAGCAATTACGTTGCAAGAGTTTTCTCAAAAATTAGCAATAAACAACCAATTTGAATATTTAAATACACTATTGCCAGATTTTAATATCGAGTACCAAAGCTCTGGAAATGTTATTGTTAATCGGCTTTTAGAATTTTTGCCTAAAACAGAAATCGTATTTAATAGTCAACGTTTGACTTTATCAAACATTGCTATTGATAAATCAGGCTTTGTTAACTCATTTGGTTTAGAAACATATAATGCCCTAATTGACTCAGAGAATGTGCCAGTAGGTATAATTTATGAACACAAAAGAATCAGCAAACTAATTGAAAAAATAAATCCCGATGGTGTATTTGACTTTCATAAATTAAAAGAAAAGGTAAGGTCTGATTCTTTTAAAGAATGGCTAAAAAATCCAATTAATAATTCGGAGTTTTTAAAGTATTTATCCCAAAGTAAGGATTTGGATGTGTTCAGTGATGAGTTAATCTTTCTTGCACAAGATGGAGATTTGTATAAGGCTTCTGATTTGTTAATTAACCTTGGCTCTGATGAATTAGCTATTGAATGGCTGAGTTTTGAAAAAGTATTAAATAGAGATGTTTTAGCCTCGATAACAGACATCGAAATTCCTTTACCTAAATATGAACCAATTTCATTTATCAATGAAACTATTTGCAAGGAAAAGAAAGTTGAAATCATTGAAGGGCTTACCAAAGAATCAATTTCTTTTGATGACTTTTATTCTTACTTATCCAAGTATGCGTCCAATCCTTTGTTCCCGGCATCTCATATAAAAGCATTTCCGATAAAGACTTTACAAGCTACACTTCCAAGTTGGTCTGGTTCAATTTACTTCAATACAAGTTCCTTAAACAAACTTTCATCAGAAAAGGCATTGCCTGATGGTTTATATCAACTACTCGATGATAATTGGCACAGTGAAGTTAATTCCAATTTGAAGTTGTTGGCGGAAAATCTAGGTGTGCTTTCTTTTCAGGAATCCGAACCATTTAACTTCCTTCAAAATATAATAGTTGCTAAAAAAGAAGTGATAAGAAGTTTTTATTTATCGCAAACAAACATTAACATAAATGCAAATGCAACATTGTGGTCGTTTATTTTATCAGCATACAATAATTTATCAGACGCACAGAAGGAAAACATTTCTGCGATTATTAAAACACTTCCTGTATTGTCGAAAAAAGGTTCATTTAAGGAGCTTCATACCCTTTATTTGCCATCAGAATTTACTGATAATGATGCCCTAGAAACTCTATCGCTTCAATTCCCTAATTCTAATATAGACTTCATAAGCGCAGATTATTTAAAGAATCCTTTAATAGACAAAACTGAAATAAGAGCATTATTTAAAAAATTAGATGCCAAGACGGATACAAAGGACTTTCTTCAGTATACGTTGATACCAAACCTTAGCCAAATATCATTTGATTTATTTGTGCCATTTACGAGATTGCTGTATGAAAACAGAGATTCTGAACCGATTATTAATGCAATTACAGGTAACACCCATTTCAGACTAAAAACAAAAGAAGGCTCTTATAAATCAATCAATGAATGTTTTATTGGTTCGCCCTACATTGACACAATGCAAATACCTAATCCATTGCTCTCTGTTCCAATAGTAAATCAAATATCATACGAGTATTCTCACGCTCAATTAGATGCTTGGCAAAGGTTTTTTTCGGAAAGGTTAAAAGTACAAGAGCTAAGAAGCGAAGCTGAAATTATCAGCTTAAAACTAAAGCACATTACTGATAACCTGCAATTATGGCAAAGCGAAGAAGCATCAGTTTCATTATTTAGAGATATTTACCTTCTATATAAATCTGAAAAACTGATCCTGTCAAATACGAATCTTAACAACATAAAAAGAATTCCCCTTCTATGTAAAGGAGAAAGTGAGTCCAACTTTCATACTCCCAACGCTATTCATTTTTCTTCAGCTTATAAGCCCATCTTTGATTTTGAGAAAATATTTGGGTTAGAATGTGGAGTACCATTTTTATCAGAATTATATAAGTTTGATGATGCACCGGAATTAATCCAGTTCTTTGAACACCTTGGTGTAACACAGACTTTTGACCAAAACAGACACAATTCAATTTGCCAAAATATTCCAACTTCGGATGGCCAAAAGAAACCTTCTGCCCAACTTTTTAAGTATGAGTTTAAAAAATATGTCGGTCAATCTAATGTAGCTTTTGAAGACTTATCCAGGTTTACGAATAACGGAAGGTCACTTGAAGATTTGTTTGGCTTTAAATCAAAGCTTGATGTCAGTACAATATTGAATTACATCACAACAAGCCAACCTAATAGGCGTGAATTGAAAGAATTAATCACTGAACTTTTAAAGGTTTACAATCCAAACAATTATAATGATAGAAATCTTATTAACGCTTTCATAGCGAGCAGCAAATTACTATCAACCGCCAAATCATACAACTTAGTTAGTGAGCTACATTCAATAGATGAATCCATTAGAAGTGGCATTCGTGAGAATGAGTATTTAATTGACCCTCTGTTTAGTAAGCAGGAACAAGAAAGAGAACGTTATCTTAAATTATTCAATATTAAGAATCTTAAGATTGATGATTTTAATCCAGAATTTGATAATCAAATCCCTGATTCTGAATTTACAAATAGAGTTAAGGAAAGGTTAGTTTTTTTAGCTCTAGATAACGATAGTGAAAAGTATCTTGAAATTGAAAATGACTTTAAGGCGAAATTTAAAGATTGGAAAATAATAAAATGCTCTAAAATTAGTTTGAAGTATCCTGCTAATGATAGCAAGATTATAAAGGAAGATAACCGAAACTTTATTCTCCCAGATGAAAAGACTATTTACTATTTAGGTCATTGGGTGGAACAAAGAAATTACCCTTTAGTCCAATGGCTAAGAGAAAACATTTTAAACATCACTAAGCCGCTTCAATTTCTACAAGATATTCTGCTGAATAATCCTTCTGATATTATTGCTGATTTTGAGAATAAAGGCAGGGCTGTACCTGAAGAAATTAAACATAGATTTAAAATACCACAACCAACTCAGCAAGAGACAAAAACTCCTGAAGCTACAAAGGATAATCGTGAAACCAAAGAAACAACTGAAGGATCCTTTGAAAATCCTTTTAAAGATATTACGCCAGCGGATGAAAAATACATTAGAGAAATAATAGCAGGGGTTAGAGAGCTAAATGAAAAGTTAGATGCTAACACAACTGCAAAGATCAAAACATTATTAAAAATTAAAGACTTATACCGGGGTGAGAAAATTTCAGATGAAGAATACTATTTAAAAGTGGGTGAGTTAAAGATTATTGTCCGCTCGGCACAAAATGGATTATTATTTTTAGATATAAAGCATTGGGAAAGATTCGCTGAAACCAACGTTCATTTATCGGTTTACACTAACAATGAAGTAAAAATATTTGAAAACCAAGAAGCCTTTTTCAATTCGATTAAAGATGGAAACAAGTTGGGCATAATCAAAATGCCTGATGATTATACATTTAACGACCTAAATTCCGTCAATAGCCCTGATAAAGAAGGTGTTTGGCGTTTTGTTTTCATAGTCAATGAAAACACAAAAGCAGCACAGAGCTATAAAGAAGTGATGAACCTTGACGACTATAATTTTTAAATATGAAGCGGCTCACAAAAGAACAACAAGTAAAGTTTTACGAAGAAGAAATCAAGAAAATTCTGTCTGACTATAAAGCCTATCTCGATTCAAAGTGCATTGACTTAGTTAATAAGAATGAATTGTATGTTGGCTCTTTTGAATATATTGATGAAGTAAGGAATCAAGTAGTTTTCTCATTTCCAAAAGACAAACTCCCCAAAACAAAAATCCCACTTACAGCAACCAAGCCCAAATCACCAGACATTGTACCTTCTAAATTCTATGATTTCAGTTATAGCCTGTATCGAAAAAATTATGTAGCAACTTTCAGTGAGTGCTACGGTGTATATTATCACGAACAAAATGGCAAATTCAATATAGGTTTCAACAATTTCGACTTGGAGTTTTTAAACTCACTGTCCAAAGGTGATAAAATTGTATTTGGCATATCTGACCCACCTCTGAAATACTATTTTAATCTTATTCATATTACGAAAAATGATATAAAGTCGCAAAAAGTAGAAGAAATAATAACCGGAATATACCATTTGAACGATTTCAAACCAGTTCATATTGATGACTCCTTAAACCTAATTGCTAAGTACCAAACTGATTTAAAAAATAACGATACCATCATAATACAAGGACCTCCGGGTACTGGTAAAACCTTTTTCATATCCAGGTTATTAGAAGTCTTAAACAAAGAAAACAAATCGGTGCTTGTAGCAACTTTAGCTAATCGATCATTGATTGAATTAGCAAAAAAGTATTTTGAATTAGATACAGCCAATATGATGGTGGTTTTTAAATCTAACCTTACGCTGGAAGAATCAAAAGAAGTAAGTTCATTAAAGCCTATGCCAAAAGATTTCCTGCCTACGGCTGGAAGTATTCTCCTTACCACTTTCTATAAAATGACGGGAATTGCAGTTGAAAATATTAGTAGCCCTATCTATGATTACATCATCTTAGAAGAAGCGAGTCAGTGCTTTTTAGGAACTATTGCAGCAGCCAAACTACTTGGGAAAAAAGTGATTTTAGTTGGCGATCCAATTCAGTTGCCTCCTGTAGTAAATCAAGATAATCCGGGAAACATATCACCCAATATTGACCTGATGCTTGAATCTTTTGCTTACTATGCATCAACTATTAATTGCCCAAAATTTAGACTTACAACAACCTACCGTTTTTCTGAAAATGCCTGTTACCAAACCAATACATTTTACGAAAATAGTCTTAAATCAAAGTCAGATATTCAAAAAGAAAATGAGATATTTTCCCAAATACCCAATATTTACAATAACAAAGGCGGTTGCTCATTATTTTATTATGATTCAACAAATTTGAAAAGTATTTATGATTTGTTGTTAGGTCAAATAAATGCCTTACTTCAAATAAGCCCCAAGTTTGAAATAGCAATATTGCCATCCACCAAGAAAGGCGTAAAGTTGCTGAGAGATAATTTACTTCATAAATTGAATGATAAGCAAGAGCAGATACTCATTAATACCGTGGACAGTGTGCAAGGTTTGACAATAGATTTCTGCTTTTATTTTGCTTTCTCAGATGGTAGTCCTGCATTTTCATTCAAGCTAAACCGCTTTAATGTGGCAACAAGCAGAGCTCGTTTCTGTACATTGATTCTATTAGATGAAGTTTATAAAGTGATTCAGCCCTACATAGGTTTGGTGGCTGATTTTATTTCAAAATGTGATTTAATAAATGATGCTTCTGTTCCCAAAATTATGGAAGAAACCATTGATATTAATTCCATACCGCCTAAAACACTAGGTTTAAAAGTCATCGACAAGATAGACCTATCCAAGTTTGAAAAGCCTAAAAAGGAAATCATCAAAGGCAAGGAAAACATTTACATCATAGATACCAATGTATTTGTTGACCAACCCGACATAATTTCAAAAATTGATAAACAGTATCAGGTTGTTTTATCTGCTAAAGTCATTGACGAGTTAGACAAATTGAAAGTGACATTGCCAACAAACGAACAAAAACAAAATGTTCAAAAGGCAATCAAACAAATCAACGACAGCTTTGACAAACGCAATATCAAAATGGATACAGCAGACCTTAGTTTGTTACCGAGCGACTTTGACAAAAAATCACCAGACAATTTTATTTTGACAGTTGCTCTAAAATACAAAGACGAAAACCCAATAATACTGACCTCTGACAATGGGTTACAAGTTAAATCAAAAGGTTTTGGAATAACGACAATTAAACCCTAACTCTAAAATTTTTACGTAATATTTTAATAAAAGCTCAGTAAATGTTTGGTTACCGAACTTTTTTATCCTATATTTGTATTACGTAAATACGGTATATATGAATCATGAATACCCGGATTGGGCGCTGGCCTTCCGCAAACCTGGAACAGAACTCAGGTTTATTAATAATACTTATTATCTGTATGAAGTAACCGCCTTTTATGATCCGGTTAAAAAGAAAGGAAGAAAGAAAACTGGGCCATTACTTGGTAAAATTACTCAAAGTGATGGTTTTATTCCTTCCGCCAAGAAATCATTGAAAGACAAGGCTTCTGCTGGTGTCGATATCTCTAAAATTTCCGTAAGAGAATGTGGCTTTTCTAATTTTTTAACTGTGTATGGCAACGAAATCGAGAATAATCTCAAAAAATTCTTTCCTCATCATTACAGACTCATAATTTATATGGCCTATTGCCGGTTGGTGCATAATAGCCCCATTAATAGGATGTCTTTATTGATAAGCAAATCTATGCTTAGCGCAGATGACCCTCAGTCTATTTATCCTAAAAAGCTAAGTGATGTCTTAGCCCAGATCGGCACTGATAGGGTACAGTGTACAGCATATATGAAAAGCTTTATAACACCCGGGGAACACATGCTGGTAGATATGACGAATATGTTTAGTGGTTCAGAAAAAATGTATTATGCTAAAGAAGGATATAATAGTGATATGGTTTTTGATACCCAGATTAACTTGATGTACATTTATTCCAGTCAAACAAACCAACCATTGTTCTACAGACTTTTGAATGGAAATACCAGAGAAGTGTCCGGGTTTAAAAATTGCTTGATTGAAAGTGGAATCCGTGATGCTATAATCGTTGCAGACAAAGGATTTTACTCGAAAGCAAATATTGAGTTACTCGACCAACATGGCCTTAAATATATTATACCATTAAAGAGAAATGATGCTATGATTGATTATAGTAGGTTTGATGAAACTCAAAATGATTACTTTAAATACGAAGGTCGTATAATCTGGATGACTCAATATGAGCAGAATGGCACAATAATCAACATGTTTAAAGACGATAAACTGGGAACGCAGGAGCGCAAAGATTATCTTCAAAGAATTGACTCATATTTAGATGGATATACGCGTGAAAAGTTCAATGCAAAACTTCCGCAATTTGGCACCTTTGCTATAGTCACCAATCTCATAGATGAACCCATGCAGGATATTTATACTAAATATAAGAGTAGAAATGCTATTGAGGTAATGTTTGATGGGATAAAGAGCGTACTAAAAGCTGATGTGTCTTTTATGCAAAAAGAAGAGTCTCTCAATGGATGGATGTTTATAAATCATATAGCACTGCAATGGTATTATAAGATATACGCACTGTTAGCTGAAAATAAAATGCTTCATAAGTACTCTGTGAAACACTTCATTACTGAACTTAAAGAACATCGAAAGGTCCTTATTAATAATGAATGGATAGAGGAAATCATGCTTAAAGACACTAAAAAAATACTAACTAAGCTGAATCTATATTCCGTAAATTCAATTAAGAGTTAGGGTTTAAAGTACAGCAATAACAGTAAGGATATTATAAACAATACAGCAGTAAGCCATAATGGCCCAATGTATTGCTGAATTAATTCATGTATCACGGGCTTTTGAAATATTTCTAATGGATTCAGAATGATAGCATTTTTAAGTGAGGTCAACTTTTCTTGATCATACCAACCTGCCACTGTGCTTAGTAAGATCCTAACAACAATCGCACTCGAAAGTATTCCAGAAAATAGAAGTTGATTCACCTTATTTTCCTTTTTTTCATTGACTATTGTAATCACATAAATCCATGAAAACACGATGATTGGAATCATTAAGGGGTGTGTGATGACGGCTAATAGTGAAAAAATTTCAAAGATAATCAGACGATATATAATTGGGCTATTGGATTTCAACTGATATCGATACACTCCTAACCAAACAAAAAACCAGCCCATGGCCT
>Ga0209460_1001848_pt1 | contig 10798 bp, 9 predicted proteins | sample EBPBio132013_DNA_FD_185868 | JGI IMG/M metagenome (GOLD analysis project Ga0209460, IMG submission 185868) | Wastewater treatment Type I Accumulibacter community from EBPR Bioreactor in Madison, WI, USA - Reactor 2_5/13/2013_ DNA (SPAdes)... | ecosystem: Engineered > Bioreactor > EBPR >...
AATTTTTATCCACTACTATAAACTTAATCAGATTTTTATTTGTAAGCAAGCCTTTTTTGTTTTAAAACACTGATTTTATTGCATTTCACTTCAAAACAATCAGGCTTTCATCCGCTCACCTTTTTCTTCATGAATAAATATCCAGGCAGCAACCTTTCCCAGATGGATGTCTTTTTCTTCTTTATCATGATACCAGTAATCTCGGTTACGGGTAATTCTTGAACTTGTATCTTGTAAAGGCAATGATCTGATTTCATCCAGAATCCGGGCTGTGCGGTCTTTCCACTTTTGCATATTTTCAACCCGGAGATCTACCCAACCATCGTGTGCCCACAATTCAATTGATTGTTGTGTAATATCAAATGAATGGGTTCCACCTGGAATTTTAATCAGTTTTCCTCTGAGCAGATTTTTACCGTCTGGCAGTAAAATGGGAATCCCAATCGAAAGGATCCGTGATCTCACATCCTGGTGAGTCGAAATCCAGTGCAACATGGAGGCTGACAATTTTTCAGCGGATTCAGCAGAAATGGCTTCAAAACTTTGATAAATTTCTTTCAGCAGATAAATCTCATACAGTAGTTTTGATAATTTCGGCGGCCCAAGAATTTCAAAGGCAACCGAATCAACTCCCTCTTGTTTTTCAAGTTTCCGAAGGGTATCAAGTGCCCGCTTTCTGAGGTACCCGGCTCTGTAAGTTGGACCCATTGTTGCATTATCAAGTGCGTTTACAATATCACTTCCGGTATTTCTGCCCGTAATTTCCCACAAAATTGTCTGGGCAATTTCTTCTGGTGTAATAAACTCCATCTGGCCATCATCAGTCAGGGCTTCAAACTCACCCAATGAGAAAAGTCCGTTTTCGCCGGTGTCAATAAAGGGTGCTTCAAGTAACCGGGGTTTTCCGTCTATCTTCAATTGAGTGATTTTATCAGTCATGCTGATCGTGGATTCGAGTTGACCCGTGAGCAAAAACGCATTCTCAGGAAGACAATCTTCCATTATCAGTTGCCTGCCTCTTACTTTGATCGGACCAAACCCAATTTTTTTCCAGGCAATGGCCGCTGTCGGCTTCACTTCTTTGATGATGGGAGAATCCGGCGTCCTGGCCATTAAAAACAAGAGCAGAGTATGAGCACCTGCCATTGCAGCTTTTGCCAGCAACATCCGGCTTGGCTTGTCTTCTGAATGTGTGTATGGAATATTCAGTCCCATTCCGCCAGTACCAGACGTCCCGACCTTCAGGTACATTTCACATCCGGCAAGTTTCATTGACTGCTGCATGATCTGAACATGACGGATAAGCTGAGGAACGTAAAGAGATCCAAGCAATAATTCTATTTCAGATTTGAGATTTTTTGTTTCAGAATTTTCAGATTTAACTGTTGAAAATACATCTGAAGCAACTGAAAAAATATCCTGATAGGCAACTGCAGTTGCTGTGTTGATGCAGTCTACCAGAACATGGGGCTTAAAAGTTGTGATGAGCTGATAAAGTGAGGAATGGGTAAGAATTTCGGGTGATAATGGCTCAAGAATGTCGCTGATAAACTGGCGTCTGTTGTGCTCATCTGCAAATATTTCAGGTCTTGAAAAATATTTTAATTCCGACCTTACAAAAAGATTTCCCCCAAATACTTGAAAGTCGACCTGGGAACCCGGGTATTCGTTTTTTAACTGACTGGTGAATTCCTCTGCTTCTGAATCAAGAAGTGAGGTTACCATCAAGCCCTGAATGCCCTCTTCAACCAATAAACGGCAAACTGCCCGGCCAACAAGACCGGCCCCACCTAAAACTATGGCACGTTTTCCCCGGATTTCCATAAGTTGCCCCGCGGATTATTTTTAATTGCGATTAAAAGTCCTCTACAAAGAAACAGATATTTTTATCTTAAGTGAATTATAATCGGGTTAGAATGAGGATGGCTTTAATTGGAAGAAGAAATAAAAACTGAATGAGAGGGTTTGTTTTCAGTTTTATACGAACTGATAAACAAGGCAATCAGTAAAATACTGATTACCAGCAGGAATGAGATAAAAGTGGGTGAAAGTAATTTTCTGAACATTTTGGTTACCATTGAAACTTGTACAAAAGTACCATTTTGGTATCAATTGGGTGTTGCCACAGGTCACAAAAATGGAAATCACGCCTATAATCAACTAAAAAGCCGTTCTGCATGACTGCAGAACGGCTTTAAAAAATTGAAAAAGTTACTTATTTCAAAAGGGTAAATTTGCTGGTTAAATGCTGACCAGAAAAATTCACGACTGCAAGATAAACTCCTGATGGCAGACCGTTTCCAGAAATTTCAATCCGGTTGGTGTGGTTTTTTCCACCGTCCAGAACACCTTCAAAAGCAGTTGCTACCTTTTGTCCGATCACGTTGTACAGACTCACAGAGACAAATCCTTTATCAGGAAGTGTAAACTCCAGATTTCCGTTCGGATTGAACGGATTTGGATACATGCCCATAATTTTAAATTCAGCTGGAGTTTCAAATCCAGGCTGAGCTGGTTTACCATCTGTGGGGATGGCAGAAATAACAGCATGTTCTGTGCGATTTCCATCAAGTGCAACGTCAACCAATTTATAAAAATAGGTCAGTCCGTTATAGACTTTTCTGTTATCAACCAGAGAATATTTTGCTCCGGTTTCCCCTTTTGGACGGAGAGATTCTTCGTTACGATAGCTTGCAATCGTTTGAAAAACACCGTCTTTTTTTGTTGACCGAAGAATTTCAAATCCGGCATGATTCAATTCTGAGGCAGTTTCCCAGTTCAGAGTTACTTTATTATCGCCAGGAGTTGCGGTCCAGGTTAAAAGTTCAATCGGGAGAGGTGTATCGTATCCGCCCTGATAATAGGAACGAAAGCCGGTATAAGTCACACTTGACGGAATTTCAGGATTACCACTACCAATGCCATCACCAATTGCTTCATCATATCTGTAACCTGTAAGGGGGTCAATCAAGGTAACAACAAATCTGAAGTTTTCACCGCCTGCTCCGGTAAGACCAATGGCAGTCCACGGAAAATAAACAGTAAAAACAGGTTCAAAAGGATTGGTTGTTGAAAGGTTGGCCCCGACTGTAAGAAGGTGAGTCGGAAAAGTTCCGTTTAACCGGTAAACCTGACCTAACCCTTCAACTGCAGAAAATGAAATGGCATAATCGGCAAGAAAACCCGGTGAGAAATTAACCAAAGCCTGATTGGGAGTTAATAATCCTGATGCAGCCCGGCGAACGCCACTTGTTTCATCAGTAAAAGTGCTTGTGTTTGGAAAATCTCCGCTGTTGTCACTATCAACATAGATTACAACTGCGTTAAAAAAGGGTCCGGGACCGCGGGTAAAGGTTACAGTTACTGTGGTTCCGTCATCGGCAATAGAAAGGCTGCCGGTTCCAAGAACACCACCAGCCCCCGTACCCGTATTGCCATTTCCATTATAAACAGCCTGTGACATTCCGGTAAACGGAAGAATAAATAGCGATAATACCATTATCATTTTAATCATGGATTGAATTCCTTAAGTGATTTGTTTAGTTATAAACCAAAAACACCAGAATTCTTATATCCCTTATAAAGAGACTGGATCGTAGGTAATCTAAGCTACATTTGAATAGATTCCTACCTACTGTACAGTTTTTGTAAAAATAAACGATATTCTTAACACCTTTTATCATTGTTTAATAAAGACGGAAAATAGAAAATTGAAATCCGAAAAGTAAAAACACAAGGAATCATAAGTGGTAAAAAACAAAAAAGCCGTTCTGCAGAACTGCAAAACGGCTTTATAAAGAAAGAAGAAAGGCTAATTATTTCAGCAAAGTAAACTTGCTGGTCAGACGCTGACCTGAAAAATTAACAACAGCAAGGTAAACTCCTGAAGGAAGACCGTTACCAGAAATTTCAATCCGGTTGGTGTGGTTTCTTCCACCTTCAAGAACGCCTTCAAAAGCAGTTGCGACCTTTTGACCTATAACATTGTATAATTCAATGGAAACAAACCCCTTTTTAGGGAGTGAAAATTCAAGGTTCCCATTCGGATTGAATGGGTTCGGATACAAGCCTTTGAGAGCAAATTCAGCCGGAGTTTCAAAACCAGGTTGAGCTGGTTTACCATCTGTGGGGATGGCAGAAATAACAGCATGTTCTGTGCGATTTCCATCAAGTGCAACGTCAACCAATTTATAAAAATAGGTCAGTCCGTTATAAACTTTCCGGTTATCAACCAAAGAATATTTTGCTCCGGTTTCCCCTTTTGGACGGAGAGATTCTTCGTTACGATAGCTGGCAATAGCTTGAAAAACACCGTCTTTTTTTGTTGAACGAAGGATTTCAAATCCGGCATGATTCAATTCTGAGGCAGTTTCCCAGTTCAGAGTTACTTTATTATCGCCAGGAGTTGCAGTCCAGGTTAAAAGTTCAATCGGGAGAGGCGTGTCATATCCACCCTGATAGTATGAACGGAAGCCAGTAAAAGCAATAGGGCCTGTACCAGGATTTCCTGAAAAGGAAGCATCACCGATAGCCTCATCAGATCGAAATGCATTGGTAGGATTCAGGTAAGTTGCAATAAATTTAAAATTATCACCGGGAGCTCCTGTCAAACCAATCGAAGCCCAGGTAAAAGAAACCGTAAAAACTGGATCAGTAACGGTTGTTGATGATAAATTAGCCGTAGCAACAAAAGTGTGACTTCCGGTTTCAAGCTGCCACAGACCACCAAACCCTTGTGTTGGAGCAAAGGCAACAGCATAATCAGCAGTTAATGTACCTGGAAAAAACAAAAGGGAATTGCTACCACCGTTTCTTCCGGAAATACCCTTTCTCAGATTATCCCCTTCATCGGTAAAGGTTGCTGTAAAGGGAAAATTTCTTGAATTATCACTGTCAATATAAATGACAATTGCATCATTAAACGAACCACTCCCTTTTGCAAAGGTGATGGTAACTGTTGTACCGTTATCGTTTATTGAAAAAGCTCCGGTTCCCAATACACCACCAAAACCAGAATTTCCGTTGCCAGGATAGACTGCCTGGGTGAATCCGATTGCAGGAATCAAGGCCAGACAAAACAATAGTATCATTTTTTTCATTCTATAGTCCTTTATGTAGATGTGAGGAAAAAACTTCCGATCTCTGAATCAATTCCCTGTGTGCTGAAGTGAGTCAGTTAAATATAAATATTATTTTTATTTTTTTCCAACCACTTGTAAATTTATTGTCAATTTTGCGAGAATTTGTTTTTAGTTTCCAATATTTCGTAACAATATGAAATCCCTGGTTTTCGCATCAGTCAAAAAAAAAATGTACTTTCAGAAATATGAAAATCCACAATTTAACTTTTTTCACACTTACCTTTCTTGTTCAATTCGGGTGTGTGCTTCTTCCTGATTTATTTGCTCAGGAAGTCAAATCAACCAAAACCCGGTTTTTGATTGAACTTCCACCGGATTACCTTGACAGTGCGTTGGCAAAACAGGACTACGAAAAAAATAATCGCCTTTCTGAGGTTGTATTGAAAGGATTTTTATCTTTCAGCGGCGGCGTTAGGGTGGGTCAATCTTTTTTCAGCAATCAGCCATCCCAGATCATCGGCAAACGATTTGAGTTTGAACAGTCAGATTCGTCTACTTCTTTCAGGTTACTTTTTGATGAATACAGCCTCGACAGTGAAAATCAAACTTTGTCAAAAATAACCCTGCTGACCGCTGGATATGGTATTCATCTCAGAAGCAACTCTGGACGTTCATTTTATGGTTCACGCCTCAATGGAGGTATTATAACCGGAAATCAGAATGTTTCCTTTTCCCGCAATTTTGCTACCGGAATTGACCTTTACTTCCGGACCTATCCGAGAACAGAATATTTGAGCTGTTTTTTTATTGAGGCAGGTGCATTAACATCCAGAAAACAGCTTTTTCTTGAAGGAACAGCAGGTTACAGCATTTATCTTGGGAATTATGTGAATTGCAGCTTTGTTTTTCGTCAAATCAGAACAGCAGGGAAAGTGACTTCAGGAAGCCTCGGAGTCATGTTAGGTTTTTACCTGCCCGATTACGAAATAAGAAAGCGAACACAGTGAACGTACTTTATCTGAGTGATTTTTACCTTTCAGACCACCGGTTACTTGAAAACCTCGGAAAAGCCATAAAATCTTCCGGCGAACACTTTATTATTATTCCGGATGGCAGACGGTTTGCCGCTGAACACAATAATATAGACCTAAAAAAACTGACCGGACTTCATCCCGACATCCTGCCAGAAAGCCATGAAAACATAATTGCTCTTCTTACTGGTACTGTTTTGAAGCCCATGATTAACTTCTTTGCGGAAGGAATGGCACCCGCCATCGCTTTTTGTGGCCATCAGCGTAATCTGATTTCTCTGGAAAATTTGAATTTGAATTTGAATTTAAACAAAATGTCTCAGCTAACTGCCGGGGTTTCAAATCTTGTTTTACTTTCATCAGCAGAGTCTGAAGGGAATCCTGTGTTTATCAGTCCGGTTAGTTTGGCCGCTTCGTTTTCAAAGGAGCAATTCACCGTTTTTTATCTGGATGAAATACTTCCCCCGGATGGGATTTCGACCTTTCATGAACTCGAAATCTGGGCAGCACCAGACCAGCCTGCATACACAACCTGGTTCTGGATTTCAGAATGGAACGGATCATTTCCTGTCACCTTCCTGAATTTTGCAGGGTTGCGGGATTTCAGGCAAAAAAAGAGTCAGTTTCTCACCCTTGGAAAATAAAAATGCAGTTTTTAGTAAAAAACGAGCCTAAAAGGTTAAAATAAGGCTTTTTGGTGTCGGGAATACTTGACATGAAAAACGAATCTTCGTAATATGCGACTTCGTTAGCAATCAACAACGAAAAGATACACTTGACACAACTAGGAGATAAACCAAATGGCTAAAAATCGTTATGCAGATGTCCACGCTTTGTTAGAAAGCGCTCAAAAAGACTTTGTTGCATTCTATGAAAAAGGAAACAAGGCTGCCGGCACCCGTGTACGGAAATCTATGGCTGACCTGAAAACACTTTCTCAGGATATCCGTAAAGAAGTTCAGGATCTGAAAAATGCTGAAGCTACCAAAGCTGCAGCTGTAAAAGCCAAGAAAAAATAAATTTCTTGTATTTTGGACCGGGTCTGGTTTCCTGATCCGGTCACTTTTTTCTTCTACCCGAATCAAATCATCTCCCCTTCCGATAACTTCCAAAAAAATAATTCAATTCTTGACATAGTAAATAGATAGTTGTAATTTTGTCGCTCTCAAATTTACTGGGGCGTCGCCAAGCGGTAAGGCATCGGCCTTTGGAGCCGACACTCGCAGGTTCGAATCCTGCCGCCCCAGCTTTTTACACTCCTGGCGTGCGTTAACCACAACTTAACCAACATGTACCAAAAAAAGATTAAGATTTTCAGCGGACGTTCTAACCGTAAGTTCGCAGAAAGCGTGGCTGCACAATTGGGTTTACCTCTGGGGAACGCTGCTATTCAGAATTTTTCTGACGGCGAAATTTCCGGACAGTATCTTGAATCCATCAGGGGATGTGATGTCTATGTCATCCAGTCTACCTTTCCGCCGGGTGACAATATCATGGAATTGCTCATCATGCTTGATGCAGCAAAAAGAGCAAGTGCAAACCGGGTTTCTGCGGTAATTCCCTATTTTGGATATGCCAGACAGGACCGCAAAGATCAACCCCGTATTTCGATTGCAGCAAAACTTGTGGCTAATCTTCTGACAACTGCAGGTGCAGACAGAATTGTGACCATGGATTTGCATGCACCACAGATTCAGGGGTTTTTCGATATTCCGTTTGATCACCTGTATAGCTCAGCTGTTTTCATTCCTTACTTCCGTCAGAAAAAGATACCTAATCTGATTGTTGCAAGTCCGGATGTAGGTGGAATTAAACTGGCAAGATCTTTTGCTAAAAAGCTTGAAGCAGATTTGGTTGTAGTTGATAAACGCCGGCCAAGAGCCAACGTTGCTGAAGTTATGAATATTATTGGTGACGTTGAAGGTAAAAATGTTTTACTTGTTGACGACCTTGTTGACACAGCCGGATCTTTGTGCAATGCCGCTTCAGCTTTGATGGATAAAGGTGCTCTTTCAGTACAGGCAGCAGTTGCGCATGCCGTTCTTTCAGGAAATGCACTTGAGAAAATTGAAAATTCGGTTCTTTCAAGGTTATATGTAACTGATAGCATTCCCCTTAAAGAGCCATCTGAAAAGATTTCAGTCATGTCAGTTTCTGAAGTTTTTGCCGAAGCAATCCACAGAATTTATACCGATGAATCCATTTCATCGCTTTTTGAATAAAAACAGCTTATTATTAATGTTTAGTGACGGAGTAAAATAGTATGGAAGTCGTTCAGTTAAATGGTCTCATTAGAAGTGAGATTAAAAAAACCGGTACAAAAGCAATCCGCAAAGAAGGCCGTGTACCAGCCGTAATTTATCACCATGGTGAAGAAAATATCCATTTTTCAGTACTGGAAAATGAACTTATTCCCCTTATCTACACAACAGAATCACATCTGGTTGAACTCAAACTCAGTAATGGCGAAACCAAACAAGGTTTAGTAAAAGAATTACAGTTTGACCCGGTTACCGATCGTTGCATCCATTTTGACCTTCAGGCTGTTGCCGGTGATGAAAAAATCACCGTTGAAGTTCCTGTTTCCACAACCGGTACTTCAGTTGGCGTTGCCAAAAATGGTGGTCTTCTTCAAATTAACCTTCACCACCTCAGAGTTCGCTGCGATCAAAAGCACCTTCCTGATCATATCACTGTTGATATTACCAACCTTGATCTGGGTGACAGCATTCACGTTAGTGATATCGTTCTGGACGGAATCCAGATTCTTGAAGATGCAATTGCACCTGTCGTTTCTATCACCCGTAAACGTGGTGAAGATTATGATGCTGCAACTGCCACCGCCGCTGTTGCAGAACCTGAAGTGGTTGCAAAAGGCAAGAAGGAAACCAAAGCCTGATACATGTTTATCATTGCAGGCTTGGGTAACCCCGGAAATCAATATACCACAACCCGGCACAATGCCGGGTTTTTGGTTATAGACAAAATCGCATCAAAATTAGGGTTAACCGTCGAACACAGGCAGTTTAATGCCATGACGGTGAAATCACAGTTGGGCCAGGACCGGATCCTTCTGATGAAACCCATTACTTACATGAATCTCAGCGGAACGGCAATTCAATCTGCCGTTCATTTTTTCAAAGAAACCCCAGATCATCTGATTGTGATCAGTGACGACATAAATCTTCCCACAGGGCAAGTCAGAATACGGCTTGGCGGAAGTGCAGGTGGTCATAACGGGCTGATTGATATTATCAACCGGCTCTCAACTGATCAGTTTATCAGAGTCAGATGCGGTGTGGGTAACCAGTTCGAAAAAGGGCGGCAGGCAGATTATGTTTTGTCTCCCTTTCCGGCTTCGGAACGTGACCAGACAGAGACCATGATTTCTCAGGCAGCCGAAAGTGTGCTAACGATTGTTGCAGACGGACTGCCAAAAGCAATGAATTTATTTAACCAAAAATAAGTTCGTTTAAACAAACCAAACAGCAGAATCAACAAGGGAGACTAAATCCGGCTATGAATACCTTCATGCTCGACTCAATATTTATTTACATCATCCTCGGGTCAGGCGTCCTTGCTCTGGCTTTTGCCTATTATAAATCTTCCTGGATCAACAAACAGGAAGAAGGAACACCCCGAATGGCCCAGATTGCGAAAGCAATTTCTGATGGTGCCATGGCTTTTCTATCCAGAGAATACAAAATTCTCTTCCTTTTCGTTGTTGCCGTTGCTGGCTTACTTGCCTTCGCCAACATGGGTCAGGCTGATTCAAGTCCGTTAGTTGGTGTTTCCTTTGCAGTCGGTGCAGTTTGCTCTGCTCTTGCCGGTTACTTTGGAATGAAAGTTGCCACCAAGGCAAATGTAAGAACCACAAATGCAGCAAGAACCGGTCTGGCAGAAGCCCTTCAGATTGCCTTTTCCGGCGGATCTGTTATGGGAATGTCTGTTGTCGGCCTTGGAATTCTGGGTCTTGGCGGACTCTTCATTCTTTATTCCAACCTTTTTGATGTCAATATTCTGGCATCAAGCATCACCGAAGAAACCAGTGGAGCCTGGCATCACAACGTTGTTAAACTGTTGAATGTTATTTCCGGATTTTCTCTGGGTGCATCCTCAATTGCCTTATTTGCCCGTGTGGGTGGTGGAATTTATACAAAAGCTGCTGACGTTGGAGCTGATCTAGTTGGAAAAGTAGAAGCTGGCATCCCTGAAGATGATCCGCGTAACCCTGCCGTTATTGCTGATAACGTAGGTGATAATGTGGGTGATGTTGCCGGAATGGGTGCAGATCTTTTTGAATCTTATGTGGGCGCCATTGTCGGTACCATGGTGATTGGTGCTTCAATTGTAGCAAATTCACCTCAGTATAATGGTCTTGCACCAGTTCTTCTTCCTTTAATTCTTGCCGGAGTAGGAATTGTTGCTTCGGTTATCGGAACGTTTTTTGTCCGAACCAAAGAAGGTGGTAATCCTCAGATGGCTTTGAATATCGGAACCTTTGGTGCCGGTGGTGCGATGCTGATTGCAACTTACTTTATTACAACATGGATGTGGCCGTCTGCCGTCATGATTGATACAATGAGTCTGCTTCCGATTACAGCAATAAATGTTTTCGGTGCGACTGTTTTTGGTCTCCTGATCGGAATTGCTGTCGGGTTGGTTACCGAACATTACTGTGCAACC
>Ga0209460_1001860_pt1 | contig 10749 bp, 15 predicted proteins | sample EBPBio132013_DNA_FD_185868 | JGI IMG/M metagenome (GOLD analysis project Ga0209460, IMG submission 185868) | Wastewater treatment Type I Accumulibacter community from EBPR Bioreactor in Madison, WI, USA - Reactor 2_5/13/2013_ DNA (SPAdes)... | ecosystem: Engineered > Bioreactor > EBPR >...
TCGAGCGCGCCCTCAACGTCTTTCACGCCCTTCTGAAACTTCGACGCGTTGAGCGCCGCGTGTATCTCGAAACCTTTACCGGCCATTGTTGTTCCTACTTCTTCTCGATTGCTTCTGCGAAGGTGCGTACAGCTGTCTGCACCCAGAGCGCCGCCAGGCGGGGCAAGATTTGCGCGACTGCGGGATACACCACCCAGCCGCGTTTGTTCACCTGCCGGAACTGCATGTTGCCGCGCCGGGTCACTGGGAACCGCTTTGTGCCGCGCCTGCCGCTGTATTTGATGACTTTCATCGGTGTACCGAACTCCACCTGTGGCGCGATTTCGAACGCCTTCGCACCGCCCGAAAGTTTCTTTGCGAGACCGCCGGCGCGCAGCGTCACGTTCTGGTTTGAGACCGTCACGCGGGCAGTGTCCACCAGCACGATCTGTTCAACCTTTGTGAGCGACTGCTCAGCCAACGCTTTGCGCCACTCAGGGGTGATCATCGTCTTGGTGTGTTTACGAATCTCTCCCTGAATTTCGCGGTTGGCGCGGCGCACACTCAGTATCAACGCTTGAAGCTCGCGTGAACTGTTGACGTCGATACCGAGCATGCGCCTCACCCGCCGTCTACGGGGTCTTGCGGCGTGGCTGGCCGAGCACGCCCAGACTGATCGAGGTCGTGGCGTGCGCACCACCTGCACCACCGATACCGCCCGGCACCAACTGCACGTCAACCTGCCAGACTTTCCCGCCGTCGATGGGCGCGAAATCGATAGTTACCACGTCGCCCTGGTTGTCGAACAGCATGTTCGAGAACGACTCGGCAGTTTCGAAGTCCTGAGCGAAGTCGATAGACAGCGTCCACGACTCGACTGAGGTGCTAGTGAAGCTCGCGGTGCGCTTCATGCCCCGGAAGGTGGCCGATTTAATCGAGGGCTGACACTCGATCTTGGACGCGGCGGCAGCGTAATCAAACGTGTCGATCACCAGTGCTGCGTTGTCGAGATAGATCGGGTCTACGTCAACAATCGTGGGTGGCGGGTTCATGGGGATACCTTCTTTCGTGCGGTGTTGGTGGTTTCGATTTCGTACGACAGATTGGTTTCGGCGTACATCTTTTTGGTGGCGGCACCGAGCGTCAGATACCTGATCTGCTCCAGCGCCGCCATGACTTCGAGTACCAGCGCGTCTACCTCGTCTTCGGCTTTGTCGGTCATGCCCTGGTAATGCGTGACCACATGCACGCTCAGGCCGATATCGAGCCACCCGCGCGCGCTGGTTGATGGTTCGAGACTCTTCTGCTCCAGGATCACCAGGGGCTTCGTAACCTGGTCAGGGGTTTTGATGCCACGCGTGACCTTGAAGTTCGGAAGCAGCGCTTCGAGGTCACTTTTCAGCGTGGCGCGTAGGGCGCTCATAGTGCCACCGGCACAGACGTTTTCGGGCGCAGTACCTGCTTCACGATCCAGTCGAGCGGCATCGGCCTGTAGGCGTACCCCATGTCTTCACCGATGCCACCACTGGAATCAACGGTGACCGCGTTCCACAGGTTCCTGGTCTGCATCAGGTGTGCCAGGCGGTAGTTCACGGGGCACTGGTTGGCCTGGATCATCTCGGCAGATAGTGGTGGGGCGAACGCTTCGATTGAGAGCCTGGCGACAAGCAGCAGGTCAGTGAGCAACGTGTCTGGAATGTCCTCGCCGCTCTCCCAATCCTCACGGATCGATTCGAGGTCGTGCCAGGCTACGGGGTCACCGTAGACTGGCAGTTCCGGGGTAGGCATGGGTTAGCCGCCTGCTACTGCGGTGCCGATGAGCGCGAGCGAGCGGGGGCGCACGGTGTGCTCCTGCAAGTACCCGTGCAGCGCACGGTCGATGCCGCCCTTCGCGATCTCTAGCGCGTCCACCGTGAACGGGGTGCTGCCGAGTTCGTCAATGTCGATCGCACGCTTCGCACCGACAAGCACAGCGGGCTTGGTATCGTCAACGACCGGCGCACCGGCGAAGTCCACGAACAGGTCAACGTCTTCGCTGTCGGCTTCAACGACCACGACCTTGCCGCTGTCGGCGCTGCCGCCGCGCTCGGTCGTGATATCAAACGTGATGTACTCAGGGATCAGGTCGTTCGGGGTGTAGACCAGCTGGTCGTAGGCGAGCTTGTTCACTACCGCATAGGTGGCGTTGTCGCCGCGACGGTTCACGGTGCGAATGCCCTGAATGAGCATCACCATTGCCTGTGAGTACTGGTGCTGCGCCGGGTATCCAGACAGGTGATTCTCTGGGGCGATGGGCGTGCCTGCCGCCTTCAGCATGATCTTCAGTGCGGTCTCGTCTGACCACATTGCGTAATCCTCGACCAGCAGCTTGAAATAGGCTTCGATGAACTCGGCACCGCCGGGCAGGTCGAAGAACTCGCGGGCGATGGTGTTCGCGAGCGCCCACTTGTGCAGGGTCGAGCCTGACTCTTCGATGTAGCCGTTCGCGGTCTTAATCGCCGAGAGCTCGCCCGCCCAGGTACCGTCATAGCGCTGCTTGGGTGCGGCCTTCGTGCCGCGCATCGCACGGTAGCCGCGCTTGCCGGTCGCGGTGATATCGGTGCCGTGCTGGTTCAGATTGATGAACTTGCGGTCGTACTCGCGACCATCCCACAACTGCCCTACCCAGTTATCGGGCAACCCCTGGTTCGGGGTGCCGCCCCCGGCGTGGCCAAGCGCACCGTCAGTCTTCAGTTCGGTGAGCGCCGCCATCAGTGTGTTGTTCGCGTCGGTGGTGTTGAGTACGCGAGCGTCAGACAGTGCCGCGAACAGGCGGTCAAGCTTCGGCGGCTCAGCAGGGCGATCCTGTGTGCGGGCACGCGGGGCGACACGGGTAGCGCCCTTGCGAGCAGATGCGGTGAGTGTGGCCACGATTGGCTCCTCTTCTTTCTCGGTGGGTTCTTCGGGTACGGTGACCACTGACTCAGTGGTCACCGTGGTGGTGTTGCCGTCCTCAACGGTCGTGATCGTGGTTTCGCGCAAGGTTGTGTTGCCGTCTTCGTCCACAATCTCGTCGGTGTAGGTTTCGGTCGTGGTGGTCGCGTCGCCGCTCGGCTCAGTGTCGTTCTCGGTGTCCTCGGTGACTACCTCGGCGTTACCGTCTTCGTCTTCGACCGCTGATGCGAGCAGCACCGCACTGGGGAACGCGGGCTTCTCCACGAGCGCGGCAGCGAACACTTTGCCCGCGACTGCCTTGCCCTTCTCGATCACGAGTCCTACGGCCTCGACAGACCAGTGGGTGCGCTTGCCGCTCGCCACGTCTGCCAGCGCCTGGTCACCCTCGGGGGTGTCTGCGGCGCGGGCAGCGAACACGAGACCTTCGGGGCTGTCGGTGATGCGCACACCGTGGCCGAACGCTTCAGCACGGTCGTGCTCCACGTTCGCGACCATCTGCGACGGATCAGACGGGAAGGTGAGCGCACCGCGCGGCACTTCGAACTTGCCGAGGTTGGTCTGGCCTTGTTCGCCGTAGGGCACGAGCACGCCTGAAATGATTCGGTCGTTCTGTGAGGCTTCCAGGTGTGCGGCCTCAAAGGTGATTCTCATGGGGTTAGTCCTCTGTTGGGGTTCCGGTGATGGGGTGGTGTTCGCTGGCGAAGTTGAACCTGACGCGGTGACCGCTGGGCACCACATCGTCTAGCGACAGGCGTGCTTCGATGGGTTCAGACCAGAACGCCATACGGTCTGTGGTCTGCGCGTCGGCGGTCTCGGCGGTCTCATAGGTGAGCGTGGATTGCGCTTTGGACGCTTCGACGGACTGCGCTGTGAGGTTGAAGTAGTTGGCAACGTCGATACGGATCGCGTTACGGGCGTTCTCTAGAAACGATTCGCCGGTGTGCTCTTCGAATTTCGCGGCGATCTTCGCGGGCACGAACATGACTCCACCGTCAGGGTTGCGGCGAGCGGCAGCGATAGCGCCTACCCAAGCTTCGGCCTCTTCTTGCCCCATGCTGTCGGCTTCTCGCTCTTCGAGGATGATCGACGGCACCGGGTTACGGGCGCGTGCACGCCAGGCACGCTCAATCGCGAGACCGCCCTCGATGGTTTCCTGGGCAACGTGCAGCAGACCGGGCATTGCGGCAGGGATCACGAGCACCTGTTCAGCGGGCACCTCTTCGCCGTCGAAGTAGAACACGCCGTACTCATCCATTGACCACCTATCGATGGGGATATGAATCGCGTCGCCGGTGATCTGGTTGTTCGCGCCACGGTTGACCGCCCACGCCGTCACACCGTCAAAAATGTGATCGTCCAGGCTGGCGAGCATGCGCTGGTAGGGCGAGATCGCGAGGGCGCTACGGGTCGAGGTCAACCAGGCTGGTTGCGTCTTGGCGGGTGCCCCGGCCAGGTGGTCAACCAGGGGGCGACCGGCGAGGTGTTCGATCACGCGGTTGCGTGCTGCGGCGATAGCGGGCACCTTCATTGCGTCGGCGCGGGTGAACGCTTTGCCACCGAATGCGCCGTCTGGGAACACGTCAGCGTAGACCAGTTCGTGCGGGGTGGTCTGGGCAAAAGGTGACCGCAAACGCATGCCACCCCCGGCGCTGAACGGTTTCAGGCCGGGGGTGGGCTTGGTGCGGAAGTAGTCACGAAGTGCCATGTGTTTTATCTGACACGGCAGTTCGTAACATTCAGCGCTCGCGTAGTGCTCGCATGGCGTGTCGCGCCCTGATTCGTTCGCGAACGTTGCTGGTGCCGGGGTGTGTTCGTGCCTCATGCGCTATCGCGCGTTGCTCGGCGTCGGCCATATCCCACGCGAACGCGCGCCAGGTTCCGGCACAGTCGTGACACACCAGCAGCACTTCGCTCACACCTTCATCGAACTGGATTCCGGTCTTGTCGCTCATGCGGTGATCACTCCTAGCTGTGAGGTTTCGTTGCTTCTCGCGTAGTACTGATCCCAGTTCCTGAGGGCGCGCACCCCGGCGAGCAGCGGGGTCACATCGTCACCAACAGCGGCGGTGAATATCCACACGCCACGGTCGTTGCCCTTGATTTCGCGTTTCTTCGCGACCTGCACCGCTTCGTTGAGTCCTACCTGCCCGGCGAAGTGGAACAGGGTTCCGGCTTCGATTTCGCGCAGCACGGTCACGCACCCGGCGGCGGTCTCTGACCAGGTTTGAATCTGAAGCTTCGGGCGCGGGTGGATGCGGCGTGTCTCGATGTAGGTCGCTTCGCCCTCGGCGATCTTGTCGAACGCGACCGAGCTACCTCGGTAGCGCTCTCGCGTCCAGTACTGGAACCGTGGCGGCAACCAGGCGTTGCCGATTTGGTGGTCAACGATTTCAATGTAGGCGTTGCCGTCGCCGTCGCGCCACGCTGCGGCGATTGCCGCGACCGCACCGCCGGGCTGAATGTCGGTGCCAAACGCTACCCGCTCCGGTCGTGGCGGGAACTCGGGCAGTGCGCCCTGATCCCACATCGCGGGGTCGATCACGACTTCTTCGCCAACGTCTGGCCACATCGAGAGGTACTCGCGCGCCCACTTGGGTTTGGCCATGCCTTCCCAGTTTTCGAGCATTGACGGGATCGTGGTCAGCGTGTCTACGCCGGGGTGCATCGTTCTGAGTAGTTGCATCGCGGTCTCGGCGTCCTCGATCACCGTCCACGGGGTGTCTTCGGGGGCGTAGAAGTCCACGCCGCCGATGTTGGAGTGGCCGGTGCGGAGCATCTTGAGCCACTTCCAGAACGCGCCCACTTTCGCCTGACCGGCGGTGCCGCTGATGCAGGTTTGTGCTCCCGGCCTGGTGTCTTGCAGTGGCAGTAGACCGGCAAGCAGAAGCTCTGACTCTTCGGGGTCGTGCTCTTGCGCTTCATCGAGCCACGAGAAGTCAGCGGCCTTCGAGCGGTACGCTGCGGCCTCTGGCTTCAGCACGAGGAACACTGAGCGGTTTCTGAAGCGTAGCTGCGTGCCACTGTTGCCGAGCCGTGCTGAGAACTGCACGACTGGCTTCCCTGACCGGTAGTGGGTGCGCTCGCCGGTCTCGCTCGCCTGAGTCTCGGCCACTGGCTCTAGTTCGAAGCCTGGTAGCGGCTGATGCGTGAACCTGCCGATAGGCACCTTGGGTGTCGCCTCACGGTTCCTGCTGCCGCTCGTTGGCCTGATCGTGTCTAGCGAGAGTTCAGGCCAGAACACCTCAATGCCCTGTTCGCCGATCACCCATTCTTCGAGCATCGCGCGCCCGTCAGTGCCGGTCTGCACGGAGAACGTGACCTTGTAGCGTGGCCTGGACACGCACCGGCCAAGCAGCAGCGCGAAGATGCTTGTTGACTTCGATGAGCGGCGCGGCATCTCGACCACGTTCTTGCGGGTGCCCGCGTTGATCGCGTCGGCCACGAGCAACTGCTGCGGTTGCAGCGGCACCAGCGGCGGGTCAAGTTCGGCAAGCGCCGCGACCGCCGCCTTGTCGGTCAGGTCAACGAGCGCCATGCCCAGCATCTCGGCACCGGTCAGGAACTCAAGTCGCAGTGACCAGGTGCTATCGAGATCGCCATGTGCGCCCGGCGTGATGCCGAGCGCGCACACCTTCTCCCAGATTTTTTCATACGTGGCTTGGTCGTACGGGGGGAGAGAAGTCGTGCTGCCCCCAGGCGAAGGTTCTGACGGGTTCTCAAAAGACGTTGATGAGGTCACAGGTCGCGTATCCCTTTCGAGGTGTTCGACTGGTTGCGGCGTCGAGCGTTGACGATCTGCGCGGCACGCTTGCCGCCTGACCGGTTCGAGCAGCGGGCGTGCTCGGGTCTGACGTTCGAGTAGACCGGTGCGCCGCCGTGCTCAGCGTCTTGGATGTGGCCAACGTGCCACTTGTCGGTGGGCATGACTGGCTTGCCGCATCGGGCGCACGGTAGTGGTAGCTGTGGTTGGATCAGGGCGCGTAGCTTCGGGCTGTGCGTGCTCCACTTCTGCGCCCGGTGGTGGCGGCTCACGGTAGTTCCCCGCGGCGTTCGGCTGAGGCGCGGCGGCGGCGCTGCCGACGCTCGTACGCGCTGCCGTGCTTCACGACCGCGAGCATGTCACCACTGACCGGGTACGCGGTGTCTGGGAATATCTCGCACACGTCACGCAGCACGTCTGCACGCTCACGAATGAAGACCGCTGCGCACATCTCGGCGTGCGCTGACTGCACGCTCATGCGGTGGCCTCCGTGGTGTATTTGTTGCGTTCGTGTTCATGGCAGTTGATCGAGTGCATGCCGATAGGGCACTCACAACGCCGTGCGCGTCGGCTTGCGTGGCTCGCGTGCACCTCGTCCATTAGCTGCCGCTCAAGGCGGTTGCGCATCAGCAGTACGGCTTGGATCGCTTCGGGCAGTGACCCGCACCAGGTGGTTTCGTAGCTGTCGTGGTAATGCTCTTCGGTGGGTTCTGGGTCATTGGTGTAGACCACTGCAAGCCACGGCTCGCCTAGCGGTGTGCCGCCGGTCTTGGGTAGGCGCTGCACCTTGGCGCGAATCTCGATGCTCATGAGAACAGCCCGTTCTCTGCCACGAAGTCGGCGTAGCGGTGCAGCAGCTCGGCGTAGGCTTCGAGGCTCATGCCGGGGCGTATGGTGCTGTGCATTGTGCCGTCGAGGTCGATAGCGATGCACGCGATGATGGGTGCGCCAGGCGTGAAGGTGATGCCGAGTGATTTGAACTCGGCGCGAGCCTGATCGTCTGAGGCGAGGGCGGCGGGGTCGAGCGGGCTGTTGATGTTCATGCTGTTTGCCTTTCGGTGATGGTGATCGTGGTGCCGCATCCGCGTGCGCACTCGGTCATGCCAAGGGGCACCCAGTGGTGAAAACGTGGAGCGGCTGGGCAGGGGAGTGATTCGAGGTCTGACACGGCTTCAGCCTCAGCGGTCGTGCGAGCGGCTGGCCGGTCTGGGGTCGGCTCTGGCACGTAGCGGGGGTAGGTGGGTGCTGGTTGCACGCCCCACGCTGGGCGGTGCTGCTCGCCGGGTGCGCTGGGTGCGCCGGTCGCGGCGGTGTAGGCGGCACGCTCTTCGGCGGTGAAGGTGCCGCCGGGTAGCTCGGCTTCGCGCGGGGTCGCGTCTAGTAACTCTCGATTAGAGATATCTATAGATAGTTCTTCTTGTAGATAGTTTTCTATAGTCGTTGGATTCACCGGCGACGGCTGAACCGGCGACGGCTGAGCCAGCGCCGGTAAACCCGTCGCTGGTTCTGATCTGGGGTTTTGTTCCTGAGCCTGTGGATAACTCCGGGCGACGGTTTTCGTGGGTGGTGCCTCTTCAAGCCCGGCAAGCTGGTTATTCGACTCCGTGAAAGGGTCGCGTAGATGCCAGTCAGTGTGGGCGATTCTGCCGCGCTGATCGCGGCGCTTGATGCGTTCCAGGTAGCCGAACTGTTCAAGCTGCTGCACCACGCCACGCACGCCGTCGCGCCCGAGATCGCCGCTCTTCGATAGCAGTTCCATCGAGACTTCGAAACCGGCGTCGTGCGAGAGTAGCCACGAGAGTAGGCCGCGTGCTGCCCACTTGATGCGGCGGTCACGTATCCAGGTGTTGGGCATCATCGTGAACCCGTCTTCGAACGTGAGACGGGGGCGCACGAGCACGCCCTGGTTGCCGTTGGTGCTCACTCTTCGCCCACCTCAGCGATGGAGATAGCGACATGGGCGGGGTCAAACAGGTATATCCCGCCGTGCCCCTCACGCGAGTAGGCGGGCGTGAGTTCGCCAGCCTGTACACGGCGGGTTATCGTAGAGCGATCAACGCCGAGTAACAGCGCAAGCTGCGCCGTAGTCATCAAGTTGTCCATATGCACATCTTGATGCAGACGAACTACAAGCTTGTAATTCAGCGCGGCGTGTCGTTCAAACGCACAACTTTATGCGATACTTGTGAACATGACGAACACACAACTTATTTCAGCAGCAGATTTAGAGTTTGATTTCGCAGACAGGCTTCGCAAGGCTCTTCGACTCGCGAACCTGAACGCAACCCAACTCGCAGACGCGCTAGAGGTTCACCGCAACGCAACCAATAGCTGGATCAACGGCAAGCACATGCCTCGCCCCCGCGACATCAAGAAGGCCGCTGAGGTTACGGGCGTACCCGTCGAATGGCTGGTAACAGGAAACGCCCCCGTCAATGACGGGGGCGCTGAGAGCCGCCTTCGGGATTTGAACCCGAGACCTGTTCTTTACGAGGGAACTGCTCTACCCCTGAGCTAAGGCGGCGTTGCCGGGCACACCCGGCACAAGGCATTACTTTACCATGATCGCGGTGCCAAATATTACGGACAACCTGCGCCCACGCATCGCGCTTCGAACACCCGAGCGCTACGCCTCACAGCGCGCACCCTCGGCGGGCACAGCGCCCGTCAAGAAGTACTGGTCAACGGTGTCGTTCACGCAGGCATTGTTGCCGTAGGCGATGTGCCCCTCGCCCTGATAGGTGAGCAGCACCCCGCTCTCAAGCTGAGATGCGAGCGACTCGGCCCAGCGCAGCGGGGTCGCGGGGTCACCGGTTGTGCCAACGACAAGGATCGGCCCCGCGCCAGCGGCCTTCACCGGGGGGCGGCTGTCGACTCCCTCGACCGGCCAAGCTGCACAGCCGACGTCTCCGTAGCCCTGGAACGCGCCGATGGTCGGGGCGATGCGCTCAAGCTCGGCGGCGTCTGCGCGCATCTGCTCGAGGTTCAACGGCAGCGACCTCGGAGCATCGAGGCAGTTAATCGCGCCGAACGCGGTGATGAGATTGGTTTGGTACACCCCGTCGACGCGATCGTAATAGAAGTCTGCAAGGCTCAGCGCCACATCTGCGTTGCCCTCGGTGACGGTGGCATAGAGCTGGTCGAGGTAAGGCCAGTTCACCTGCGAATAGAGCGGGGTGATGATCGCGGTGAGCAGGGTGCCCGAGCCGACCATGCGCCCGTCACTGCCCGTGAGCGGGTTCGCCTCAACGGCGTCGAGCATCGCCCGCCACTGCGCCATCGCTTCGTCGACGCTACCCGATACCGGGCACTCGCTGCGACTCAGGCAATCGGTCATGTACGCGCGCAGTGCAAGCTCGAAGCCGCGGGTCTGCTCACGCACCACCTCAACCTCGGTGCTGGTGGGGTCGATCGCGCCGTCGAGCACGAGCCTGCCGACTCGCTCGGGGTAGGCATCGGCATACCTCGCACCGATGTAGGTGCCGTATGAGTAGCCCAGGTAGTTCAGTTTGTCGTCGCCGACGATCGCCCGCAGCATGTCGAGGTCTTTGACCGTCGAACCGGTGTCAATATGCCCGAGCAGCGGCCCCGTCGCTTCGAGGCAGGCCTCGCCGTAGGCTTTGTTCTCTTTCAGAGCGGCATCGAGCCACTCCTGTGTGCCGGCCTCGAGGTCGTCGGTTGTGCTCTTGCCGAAGAGCACCTTGTCCATGCCCGCGTCGTCGAGGCAGGTAACGGCGCTCGACTGGCCCACCCCTCGCGGATCCCAGCTGATCACGTCAAACTCTTGCTGTAGGGTTCGGCTGGCGGCCCCATCGACCCCCGAGGCGAGGTACGTCACACCGGATGAGCCTGGGCCGCCGGGGTTCACGAACAGCGAGCCCTTCGGCGCGCCGCCGAGCGCCGGTTGTTTCACGAGCGCGAGTTCGATTTGTTCGCCACGAGGATCAGCCCAGTCGAGCGGTGCCCTCACCTTTGCGCACTGCATCGTGTCGTAGCAACCCACCCATTCGGGCTGCTGCGATGCGAAGTCTGCCTGTTGCACCGTTGCCGGTGTGGGCACGGCCGGAGCACTCTGC